>OJQT01000211.1_pt1 | contig 34252 bp, 29 predicted proteins | sample 1598771 | NCBI WGS metagenome assembly OJQT01 (sample SAMN03922517, study PRJEB24848) | human gut metagenome | isolation source: stool sample | host: Homo sapiens | place: Germany | collected 2010-02
ATAGATCTACGTACCATTTGCGTGTTTCTATGTGTTATGATTTTTTTATATGAAAATATTTTGGGAGTGGCAACATTTGCAAATAGCTATAATTTGGGATTTACGCCATGGCTGCTTCCTTTTATGGCCACTACAAGAATTGTAGACTTGGTCTTATGGCTGGCACTTCTTCTTTTGTTGTGCGATCTTGGAGTGGAAAAAAGATTTGATATATATGTTCAACTACGTTTGCCAGTATGGGCACTTCGCATTGGAAGATTATTCGCTGCATTTCTTAGGGTTTCTTTTTTTTGGGCAGTCGTTTCAGCCAGTCCAATTTTTCTGTTTTTTAGATACATTGAATGGAATTCGCACTGGGGAAAGGTTATTGGAACTTTGGCACGTGATATACCAGAAAATCTACTTGGAACTTACTCCATCCGTTTCTCATCAATGATTGTCAATCGTTACTCTCCCACATTCGCAACACTTATATGTTTTTTCTTAAGTATTCTAGAGGGCTGGATTTTAGGAATTATTATTTTAATAGGTAATGACATCTACAAAAAAATATTTCTAGGTTCATCGATTGCAGGCTTTTTTGTTTTACTTGATTTTTGGGTAAGAACCGATCCTTTAGCATGTAGTCGATGGCTTCGATTCTCATTTATTACTTTTCACAATTTGCGTTGTATAAGTTCTATACCTAAAATAGGGTATATTACACTAGAATGGGCTGTTGGATTTTGTATCATTAGCGCATTAGCATTAGCAGCCTTTTATATTTTTCAGAAATTCTTTTCTGGGGTGAAATATGCTTCTGATAAAAAATTTATGCAAGTCATTTGGGAAAACACAAGTCCTTGACAACATCAATCTTAGTTTAGATTGTGGAAAAGTACACGGCTTTATTGGAAGAAATGGTTCTGGCAAGACTGTTCTTTTTAAATGCATTTGCGGACTTCTTCCATATGATTGCGGACTTATAGAACTTGATGGAGTTCCTGTTTGTTTTTCAAAACCGCAATTCACTAAAATTGGAGCTCTAATAGAATCTCCAGGGTTTCTTGAAGATCGGTCAGGATATGAAAATTTAAAGCTTCTTGGAAAATTAAGTGGAGTCAATCCAGATGTAGCATATTTTATGAAGTGCGTGGGTCTGGATGAGGCGAGAAATAAAAAAGTTGGACATTATTCATTAGGTATGAAACAACGTCTTGGAATTGCGCAAGCGATTATGGAACAACGTCCATATTTGATTTTGGATGAACCAATGAATTCTTTAGATGAATCAGCGGTTGAGATTGTACGAAATCTTATTTTAACCCAAAAAGCAAAAGGTGTAACGGTTTTAATTGCAAGTCATTATAAAGAAGACATAGAAATGCTGTGCGATACTGTAACATTATTAAAAGACGGAAAAATTGGGAATTCATAATGCTTGAATAAATTACTGAATTTAAAACAAGACATAATATTCACTACGTTATTTAAGGGAGTATAGAATACTTAAATAAGATTTCTTGACATCCAATCATAAAAGTGGTATACACATTATACGAAATTTTACATAGATGTGATATGAGGTGCTACCATGACCGCCGTAATCTACGCCCGCTATTCATCCGACAGCCAGCGCGAAGCGTCCATTGAGGGACAGCTGCGCGACTGCAAGGACTACGCCGAGAAAAACGGCATCACTGTGGTTGGCACCTACATTGACCGTGCCTACTCTGCCAAGACGGATGACCGCCCGGAGTTCCAACACATGATAAAGGACAGCGCGAAGAAAATCTTCGATGTGGTTCTGGTCTGGAAACTCGACCGCTTTGCCCGAAACCGCTACGATGCCGTGAACTACAAGCACCAGCTGGAAAAGAACGGTGTCCATCTGGTGTCTGCCATGGAACCCATTTCGCAGGGGCCAGAAGGCATTATGGTGGAGAGTATGCTTATTGGCATGGCGGAATATTATTCCGCCGAACTTGCCCTGAAAGTGGCGCGCGGTGAGCGCGAAAATGCCCTCCAGTGCAAGTACAATGGCGGTGTGGTGCCGCTGGGCTTCACCATTGGCAAGGAGGACAGGCTGTACCATATCGACCCGGAAACGGCTCCCATTGTGCAGGAGATCTTCAGCCAGTATGCCGACGGAGAACCGGCTGAGAAGATCGCAGCATCCCTGAACGAGCGCGGCCTGCGTACCCGCACCGGGAAGCCGTTCGTGAAGAACAGCTTCTTCCAGATCTTCCGCAACCGCCGCTACATTGGCGAATACCGCTACAAGGACATTGTGACGCCGGGCGGCATTCCGGCTATTGTTGACCAGGATTTGTTCGACCGGGTGCAGCAGCGTTTCGAGCAGAACAGGATCGCCCACGGTCGGCCTGCAAAAGAGGATGTGAGCTATCTGCTGACCACCAAGCTGTTCTGTGGCAAGTGCGGCACCCTGATGGGTGGCGAAAGCGGCACCAGCCACATGGGAAACACCTACTATTACTACAAGTGCGGCAACGCCAAACGCCATGGCAAGGCGCACTGTGACCTGAAAGCCATCCGCAAGGAGCCGCTGGAACGGTTCGTGGTGGACACCGCCATTAAGGTGATTTTTAGCGACGAAATCATCGAACGGCTGATAGATTTAGTCATGGAAGCCCAGCAGAAGGAGAACACCCGGCTGCCTGTCCTGAAAGACCAGCTCCGGGATACGGAGAAGCGGCTGGCAAACCTTCTGGAAGCCATTGAACAGGGCATCCTGACCCCGACCACCAAGCAGCGATTAGATGAGCTGGAAGCCCGGAAGGAAGCCCTGAACACCAGCATTCTGGAAGAAGAGCTGAAAAAGCCCGTCCTGACCCGTGAGTGGATTCGGTTCTGGCTTGAAAAATTCCGCAAGGGTGACGTGGGCAGCACGGAACACCAGCGGCAGATCATTGATACCTTTGTCAACTCGGTCTACGTCTTTGATGACCGGGTCGTACTCAATTTCAACTTCACGGATGATGCCAAAACGGTCACCCGTGAGGAAGTGTTGGGTTCGAGTGCTGTGGACAATGCTCCACCAAACGTAAGGCCGTTTACCTGAAAAGGTAAGCGGCCTTTTCTTTTGGGTAGCTTAAGCGAGCGACAACCACCAGCTCTGCTGGTGGAATAAAAACGGCTTTAGCCCTAGACAAAGAGAAACCTCCCCGTAGAATAGAGTGTGGGTTTGCCAACCACATTCTAGGAACAGGGAGGTTTATCTTTGAAATGAAAGATAACAAAGACGTAGATAGTTTAAGCCATACCACGTGGAGATGTCAATACCATGTAGTGTTTGCACCGAAATATCGGGGAATGGTAATTTACGGTCAGATCAAAAAGGATATAGGGCAGATACTGCGCCAGTTGTGCGAACAAAAAGGTATTGAAATCATTGAAGCGGAGGCCTGCCCTGACCATATCCACATGCTGATAAGTTTTCCGCCGAAGTACAGCATTTCCTACGTCATGGGATATCTCAAAGGAAAGAGCAGTCTCATGATTTTCGACAGACATGCAAATCTGAAGTATAAGTATGGCAATCGGCATTTCTGGGCCAGGGGATACTTCGTGGATACGGTAGGAAAGAACAAAAAGAAAATCCAAGAGTACATTAAAAATCAACTGCAACAGGACCAGATTGCCGATCAGTTGAGCTTTAAGGAGTTCGTAGACCCGTTTACGGGTAGCAAGGAAACTAAGGCGTAAATAAAAAGGCCCCTTGAGGGACCTGCCACGAGAAAGGAATGCAGTTGACAGACCCATTCGTGGCCCCTTAAGGGGCTTTGCTAGTATTATGCCCTTCTAGGGCTTACTCAAGCCACCGGCTCAGCCGGTGGTTTTGACTTCTTCTTCCATTGTGTACCTCCAAATAAAAACAGGACAATCCATTTGGACTGTCCTGTAAAAAGTGAAGGGGAGCATCCAAAGATACTCCCCAGTAGATAATTATTTTTTCCTTACCATGCAACGCTTTTTGAAGAATGCGATGCCGTAGCAGAGAATGTCATCATAGTCATCCCTGAAATCTGCCGCATACATCCGGTCGTCGATTTGCTGAATGGCGGTATCACAGGCATCTGGCAGAGCATCCAGAGTTTTGGCATACTTGGCTTCAAAAATTGCCACGCGGCCATTGCGGATATCCTTTACGATAACATCGCTACGACCCTCGCCATGCTCTTTGTTGGATTCTACCACATAGCCAGCACCAGTAAAGATGCCTGCAAGGAAAGCGTGGTAAAAATCCTCCCGATAGTCATGGTAGCTGATGGTCATGCGCAGCAGCTTGGTCATTTCTTTTGTCAGAGCTTCGCTGTTTCCGCTCCAGACTGCATCAAACAAAGGGCTGCGGTTCCATGCCTTTGCACTGTCATCAAACCATTTGCTTACAGTGGTTTCAAAAATTTCCCGAATCTCTGCATTTGGAATCATCAGCGCAGAGCAGCCATCCGGCAGCGAATCTGTCAGATCCTTATCCCGCACCTTGGTCAGATAGCCTGTCAGATACAGCACACTCCAAAGATTTTCCTCAGAGGAGTGCAGATAATCGTAGGTCAGGTTTTCTTCAATATGCTGGACAATGGAGCCGCCAGCCATCAGCGTTTCGAGCTTCGTGGTGATATTGTCACCTGCATAGTCGATAAAAGAACGGATAATAGCATTATCGCTGGTGTTTTTCCAATAGCTTTTCGGCTTCTGTGCTACACCATACTGGAAATCTCGCAGATAACTGATCACGTCCCACGGACAATAAATGTCTGCATCGCCAAAATGATAACCGTCGTACCATGCCTTGATTTCAGCAGACTGTGATTCAAGACCAGCATCTTTCAGCATTTGATCTACATCTGCCTGTGTGAAACCAAAGGATTCGCTCAGCCGGGGAGAAAGAATCGTATCCGAAACGAAATTGTTCGTCCCGGTAAAAATGCTTTCTTTGGCAATTTTCAGGCAGCCAGTAACAACAGCAAAGTCGAGGGAGGTGTTGTCTTTGAGCGTGGTGCTCATCATAGCCCGCATCACGTCCAGCATCTGCGAATAATATCCGTTGCTGCTGGCTTTGGCAATGGGAACATCATACTCATCCAGAATGACGACCGCCGACTTTTTGAAATGGATTTCCAGCATCCGGGTCAATAGCAAAAAGCAGCTTTTGGTTTCATCCATTGATGCAGTGCGTCCCAGAATCCGCTTAAAGATGCCTTTGTCATCGTCGGAAATAGCATCGTCGTCCAAAAGAAACTGATAATCCTGAAATGCAAATGCCAGCTTCATGCACAGCATTCCATAGGCACTTTCAAAGGTCAGACCGTCCGTGTCCTTGAAAGAGAAAAAGACCACAGGACACTGATTCATCCACTTTTTGCAAAGTTCCGTATTTTTGGAGATCGCCAATCCCTCAAACATCTGCTTGCTGTCTTTGGTGATGTCCAGAAAATTTGCGAGAGTGCTCATACCGAGAGATTTTCCGAAACGACGAGGGCGAGTAATCAAGTTGACTTTAGGAATGCCGCCATCCAGAATCTCTGCAATCAGATTGGTCTTATCAATATAATAATATCCTTTGGTACGAATCTCTGAGAAATTTGAGATCCCAACAGGAAACTGCAAATCTGCCATGCAATGCTCCTTTCCGCTCATAGAGATGAGCTTTCAGAACTTACTACTGTAAGTGTACCATGAAATATAGAATCATACAAGAATCAAGTGACATCGAAATAGAGCAGTTTTATTATGCTACGTTCAATCTGGTGGCTTTATAGCAGTCTGCGCACATTCCATCATGGGTAGCTGCAAGTTCTGCCGCCTGCATGATGGAGCCATCTTTCAACTTAACTCTCTTGATGGGTTGATTACAGCGGACACAGATGCAGGGCATGGGCGGCTGTTCCTGCTTCGGGGTAGAGGATCTCGGTTTCGGCTGCTTTTGAGGTTCAGCCTCCGGCTGCGGTGCAGCATCTTCCGGCAAATCCTCTCCGGCATAAACGTACAGGCCAAGGCCAAACATAGCAAGGTTCTTCACCAAGCACCGCATGATAGCTTTATTCACATCGAACATGGAGGCTGCTTCTACGGTGCGTTCTTCCATGCCGATCTTTTCACGGCGGCGGGTCTGCGGATTGTAGTCCCATTTCGGGGTGGTATAGGTGTAAGGCACAGCTTTCATGGCTTTGTTTGCGCCATCCAGTACAGGCAGCCACATTTCGTGCGAAATGCCCTCAATCGTGACCGAGGTATACACCATGAAGCCGGTTATGGGGTCATAAACATAGGGCAGACCGTTGAATTTCTTGACCTCATAGCTGGCAGCGGGATACAGCTTCTTCACCTCTGCCCAGGCATACGCCCAGCTCACATACTTCAGCTCGGTATTGCCGGACTTCTTGACCTCCACATGGTCTTTGAAGTCGATAGCAAATAATTTTACGAATGGATTTTCCATAAGAATGCCTCCAATTCTGATAAAGAAAAAAGGGCACAACAGCGTCAACTGTTGTGCCCCATGATGTGAAAATTACGGATTGAGCAGAAAATCAATGATGTTTCGATGAATGATTCCGTTTCGGCTTAAATTCATCAAATCACCACTGATAACATACTTAGGATAGTTGTCGTGCAGCCGCTCAAGATTACCGAACTCCCGTTCTTCATCGGCGGGAGTGATCAGGTAAGCAACCTGAATATAGAGCTTTTCATCTCCACGGTAGCAGATAAAATCAATTTCGGTGTCGTCCATCTTGCCGACATGAACTTCATAGCCACGGCTCCGCATTTCCAGATATACGATGTTCTCATACAGCTTGTTGCTGTCAAGCTTTTCGCTTTTCTTGATAACATTCCGCAGGCCAAGATCGACTGCATAGTACTTTTCTGTGCTGGACAGGAGCGCTTTTCCTTTGATATCATAGCGGCTTGCATTCAGAAGGATAAAGGCTTCCTTGAAATAATCAACGTAGTTCAGTACGGTAGCAGTGGTTGTCTTGATTCCTTCCGAAACCATGCGTCCACTGATATTACGGGCAGAAAACGGATTGCCGATATTGTCCAGCAGGAATGCAAGGACATTACGTAATGCGGTCTGTTCGCGAATATTGTGGCGTAGCATGATGTCACGGACAATGATAGCCTCGTAAAGATCGTCCAGATAGGTGGTGATTGAATGATCGTCAGGGAGGAAGAAACGCTGCGGAAAACCGCCGTACTTCAAATAGTCTGCGAAGAGCTTTTCGTCCGAAGTATAGGTTCCGTTTTCAATGCATTGCTGTTTTGCTTCGGCCAGCGAAAAGGGGAAAACCTGAATCTGGATGTATCGTCCGGAAAGATAGGTTGCCAATTCGCCGGAAAGCAGCTTGGAATTGGAGCCGGTCAGGTAAATATCACAATCGAAATCGACACGAAGAGAATTGATTGCAATCTGCCAGCGCTCCACCTCCTGAATCTCATCCAGAAGAATATAAATTTTGCCGGTGCAGCCTTCCGCTTTTTCTGCGATGTAGTCGTAAAGCGTTTCTGCAGTACGGGTGCTGCGGAAGCGCATGGACTCAAAATTGGCCTGAATAATGTTCTGTGCGGGAATGTTGCGCTGAAGGAGCACGTCCTTGATCTGACCGAGAAGGACTGTTTTTCCACAGCGCCGGATTCCAACCAGAACTTTGATCAGATCCTGATCGATAAAAGGAATGATCTTATCCAAATAACTTTTGCGCAGAACCATCGTGCATCACCTCATATTCTTATCTTAGCATACAATTATTGTTGTGTAAACAGTATTGTGCTTTTCTATTAAACAAAAATAGCTGAAGCGCAAATTTTGTGTGTCTATAGGCGTACAAAAATTATGCTGCATGGATAATGGTAAACCTGCGGCTGCTTACATTCTTGCTGTACCGATTGAAAATATCGGGCTGTTCTTTCTTCAAACGCTGGGAGTCTACCCGTTTACTTTCGGAGGATATCCACGACACCTTATAGCCCGGTGCTGTGCCATAGGCGGCATCCTGCATTTGCAGCTTGATCTGCTGCTCAATAGCTGTTTTCTCCTGTCCCATCTGCTCGATTTGATCAGAAAGCTCCTGCCGCTTGTCCAATAGATTGCGGATGGGATTCAGATCGGCAGTTTTGTTTCGATCATCTGCAGAGTACAGCTGATTGATCTGCTGCGTATCCCCTTCGCTTCCGGTAGGTACAGGCGGAATTTCGGGCATCACGTTGTATTTCCAGAAGTGCTCTTCTCTGGCAATGAGGTTGTTCAGAACTTCTTTGTCGGTTGTGATCTTGTGAATCACCAGCTCCTTCCCGAAAATCAGAGCAGCAATGTACCAGCAGTCAAAACCGCTGACAGCCAGATAGTGATTGACCTGAGCCATGTAATGTGCAGGGATTTTTCCATCAGCCCATTTGTCCGCAGAAAACGGCGAGACCGTTTTGCACTCCAACCCGGCTTTCTGCCCAACGATCAGGCGGTCAAAATCTGCCAGAAGCAGCGGATGTTCCTCACTCTGGTAAATGGCATTTGCTCGGCGTACCTTCAGACCGGTGGCCTCGGTGAAGCGTTGTACTACATAATCCTCCAAATCACGGCCCTGCCGCATGGCTTCGTTGTCGATATTTTCAATGGTATCGCTGATTTTATCGTGGTACACCTGAAATGCCGAGCGGTAGGGATTCAGGCCAAGGATAGCCCCGGCATCCGTGCCGGTAATGCCGCATTTGCGGTAGCGGAGCCAATCCTCTTTGGACAGGTTCAAAGTTGAAATCAATCTTTTCATGCGCTTTGCATCCTTTCTTTCATAATAGATTCGCAAGAATGAAGTCATATTCCACCAAGTCTTTCATGATGGTGGAAAAGTCGCTGGCCAATGAATGGCAAGAGCCAACCCACAGGTCATAAAGAAAATCCAGAATATTATTTTGCACCCTGAGATGGTTCCAGTAGCGCTCCTCCAGTCTGCCCTCGGATTCCAAAACAATAATGGCGGTGCTGATGGTACTTTTCATCGTGATCTCATAAGCCATGGTAACGCTGATTTCAGAAGCACTCTTCTCAACGTTGTCAAAAAATTCCGTGAATTCCCTGAAAATGCGGTTATTTACATCATTCATGGCTTGCTCCTTTATGCTGCGGCCAGCACCATCTTGTAAGCCTTGTCGATCATGGGGTTGCCCTCTGCGGTGCGCAGGAACAGGTTCTCGTTGTAGTTTTTGGTCTTGCGGAGAGGATCTGCGTGGGTAGCAAAATCAGAGACTGCGTTGATAAAGCGCCAACCGTTTTTGCCGACCCATTCCAGATCCGGTGCGTTATAATAGCGAGCCTTCAGATCTTCCTGCAAGCGCAGGTTATTCTTCCGCTGGCAATCGGACAGGTCCTCAGAAATCGGGAAAAACTCATTGATGAACTCCTGCACCTTGTGATCGGATAAATCGATGCGAGCCAGCTCTTCGCCACGGTTGCCGAGTTCAACCATATAGTTGCTGGCCAGCTGCAGGGTTTCACGGGCATCCTGCACGCGGAGCAGAACATTTTCGGTGTGGCGTGCAGTCCAGCTGCGCTTTGCTGTATTCAGCGCAAGGTTCAGAGTATTCTGGCAGACCACACGGATTGGAGTCGTGGCCACTTTCACACCAGAACTGCCGTCATGACTGTTGAAGATCACAAGATATGGTACTACCTGATCTCCAGCGATAAGATATTTCCTCGGAAGCCTTGCCAGCATCCAGACCTTCTTGCCGCCCTGCAAAGAACCGGCAGTTTCGTAAGTAACACCTTCACCCAGCAGGTCATCGGTGAACTGAAATGCTTCTTCGTTCTGCACAATGCGGTAGCGGTCAGATACCACGCCCAGAACAGCATCATCAGTGCTGCGGACATTTGCGCGATAGCCGGGGATCATAGCACCCGTGCCGGAATAGATATTACGGCTTTCCACCTGCCAATCCAGACCGGCCAGTTCCAAGGCTTCACGGCTTGCAGGGGCATCCATGATGATACGGCCAAGGCCGTGCCAAGGGGTCTCACGGACAGAGAACATCGTTTCAACATTTGCGGGCATAGTAAAATCTCCTTTTCAGTGTACTGTGATCAATTGTTGTTTTCCATTTCTTCAGCGATGCGGACGAGGACTTCCACCAGGACGGTGCCAACCTCTTTGACGATTTCGGACCAAAAGTTCATAATGCTTTCTCCTTTCTGCGCAGCTGCGCTTTAAAATACGATGGTAATAATGATAGTGATGGTGCGGAATAACAAAGTGCTCACCTCCAGACATAAAAAGCCCCTGAGTCTTTCGACTCAGAGGCTTTGGATCATGATTATTATATCTGGGTGAAAAATGGAAATTTGAGAAAGCTAAAGAGAGGAATTTATCATAAAAAATTATAATGCAGGACGAATTTGCGCTAAAAGAAGTTGGTCCGCCGGAAGCCACGGAACAGAATCAAGCTCCTCTTTAGTCAGCCAGCGTGCAGCCTCGGCTTCTTTCAGCACCAGTTTGCCGGAGACCACCTCACACCAGAAACAGTCCATGGAAAGATGAAAGGTCGGATAATCGTATTCAATGGTACCAATCAAATCGCCTACCGCGATCTCGGCATCCAGCTCTTCCCTGATTTCTCGTTTCAGCGCCTGCTGCGGGGTTTCACCCGGCTCGATTTTGCTGCCCGGAAATTCCCATCCGCCCTTATACTCACCGTAGCCGCGGGCGGTGGCATAAATTCTATGTTTCGTCTGAATATCGTCGCAGATCACGGCTGCAACAACGCGAATCATTTTCATGAAAATCTCCTGAATTATTTTTCATAATAGAGTGGATAACCCAGTTTTCTCAATTTGGATTCGATTGCTCCTGTAGAACGTTTTAGAATCAAAGAAATTCGTTTGATGCTGTTCCCCTGCTGGTGGAGCCGCAGTAATTCACGTTCTTCTTTTTGCGACCATGCTGTTCCAGCGCGAGAATAACGCTCTGCCTTTTTGTTTCGAGGAAGAGACTTCAGATATTCAGCGGTAGATTCAATGGAGCAATGTTCCAATACGATTTTTAATGCTTCTTGAATTTCTTCCTGAGCACAACTATCATTTTCAGACAGAATCCAACCGGTTAAAGGATTAATACCTTTTGCAAGAGTTTCAATTATGGTGCGAGCCAGCATATCGTCCATAGTATGTTACCCCACGATCAATTTGTTGGTCTTTTTGAGGAACTTTGCAGGAATCGGGCGGTCCAGCTTCCATGTGATATTCATGGGACGGGAGCCCTCATGCTTCACATAGTTCACCGTGCCCAGATAGGTATACGCTCCTGCACCGCCAAAACGGGCATCTGCCTTGAACTCACGCACGAACAACAGCACACGGCTTCCTTTTTCCCGGTGATGGATGTAGCGCTGCCCGGTGGCAGAGTTTTCGGCGGTGGTGCTCTGGCTCTGCCAGTGGAACAGGCTTTCATTAATGGAATAATCCTTGTACATGGTGGTGGGAGAGTAATCCTTGTCCGCTTTGTTCAGGGTCACAAAGAATACGTCCAGCTGCTTTTCCGGCAGCCACTTCACGCCCTCGCGGACAGTGGCGGGCTTCAAAAAGTCCAGTGCTACCAGCAGCTGGTCGCGGGTATAGGTGCAGTGCAGGTCCAGCGGACAATCAAAGCCTACATCCACAGGTTCGTCGATAAAATCAATGCGGTCATATTGATACTGCAAAAGTGCCTGCAGTTCCCCCAGCAAAACGGGACTATCCGAGAGGGCATACAGGTTATCGAGAACTTCTTCATCCTCCCAGCTTTCTGCAGCCTTACCCCAGAGAGTTACACAGAACATTTGCATCATCCTCTTCTCTACTGGTGATAGAGCCGCAAAGTCGGTGTTGTCCAATTTTGGCAGAAGCCCCAGCAAAAAACGAATCCACCTGCGGGAATCGATGACCGCAAAGCGTGCAAAGGCTTTGGTCATAGTTTCTTCCAAAGGTTCTGTAAAATCGGATGCCGCCCCTGCGCGGACGCACAGCCTGCTGAAGCAGACCTTTTTGCTGTAAATTGCACGGGGGTCAAGATGATAGTAGTCGAGGAAGTTCCCCAGTGTCAGGGGCAGGCCGGTATCCTCGGTGAAGGCAGCCGCCCGCGCCACAAGCCCGGAGGTGCGGTCATAGGAGGCGCTGATATTATCCAGCACCATATTTTGCAGCAATTTTCTCCAGCTGAATGTAGCAGCCCTTAGGCGCGGAGACAAAGCCCTCCTTGAGCTCCCGACTGACGCTTCGGGTGGTGTTGGAGAGCAGTGCTGCGAATTTCTCCTCAAAATTATACTTTTTGTTGGCCTGCCCGATGAAATTCAAAACAGTCAGGCAATCCTTGTTTTCTGCCAGACGTAAGCCTCGCCCCAGCTGCTGCAAAAACACGGTCAGCGACTCGGTAGGACGCAGGAACAGCACCGTGTTTACCTCGGGGATATCCACGCCCTCGTTGTAAATGTCCACCACAAAGAGAAAACGGAGTTCCCCGGAAACCAGCCGCTGCTTGGCGGCGTTGCGCTCCTCGTCAGGAGAGTCGCCGGTCAGTGCCATAGACGGGATGCCGTGGGTATTAAAGTAGCGCGCCATGAATTGGGCATGAGCGATGGAAACGCAGAAGCCCAGACCCTTCACCTCGTCGATATCGGTGACATATTTCAGGATGGAGTTCACCACAAGGTCAGCGCGGCGCTCCGCCACCATGCCGCTGAGGGTGTACAGGTTGGATAGCTCGTTTTTGTCGTAGCCGCCGGTACGCCATTTCAGACTGCTCAGATCTGCGGTGTCAGTGACGCCGAAATATTGGAAGGGACAAAGTAGTTTCCGGTCAATGGCCTCCGGCAGACGGATCTCGGCGGCAATGCGCCCGCCGAAATAGTCCAGAACGCTTTTGCCGTCCATACGTTCCGGGGTAGCAGTCAGCCCCAGCAGGATCTTCGGCTGGTAATACTCCAGCAGCTTCTGGTAGGTGGGCGCAGCTGCATGGTGGAATTCGTCTACAACGATGTAATCGTAGAAATCCGCTGCCGTTTTAGCGGCAAGCTCCTGAGAATTGAAGGTCTGGATGGAAACAAACAGATGATCAATGCTGTCGGCTTTGTGGCTGCCCACATACAGTTCTCCGAAATTGGCATCCTTCAGCACCGCCCGGAAGGTGTACAGGCTCTGCTTCAGAATCTCCTCTCGGTGTGCCACAAACAGCAGACGGCAGGGCTGCCCCGGATGCTGTTTGCAGAAGCGCTTGTAATCCAGTGCGGAGATCACAGTTTTGCCGGTGCCGGTGGCGGCGACTACCAAGTTGCGGTTGTAACCCCGAACGGTGCGCTCGGCATCCAGTCGGTCCAGAATTTCCTGCTGGTAGGAATAGGGCAAAATATCCAGGGTATAGATCCCGCTGTGGTCGGCCTCGCTGTATTTTTCGGCTTTCAGGGCGCGGGTCAGCCTTTCCCGCTGCCCTTCATCGTAATATTCAAACTCGCTGGAGTTCCAGTAGCTTTCAAAGGTGGCTGCGATCTTTTCGATGGTCTCCGGCAGGTCCTTTCGGGTCACCTTGACGTTCCATTCCAGACCGCTGGAAATTGCCGCATTAGACAGGTTGGAGGAGCCAACATACGCTGTGGTAAAGCCGGTGTCCCGGTAAAACACATAGGTTTTTGCGTGCAGGCGGGTACGCTTGGTGTCATAACTGACCTTGATCTTTGTATTGGGCAGCGCGCGCAGCTCCTCGATGGCTTTTACGTCCGTAGCGCCCATATAAGAGGTGGTGATGATGCGCAACTCACCGCCGCTTTGCACAAACTGCCGTAGCTCGCCCATGATGAGGCGCAAGCCGCTCCACTTGATAAAGGAGACCAGCATATCAATGCGGTCGGCGGAAACGATCTCCTTTTTCAGCTCCGTGTACATCTGCGGCTCATGGATAGCGCCGGTAAACAAGGAACTTTGCGCAATGGAGGTCTCCGGGCGGTCAAGGTCCTTTGCGCTTTTTCCTGTAGCAAGGCGCGGGTCATTCTGCTGCAAAAGCGCAAGAAGCTGCTCTGCCCGCTGGTCAACACCGAGCGCGGCAAAGTCAGCTTCCTGTGTGGTGTTCTGGATGGTGGTCACGATCTGGTTTGCCAGCTGGATCTGCGCCTCGATGCCGCCGCCGTTGTCCTGCACGTTCTCAAGACCCTTCTGCACCACGTCGGTCAGATACTGCGCCAGCACCTTGGCAGCCTCCGCCGTGTCGATGGGCGCAGTAGACTTGCGGGCTTCCGGGATCTCTGCAAGCTCGCGGTTCAGTGCGTTATTGATGACCTGTTCGTACAGACCGGGGTAGAGCATAGGTGCACTTCCTTACCGTTTTCTTTTATTATAGCGCCCGTTAGAAGAATATTCAATGATCGAGGATAAACCGCATCTGATTGAAAAAGAAGTTCTTAATCTCAGAAAATATACGGTATCTGCATTGCTTTTATTAAAAATAATAGAGCTCGTGATAATTTGTATGATGCTACAATAAAAAGAGACTGATGCAGTGCAACAGTCTCTCGATAGCAATGAGGCTTATATAACGGGTGTTTTTTTATAAAAATCCACAGCAGTGCCTCCCATTCCAAGAGTGGTTTTGATGCCAACTCCGCCATGGGATGCAAAAGAGAGCAACGCGTTCCAAAGTTCCAGAAGCGGCGGTGCAAGGCGTGCCTCGATGGTCACATTGCCTTGAAAGGCTGGAATGCGCGTTTCTTTCAACAGATAACGTGTGGTATGGAGATTATAATCCACAATATGAAGCCCCTGCTGTAAAGCTTGCAGTGCATCAGGATCGATAAGGGCATATTCTGGAAAGGCAGTGTTCCAATGCGCAATCAGACTTTGCAAAAGCAGAGTTTCCTGCGGGAAAATAGTATAGCGGCCGGACTGCTTGAAGGCGCAAGGCGACAGAAAAGCAATTTTGGCACGGGTTTCGCTGTGGGAACGTCCAGAACGGATCAGTTCTTCAGCGGAGACTGCCGGAAAGATGCGAACCTCTGAAACGGGGAGTGTTAATTCATGCAGAGGGATTTCCTTTGCAGATTCCAAAACGGGGAAAACTACCTGTCGAGCAGCGTCATTCAGCAGATTGACCGTCCAGATCAAAGACTGCTTTTCCGGTGAAAAACATAGAAAATGCGCAATGGGATGTTCCCCTTGCAGATGCATCTGCTCTCCAAATTCAGAAGAAATCTGTGACATCAGCCAGCCATACAGACGATAGGACCACGACTGGGGAATCCGCACATCATTGGGCGGAGATAAAACCAGTTGAATCTGCTGGATCATAAGATACTCACCCCGCAATATCCATAGGGATAAAGCCGACCACGAAAGCGAGCATATTTCATGGTGTGCGGGGAAATGCCATTTTCGGCATCACGCTCATGCTTGTGGTTGCGGAACATTTGTTTCATTTGTTCTGCCGTCCAGCGCAGCCCCTCTTCTTCACCCAGATAGGGGTACGCCAGCGACTTGGCAAAAAAGCCGGAGCCGCCGCCAAGGATCAGGTGTGGCTGCCGCGGCAGGTTGACTGCACCGCTTGGCGGAGTGAAGTGCCTGCTATACGTCTGCGCATAATAAGTATCAAACTGCTGAATGGCCTCCAGAAGGGACTCCTTGGTAATGCGCCCCTTCAGCACCGACTGATCCAGCGTCAGCTTGAAGCGTACCTTAGTACCAGACGCTGCGCATTCCCGACACATGGGGATGCCGCGATTACTGCCCTTCGCAAAGGAACCGTTCACAAGTGCATCAAATTTTCCGACAAGGACCATCTGCGTATCCGGGATGGGGAGGCTGTCGGAAACTTGAATGCCACGGAAAATGCTGTTAACGGCGTCCGAAGCGATGTTTCCATCTTTCAGAGTGTGCAGATGCAGCTGGTTGACATATTTCTCTTCCGGAAAGGTGGCCCGGCGGTTTGGCGCAAGGCTGTGTCCGGTACTGCGGTCAGCCAATACCGCACTCAGCAGCCATGCGGTACGCAGCGCACCCTTGATGCTGCTGCCGGGAATGTAGGCGTGGCCCTGTGCATCACGCTGGAAGGCATGGATCTCTTTCAGCGAGTGCTCAGCATCCAGAGCATCTCCCACCTCGATCTGATAGCGCGTCAGTGTTTTCAGTTCTGCATCGGAAATGCCGCAGTCTTTGCTCAGAAATGCCCAGAGATTGGACTGCTCGCTAAGCATAAACTGCCCGTACTTGTCCACCAGATCGTGCTCGACCAGAAAGCTGAAAAATTTTTGCTCGTCCAGAAAGGAGACTTTGCCATTGCGGGTGTTGTACATGTACTCTTTTTTGGTATAACTGCTGCCATTGCCAACAAACAGAGGTGCCCATACATTCAGAGTAAGGTCAAAGATCTGCAGATGATCCTGCTGAATCATAATGTCACCCCCATAAAGATCGGTTTGGAATAGCGGTATACCGGATGCACATCCGACAAACCAACATCATACAAAGCACCCTGATAACGATTTTGCAGGACAGATCCTGCCGAAAGGGCATACTGCGTTTTTTTCTTCAGTGGAGTTTCCACACGATCGGAGGCCATAAAGCCGCTGCGGCGCACCAGCTGGAAGGAGGCACCCTCTAATGCATTATCCAGTTCATCTGTCTGCGGCAGGCTGGTGCTCAGCAGCAGATAAGGAGCATGCTCGGCAGAAAGAGCGTGATACATCCACTCCGTCTGATCGTCAAAAGGTTCGTTCAGATAAATCTTGTCTACAATATGGAACTTTCCATAACCAGAGCTGACTTTGCCGCCGATGCCGGTAGCGCCCAGCCAATCCAGCAAATACTCCAGATCTTCATCCTGACCATCTTCGGTAAATCCGCAGATGAAATACAGTCCGCAGTCCGGCGCAAAACGGAACAGTCCAACCTGATACGGCGTGGTATCCCCCTGCATGGGAACGGCTGCCTTGGTCTGCTCATAGTGGGTGCCAAAGCTTTCCGGTTGCTCGTCAGGGGTGAAATGACCTTCATGCAGGCTTCTGGCGTAGCGGTCAAATTCCAACACAGGGACCCATGCTAGCTTTTTTACCTTTTTACGCAGGGTGGTTTCCACTTCCTCAGTGGATTCCGATGCGGCAATGGGCTTTGGCAGGTAAAACGTTTCGCCATACCAGGGCATTGTATCGCTGAGCAGGAATTTTCCCTGCCGGACCTGCGCACAAAGCTGTTCTAGGGCTTCTTCTCCATGCTGGACGAGGGTCTCATGGCAGAAGGCAGAAAACAGGGTATCTGCCCGCAGGGTTTCTTCGGAGGTATAAAGTGACAATGCGGAGTCGGCTCCTCCGAAATGAACAGCTGTGTCAAACTGCAGCTTAAGCAGAAAATAGTTCATAACTATCCACCTCATCAAAGAGGGATTTCAGGCGGCTGAGATCCACCTGCGCGCCATAGCCTTCCAGCGCAAAGTTTTTCAGGCTGACACGGCCGCTGCCGCGGGAACCATGGCCGCCCAGATAATCCATCTGCAGCAGCTTCATGCCTTTGGCCAGAAGAGAAAGATCCTCCTCGACCTGTGCCGGGTCGGTCACATCGTAAACGATGCTGACACCGAACTTTGCGCCGGCGATCACACGCTCAATCTGGCGGGGATTGGCCACGGAGTTTGCACGGGAAATTGCGTTCTCGGTCTTGACCTCGGTCACACCCACATTGGAAAGCTCTTTGGCATTGGACAAAAAGGCATCCGCAAACTGCAGGCGGGAACGACGCACCGGTTCCGAGGAACCGAACAGGCGGAGGATTTGCTCGGGGTCTTTGTCGCAACTTCCGGCTTTTGCCATTGCTTCGATATCCTGATATGTGCTGCGAGCCAGCAGGGTACGCAGCTTGCCTTTCAGACTGCTGCCGGGTACGATGGGATAACCGGTATAGGGGTCACGCACCACCGGGCTGTCCACAGCACCAATGGCAGAAAAGGCAGAGGAACCGCCGATGTGCATACCAGTGCGCACTTCCAGATCGCACCGGATCAGAATTTTTCCATACATATAATTACCCCTCCTTGCTGCTAAAGTAGCAGTGAAAAGCCACCAGCGCTTCCATGTAATGAGCAAAACGGATCAGATCCGCACGGTCATCGGAAATGCCTTTGAGGTATTCCAGCAGGTTTGTCTGCCTTACAAAGGTCTTTACAGTATCATCACGATTGTCACGTCCACACTCGTAAGCCACCCGCACACGCATCAGGTTGAGCTTGACCACACTTTCGGGTCGCAGTTTCTCCTCGGTGCGGATGTTTTCCTCGTTATAGATATCTGTCACAAGGCTCAGCAGGTTGCGGATCTTGCTAGTGGTCACTTTTTTGGGCTGGCTCATTAGGCTGCGCATAATACGCTCGGCTTCGTCTACATAATCTTCCGGCACCTTTTTCGGCGTGATCTCCGGCGGCAGCTCTTTCTGCGGTCCATAGCTGCTACGGCTGTTATAGCTGCTGGAACCGCTGCGGTTTCCGTTGTAGCTGTTGCTATATCCGCTTCGGCTGTTGTTATAGCTACCGCCGCCATAGCTGCGGCCATTATCATTCCATCCTGCCATCTGTGTCGCCACCCTTTCTGTTCTGATAGACATAAATATAAATTGCGGTGATGAGCTGGTGACGCTGCACGGCGTCTAAAGCCCAGTCCATCATGCTGTGAGAAAATTGCTTGTAGAGCGGATAGTCCGGCGCGCTCTTTTTGGGGGAGAGCCGCGCCAGCAGGTAAGCGTACCGTGCAAGGTTGATGCGGTCGTTTTCTGCTTCCCGCAGCAGTGCCAGCAGGTTGTAGAGCAGGGCGTTTCCGTGCTCAGCGTTATCCCTGCCGAAGAAGCTTTGCAGGCAGCCGACCTTTTCGGTCAGGACCTTTGTGCGGAACGTATCCCACGCATAGATATGTCCCTGCTCCGGCTGCACCAGCAGATTGCCCTTTGCATCCCGGACGGCTTTGCGCTCCGGCGTGAACAGTGCCACTGCATTTTTGCCGGGCAGATGCTTGGCGGCTTCTTCCAGCGCGGCGGTTTCCTCGGCGGAAAGCCGGATGGGGTAATGGTCATCAAAGATGCCGATGCCTGCGCTGAGTGTCAGTGCCCCGCAGGAAAATGCAGTGAAATTACTCTGGATGCGCTGTGCTGCTTCCAGAACATCGTTCCATGCGCCCACAAGGAACACATCATCGCCACCGGCGTAGACGATGCTTACATGCAAGCCCTCTAGAATGCCGTTGATGTAGCACTTGAAAAACAGCGACATCTGCCGGGAGAACGCCGAGGTGCGGGACAAGGTAACATAGTGCATCCGTTTGACCGGGTCTTTCTCGTTCTCCTGTTCAAAACCGGAGATGAAGGCATGGCCGAGGTTATCCACATCCATACGGCAGACCGAAATGCGGCGCACGCCCTCGGACTGCTCTGCCAGTTCTTCCATGCTATTGCTGGCGGTGTAATCGCCAACATACAGGTTGGTGCTGTAAGTAAGGCCGGTGGACGGTACATTTTTGGTATATACACGCGCGACCGGCTCGCCGGAAGCCAGCCGTTTGCGGGCAGAGAGCTGATCCGTCAGGGACAGATATTCGCTGCCGCCATCCAGTGCAGGCAGCGTGCAGTCATCGGCAGCCGAGGGCTGACGGCTTACTACCAGAACGCGCTTGTTCTGGATCTTAATGGAAAGATCTACGAACAGTTTGCACCAAGGGCAGAGATCATCCTTCAGGTTGGCACTGGTGCCGCACACCTTGCATTCCCGGCCATCCGGGTAAGCGGCGGTACTGTTCAGCTGCCGCAGATCCTCTGCGGTATAGCGGTGGAACTTGTGCTGCTCCAGCAGACGGTTCACCCGGCGGAACAGCTCTTTGTAGGGGCTTTTTTCAGCCGGGGTATTGGTCAGGTCGTTGCCGGAGCACGGTGTCCATGCGTTGGCCAGAAACAGCTGGGTGCCGAACTGCTGCTGCAGCCAGCGGTTGAACTGCCGGTTCCACCGGGTCAGGGTATCGGCCACGGCGGCAGTATTGGGCAGCAGCACATAGCAGTGCCCGCCGCCGCTGTAAATCAAGTTGGCGCGGGACACGCCGCACCCGGCCAGAAGCTCGTCCAGATAGTGCTCCATGAGCAGCTCCAGAAAGAACGACCGGCTGCGCAGGGAGCGCAGGGCGTTTTCGGTATGGACAGTATAAAGGAACTTCTGAATGCGGGAAAAATCGGCGGTATAGAGCAGAAACGCGCCCTTCTGGCAAAAATCCTTCTCCTGCTCAAAAAGTGCCTTGCGCAGGTCGGTGATGTTGTTTGCCTGCACATATTCGCTGATGCATGCCGCAATGGCTGCGGTGGTCTTGGCGTGGTCGAACAGGGAAACATCCGGGCTTTCGCCGGTAAAGGTGCTGGACGGAAAACAACTGAACTGCGTTTCCAGCAGCCCCAGCAGCGAGTTGATCCACTCCGGCTGCGGCTGCAGATCCGGCAGACACTCGCTCAGCTTGCGTACGGCATCTGCATAGACGGAAGCGGAAAGCGGCTGCTGCTGCCGTGGCAGCTTCAGGCTGCCGTCCTGTGGCTGCGCAGGCATCATCCAGCCGGGGTGAGAACCGTTCAGGTGGGTGAACACCGAGTCCAGCGGAAGATCCCGCCGGAAGGAACTGCTTTCGCCTTCGACCTCCCGGCGGTCTGCGGCGGCAGAAAGATCATCTGCCAGATAAACGATATAGGCCGGGGAATCGGCTGGCAGAGCCTTTGCAGCACCGCGCAGCGCGGCGGCGTGGTGGTAGCGCACACAGTCCAGCGCCGGTGCCCAGCCTGCACCGAACAAAACGCCGTGCAAAAACTGGTAGCCCTGTTCACTGTGGCTGCCGCGCTGCCCACCGGCACGGTACACCGCTTTGCCGGTGTCGTGCAGCAGTCCGCCATAGGTGGACTGCAGGGTGAGAACGTTCAAAATACCATCTCCTTTACGGATTGTGGAACAATTGCACAATAAACGGAAAACGTATTTGCTGATTTTGTAAGAGATGCTTGGAATTGGCTTTATTATAACACATTTTGTAGCTATGCAAAAGCCGCAGCAGAGAAAATATCACAGCAGCTGCAATCGTTCCGTTCATAGAGGGACAGCCCATGGAAGACAAAGAGTTAAGATTTGCAAAAGAAAAACTCCGCATCTTTTGGTGCGGAGTTTTTTGTCCCCTTACGGGGATAAGTTACAATCAATCGCAAAGCTAGCAAGCGCAATCGCAAGATTCGCGTTATCGTCCCCTTACGGGGATGGTACTAAAATCTCTATCCAGACTGCAACAATAGTCCAGTTTTCGCCCCCTACGGGGATGGTACCCAAGCGGTTGATTTGGGAGGCCTTGCTTGCCCGTCTTCGCCCCCTTACGGGGATGGTACTCAAGGATGAGCGTAAGGCGTATGTTGAGCGGGGTTCTCGCCCCCTTACGGGGATGGTACCCACGGCGACGCAGATGCCGCCCTGCTTCTCGGGTTTTCGCTCCCTTACGGGGATGGTACCAAACACGCAACAACATGGAGGTACAAGATTATGGTTTTCGCCCCCTTATGGGGATGGTACCAAGAAGCCGATGGTTCGAAAGGTCTGGTCTCAATTTTCGCCCCCTTACGGGGATGGTACCATTCAGGCCAAGCCGAATGTACCGCATTGTTAGTCTTCGCCCCCTTACGGGGATGGTACACTAAATATATCACAGAATATCGTAAAATGAAAGAGCTGAATGCCTGAAAAATATTCACTTTATTGAAATGAAGTAAATCCGCGCGAAAAGGACAACGATAAATTCTGAATCATAACTGTGCCGTGGAGGATAGAAAGAAAACCCTCTTTCAGGGCGAGCCATAGCGGCGGAAGCCTGCAAAGGCGAAGATGCTGCGCTTCAGGGTGCTGCCGTCCGGGTAGGTGGTCTCCTGGCTCTTGCGGCGGGAGCAGGCGGCCAGCGTGGGGATGCCCGCGGCTTCCAGACGCTGGGCCACCCGGTACACAAAGGTACACTCGCCCTGACAGAGCACGGCATCCGGGCTAAGGTGCAGGATGAGGTCAGTATATACCGTGGCAAGGGAGTCCAGCACGGCCTCGTTGGTGGCGGGGTCGATGGCAGGAAAGGCAAGGTCTATCACCTTGCCGTAGACCTGTGCCGCAGCCTTTTGCTCGGCACTCCACAGGGCAGAAGGATGATTGGTAAAGTTGATGAGCATAGGGCATTCCTCCTTGACATTGCAAAGAGAAAAAGCCCATGGAATGCGGATAGTTAAGCAAGAAACTTAAAATTACTTTTTCTTAAAAATAATGCTCATTACACCCAACGCAACGAGACACATGAAAAGCGTGTACATAGCGTGTACATAGAATGACATCATCTCCCCTGTCTTGTTTTTGTTTGCCCCCTTACGGGGATAGTACTAGTATGATGAACGTCAAGAACATGGAAGTCGGATTATCGCCCCCTTACGGGGATGGTATGATCGAGCAGGCAGAGCACGAAATTCAGGGCACGTTTTCGCCCCCTTACGGGGATGGTATACTAAATATATCACAAAACATCGCAAAACTGAAGAGCCAGAGGCTAGAAAATGTTCACTTTATTGCAATGATGTGCTTTTGCGCTGAAAAGAACGGCCATAAATTCATTCAGCCTGCCTTGTGCGCGGGGCGGTTTCATGGTATGATGCTGATAATGGATCTTATAAAAAGGAGTGTTGTCCTGTGCTAAAGACTTATATCACCACCGTACCTTTGCAGGGAAAGCTGGACCCCATGCTGTACCAGCGGGAGCGGGCAGATGCGCCTACGGCTACCTGTTTCCCCATCGTGCAGGTGATGCGGGATACCCTTGAACCCGGGGACACGGTGCAGCTACTGGCCATCCGGCAGGAAAATGCCGATACCGCCCGCAACTATCGGCAGCTGTTGGAAGAGCTGCCGCAGCTGGGCATTGCAGAAGATCAGGTGCGGCAGATCGACCTGCCGGAGGATCAGCGCCCGGAAACGCTGATCGGCCTGTGCCGGGATCTGGTGGATGCCCTGCCGCAGGTCACCCGGGTGTATGCCTGCATCACTTACGGCTCCAAGAGCATCCCGGTGGTCACGCTGACGGCATTGACTTGTGCCGAAGCTACCCATACGGAGCTGGAAGTAGGCGGTGTGTATTATGGTGAGGTCAAGCGAGAAAACGGACAGGTGCTCAGCGCGCGTCTTTACGATATGGCAACACTATATCAGCTTGCCGGGCTGGTAGGTACCATGCGTGACAGCAAGACCGCCGAACAAGTGTTCCATCAGCTGATTTGGATGAACGAGCACCGGGAGGACTAAGCAGCGATGAATGATGTGAAAACATGGGCGGACATTGATGCTTCGCCGCTGCTGCAGCTGCCGCCGGAACAGCGTAAAAAGCTGCACGATGCCAATGATGAACGGTTCCGCACGTTCTGGGCGGAATGCTTTCTGACCACACAGACTCCCGGAAGGGGAGAAGATGCATGGAACAGCGTGGATTTCTGCAAGGCGTTTCTGGATGCGTTTGATTTTTGGGAAGCAAAGCCGGGGCAGACCTTCAGTATGTATCTGCGCACCGCTGTCCGTCATGCACAGGCACACGACCAGCAGCAGGAAGAAATGGCTGTGACGGGTTTCGGACGCGAGACGAACCGCAAAATCAAAAAAGCGCTGGAGTACATGGAAAAGAACGGAATTATAGAGAGTATGCTCTGTCGTGACCCGGAAAAAGAACAGGTGATCGCCGATATTGTCGGGGTGGGCGTAAAGACCCTGCGGGAAGCACTGCGCAATAAGCAGTCGGTACTCAGTCTGGACGACACTGGTGGAGAGGATTCGGCGCTGGGCGACCGGGTAGTTTCCCAAGAAAAAAGCGTGGAAGAAAAGGTGGAGCAGAGCAGTGAAATGCTGGCATGGCTGCACCGCGGCATAGGGCTGATGAACCTGCAGCAGAAGGAAAAATACGGCAAGACAGCTGGCCCGTTGTGGAGCAGCGTGCTGATGGGCTTTCTGCGCAACAATGACGCACTGGATCCGGCAGAGGATGCACCCGCGCGGCTGGCAAACTGCGATGATCTGCGTCCGCTGGAACAGGACAACTGCCTGTGGGATATCCTGCTGCTGCACCGGTATGTGGAATTTACGGTTCGGCCGCCCTATGCACCCAAGGCACGGGAATGCGCTGCCGTCCATGCGCTGCTGGAGCCGGGGCGCAACCCGGCGCAGGATAAGACCGTGGCAGAGTTTCTCGGGGTGAGCAAAGCGGCTGTATCGCAGCGGCGCAAAACATGGCAGCAAAAACTGATGCAGATGAAAGCGGAACAGGAGGAGGTATAAGATGGAACGCAGTGTATTGCTTTTATATATGAGCCCCTTCGGCAAAAATCCGAACATTCATACCCAGACCAACGAAGCGGCGGTTTTGGAGCTGAAAAAGCACAAGGAAGGTCCGGATTGTATTCTGGCACTGTGCAGTGAGCTGGTGCGCACCAGCCCTACCGTGCATCTGCCGGACGGGAAAACCTGCACCACCGTGGAATATTTCCGGGATGTATTCCTGCCTTCGGCGGGCATTCCGGCAGAGCGGCTTGTGGTGATCCCGGTACCGGACAGCATGGACGACAAGGCACAGTTCCGGGCTGTCTCTCTGCTGCTGGGAAAAATTGAAGCGGAAAATACCCTTTCCATCGACCTTTCCGGCGGCATGCGGGACACGGCGATGCTTCTGGTAACAGCAGCTCGCTGTATGCGTGACCTGCGCGGTGTGGAGACCCGCAGGGTGATCTACTCCGAACTGCTTCCGGATGGCACTTCCCGCATCCATGACAGCAGTCAGCTGTACAGCCTGTTCGACCTCATCACGGCCATGGACGAGTTCTTTTCCACCGGCACTGCACAGAAGCTGAAAGGCTATCTGTGGAGCGAGGGCGAAAGCGACCCGGCTCTGCACACACTGCTGGCCCGGATCAACCAGTTCTCGGATGATCTGGCGCTGTGCCGGGTGCAGGCGCTGAATGAAGACCTGAGCCAGATCGCACAGGCACTGCAGGCGCCGCCCAAGGAGAGCAAAAATCTGACCAGCTTGTTCTTCCACCTGCTGAATGACCGCTTCCGCACAGAATTTGAAGGTCTGCTGGCTTCCCCCAAAAACAATCTTCCTGTGCTGGTAAGCTGGTGCGCAGAACACGGCATGTACCAGCAGGCGCTGACATTGCTGTGCGAGCAGATGCCGGCCTATGTCTGCCGTCATCTTTTTGTGCAGCCTACAGAAACCGGCTGGGCATATCTGGCAGAACAGAATCAGAATAAGGGCAAGGCGTGGGTATATCCGCTGTTCCACTTCCATTTCTGCCGCCTGACTTTGATGCAAAAGGAGTATCCCTATACAACGGATCTGCGCCTGACCCACAGCAAGGACGATGCAGATGGCAATATGTTGTTTGGTGTGGCAAATTCCAAAGAAATGCATGCCTATATGGATACGATCCTCGCTTCCGGTCAGCTGGTGATCGACCCGGAGGTCCGGTGGCAGATCGAGGACGCGGCACTGTTCTACCAGCGTGTGATGCAGTACCGCAACCAGATCAACCATGCCAGTGATACGGCTTTTGGTCTGCAAAGCGACCGTATTCTTCCGTTGGACACAGCCCACATCGAACAGACCCTGCAGGATGTGGCCGATTATCTGCAGGAGATCCGCCCCATGAAGCCGGATGTTCCGGAAGGCGTCAAGGCGCTGCCTGTCACAAAGACGATTCCGGCAGGCGCAGTTCCCAACTTGTAAAATAGAATATAAGAAAAAGCAAAGCACCTCCGCTGCTGGCAAACGCCAGTGGCAGAGGTGCTTTTTTGTCCCCTTGCGGGGATAAGTTACAACATCCGGCTTCTAATGCTTATATTCGTGGAAAGCTGTTTCCGTCCCCTTGCGGGGATAAGTTACAATGGGAACAAGCTGGATGTGGCAGTGGATACGCACGAGTTTCCGTCCCCTTGCGGGGATAAATTGTAATGTCATGGAGCAGGCTTCTGGGCGGATTGACCGGCTGTTTCCGTCCCCTTGCGGGGAACTCATTGGATATCAAGAAGCATGGGCAGACTACCGATGGTTTCCGTCCCCTTACGGAGTATAAATTTACTATATCACACATTGAGTCAAAAGAAAAGAACCATACACCGGAGAAGCGCGAATGGAGTAGAAAAGATAAGCCATAAAGATCACCTCGATTCGGCAGAAGGGGCGTCAAAGCCCTGAATGGGCAAGCCGAGGAAGTATTCCTCGATGCGGTCCCAGAGCTGCTCGCTGGAAAAGCCGCTGGTGAACAGCCAGCTCATCAGCCGCACAGCATCGGTGTGGCGCTGGGCAATGCGCTCCAGCAGGTGGTTGCGGTAAAAGCCGCGGTCAGCCAGCTCCAGGGTCTGGGTCTGGTTGATATAGAGGTACAGGCGGCTGTTGGAGCCGCCCAGCAGGGCAAAGTGGAGCAGGTCCAGCTCCTCCAGCACGCCCAGAGCCGGGGTCAGACGCTCGCTGCTCTGTACGGAATCGTTCACCGGCAGATAGCGGCAGGTCTCGCCGCTGTGCAGAACAGCAAAGCTCTGCTCCAGCCAGTGGAAAAACTCGCTGATGAACGGGTCCACGACGCTGTACTCTGCGCCTTCCTGCGTGGTGCCGCGGCGCAGCACACGGGTGCGCTGCAGGCGGGGCGAATGCTGCTGCCAGGACTGCACAGCCGCCAGCACCACGCGCACTGCACTGGTGGCACGGGTGCTGCTCAGACCCGCGGCCTGCGCCAGCCGGGCGGCGGCATCCCGGTCGTAGAGATACTGACCGCTGCGGGCAGCCTCGAAGAAGATCTCCTTCAGGGCGCGCAGCAGTACGGAAAACCGAGCATCCGCATTGGCGTGCCACTCCAGCGTTAGCTGCATGGCGGGGGTCAGGTGCAGCTGGGCATTCAGCGGCAGCTTATCGCTGTGGGTGTACAGCAGATACTTGAACTGCGGGAAGGAAAAATCGTTCTGCCAGCGGCTGCTCCACAGGCGGGCAAGGTCTACGTCGTAGACTCCGGCGGCCTCATCCTGCAGGGTGGCAGCACCGGTACAGATGCGGTTGACTGCAGCGGCATCGGCGCTGCCGAGCAGGAAATACCCGTGGGTGAACAGAGGAGAGGGCCGCATGATGAAGGGCGCATAGCCGCGTGCTTCGCTGTCCTTCTGGATCAGCAGCATGGCGGTCTTGACCTTGGCCAGCGGGTCCTGCTGGTGTTCGCCGTTAGGGCTGGCAAAGATGTAGGCGAAGCTCTCGGCGTCCACCAGAAGCTCGTTGCGGTGCTTGGTGGCAGTGGCCGGCTGGCTGGCGCGGTGCTGGCGGTACAGCTGCAGCACCTTGCGCATCACCTGCACCAGCTGCCAGGGCTGAATGCTGGAAAGGCCGTGCAGGCGGTTGATGTGCTTGAAGTCGTTGGCCATGTGCTCGTATACGGCACGACCGTGGATCTCCGGGTCACGGGCGGCGCGGCCGATCTCCTGTGTGTAATCACACAGGTTGCCGGTGGGGGCAAAGTGCAGCACAAGGGCAATGTCCGGGATGTCGATGCCCATGCCAAAGGCCTTGGTGGCCAGCATGATCCGGCGCTTGCCGCTGCGGAAATCCTCCAGATTCTCCGCTTTGGCTTCGCCGGAAAGCTGCGCGTGGTAGCGGGTCACAGCATTGCCCAGACGCTGTGCAAGGCAATGGGTGTAGAAGCGCTCCAGCAGACTGACGGTGGGAAAGTAGATCAGGGTCTTCTGCCCCTGCTCCAGCGCGGTGGTGATCTGCCCGGTCAGAGCCTGGAACTTGTCCAGCTCGTACTCCCGGCGGCCGGTCACGCGGGGCACCTCCCGGATGCACAGCTCGATGTTGCGGCGGCGCACGCAGCCCAGATAAACGATGGGGTCCGGCGACATGTGCAGGCTGCGCAGGGTCTCGCGGTACATGTCCTCCTCGCCGCCATAGGTGGCCGTGGCCGTAAAGGTGGCGGTGACAAAGGCATGCTGGCGCGGACCGTTCAGCTGCTGTTTGCGCAGCTTGTTCACGTAGTCACCCAGAAACCAGTAGTCCGGGCGGAACTGCTTGCCCCAAGTGGTCACAATATGGGCCTCGTCCACGATCAGCAGGCCGATGGCACGGTCACCGATCAGGTCGGAGATATCGCTGCGGCTCAGCAAGGACTCCGGCGAAAGATACAGGATGTCGCAGCGGCCCTCCTGCACCTCCTGCGCAATGGTCTTTTTGACCATGGGCGGGATGTCGGAGTTGATGGTGCGGGCCTTGGCGTAGCGGTGCTTCTCCATGCCCTGCACCTGATCGTTCATCAGGCCGATCAGCGGCGAGATCACCAGCGTGACCATCCCGTATTTCTCGGCCAGATCAATGGCCGGGATCTGGAACATCACGCTCTTGCCCGCACCGGTGGAGGCAGTCACGAACAGGTCGCGGTAAGTCTGCCCCGCGCGGCAAAGCTCTGCCTGCTGGATGAGGTCATCGATGATGTCCTCTTGGGTGATGGTGCGCAGCTTCTTCTCGCCGCGATGCAGAGCGTCCAGGTCGTAGACATCCAGCGGGAGAAAGTCCGGGTAACCCCAGTGCTGCTGCAGAAGGGTGCGCGCCTCCGGGCAGACGGGGCGCTCCGGCTGCATTGTCTGCGCATGCGCTCTGGAAAGCTGACCCGGAAAAGCGCCAGCCAGCGCCGCAAGGCTGTCGGCAAGACCAGCCTCATCGCCGATGAAGCTGTCGGCTGAAACGCAGAGCGTTTTGCCACGGCGCAGCTGCTGCACAAGGCAGAAATAATTGGCTTCTCCGGTAAGCGCAAAGGTAGAACTGCTGGCGGCGGTTTCGGGAACCGTATGTGGTGCTGCACCAAACGATACGCGCTCGACCTGCGGGTACTGACGCAGCAGAGCGTCCAAAGGAATGCAGCAGGCAATGCCTTCCTCCGTATGCAGCAGGTTGGAGTAGACACGCAGGCAGGGTTCAATGCCGGGCAGCGGAGTATCCTGCGGCGTTTCCGGGTCAAAGTGGCTCAGAAGGCCGGACTGCATCTCCGGCGTAAGCGTCACAGACACAGGGAGCAGCGTGCGGTAGCAGGTGTTCTGCACCAGAATGATGTGCGGGAACTCCTGCGCAAGGGTATCGGCATGCAGGGCAAACTCCTCTGCGGTGATCACACAGGGGTTCTGCTGCAGCAGACTGCTCAGGTAGCGGGACAGGCGCTGCTGCAGCAAAGCATCCAGAGAAGGACGCGGAAGACCGGCGTCCTCCGAAGAAAAACCCCACAAGACAAACAGAGTATCCTCAGCAGCATGGGCGGAAAGATAAGAACAAAGCAATGTATTCATGGCAAAATCCTCCATCAGGTCAAAAAATCAGGCAGCAAAAAGAGTGAATGAGGAGCGGCGCTTCAGCATCTCCCGCAGGTGGCGCTCGGCACGCACCTGAATCTGGCGGATACGTTCCCGCGTGACGCCCAGCTGCGCACCGATCTCGTCCAGTGTACGGCAGCGGTCATCCGGGATACCGTAGCGCAGCCGGAGAACAGTGGACTCGCGTTCGGGAAGCTGAGAAAGAAGCAACCGGACTTCCTGAACGGTCTCGTTCTCGCTCACAGTGTCCACAGGATCGGGGCTGACGTCATCCGCCAGAAGCTCCGCAAGCTCGGTGTCGTGGCTCTCGCCGACCATAAGGTTCAGGCTGGTAACGTTGAGGTAAACGAGCATGTCGCTCAGGTAGTGGCGCGCCTGCTCCACTGTGCAGGAGTGACCGCTGCTGGCTTCAGCTTCGGCAATGGCATGCCAGAGATCCGGACCATCTAGCTGCATACAGGTAGTGCAGACGACACGCACCCGGCAGAGCGTGTCAAAATAGTGTACCGGGATGCGTACCGTAAGGCCGGTGTTGATGGCTTCGCGCAGGATGGACTGGCGGATCCAGTAAGCGGCGTAGGTCAGGAAGCTGTAGCCCTGCAGCGCATCGAACCGCTGGATCGCAGTAAACAGTCCCAGAATGCCGTTCTGGAAGTTATCCTCCTCGGTCAGGCAGCTATGGGCGAGCAGCTGCGGAACTCTGCGGGCCATCAGGTGGACAAAACCGGCGGTCTTGCGCACGAGGATCTCCTTGGCGCTCTCATCACCCTGTTGTGCCAATACGCAGAGCTGCTCGTTGGTCATGGACCAAAGCTGCTTGGAGGTAAAGTCGCTGCGGCAGAAAGAAGCGGCCTTTCTGCTGCTGGGTATAGCGGCGCTGGTATCCACTAGGATGCCAATCCCCGCCAGCTCGGCCAGCAGATGTTCTTGCTCCTGCTGAGAACAGGAGCCAAACAGCGCCTCAAAGCCTTGCGCAGACAGGTGATTGCCGTTCGTCAGCATCGGGCGTACACGATTCAAAACTGCATTATATTCCATGGTAAAACCCCGCTTTCACTTCCAACTGTAAGTGTCTTCGCTTAGTAGAAGCCCATGGATGCAATAGAGTTAAGTCTTTTGAGAAAAAAATTTATGGTTATCTTTTTGGAAATGTCAGTCAAATAAAAAATCAATGAGTTCTCTTATAAAGGTATAGAATTAAGCAGCAAGGACAGAAAACCTTGCCAAAGAAACAAACTATACAGAGCTTTTTGCGTATGATATAATAAAATTATAAATCTTAATTGGGAATATCGTTTTAGGAGGCCACCATGGAGCCAATGAAAGCAACCAGTGTCAACAGCCGTGCAGAGGAGCTGTTTGTACAGCTTTTCTGTGAGGCTTTTGGACCTGAGAAAACCGAAAATTTGCAGGTCCAGTACCCCTGCGTGGACATCTATGGACGGCATCGCTATATCGACTTTGCGCTGGAATCTCCTGAATCCAAAATTGCGATTGAGATAGACGGCGAAACCTACCATAACCCAAGCAAGGTGTCTGAGAACAAGTATGCGGATGACCTCCTGAAGCAGAATAGCTTGATTTACGACAACTGGAAAGTATACCGATGGATTTATAGCCAGCTTGAAAAGCAACCGGAAAAGATTAAGGATGAGCTGATTACCTTTTTGGGCAGCAGTCCCATGTTCAAGGCATTTGAAGCAGACCTGCCGGTGCAGATGGGACTGACCATCGAACTTCGGGATTACCAGCAGGAAGCCATCGACAACCTCAAGAAGATGCGTGAGGACGGCAAAACCATTGCGCTGCTGTACCATGCAACCGGCGTAGGTAAAACTATCACAGCAGCAACGGATGCCAAGGCAGTGGGTGGGCGCACGCTGTTTCTGGTCAACGCCCTGAAGCTGGCATCTCAGGCAAAAGAGACCTTTGCTAAGGTCTGGCCGGAAGCGACTTTGGGAGAGTACACCGGAAGTCAGAAGGATATGACCCAGACGGTCATTTTTGCAACGGTGCAGAGTATCTCCAAGGATCTGGAAAAATTCTCCCCGACAGATTTTGATTATTTGATCGTGGATGAATGCCACCATGCAGCGGCTAATACTTATCAAAAAATCTTTACCTACTTCCATCCGAAGTTTATTCTGGGCTTGACTGCAACACCGGAGCGCAGTGATGGCGAGGATATGCTGGAGTTGTTTCAGAATGTTGCCCACAAAATGGACCTGAAGACTGCAGTGGAGCGCGGTGTACTGGTGCCGATTCGCTGCATCCGGGTCAAAACCAACATTGATCTAACCGATGTGCGAATCAATGGTATCAAATACAACTCGCAGGATCTGGAAAGTAAGCTGTTCATTCCGGAGCGCAATCAGTTGATTGTTGATACCTATCTGAAGTACGTGAATGGCAAGAAGACTGTGATTTTTTGCGCAAGTGTAGATCATGCGGCGGAGATTGCGAAGCTGCTGCGCGACAATGGGGTGAAAGCAGAGGCTGTTTCCGGGCGTGACCGGGTAGAAATCCGGGATAAGATCCTGAAAGATTACGAAACCGGTTCGACGAATGTTCTTTGTGCCTGTGACTTGCTGAATGAGGGCTGGGATAGTCCTCATACCACAGTGCTGTTCATGGCACGACCCACAATGTCTAAAACAATCTATATGCAGCAGCTTGGGCGAGGCACCCGCCGCTGTCCGGGAAAAGATGACCTGCTGGTGATTGATTTTGTAGACAACGCCAATATGTTCAATATGCCATACAGTCTGCATCGGGTGCTGGATATTTCAAAATATCAGCCCATGGCCTATGTACTGGCCCCGGAGAACAAGCGGAAGCTGGATCAGGACATGCTGTTCAAGGGAGAAAAGCCGGAAGCGTGGCTGGATGTGCCAATCGACGTGTCCGACTATGAGATCATTGACCTTTTCAACTGGCAGAACAGCGTCAAGGATATGATCTCGCAGATTGAGTTCGTCCGGATGGTGGATGTGCAGTCCGAGACGGTGGAACGCTACATTAAGGACGGAAAAGTCAAACCGGACCTTTCGATTCCCTTTGGTGATAAGCGGATGTTCCACTATCTCCGGGAGGAAAGCATCCGCAACATTGCGAAACAGTATGGCTGGGATCTCATTACGCCGCAGAATATGGCGGACAAGTTCATGAAGTTCATCGAAACGATGGACATGAGCTACTCCTACAAGCCGGTGCTGCTCAAAGCAATCTATGAGTATATGGACACCAGCGGCAGAGTCGCTCTGCCGGACGTGGTGGACTACTTCATCGACTTCTACGAGGACCGCAAGGCGCACGGGATGATCGCAGAGAAATCCACCAGCATTTATCAGAAGGGCGGTTATACCCGGAAGGATGTGGAGAAGAACATCCTCTCCAACCCCTTCAAGCGCTTTGAGGATATGCGATTCCTGATGCGCTGCAAGGACGTGGAGACTATCGAGGTAAACCCGATCATCTTCCGCAAGCTCACACGGGAAGATTGGCTGCATATTGTGGATGTCTGCGATAAGAGCCTTGAAAAATATTATTTGCGGCTCAAAAAATGATATGAACTTCGATAATTGACTGCGGGTGACGTGCATGATGAAAATAGTGAGAAATATGATTCGGTGTAAAAAGTGCGGGGACAGTATTGAAAGCTGTTCTGTACATGATTTCAAGTTTTGTTTTTGTGGATCATGTGCTGTCGATGGGGGAAATGAGTATCTCCGTAGGAGTGGAAACACGGAAGACTGGGAAGAATTATCTGAAACGCAAAGTGTAGACGATTGAAAATTAAGTTGAGAACAATCTTTAAAGCCGAAGTTCAGCGGCAAGCAAAAAAAGCTCTTGGCCTTTAATATAGGGGCCAAGAGCTTTTTTACATCTTGTCTTGGAACATAAAAGAAGGTACAATGGTAGAAAAGAGAACGTGCATCAGTCAAATAAGGTGGTGGAGGCGATGGGCGTACATTATGCACACGGAAAGATGTGTAGCACATGTGAGTACAGTTGGTGAGTGTAAAATTTATTTTGAAGATTTCATGCCCTACGGTCTGGTACTGAAAGAAGCGAATGACTTTGATGCTCGTGTGATCAGCTTCTATTCTAGGGGCATTCAAGAGTATTGCCAGCAGCGGTGCAAAGAGTGATTAGATGTTGGAGGAATTTGAAAATGTGGTTGGATAATGCTTCAGAAGTAGATATCTTGTTTTATGAACCATATGCAAACGTCATTGCAGACATTTCTCAGAATCCAAATTACAAACCATTAACCATCGGAGTATTTGGAGTCTGGGGTGCTGGAAAATCAACCCTTCTTAAATTGATAAAACAGAAAATTGATGAGAAAGCACAGAAAAAGGAAAAAACATTATGTATTAATATTAATGCTTGGATGTTTGAGGGATATGAAGATGCAAAAGTGGCTTTGATGGAGGCACTTTTGCGTGAAATTAAAGAACACAAAGACATTCCCTCTAAAGTAAAAGACGGCATATCAAAATTGTTGAAAAAGCTTGACTTATTTAAACTTGCGACGAAGGCCGTATCGGTAGGGGCACCTCTGATTGCATCGGCTGCAACGGGAAATCCAGTGCCTTTTATGATCAGCATTTCTACGAATGCTGAAGCAATTGGCGAGAGTGTTAAGAATACAGCTAATGCTGTTCAGTCGATTCGGGATGATTATATTAAAACTGACGAAGTAAATGATGAAAATAGTGTTGTTAATAATGTCAGAAAATTCAGAGAAGAATTCCAAAAGGCTCTTGAAGATGATGCAATTGAAAATATTATTGTCTTAATCGATGACTTGGACAGGTGCCAGCCAGATCGAATTATAGAGACATTAGAGG
>OJQT01000214.1_pt1 | contig 34123 bp, 32 predicted proteins | sample 1598771 | NCBI WGS metagenome assembly OJQT01 (sample SAMN03922517, study PRJEB24848) | human gut metagenome | isolation source: stool sample | host: Homo sapiens | place: Germany | collected 2010-02
AGCTTCCAGAGCTTATCGTAGGAAATAGGCATCGCAATTCTCCGTTCCAAATTTAGACTGATTGTATTATAGCACAAAGCGACAATGTTCACAAGATAATCTCATCAGAACGTGAGATATGATTGCTGCTAATTCAGGTGGAATAAACTTTGACAAATGATGTTCAAACGCTCTTGACTAATTATCAAAGTAATATTATTATAATATTGCTTTGATAATTTCGGAGGGATAATACATGGCAACTAATCTGATGAACGTATTCAAGAATGTAGACCTTCAGGGAGTTGGCAAAACCGCTGCAAATATTGTTTCTCTTGCTTTTAAGCCAAACAAAAAACAGTGGATAAAATTGCACGAGCTGTATTAAATGATGGAATAACTTTAATAAAGACCGTAACCGCTTCTGGAGTTGTTTCCGAAACAATTCATCGACTTCCTGAAATCACCTCAACAGTTCAAAGAAACGAAGTAATCAAAGATCTCTGCAAACAAAAAAATAATCAAGAAACCATTGCAGCAATGCTAGATATTTCACAATCCACCGTTTCAAGTGTTTTGCGCAAGAGATAATACTCTTGACTAAATAAAAAAGGCTCTGCCGACCTTCTTTTACAGAAAGTCAGCAGAGCCTTTTTCGCTCTCAATATAGGATTGGATGCGATAGCAAACCTGCAAACCATTCGCTCGCCAAAATAAGAACAAACAAAATGGCTTTGGTATCTGCTATCATTCTGCTATCAAACGGGAAATGAGATTTTCAAAAAGCGAGTGTTTTCAAGGCTTTGCAGCCCATCATGTTCACTTTTTTCTTATTCCCACTCAATCGTCGCTGGGGGTTTACTGGTGATATCGTAGACGATGCGGTTAATATGGGGGACCTCATTGACGATGCGGGCGGAGGTGCGGTCGAGGACGTCGTAGGGGATACGAGCCCAATCGGCGGTCATGAAGTCGGTGGTGGTGACGCCGCGGAGGGCGAGGGTGTAGTCGTAGGTGCGGCTGTCGCCCATGACGCCGACGGAGCGCATATTCGTCAGCACGGCGAAATACTGGCTGACGCTGTAGGCGAGGCCTGCGTTCGCCAGCTCCTCGCGGAAGATGGCGTCGGCATCGCGCAGGGTATCGAGCTTCTCGCGCGTGATCTCGCCAAGGACGCGGATGGCAAGGCCGGGGCCGGGGAAGGGCTGGCGCATGACCAGATATTCCGGCAGGCCGAGCTCGCGGCCGAGCTGGCGGACCTCGTCCTTGAACAGCAGGCGCAGCGGCTCGATGATCTCCTTGAAGTCGACGAAGTCAGGAAGGCCGCCAACGTTGTGGTGGCTCTTGATGACGGCAGCATCGCCCGCGCCGGACTCGATGACGTCGGGGTAGATCGTGCCCTGGGCGAGATAGTCGACGCGCCCGATCTTCTTGGCCTCGTCTTCAAAGACGCGGATAAATTCCTCACCGATGATCTTGCGCTTGCGCTCCGGCTCCGTGACCCCGGCGAGCTTGCCGAGGAAGCGGGCCTCGGCATCGACGCGGACGAAGTGCAGGTCCCACTTCCGGAACGCGGCCTCGACCTCGTCACCCTCGTTCTTGCGCATCAGGCCGTGGTCGACGAAGACGCAGGTGAGCTGGTCGCCGACGGCCTCTGCGATGAGCGCGGCGGCGACGGAGCTGTCCACGCCGCCGGACAGGGCCAGCAGGACCTTGCCGCTGCCGACCTTCTCGCGGATGGCGGCGATGGAGGAGCGCATATAGTCGCCCATGTTCCAGGTGCCGGTGCAGCCGCAGACGCGGTAGAGGAAGTTGCGGATCATATCCTGACCATGCTCGGTGTGGTTGACCTCCGGGTGGAACTGCACGCCGTAGAAGCCGCGGGCCTCGTCAGCGATGGCGCCGGTGGGGCAATGCTCCGTGACGGCACAGGCGCGGAAGCCCTCGGGCAGGCGGGCGATGAAGTCGCCGTGGCTCATCCAGGTGACGCTCTGCTCGGGCAGGCCCTCGAACAGGCGGCAGGGGGAGAAGTGCGTCTCCGTGCGGCCGTATTCGCGGGCTGTGCTGTCCTGCGCAGCCGTGACCTCGCCGCCGAGCGTCTGGGCCATGAGCTGGCAGCCGTAGCAGATGCCGAGGACCGGCACGCCCAGCGTGAAGATGGCGGGATCGACCTTCGGGGAGGCGGCGTCATAGACGCTGTTCGGGCCGCCGGTGAAGATAAAGCCCTTGGGCTGCATGGCCTTGAGCTCCTCCAGCGGGGTTGTGTAGGGCTTGACCTCGCAGTATACGTTGCACTCACGGACACGGCGGGCGATGAGCTGGTTATACTGCCCGCCGAAGTCCAGAACGAGAATCGTTTCCATGCTCATTCCTCCCGGAAGACAAAGCCGTTTTCGTCTGCGCTCTCAATGATGGCGAGCGAATGCAGCGGGATACCGGCCTCGCGCAGGCGGTCGCCGCCGTGCTGGAAGCCCTTTTCCACCGCGACGCCGATGCCGACGAGCTCGGCCCCGGCCTCCCTCACGATGTCGCACAGGCCGCGCATGGCCTCACCGCGCGCCATGAAGTCATCGATGATGAGGACCTTGTCCGAGGCGCTGAGCCACTCCTTGGAGACGAGCAGCGTGACCTTCTTCTTATAGGTATAGGAAAGAATATCGCTCTGGTAGAGGCCGCCCTCGATGTTGTCGCTCTTGGCCTTCTTGGCGAACACCATCGGCACGCCGAAGGCCTGCGCGCAGATCGTGGCCAGGGCGATACCGCTGGCTTCGGCCGTCAGCACAAGGGTGATGTCCTTGCCGGCAAACACGCGCCTGAATTCCTGCGCGATCTGCTCCATCAGTGGTACGTCGATGCGATGATTCAGGAAACCATCCACCTTCACAATGTTTCCGGGCAGGATCTTGCCTTCCTTCCGGATCCGTTCCTTCAGAAGCTCCATGGGAACCTTCCGCCTTTCTCAATAGTAGATGCCTATATTATGCCGGAAAAACGCGGAAAAAGCAACAGGAAAAACAGGCTGCGGGAAAAGAATCGGAATGGCCCGGCTGCGTGCCTGCATGATGTACAGAGTATCGGTCAGGATGGATAGGCCGGTTGCGTCCGCAGCGGCGATCCCTGCACAACCCGCCGGACGAGAGGAAAATGTAGCGGCGGTCAGTGACCGCCCAGTAGGGGGAGCATTCAACGGCAGAAAGGCACTGGTGCACCGCTGCACTCGCTTGACGTGTCATTCCGAGGAGCGAAGCGACGTGGGAATCTCGCAGTACTTGGCCGGATAATTGGGCACTTCCGGCGAAAACGTAACTGCCTTCCCGAGATTGCCACGGGCGCAAAGCGCCCTCGCAATGACAAATCTGGGAGCCGGTGCGGTCGGCGAGGGTATCCGGAAACTTGTAACTGCCCATGGCGCGCAGGGAACGCCGCTGCAGACACCGGCCCGGCGGGGACGCCGCCGGGCCGGGAACTGTTTTTGATTATTGGACGATGATCTTCCCGTCGGCAAAGTCCGTGATCACACAGCCGCCTGCCGGGAATTGGTAGGTGTCACGCAAATCTTTTAAATGCAGCGTAACTTCACCGGGACTTTTGGAGACGATCCGGAGCGTATTGTCCTGCCAGTACACCCGCAGATCGCTCTCCTGCTCGCCGGTCAGTTTGTAATAGAAGTCGTCTGCACTTGGAAAAGCTGCTTGCTTAAAATGCCCCCTTGCGTTGTATGAAGTTACTTTGCCCTTCAGACGGAAACCGTTCGCAGTCAGCTCCAACCACTGATCATCGGCCTCATTCACCAGTTCTGCTATGAGATAAACCTCATCGGAATCCGCCCGTATCCCGGCATTTTTCGCCGTGACTTCAAAACGCAGCTTTTCCGTATCTGGAATCAGATACTTTGGCATTGAAGCCGTAACGCCCATTGGCCAGGTACTCTCATGCAGAATTTCCATCGTAGAATCCGCTGTTACCGCGCCGTTATCTCCTGTATGCAGGTATTTGCCTTCCGCGTTGTATACCCAATTACTGATGTAATAGGGGGAAACCCAGACTTTTGTCATCGGTGCCAATTTCTGCTTTGTGCAGCCGAACAGGAGAGAGGAAATGGCGATGACTGTAATCGTGAAAGCCAGTAATTTCCAATATCTCGGGTTTTTCATGGGCATTTTCTCCTTCCGTTCCAATTGAACGTTTGACTAGTATTCCCTTCCGATATGTCCAACATATCACACCATAATGTTCCTGTCAATATTTTTACAGAAAATATCCCGTAATTTTCAATAATATGCAGTACGGTAAATGGAAAAAGTCCAAGCAAAATCGTGACTGCCTTCCCGAGATTGCCACGGGCGCAAAGCGCCCTCGCAATGACAAATCCGGCAGTCTCGCGGCGCTAAAACTGCCGCGGCCCAAATGGCCGCGGCATGGGAATCGATATCAGCTAGTTGGTACGGCGCGGAATAGCCGCTGCGCTTCGGGGTAGAACAGGAAGAAGCTGCCGTCGCCGCAGGACAGAATGCGGACTTGCACGGAGCTGAGCTCATCGGGCAGCTCCGTTACACCGCGGCAGCTGACCTTGCCGTCCCCGGCAAGCTGCAGGAGCTGAAGCCCCCAGCTGCCATTCACGGCAAAGCCGCAGCCGTTTGCAAAGCGGAGCTGATACAGCGCGCCGTCTGCTGCCGGACGTGTGACCTCGTGCGTCTCGCCAGAGGCATAGCGCGTGAGCAGCCGCTGCGCCTTGCTGTCCTTTTCGACATATTGGCAGACGAGCGGGCCGCCATCGGTCAGCCAGAACGAGTCCAGCTTCGCAGACTCCGGCAGGGTGAGAGCGTCCTGCGTGCCGTCGGCGGAGACGGTGCACAGGGTGACCTGACCGTTCTTGGCATAGGAGAAGCAGAAGCGGTCGCCGCAGACGGCAAGATCGCCGCCCATCGGCTCGGTGTTCGCATCAGCCTGCAGCAGCAGAGCATCTGTGCAGCCGTCCGCGGAGAGACGGTAAACACCGAAAGCGCCGCCGTCCGTGCGGTAGCTGGCAAGAGCCTCCTTGCCGGAGAAGGAGACCAGCCACTGCAGTTCACCGGTGAGCTCTACAAGGCTGCGCTGTGAGCCGCCGAAGTACATGGCCGCAAACTGTGCGGGGTAGGCGTTGGTGTAGTCCAGCTGGAGGGCGAGAATGGCGGCATCTCCATCCAGCAGGGCTCCGCCAAAGTAGTTGCCGGGCGTCTCCGGTTCCCAGACGGCAAGTGATTTCTGGGCATCGACATCGTAAATGCCGACTTGTTTTGTCTCGTAGTAGGCGTAACCGCCGTCCTTTGAGAGCAGCTTCTCCACCTGCACATAGAGGATCCGGCTGCCGCGGGCATCCAGAACGGAGACTTGCCCCTCCGTTACGGCGGGGAGAGGGAGTTCGTGGAAGATGTTGTTGGGAGTTTCAGCGCCGTCAGAGGCACCGGACGGGGAGGCGGAACAGGCGCACAGGAACAGGACAAGCAGAACCGGCAGCAAAGAACAGAGAATCGTTGAACGCTTCATGATATTTGATCCACTCCTTCCAATAGTAAGTCAGCAATTCCAAAGAAATGCAGGATATCTGCAACTTGAGTATACCATATGCAAGTGACTCCCACAAGACGCTTGAAGCAAAAAAATAATACAGATAACATAGAAATTACTGCGGAAGATATATGTATATTATGACTGTAATGCGTATAGAAGAACGGGGGTTGGAATAAATGTGATACAAAAGAAACGATACAAATCACTACAATAATCAAAAATTAAATAACATGTATGCTTTTGCATAAGGGAAAGAATGCGGATGGTGTATAAAAAGTGCACAATAGGGAATTGCAGCGGAGATTGGTGTCGGCTGCCATTAAGATGATGGGAACCCAAAGCCAGTTTGCAGCGGCGTTCCCTGAGCGCTGTAGGCAACTGCAGGTTTTGAAGTGTTAATTCAGCGGCGCGAGACATTCAAGCTTGTCATTCCGAGGAGCGAAGCGACGTGGGAATCTCGCAGTACCCATGTGGATAACAGGTAGGTTATGGCGAAATCGCAACTGCCTTCCCGAGATTGCCACGTCGGCCTGCGGCCTCCTCGCAATGACAAACCTGGGGCTGAAGCCTTTTTAACGCCAGCCTGTACCAGTCGTGAGTACCGCGCCGGGCCCGGCTGTCCGCTCCCCTACAACGGCATGTGCGGTCGGCGATTGTGCCACCAAACCTTCAGCCTGCATGGCGCTCACTGCCCGTAAAGGGCACGCCGCATCCGTAAGGCGGCAAAGCCGCCAACGGCTGCGCAGTGACCGCCGCTACAGGCTGACTTTTGGTTTCTGCCATTTTAACGGCGACCGGTACGAAACGGCAGTGCCTTCCAGAGATTGCACGGCCCCTTCGGGGCCTCGCAATGACAATTCGGGGGGCGGTGTCGTTTTTTAGCCCTTCCATTAGGCAAAACCGCCTCCGTGTCTGAAAATCCGGCAGGAGAGCGGCATTGTCTATGGCGCGGGGGTGGGCGATGGGGTATACTCTGGACTGTTCCAAGGGGCAGGCCCGGCGGGGCTGCCCAAAAATCGAAGGAGGTGCTTTCATGCGTTCCGTGAAATTCATGCGCGCGGCGAAGACGAGCTACATCGTCCTTTCTGCGCTGTACTGCGTGTTCGGTGTGCTGCTCATTGCGGTGCCCGATTTCTCCATGAAGCTGCTCGGCATTCTGGTGGGCTGCATGATGATCGGATTCGGCGCGGTGAAGCTGATGGGGTATTTTTCCCGCGATCTGTACCGGCTGGCGTTTCAGTTCGATCTGGCCTATGGGATCCTGCTGATCGTGCTCGGGCTGATCGTCCTTTTGCGTCCCGTGCAGCTTGTGAGCTTCTTCTGCCTGGTGCTCGGCATCTGCATTCTGGCCGACGGCCTGTTCAAGATCCAGGCGGCATCGGATTCCAAGCGCTTCGGCCTGCGGCCGTGGTGGCTGATCCTGACGCTTGCGATCGTGGCGTGTCTGGCCGGGCTGCTGCTCGTGTTCCGCCCGATGGACGGCGCGCGGGCGCTGCTGGTCCTGCTCGGCATCGCGATGCTGGCAGAGGGCATCCTGAACCTCTGCGTCGCGTGCAGCATGATCAAGATCATCCGGCACCAGCAGCCTGATGTTCTGGATGCGGAATTTTATGAGAAAAGAGGTTAAACCATGCGATTTTCCAAAGCGGTCGTGCGCGGCCGCGTCGCGATCCTGATCCTCACGGTGCTTCTGATGATCCCGGCTGTGTTCGGCATGCTGGAGACCCGGATCAACTACGACATGCTCAACTATCTGCCGGACGACATGGACACCGTCATCGGGCAGAACGCGCTGCTGGAGGACTTCGGCAAGGGCGCATTCTCCTTCATCGTCGTGGAGAATATGCCGGAAAAGGACGTTGCCGCCCTGCAGGAAAAGCTCGAATCCGTCGAGCATGTGGAGACGGTCCTGTGGTACAACTCCCTGATGGACGCGTCCATCCCGATGCAGCTTCTGCCCGACAAGCTCTATGACGCCTTTAACACCGGCGACGCGACGATGATGGCCGTGTTCTTCGACACCGCGACCTCCGCGGACGAGACAATGGACGCCATCCGTGAGATTCGCTCCATTGCGGGCAAGCAGTGCTTCGTCTCCGGCATGTCCGCCCTCGTGACGGATCTGAAGGACCTGTGCGAGCAGGAGGAGCCGATCTACGTTGCCATTGCCGTTGTGCTGGCGTGCGTGGCCATGATGGTCTTCCTTGACAGCTGGCTCATCCCGTTCGTGTTCCTTGCCAGCATCGGCGCCGCCATTCTGCTGAACCTCGGCAGCAACTGGTTCATGGGCGAGATTTCCTACATCACCAAGGCACTGTCCGCCGTGCTGCAGCTGGCCGTGACGATGGACTATTCCATCTTCCTGTGGCACAGCTACAATGAGCAGCGCGCGATCTACCCCGACAAATGCGAGGCCATGGCTCACGCCATCAGCGCCACGCTGACGTCCGTCGTCGGCAGCTCCATCACGACGATCGCGGGCTTCCTGGCCCTGTGCTTCATGTCGTTCACGCTGGGACGCGACCTCGGCATCGTGATGGCGAAGGGCGTCCTGCTCGATGTACTGTCCTGCGTGACGGTCCTGCCGTCGCTCATCCTGCTGCTCGACAAGCCCCTGCAGAAGACGCGCCATCGCTCCATCCTTCCGAAGATGGATGGCTTGGCCAAGGGCGTGACGAAGGTGTTCCCGGTGTTCCTGGCGCTGTTCGTGGTGCTGGCTCCGGTGTTCTACTTCGCCTATGACAAGACGAACGACGAGGTGTACTACGACATGGGCCAGTGCCTGCCGGAGGACATGGAGTACGTCATAGCAAACAGCAAGCTTTCCGAGGAATTTGATATCGCCTCGACGCACATGCTGCTCGTGGATGCGTCGCTGCCGTCGAAGCAGGTGCGCAGCATGATCTCCGACATGGAGCAGGTGGACGGCGTGAAATACGTCCTCGGCCTGGAATCCGTCGTCGGCGCGGGCGTGCCGGAGGAGATCCTGCCGGATTCCGTCCGCTCTATTCTCAAGAGCGACAAATGGGAGCTGCTGCTCATCAACTCCGAGTACAAGGTCGCGAGCGACGAAGTGAATGCCCAGATCGATTCGCTCAATGCCATTCTGAAGAAATATGATCCGACCGGTATGCTCATCGGCGAGGCCCCGTGCATGAAGGACATGATCGAAACGACCGACCACGACTTCAAGGTCGTCAATGCCGTGTCGATCCTTGCGATCTTCCTCATCATCCTGCTCGTGGAGCGCAGCATCTCGCTGCCGTTCCTGCTCATCGCCGTCATTGAGCTGGCCATTTTCATCAACCTCGGCCTGCCGCATTTCCTCGGCCAGTCGCTGCCGTTCATCGCCCCGATCTGCATCAGCACGATCCAGCTTGGCGCGACCGTGGACTACGCCATCCTGATGACGACCCGCTATAAGGCCGAGCGCCTTGCGGGCAAGGAGAAGCGGCCTGCCGTTATCACCGCGCTTTCGACGTCGATCCCCTCGATCATCGTCAGCGGCATGGGCCTGTTCGCCGCAACGTTCGGCGTGGCCATCTATTCCGACATCGACATCATCAGCTCGATGTGCATGCTCATGGCGCGCGGCGCCATCGTCAGTATGCTCTGCGTCATCCTCATCCTGCCGGCACTGCTGCTTCTGTGCGACCGGCTCGTGTGCGCCACGACGCTTGGCATGCGCCATTGCAATCATTCCAGAAAACACGCGGAGAAGCAGGACGCTTCTGCCCGCTGAGAATCGAAGACAGGAGGAACGAAGATCATGACAAAGACCGGATATAAAATTCTCTCCGGCTGCCTGTGCGCTGCGCTGATCTGCACGATCACCGGCGCGTCGGTCCATGCGGAGAATGGGGCGCTGCACGCCCCGCAGGATACGAAGGCGGCCTCCGCTGCGGCGGAGGAGCGCGCCTCGAAGGAAGAGACCGTTTATGTCATCGCCGGAGCCGACGGCAAGCAGCAGAGCGTGATCGTCAGCGACTGGCTCAAAAATCCGAACAAGGAAACGAGCCTGCAGGACGTCTCGGACCTGACGGACATCGAGAACGTCAAGGGCGACGAGACGTGGACCGCGAACGGCACGAGCCTGACGTGGGATGCGCAGGGCAATGACATCTACTATCAGGGCAAGAGCGAAACGGAGCTGCCCGTGACCATGAACATCAGCTACCAGCTCGACGGCAAGGACATTGCCCCGGCCGAGCTGGCGGGCAAGAGCGGCAAGGTGACCATCCGCTTCGACTATGAGAACCACTGCACGACGACCGCGACCGTAGACGGCAAGGAGGAGACGCTCTATGTCCCGTTTGCCGCGCTGACCGGTATGCTGCTGGACAACGAGCGCTTCACGAACATCGAGGTCACGAACGGCCGCGTCGCGAATGACGGCTCGCACACCGTTGTCGTCGGCATCGCTTTCCCGGGTCTGCAGGACGACCTGAACATCGAGCGCGATACGCTGGAGCTGCCGGACTATGTCGAGGTCAGCGCCGACGTGACGGACTTCGCACTCGACACGACCCTGACGCTCGCAACGAACTCCGTCTTCAGCGCGCTGCAGGACAGCGACTTTGAGACGGTCGACGACCTGAAGGCATCCTTTGCCAAGCTGACCGACGCCATGCAGCAGCTCCTCGACGGCTCTTCCGAGCTGTATGAGGGCCTTGAGACCCTGCTTGAGAAGTCCCAGACGCTCGTGGACGGCGTCGGCACGCTGAACAACGGCGCTGCCGCCCTGAAGACCGGCGCGGGCAGCCTGAACGCAGGCGCTGCCGAGCTGGCAAACGGCATGCAGACCCTGAACGGCGGCCTTTCCACCCTGTCCGGCCAGAGCGCGGCCCTGAATGCGGGCGCGCAGCAGGTGTTCCAGTCTCTGCTGGCCGCTGCCACGACGCAGATCAACGCAGCGGGCCTCAGCATCCCGCAGCTGACGATCGGCAACTATGCCGAGGTGCTCAACGGCGCGCTGGCTTCTCTCGATCAGACCGCCGTTTATGAGCAGGCTTATCAGACGGCTCTTGCCAAGGTAACGGCTGCCGTCAATGCACAGGAAGCGACCATCCGCGCGGCTGTTACTGCCGCCGTGCAGCAGAATGTGACCGAGCAGGTCACGGCTGCGGTCCGTGAGCAGGTCACGGCGAAGGTCCTTGCGGCCATGGGCCTGACCCCGGAGACGTATGCGGCCGGTATTGCCGACGGCACGATCTCGGAGGAGCAGCAGGCACAGATCGAGGCCGCGATCAACGCCCAGATGGCCTCCGACGATGTGCAGGCGCTCATCTCCCAGCAGGTCGCCGCGCAGATGGCAAGCGCCGATATCGCGGCCCTCATCGACCAGCAGACTGCGGCGCAGATCCAGACGCTCATCGACCAGAACATGAATTCTCCCGAGGTGCAGGATCAGATCACGGCTGCTCTGGAGCAGGCAAGCTCCGGTGCAGCCAGCATCAGCGCCCTGAAATCCCAGCTTGACGGCTATTATCAGTTCTATGCCGGCCTGCAGGCCTACACCGGCGGCGTGGACAGTGCGGCCGCAGGCGCTGCGAAGCTGCAGAACGGCGCAGCCAGTCTGCAGAACGGCGCTTCCAGCCTCTATGCCGGTGCAAGCCGGCTGGCAGACGGCACGGCGACGCTGAGCAGCGGCGCGTCCGCCCTCATCGACGGCGTGACGGCGCTGCGCGACGGCGCGATGCAGCTGTCCGACGGTCTGAAGCAGCTCAATGAGGAGGGCTTCCAGAAGCTCGTCGACGCCATGGACGGCGATGTGGAGCCGCTGCTGGAGCGCGCCCGCGTGCTGGCCGGTATCTCCGGCGACTACCAGACCTATTCCGGCCTGGACGCCGCAATGGACGGCAGCGTGAAGTTCATCTACCGCACCGAGGCCATTGGCTGAGTCAAACAGACGACCCCCTTTCGCACGACCGCCCGGCGGGAGCAAAGCTCCCACCGGGCGGTGTTTTGTGTTGTAGGGTCGGAGCATGCTTGTACCGTTACATTATTCACTATTCACCAAACCGCCCCCGCCTGCACCAGCGGACTTAGGAATGCCTGCCCTGCGGATAATCCATGCTGGCAGTTTTCCCCAAAAACGACAAATGTTTCCCGCGAGGGCATTTTGCATTGACGAGCTTAGAATAAACAGGTATAATGGAGACATCACAAAAATGAGAGGAGCAGACACAATGAAAAAACGTTTGTTCAGCCTGATTCTTGCCTTTGCACTTCTGCTGTCCGCCGTCCCGACGGTTTTTGCAGCGACGCATCACGAGGTCGTGATCGACGGCGTTGTCTACTGGGTCTATCCGGAGGAAGGCTATGCGGAAATCCGCAACACGGTGAGGGGAAGCCTGCCGCAAGTGCTGGAGATCCCGCAGTATGTGAACGGATACCCTGTTACGAGTCTCTACACCTTTGGCCTGGTCGATCTTGAAGGCGTTGTCGGCGTTATCCTGCCGGACACCATGACCTTTATCGACGATATTTCCATTGCCGGATTCGATCTGGTATTCGTCAGCTTGCCCAACAATGAGGTCAACATCGAGAAAAATTTCGTGGGGGCCCATGCCCTCGACTACTACTATCTGCCCCAAAACTTCTCTCTTTCGCCGGAGTGCAGCGCCTATGGCTCCAAGCTGTTTGCCAGTCACACCTGTGTCGGCTATGAAAAGCACAGAGCCTTTGCCCGCGACCTGATTCCGATGGACGCCCATCCGGATAGCCAGTATGTGCCGGCCAACAGCGGCGTGTTCCGCGTGGACGGCAACGAGCTGACGGCGATCTACCTTGTCAGCCTGCGCGATCCGTCCTTCAATGGCAATCTTTTCGTGATGGACTCTGCGGTCAACGGAATGCCGATCACCAAGGTGGAAGGCACCTGCAAAAATTACAACACCTCACTCGTTCTCGGCGACTATGTCCGCGTGGTGGAGGATGGCGCGTTCACCGAGGAGTGGGGCCAAATCATCAACGACCTTTACACGCCCGCATGCCTTGAGCGTCTTCCTGCAAATCTTCCTGTTAAATCCGGCATTACCACCGTCTACGGCACGACCGGTACTTATGCCGAGCAGTACGCAAAGGAGAACGGGCTGGAATTCCTCGACATGGCAAAGACGCCCTTCGTCGACGTTCCGGAAAACGAATGGTACTTCCCATATGTCCATGATGTCTACTGGCTCGGCCTGATGAACGGCACGAGCGAAACCACCTTCGAGCCGCTGGCCACCACGAGCCGCGCAATGGTCGTGCAGGTGCTCTACAACATGAGCGACCGCCCGAGAGTCTATGTGCAGAAGGCCTTCGACGATGTCGTAGAGGGCCAGTGGTACTACGACGCCGTCAACTGGGCCAAGGCAGTTGGCGTCTGCAACGGCACGAGCGAGACGGAATTCTCCCCGAATGACCCCGTGACCCGTGAGCAGCTGGCGGCCTTCCTGTACCGCTACGCTGTGCTCTGCGGCTATACCTGCATTGCGAGCGGCGACCTTTCGGGCTTTAGCGACCGCAACCGAATTTCCGATTACGCGCGCGAGCCGATCCAGTGGGCCGTCGGCGCCGGTATCATCAACGGTACCTCCCCGACCACCCTTGAGCCCCGCAGCAACGCCACCCGCGCCGAAATCGCAACCATGCTCTGCCGCCTCGTAGACTTCCTCACAAACAACTGATCAATCAGCCCCTGCAAGGCCAACCGCCCCGCAGGGGCTGATCCTTTACCACGCAGGCACGATCGACAGAATCCGTAGGGCGGACTGCCCCCAGCCCGCCGGTGCAGGCAGTATCGTTAGACGCCGTAGGGGCGCTCATCGAGCGCCCGTGTGCAGGCAGTATCATTTAATGCGTAGGGGCCGATGCCCCGACCGGCGCAATGCTGCCGGTCTGTACCGATCGTTCGCTCGTCGCCGGTATTTCTGTCGGCCGGTCAGGGGAACTGCTCCATGACTGGCGCGACGAATTCGCGGGCGAGGCTGCCTGCGCCGGTATGCTGCAGGAAAACGACATTCAGCTCGTGCCGTCCGGTGAGCGGGGGACAGGTGAAGCTGCCGATCTCCGGGCTGCCGCGCACCACGGCCTCATAGAGAAAGCTGATGCCGCAGTTCGCCGCCGTCAGCGCGCGGATGACGGGAAAGCTGCTGATGCAGATCGTCCGGGAAAATGCCGCCGTGCTGTAGCTCACCTGCATCAGCTCGCGCTCGAGGATGCTGCGCGTGCCGGAGCCGGGCTCCCGCAGCAGAAGCGTTTCGCTCAGCAGCTCCTCCGGCGAGACGCGCCGTCCGGCAAAGCGGTGCCCGGCCGCGCAGATGCCGATATACGGCTCCTCCCGCAGCAGGAAGCTGTCATAGCGGCGCTTGTCGAAAATGCCCTCCACGACCACAAAATCCAGCTGCCCCGCCTCGAGCTGCCCGAGCAGGCGCGTCGTGTTGTCCACGGTGAACTGCAGCTCGTGCTCCGGCGCGCGGACGAAGCTGCAGATGGCGGGCGGGAGGATATAGTCGCCGATGGTCTTCGTTGCGCCGACGCGGAGAATTTTGCGCGGAGCGGCGTGCAGCGCACGCTCCAGCTCCTGCTCCTGATAGCGCTGCGAGATGGCGAAGACCTCCAGCGCGCTGCCGGGGGCGGTCTTCCTCAGCTTCCGCCCGTCATAGGAAAACAGGCGGACGCCGTAGGACGCCTCCAGCGACTGGATCTGCTTCGTCACGGCGGGCTGCGTCAGGTGCAGCGCCTCAGCCGCGCGGCGGTAATTCATCGTCTGGCAGACAGCCAGAAATGTCTCGAGCCTCCGGTCCATGAATGCCCTCCTTGATAACGACATGGAATCGTTTTATTCTAAAGAATAATTTTATTTTATCACACGGGCGTGCTATAATGCAATCGCTACAGAAAAAACGGAGGGTTCTTATGAAAACGATCTGGAAAATGGTGCCCGGTCTGGCAATGGCGCTCGTCATTGCGGCCGCGGCCAAGGGACTGGAGTATCTCGAGGGGCTGGCTGGCCTGCACCTGATCGGCGCGTCCGTCATTGCGCTGTTCATCGGCATGGTCATCAACCATTTCTTCAAGCCGAACGCGGTCACGTCGCCCGGTATCCGCTTCACGTCCAAAAAGGTACTGAAGCTCGCCATCATCCTGCTCGGCGCGAGCCTGAACATCATGACGGTGCTGAAGGTCGGCCGCTTTTCGCTGACGGTCATGCTTTTCACGCTGGCCACCTGCTTCGGCGTCGGCTATTTCATCGGCAAAGCGCTCGGCCTGAACTGGAAGATGAGCAACCTCATCTCTGCCGGAACGGGCATCTGCGGCGGCTCTGCCATTGCGGCCATCGCGCCCGTCATTGACGCGACGGATGTCGACGTGGCCTACGGCATGTCCGCGACGTTCCTGTTCGACATGGCGATGATCGTGCTGTTCCCGATCCTCGGCCGCTGGCTCGGCCTGTCCGATGCGGCCTACGGCCTCTGGGCCGGAACGGCCGTGAATGACACATCGAGCGTTGTGGCGGCGGGCTACGCCTTCAGTGAGCAGGCGGGTGATTTCGCCACGATGGTGAAGCTGACGCGCACGCTGGCGATTATCCCGACGGTGCTGATCTTTGCTCTCATCGGCATGCATGTAAAGAAGAAGGAAGCAGCGGGCGACCCGTCGGCCGTCAGGGTCAATATGAAGTCCGTCTTCCCGTGGTTCATCCTCGGCTTTCTCGCCCTGTGCGGCGTGAACAGCCTCGGCTTCATCCCGGCCTCCGTCGCCTCCGTGCTCAAGGATATCAGCAAGTTTCTCATGGTCACGGCATTGGCTGCCATCGGCCTGAACACGAGCTTCTCCGACATGCGCAGGGCGGGCCTGAAGCCCATGCTGCACGGCTTTATCATCTCTCTGCTCGTCGTGCTGGTCGCCATCGCAGTCGAATATGCCATCGGTGTTGCGCCGAGCGGCACGCTGCTTTGAAAGTATATAAAAATCCGCGCTGTCCTGCTGCAGGATGGCGCGGATTTTTTTATGCGATCCGTTTTTCCTTCCACTTTCCGGTGCGGTAATGTGCGAAGGAGATGACAAAGTTTGCCAGCCAGCCGACCGGCACGGCGTACCAGACGATCTCGACGCCCCAGAGCGGCGCGCAGAGCCACGACAGCAGCACGCGAATGGCCAGATTGACGAGGTTTGCGATCGTGAACATTTTCACGTCGCCCGCGCCGCGCAGGATGCCGTCTACAGCCATTTTGAAGCCGATGAAGCAGAAGAAAAAGCCGATGAACTGCAGATAGTGCTCACCGGTCGCCACGGTCTCGGGCGAGGGGGCGGCATCGAGGAACATGGCGATGATCGGCGTGCGGAACAGCTCCAGAAGGACGCACAGCAGCACGGAGATCAGCACGATCATCCGATTGGCCGCGCGGTAGCCCTGCGGCACGCGCTCCGGCTTCTCCGCGCCGATGTTCTGCGCCGTGTAGGAGGACAGGGCATTGCTGATGGCGGCCATGGGCACGATACACAGCGATTCGATGCGCGCCGCAGCGGAAAAGCCCGCGAGGATCTGCGTGCCGAAGCCGTTGACCACGGACTGCACGAGCATCATGCCGATGGAGACCGTGGACTGCTGCAGGATGGACGGCAGGGCCACGCGCGTCATGGCGCGCAGCTCTCCGAAGCGGAACAGACCGTTCGAGCGCTCCGGGATGCGCCGCAGCTCCAGCAGGAACACGCCGAACGACAGCACGGCGGACAGGCCCTGCGCCAGAAACGTGGCATAGGCTGCGCCGGGCACGCCCCGGTGCAAGACTGCGACGAAATACCAGTCCAGCACGACATTCAGCAGCGAGGAAAAAATCAGGAAATACAGCGGGATGCGCGATTTTCCGAGCGCATTGAACAGGGAGGACAGGATATTATAGAGAAAGAGAAAGGGCAGACCATAGAAATAGATGTTCAGATAGGTGACTGCGATCTCCAGCGCGTCGGGCGGAGTCTTCAGGGCGGTCATGATCTGCTCACTGCACAGCAGCCCGACGCCAGCCAGCAGGACGCTGACGGCCAGAAACGTCAGCAGGGCGGTGTAGACGGCGGACTTCATGCGGGCAAAGCGCTTTGCACCGAAATGCTGGCTGATGATGACGGACGCGCCGATGCCGCCGCCGATGGCCACGCAGATGAAGATCGTTGTGAGCGCGGAGGACGCGCCGACGGCGGCCAGCGCCGCTTCCCCATTGTAGTGGCCGACGATTGCGGAGTCCACGATGGTATAGGCCTGCTGGAAAAGGTTGCCGACGATCATCGGCAGGGAGAATTTCAAAAGCGCCCGCGCGGGCCTTTCAGTGATCAGATAGTCGGTTCCGGATTTCAGGACAGTCGCTTCCTTCCGCAGGTAATCATTCCTTCATATTGTACCGAATGCGGAGAAAACTGTCAAGCCGGAGCCCGATCATGCACGCCGTCTATGATCCTGATGAAAAAAAGATTGATTTTTGCGGAAATATTTGATATTATTGAATCGATAAAATTATATCGAATAAAACGGATCGATGGAAAGGAGTAACGGATATGTTAAACGGAAAAATTGCGATCGTGACCGGCGGAACGCGCGGCATCGGGCTTGCCGTTGTCCGGACGTTCCTGCACAATGGGGCAAAGGTGGCGCTGTTCGGCAGCCGGGAGGCCTCCGTGCAGAGAGCGCTGGCGCAGCTGCGGGAGGAGCAGCCGGACTGGCCGGTGATGGGCCTCTGGCCTGATCTGACGGACTATGCCGCCGTGGAGCGGGCCGTGCAGGAGGTCGCGCAGACCTTCGGCGGGGTGGATATTCTGGTGAACAATGCCGGCATCTCCGCGCGGGAGCCGCTGGCGGACTATTCGCCCGAGGCGTTCCGGAGCATTATGGACCTGAATGTCACGGCGGTGTTCCACGGCTGCAAGGCCGTCGAGCCGATCATGCGCGCAGCAGGGAAGGGCTGCATCATCAACACCAGCTCCATGGTCAGCCTCTATGGTCAGCCGAGCGGCGTCGGCTATCCCACCAGCAAATTTGCCGTCAACGGCCTGACACGCAGCCTCGCCCGGGAGCTTGGCCGCGCGGGCATCCGCGTCAATGCGGTCGCGCCCGGCGTCACGCGGACGGATATGGTCGCGGCCCTGCCGAAGGAGCTGATCGACCGCATCAGCGCGCCCATCCCGCTCGGCCGCATCGGCGAGCCGCAGGAGGTCGCCAACGCCTATCTGTTTCTCGCCAGCGATCTGGCAAGCTATGTAACGGGTGAGATCCTGTCCGTCGACGGCGCAGCGCAGACCTGAGCGGAAAGCTGCCGGGGGGATACTTGATCCGGAAGCCAGAATAAAAACAGCCCCTGCGCTGCCGGTGGGAAAGAGACCGGCAGCGCAGGGAAATTTTCATGCCGTCCCGCGCCGGAATGGCTGCGGGAGGACGGCCGGGGCCCGGCTTTTGGCAGGTCCTGCGCCGCGTGCGATGCCTCTTCGCCTGCGGGCAGGGGAGCGGGACCCCTTCATCCTATATATGTCTTCAGAAACGCATTCCTGACAGGTTTTTCAAAAAAATTTGAAAAATTTTTCGGAAGAGTTCTGTAACAGGATGTAAAACGATTTTGGGAACAGGAATGCGGGCTCGTTTTTCTGCTGGGAGGCAGCAGAAGCGCTAAGGGAGCGGTTCCGTGCAGGCGATTTGCTCATTGACAAACAGCAGTCTGGTCAGGCTAACAACGAACAGATAATTGTTGCCATTCTTCCGGACGTAGGCTCCAATATAGGACCGCGTTAAGTCAATGCTTGCCTGTACGTTCTTCTCAATGGTGAGGCTGTGAGATATATTGTAATACCAGTTGTCGTAGGTGTGCTTTTCCTGCGGCGTGATCACGTCACCACCCAGAATGACCAGATTTTCAGAGTGTGCGTATTCCAGCACATCCGGAATATCACAGACGTGCCATGCAAGCTCACCCCAATATGTTTCCCGCGCCTTCTGCAGCAATTGCGGCGGATAGTATTGAAATGTCATAGCAGCCTCCGGCAAACGAAAATGATATCAATACAGCGCTCTCATCAGGGCTTCCGGTGCAAATTGAAAGCTGATCAGCATTGTTACCAGAAAGGAAATCGCAATCGAAATGATAAAGAAAGAGACCGATCGTCCACGGTGGAACGCGGCTGTACTTTCCAGCTTTTTCCACGGCAGAACGCGAAGCGGGAGCCAGTGCGCCAGTGCAAGCACGAGCAGGACTACAAGCACCCAAAGAGGCAGCAGTCGGAAGGTCCCAACCGCAGAAAGGGTGAATTCCAGCCGCAGGAGCGGCGTGTAAAGAAGTCCACAACCAATGCTGAACGCCAGCAGTAGAATCAGCTGTACGATACGCTGCAGCATCGTGGGCACATATCTCGCGCCGCAGTGGCCGCAGGAAAGGGCCAGATGGAAACGATTTGTCAGAAAGAAGCTGAATGAGAGCGGGATATTCCGCTTGGCAGAGCATTGCGGGCAGCTGCTTAATTCCATAAGAATCCCTCCTTTATCACATCAGGGCCGTCACGGCAAACATCAGAAGAGACAGCCCCAGCGCCGTGAGCATGGACCAGACGATCGTGGGCAGCAGATATTCCTGCTGTTCCAAGGGCTTATTTCCGGAAATCGGACGCCACGTTCCGAAGCGGCGAAGCAAAATTCCGACAAAGGCATACTGCAGAAAGGCAAGCAGGAATAACACAATCGTTGCCACCGGAGAGTGCCAGCTGTTGCTCAAGTAAAAACTCACCCAAAACCACAAACAACAGCTCAGCGTGATGATCACTCCCGATTTGGGCGATGGAACATAACGCGTTCCGCATTTTGTGCACTGCACGACCGTTGCAAATGAGTTAAAAAAGCAGTGTTCCTGTGCAGGAAATGGGTCCTGTGTTTCCTCCGGTTCGCATCTGGGACAATAATCCAGTTCCAGATCAACTTCGCGCATGTGGGGCCTCCTCTCATCCTATGTAGATATCGTGTTTTCACAATTTTGCAGTTTTCTGAGATTTTCCTCCCATACCTCGTCCCCAAGCGCCTGCGCGCACAGAAGACTTCCCGCGATCGCCCGATGGAGTGCCGCCGAGTTCTGAAAAGCCTGCAGCCTTTCGAGGATGAGAAAAGCGCCCGGCCAATTCATGTCGCGCAGCCATGCCAACAGGTTTTCCAAACAGGCGTCTAATTCCGCATCCGACCGCATTGCCAGAGCTTTTGCGCAATTGTCCCACACGTTTTTGTTGTAGTGCTCCGTGCAGGGCTGCAAAAAGACTTGAAAGTTTTCCACCTGCGCCGCCTGCGCAAGTCCGGCGGCCTGCTCCTCGGTGCTGTTGTTCCAGTCCAGCATTCCCATGATCACATCGATCTCTGTCATTCTTTACATCCTCCGGTGCTCACACGAACCACACCGGGCTGAGCGCAATTGGGGGCCACCATGCCCGTTCCTTCAAAGCGCGGGTTCTGCCGAACGGGGAATAGTACAGGCTTGCCCTGCCGTTCAGCCACGCGGTACTGACCTTTACGCGCCAAACCGATTCGCCGAGCTTCCGAAAGCACAGCTTTACCTCCGGTGGCTGGGAATAGTCGGAAAAGCGCTTTTTTTCGCTTTCCGTCAGCGCAGCAAACAGCGGCTCTGTGATCTCAGCGGCCCTTGCAGCGCAGTCCGCCGGTGCGTTCTTCTCCGGAACGAAATACAATGGACCGATTTGGAGCGCCTGCTCCCGGAATTTTCTGGGCAGTGTCGTTCCAAGATAGCGGATCGGCATGGCGGAAAGCTGCTGGCATACGTTCTCAAGCTGCGCCTGATTCCCACGCAGGTAGCGCCGTGTGATGCCCTTGCGCCAGATCATGAATGACGCGGCAAGTGTGATCCAGAATGCGGCCCGGTCGGCAAAATACCAGAATACGACCGCGTTATGGATCTCAATGTCCACATGAAAGGGGGAAAGGATCGGCAGGATGGCCCGAAGCAGCACATAGCTGCCGCCGATGGCGACCATCAGCACAAAGGGAATCCGTCTCAGGGCGAGCTTCATCGCAGGGTGCTCCTTTCTTTCTGCCGGAAGTTACTGCTGCGGGGAGGGGGGCATACGGCGTTGTCAGCGGCGGAAAAAGCAGATCAGCGCAAAATAGGCAAAATAGAAAGTCAAAGAAATGCCAAACCAAATGAAAATCCGCTTTTGGCTTTTTCGGTCGCTGCGAAACTGCAGTTGTTTGGCTTTCAGACCCGTGGGAAACTCCTGCCACCGCCCGAAGGTCAGAATGGCACGCTCGATCAGCTCGCTGATCGCGAAGAGTGACAAGCAGGTGAGCAGAAGCAGAACGAAAGCCAGATATGCCGGACCGTCAGTCCTGACAGCCAGGTTGAGGAGCCAGATAAGGATCGGAAAATACGCTGCAGCGGGAAGCAGAAAAAGGCCGTTCCGGTACCAGTACCACAGCTTCGGCGGGCGGATCAGCTCGCCGCAGATCGCGCAGCGGCCGTACCATACGTCCTCCAGAAAAATGTCCTGCCCGCGCCGAAAACGCGTTTTCGCGTCGGGAATGCTGCCGTCCTTTGCGGCAGGGATATGCCGATGCTCCATATGCTGCACGCCCCTCTTGTGGTTAATGTAATGTTACGAATTGCAAAAAAACAAAATACATATTAAAATTAGTATATCATAATCGCATAGAAAAGAAAAGATATCTTTGAAATTAATCGAAAAAATATTTTTTGAGAGTGTCTTTTCACGTTAATGACCCGCGGCGGCAGAATTGCAAAACAAAATGCTTCAAAACTCTATTTGCGATTCTGAACGCAGCGAGATCCCGAAGGACTTTTTTGGCAAGCTGAGAGAAGACCCCCTGCGCAGCCGGGGGAAAGAGACCGGCCGCGCAGGGGAGACCCCGCCGCCTTGCCTGCCCCGGGTGTCAAAAACCGCGGGAAGGACAGCGGGGAAAAGGAGGGCGGTTCCGATATCCGCGCGGCCCTGCCTCGTGGCCTGCGCGACTACCCACACTCGGATGCCCTTCACCCTATATATGTCTTCAGAAACGCATTCCTGACATGTTTTTTCAAAAAATTTCAAAAAATTTTTAGACAGATGCGCGATAAATATCATTACAAAGCATACGTCGCATTCCGAATGCGGGAAAACTGCACGGAATGCAGAAGCGACAATTCTGGGAGTCCTATTCAATATCCGATATGGCCTCGGCCTGTATCCGGACGATCCTATCCTCCGTCGCCGCAAGAGGCAGCTTCAGTGTGGATGCACGCTCTAAGTTTATCATGATTTCCTTAGATAGAATCAAGAACGATATCTTCTGGTTAATGGATCAAAAACTGGGCCATTTCACGGACTGGAGCAATTGTCATTTGAAGCTCTGTACCGGTGAGACCTGCAAGAGCAAGATCGTGATCCAGCGGCATTCTGCCAATAATCGCTCCATGTTTACCGACTTCCTCTTCCATCATCTGCGCAGCTTCTTCAGTCACCTTATTCAGGCAAAACCAGATGGGCTTGCCGATGCTCGTGCTTAAATCCGCAATTTTGGCGGACAGCCGCAGGGATTCAAAGGATGGGTCTACGATCATCAGAATGCCGTCCACGGAGTTATCCGTACCCCTGCCAAAATGCTCCACACCGGCTTCCATATCCAGCAGTGCAATTTCATCCTCCGCAAGGGTCAGATGAGCAACAAACTGCTCCAGAATGCTGTTCATGGTACAGGCACAGCCCTCATTGGCTTTGTGAATCTTTCCGCTGGACATGAGCTTTACGCCGTCTTTTTCACTGTAATATTCCTCTGGGATATCTGCCATGGTGAAATCTTCGGAGAAAAACTTCTTGGCAAAGGCAGAAAGCTTCATAGCGTCCAGAATACCAGAGGTCATCATGGTTTTGAAGGCTTTATCCTTGCCGCCAAAATATTCGGTAAAATCTCTGGGCAACTCGACACCCAACTGACGGTGCAGACCGAAATTGGATTCATCGGAGTCCACTACCAGCACCCTTTTTTCCATGCGAGCCAATTCTTTTGCAAGGAGTGTAGTCACGGTACTTTTTCCGCAGCCACCCTTGCCGCATACGGTTATTTTCATCAAAATTCCTCCCATGTCTTGAGAATCCCTAAAATCACTTCTTCGTAATTGTCGCCAAACTCCTCACTACGACCTGCAATGCGAACATTGCTCTGTGCGCCACGCTCTGGTTCGGGAAATTCCCAAATATGATAGTGAAGCCCACGATGGTCAAATTCAATACTGCCGCAGTCATCCTCTTCCCAGTATTGAAAGGGAAGGTGATGTTCTTTCAGAAATTGTTGAATTCCGGCTAAACGCATTTCATATCTCCAATGGGTGTGGACTGCTCAATGATATTGCCGCATTCGGTGCAGACCGAATCGGTGCAGACCACACCGTCCTTGACAAACACCTCAACGCTGTCTCCACATTGTGGACATTCCACTTCCAGAATTGTGATGGCATTTCTGGCTTCCTGACAGTTGATCATTTCTGTACCTCTTTCTCCTTCATAACACCTAAAATAATTTCTACGATCTCCGTTAAATCGTAGACGGAAAATGCCGCCGGGAAATTACTGGAAAACAGGATCTGACTGGACGCAGGAAATTCCTCGTCTCCCTCCCATAAAAGAAAGCGGATATAAAGATTGTCAAACAGCTCCAATTCAACCGCGGCATCTCCACCGGGGATCAGAATTCCTCCCAGCTTGACAGCCGCTTCCTTGAAATCCGGAATCCGCCCCGAATAGTTCCTGAGCAGACGCTGGATGCACCTTCCACGAAAAACGTCATAGTACAGCTCCCCGGATGGAAATTCCCGGTAGGACTTAAACTCCCCATCCGGGAAATATACAGTGGAATAGAGCAAATACCGCAGAAGAAGAATCCGTGCCTTGGGGTTTCTGCCAAAAAGGTTGTCCTCCGAATCAACGGGGTTAATCTGGAAATCTGAGCAGCGGGCGATATATGTCTGACCCAAAAAATAGAAGGTGAATTCTTTGCGCAGGGGATCATATGGAATTCCTAAACGGCGGCTGATTTTGTATGGGTCTGTTTTTTCAAATGCTTCCAAATAGTATTCCAACGGCTTTTCCGTCAGGTTGTTCCCACCATATTGATCCAGATAGTTGATTTTTTCCATGGTCTTATTCCTTTACAGTCCGATGTTCTGTAAAATGCGCACCAATGCCATCCGCACAGGGGAATCCTCCGGCAGCTGAACCGTGGGTTTTCCGTCGCAGTCATAGCGATAAACCTCATCACTCTGAGGTACTACGCCAAACAGGTGCAGCCCCTGCTTCTGAATTTCGTCCATGGTGCCGGCATCCAGTTTGCCATCCGGCGCACGGTTTACGATCAATCCCATCTGCTTGGGCTTGAAGTTCAGCTCCTGCATCAGTGCCGCGATCCGCCCCGCCGCCTGAACGCCCCGGCGGGAGCAATCACTGACCAGAATTGCCACATCCATGGTGGGAAGCAGCCCACGGCTAATATGCTCCATGCCCGCTTCGTTATCCACCACAAGATAAGGGTAGTTTGCTTGCAGTCGCTGAATTTGGGTCTGCACCAATCCATTCACAAAGCAATAGCAGCCCTGGCCCTGGGTGCGGCCCATGACCATCAGGTCAAAATCCTTTTCCTCTGTAATGGCATCCTCCAGCCGCATTTGCAGGTAGTCACCCTTGGCCATGCCCGCAGGAATGGGAGAATTTAGTGACATTCCTGCCCGTTCGATTTCCTCCCGGATTTCTCCCAGGGTGGGCGGAGCTTCCACACCCAGCACCTCATTCAGATTGGAATTGGCATCCGCATCCACCGCAAGAATGGGTGTTTTGCCGTTCTTACACAGGTATTGAATCATCAGACCGGTCAGCGTGGTTTTTCCGACGCCGCCCTTTCCGGCTACAGCAATAATCTTCGCCATAGTTTCCTCCTCATGTTGTTAATTGGTAGACATCCTGTTGACTTTTTGTTTCAATATCATTATACTGATTGTCAGCAGATTAACAATAATCAGATTCTGGAAGCTGTGCAGAAACAAAACAGTTTCCAGAATCTGTTGAGGAAGGTGTCATATTTTGCAGCGAAAAGAAATCAACACCAAAGATCGCCGGACGAAGTATACGCGCAGTGTCATTCGGGAGGCTCTGATGGGGCTTTTGCGGATCAAGCCCTATTCCAAAATTACCGTGACGGAGCTCTGCCGCCTGGCAGACATCAACCGAGGAACCTTTTACATCCACTATTTTGATGTAGATGATGTGCTGGACGACATTGTGACGGAGTCCTTCTCGGACGTGAGTCAAACCATAGGTCATGTACTGTGTCCCCAAAAAGAAACCTGTACCTATCCGTTTTGCCAGAAGGTACAGGAGAATAAAGAGCTTTGGCCCCTGTTTATGGATGAGACTGTCTCGGAAAGGATCATAAAACAACTGGCGGGCAAAAGCAAGGAAGGCTTTGTCAGTTATCTGATGCAGCACAGCGATTTGACCTTTGAGCAGGCAGAGAGCATTTTCTATTTCCAGATTCACGGCTGTCTGACCATTAACCGGCTGATGCTTCAGAACAATTGCCGGGACTGGCACAACGTACAACAGACCATTGACCGGTTCATTCGGGCAGGCCTACAGGAGTTTTTGCAGGATGGAGAATAATAGGCAGTTTGAATTGATGCGTTTTGCCGCCAGACAGAAATTGGAAGGCGCAGATCCTGTTCAGCTTTCCGTACTGACCGGACTGTGCTGGGATGGAAGGACATTTGACACGGAAACCTTGGGAATCCCTATTCGGATCAGTTGGCCGGAATGTCAGATTTCTCCGGCACTGGAGATGTGGCACGACCTGACAATTTTGCAGTATCTGGCAAATACGAAAGGAACTACGCTCATGGGGAAATTCCTTGCCCTGAGCGAATTTCGCTCCGGCGGCTTGGCAAAGGGTACAAGCTTTGACCGGGATAATGACCGTATTATCAGCCGGATTGGTCTGCATGACCCTCAGGCAATCCGGGAAGCCGCTGCGAAGCTGGGTGGAACAGAACTGCAGGAAAAATCTGATTTGTCCTTTTTGTTTTCCTTTCTGCCCCACATTCCGATAAAGTTCAATTTGTGGCTGCCGGACGAAGAATTCCCGGCTTCCGGAAAAATCCTTTTCGATGCTTCCGCAGAAAACGATCTGCAAATTGAAGCCGCCGGAACGGCAGCGGCAATTTGTCTTTCACTTTTGGAAAGAGTCATAGAATAAAAGAATTGAGATATTAAGCTGGCCTTGACGCACCTTCCATTTGTAATGGCTGGAACGGTTGATCCCCATGACTCTGCATAGAAAATCTACTGGATATTTTACTTTGAGTTCTTCGAGAACTTCGTAGTCTTTCCGCTGCCAGTAACGTATTCCCTGTTTGCACCAGCTCCTTCCACCCAGTACCCTTTTTTAGCCTCGCAATTTTTACTTCCTGCTTTGCTACCATAAGTCGCAGACGCTCCACTTCTGTCAGTGACTTGCTCCTATGCAGTGCTGCATATGGATTGCCATTGTGCGGTTCCAGAGCATCCTCGCCTTCCTTCAGATATTTCTTGACCCATGCTTCCACAAGAGCACACGCCCGCAGGCAGCGGCAACTACCGCTTCCTGTTTAAGCTCAGCGGCTGCAACGGCACGGCCTATCTGGACGACCTGCAATTAGAGCAGGCGGAAGCCGCCTCGACCTATAATCTGCTGCAAAACGGAAGCTTTGAGAACACGCTGTCCGGCAACTGGTCAATCAACGGCATGAGCAAGTCGTCTCTCACTACCACATTAAAGCCCTTTGGTACATCCGGCGTGAAAGTGACTGGAAGTCAGAATGCCATCCGGCGTGCAAGTCAGACTATTACATTGAATTGTTCTTCCGACACGACCTTCCTGCTTTCCGGCTGGGCATTGGCGGAGTATGCTGCGCCGAATTCTGTGCGGGAATATGAGTGGGGAAAACGCTATTTCGGCCTAATCGCAGAGATTATTTACACAGACACAAGCACCGCTGAAACGCAAAGTGTTCCTTTTGAGTGGTCGAGTACGGACTGGCAGTGTTCTGTCGGAACCATCGTGCCAAAGCGAAGCGGCAAAACGGTGAAAAACATCCATATTTACTGCGCCTACGACTACAACTCTGGTACGGCTTGGTTTGATAACATTTCCCTGCGGCAGGAGCCGGTGCAGACCTATCGCTATGACGAGAAGGGCAACGTGACCGCCGCGACGCAGACCGGAACGGGCACGGAGAACGCGCAGTATGATTCCAACGGCGTCGACCTGCTGCAATACACCGCCGCCAACGGCACGAAGTACAGCTATGAGTACAACAATGCCCACGACGTGACCAAGACCACCGTCGGCTCACTGACGGCCACGACGTCCTATAACAAATCCGGCAACACGACCGGCGCGCGGCTGGTCGGCAAGGATTCCAATGGAAATGCCTCCCTTGCCCTGCAAAGCAGCGCGACCCCGACGGCCGACCGCAACCACACGTCCTCCGTCACGGACGCCAACGGCAGCACGACGTCCTATACCTATAACGGTCAGACGGAGCTGCTCGCGACGTCGACGAACGCGGCCGGGCGGCAGACGACCTATGAATACTACCTCAGCAGCGGCCGCGCCAAGAGCACCTACCAGTCCGGCGTTGCGGCGATCGGCTACACCTATTCCGGCGGGCGCCTGTCGCAGCTCGACCGCAAGACCTACCGCAGCGGCGCGGCGCAGCACCAGTATTATAACTTCGCGTATAATGTCTGGGGTCAGACCACCGCGACCAAGGTCGGCAGCCGCACCCTTTCCACCAATACCTATTATAATTACGTCAACGACGACACCGCGCGCGGCGGCAACCTGAAATCCACGACCTACGCCAACGGCGATTCCGTCAGCTATACCTATGACCGGTTTGACAGATTGGTCAGGAAGTCGTATAATAGCGGCAGCTACGTTGCCTATACTTATAACGCGGAAGGCTCTCTTGCACGCTTGAGCTACGGCGATTCGACGGGCGAGCTTGCGAGCTACCGCTTCGAGTACGACTCCCTCGGCCGCCTGATCCGCAGCGCGGAGCTGGACGCCGACGGCGGCACGGTGCAGCGCACGGAGCACATCTACGACGGCTATAACCGCCTGTCGCGGCAGTCGTGGACGCTCGGCGGCAAGACCTACACGGAATATTATTCCTACGACGATGCCACCGACGGCAGCATGACCTCCTTCCGAACAACGGCGGAGCAGACGCTGCATTTCACCTATGATGCGCTGCGGCGGCTGCAAAAGACCACCGTCACGGACGGCAGCGGCACGTTGTTCACCGTCGCGAGGTCTTATTACACGACCGGCGGAAAGGCCACCACCCGGACGGAGTATTTTAACTACCGTATGCCGAACGGCAGCCTGATCGCGGGCGACCGCTACGTCTATGACGCGCTTGGCAACATCACGGAGCTTCAGGAGGCCGAACTGGCCTCCGGCAGCTCGGCGCGCCGCACAAAGGTTCGCTATACCTATGACGGGCAGAACCAGCTCAGGACGGAGACGCGCTATACGTACAGCAGCAATACCGATACGACCGGTACGTCTGTCACGTATACATATAACTACGACACAGCCGGGAACCTCCAAAGCGTGCAGAAAAACGGCGCGACCGTTCAGACCTACACCTATGGCGACTCCCAGTGGCGCGACCTGCTGACCAAGGTCGGCGGCACGACGATCTCCTACGACGCAAGCGGCAACCCCAAAAACTGGTATAACGGGACGACCTACACCGGCCTGACGTGGAAAAACGGGCGGCAGCTCGCGCAGATCACGACCGGCGGCAGGACGTCGGCCTACCGATACGACGCCGACGGCATTCGCACCTATAAAAAGGTGGGCAGCGTCGCGCACGAGTACCGCACGCTGAACGGCAAGGTCGTTTATGAGAAGATCGGCAGCGGCAGCACGGCTAAGATCATGATCTTCTCCTACGATGCACAAGGCCGCCCCTTTGCAGTCAAGTATTCCACCAATAATGGCGGCAGTTACATAACATACTTCTATGCGCTGAACCAGCAGGGCGACGTGGTTAAGATTTTCCGCTCCCTGCCGTCGAGGGACTCCAACGGGAATCTCAATGGCCTGACGGAAGCAGTCTACGCTACTTATACCTACGACGCATGGGGCAATATTCTCTCGCAATCCGGCAGCATGGCCAGCACCAACCCTCTGCGTTATCGCGGCTACTACTACGATTCCGAAACCGACTTCTATTATTTGCAGTCCCGTTACTACGACCCCGCAACCAGACGGTTTATCAATGCGGATGTCTACAGCAGTACCGATTCCAGCGACGCTGTTTCCTGCAATATGTTCGCGTATTGTGGGAATAACCCCACAAGTCGCAGTGATGAAACCGGCGATTTTTGGAACTTTATTGTTGGCGCCGTTGTCGGTGCTGTTGTAAACGCCGTTTCAACTGCGGTAGATGCTGTAAAAGAAGGCGGATTAGACGCACTTTCAGATGGAAAAACATGGGCGAAGATTGGCGTCTCAGCAGCTGGTGGTTTAGTAAGCGGTGCACTCGCTGCTTCAGGCGTTGGGTTGGGCGCATCAATTCTTGGAAATACTGCAATTTCAATGGCTCAAAATGCCGCGAATCAAGCAATAGATAACGGGGGACTTAAAAGCTTTGATGTTGGCGACATGGTTATTGACGGATTCATAGGCGGTATTTCGGCAATCCCCGGAGGAAAGGGAATGAAAAATACAGTAAAACTTGATACATTGAATAAGAGACTAACTAAAAAGTTATTTTCAGGTTCGGCGCAAGTTGCTAAACAAGGAATAAAATACTATTATTCACAAACTAAAACTTTATATAAAGAGTATCTGATAAAGCCAATTTTGAAGTCTGCGGCTACCGCAAAAATTCTTTCATCCATAACTTAATCGTGAGAGGGCTATTTATGCACATATTTCCATTTGTTGCCTTTTCAGTGCTCTTTTTTGTATTTTACTGCCTTAATTACTGCGTGTTCTCGGTTGCCTTACAGGACGATGTGGAGTTCTGCAAGGGGAAGAAACGCGTAAAAAGCCGAAAGAAACAGAAAGGATTCTGGAAAAAGTTTTTGTTTTTGGACATCAGAAAAGAAGTGATTTTGTGGCATTATCTGCTGTTTTGGGTGAATCTGGGCGCATTTGTAACGGCCTATGCGGCAATGCTCGCCTTTTTCATACATGAGAGCACAATTGTCACGAGCGTATTCTTGACTGCGTGCGCCGTTGTATTCCTGACGCTCGGAGTAGCGTGTTATATAAGATGGCCACTCTATGCCGGAAACATGGTCAGAAATCGGGAAAAATACAAGAGAAAAAGGAAATGACACGTGCTATGAAAGTCAGCGCAAAGAAATGGGCCGGCGCAATTGCCGAAGAGGGGCTGTCAAGCATTACATCTGGTGTTGGCCGTTTCACTGTTAGAGTGATTAAAAGGATGGTTACAAGCATAAAATGAAGAAAAAATTCAAGCCGGATAACCAGATACGATTTTATGCTCGCCCGGGTTGGTATATCCTTTTCATTTCCGATATATGTTTGGCCATATGGGCGGCTCATGGATGCGCAACTGAGGGAGCGTGGCTCGAGGCCGTTATCAGTGCATTCTTCATTCTACTCGGCGTTTGGGGGCTATGGCAAGGCTATCGTGAGTTTTGGGAGCTTTTCTGGGCATCTATTACGATCAGTGAAACGGAGATCGTTTGGAGTTGTCCTCTGCGTCCGACCCATGTGATACAAGTTGACGACTGCATAATCGGCATGGAAAATGAAATTTCGGGATGTAACATGACATACCCGCATATTTACTTCTCGAAGCAGCCATACCCGAGAGAGTTCTCCAACAAAATTCAAAAGATTCCCAATTCGGATAACTTTATTAAGTTCCGGTATCGCGCAGATCTGGCAGATTATCTGGTAGAGCATCTGCCAAAGCAAAAGACGTTTCAGGTTGCTTATTATCGGTAGTGTGAAAAACGGGAGGCAAAAAAGAGACAGCGGAAAAAGAGAAAGTGATTTTGCACACGCCGATTGCAGTGCGATGCTTGCCGGCAAACCGGCATAATCTGCCCCATACTTGATTAACTGCAATATCGTGGCATAAAAAGTTGCTCCCGCGCCGGGTGTGGAGGCGAGGAAGTGCGGCGGATTGCGGCATTTCCGCCGCACCCCCTCCGCACCCGGTTTTCTCAAAGAATGGTCAAAAGGCCAAGTGCTAGCGCCAGCGAACCCCTATTCCGTGCTAGACTGCCTTTGATGCTGCACCATTGCGCTAAATCATTAAATCGTTAGCGCGTGAAAGTGGCGGCCTCTTTGACGATTGTTGCAGTCTCCAACAATCAACACGCTAAAGCGCTTGCGTGTTGAAGCGCCGACGGCTTTTGTGCGGACAGCTTGCGGCTTCCCCAAGCGGCACAGTGCCGTTCCCCGACAGCCCAACACTAGGCTGCTTATGCCAACAAATCAGCGTGCTAAATCGCTAAATCATTAAAGATTTGAAGCGGCATTACGATTCCGACAAGGCCGTCCGGCGAGATCATGTCCGTGGACGAGGTCGAGCCGATTGAGGCTGAGGCGGCGGATGAGAACGCTGTCGCGCCGCGAGGCACGCACTTGGCCTCGACGCAGACGGTCACGCACGAGTACCTGACGCAGAGCGGCAAGGTCATGCGCGAGACGGTCAAAACGGACGGCACGGTCACGTTGGTGCTCGATTTCATCTATGACGAGTCGGGCAAGCCGTTCGCCATGATCGACCAACTGGGTGCATTGCCGAAAACGTATTATTACGTCCTGAACCTCCAAGGCGACGTGGTCAAGCTTGTGACGGAATCCGGTGCAGTTGCAGCCTCGTATGAGTATGACGCATGGGGCAATATCCTTTCAAGCTCCGGCTCCAAGGCAGAAATCAACCCTCTGCGCTACCGTGGGTACTACTACGACACCGAGACAGGGTTCTATTACCTCCAATCCCGTTATTACGACCCGGTAACACATCGGTTCATCAACGCCGACAGCTACTCCAGCACAGGCCAAGGAATTATTGGCTATAATATGTTTGCATATTGCAATAATAGCCCAGTTATTCAAGCCGATCATACCGGGGATTTTGGCCTATTAACACTGGTCAGCGCTGTGGTAAGTGCAGCTGTTAATGTTGCTACAACATATATTGCAGCCAAAGCAACAGGCCAAGAATATACTCTTACCGATGCACTTGTATCGGCTGCAATAGGAGCAGTAAATGCAATTCCGGGCGCTGGGCCTTTTATTGCAGGTGGAATTTCGAGCGCATACTCTGCATATACGGCGGTTAAAAATGGAGCTACTGCTGGTGAGGCTGCGCTATGCTTCGCAGTATCCGCTACTGCAACCACGGCAAGCATTGGAAATTTGGCAAATCTCGGGACTGAGTCTGCTTTACGCATTGCAGCAACTGCAAGTGCAGACTTAGTATTCGGAACAGGGTATAATTGCATAGCTGCAACAACAAACAAGGCCGTATCTGTGAAGGCTGAAGAAAGGAAAGCATCAGGCACACAAACAACCAGTACGACTCGTTCTCGTAACACGCAAAAACGCGGAAACAAACGTACAGGGTATACCATGTGCTTGTACTGACGGTGAATACATGATAATAAAATCCGACAAAGGGAATATAGTTTTTATTATATTTTCCTATATACTGTTATCACTCATCGGGGGACTTTTTGTTTCTGAGAACAATGGCCTAACCAGCGCAGTCTGCATGGGGCTGCTTGTTTGGATTATAGGATCCATCTTCTGCATAAGGTGCTATATTGCTGTTTTTCGTAAAATTGCAATAGGTTCAAGCGGTGTAACTATCTCATTATTTCACAAAATCAAATTTTATCCCTGGGATTCCATGTCAATATATTACGAATCATATCAAAATCAGCTGGGCCTGCGCCTACAGTATAAGGGCACCGTAATACTTTCTCCACGCAGGTTTAAAAAACCGAAGCATATTTCTCCTCTTATGTACTGCATTGTATTCCATCCGTATTCATTTACATTTATTAACTTTTATGAGGAGTCAATAATGAAAGATGCTCCAAATGTATATCCTGTTAAAAAGCAAGAGTTTCTTTCAAAAATGGCTGCCCTAGGTATTATTGACTCCAACTCTTTCCTATCTGCCTAGCAGAAAATTAAACAATATTTATTTAACATTGGCCGGCTGCAAGGCATCTGCGACACAATCGCTGCCTTATCATTTTACAAAAGATGCAGTGTGCGGTATAATGCCTTGCAGCCATGCTTTGCTTGCATTCACAACTAATAGCTCAAAATCTTTTGGAACTTCCTCACTTGGTGGCAAGTGTGCTGTCAGCTACCGAATAAAAAGTGGAAAGAGCAAAATCAAGGGGATATCAACTCAAATGAAAGACGTAATCAAAACAGGTGTCCAAATCGTGCACATTTTGTCGTTTTGCGGTACGCTGCTCTGCGGGGTGCTTGGTGTTGTATATGAAATCATTGGGCCTGTCAAATATAAACAATTACTGTCTTCGTTTGGTATTTCTAATGGATTCGAGCGCACTTGGATTTGGGCGGTGGTGATGCTGATTTTGTTACTCTCAACCCACTTTATTAAAGCAGAATTATTATCTAAATAATAACCGAAAGCTGGAAAGGCGCCGGGCAGGCTGCACTGGAGGGCATGGGTGACGGCGCTCTTACCGGCGCAATCACCGGCGCAATACAAGGCGGCATGAGCGGCTATGCGAACCATCTAAGATATGGCTCATGCTTTGTCGCCGGAACGCTGGTTGCTACAGCGACAGGGTATGTTGCAATTGAAAAAATCAGAGCGGGGGACCTTGTTTGGACGTGGGATGAAGAAACCGGGGACGTTGCGCTCAAGCCGGTCGTCGAAACCTATATCAACGAGACGACGGAGCTGACGCACATTTTCGTGGGCGGCGAGGAAATTGTTGCCACGCCGACGCACCCGTTCTATTGTCCGGTCAAGGGCTGGACGGATGCAGCGCACCTCCGCGCGGGCGACATTCTCGTCCTGGTCAACGGCGAATATGTTGTCGTCGAAAAAATCCAGCACGAGCTGATCGAAAGCCCTGTCAAGGTCTATAACTTCCAGGTTGCGGATTATCACACCTACTATGTGGCCAGTGGTGTGCTGGTACATAACATGTGTTCTTACAGTCCCCCGAAGGGCGGCGGTGGAAAAACTGCTACTGTAAATGTGGATGGAACGGATGTGACGTTTGGGCATGGTGGAAGGCATTTAAATGGAACAGGATTGGATGTTTCAAGTGTCAATAGTGCGATTGCTAAGGATGTTGTAGGCCGCAATCTCCCGTTTGCAAACAGCGTAACATATTATGATATGCGCTATGCGGATAAAATCATTCATTACGGAGCAAAAAGAATAGGGGAAGCAATAATAAATGTTGGAACTTACTACATCAAATAACGCATCAGCACAGAAACAGATCCTCGAATTGATTCTGAAAGCATTCATTGATTTGCGGCTTACATGGA
>OJQT01000221.1_pt1 | contig 33247 bp, 33 predicted proteins | sample 1598771 | NCBI WGS metagenome assembly OJQT01 (sample SAMN03922517, study PRJEB24848) | human gut metagenome | isolation source: stool sample | host: Homo sapiens | place: Germany | collected 2010-02
CCACTCCTTCGACCCGGACCAGCCCGCCGCCTACCCCACCCGCCTGGAGGCCGGGACCCTCAACAGCCACGGGCTGGCGGGGCTTCACGCCGCCCTGGAGTATCTCCTGGCAGAGGGGGTGGAGAATCTGTACGCCCGGGAGCACACCCTGATGCGGCGGTTTTACCTGGGGGTCCGGGACATTCCCGGCGTCCGGATATACGGCGACTTTTCCGCCCCTTGCCGGGCCGCCATCGTGTCCCTGAACATCCGGGACCTGGACTCCGGCGAGGTGTCCGACGCCCTCTTACAGGGCTGGGGCATCGCCACCCGCCCCGGGGCCCACTGCGCCCCCCGGCTCCACCGTGCCCTGGGCACAGAGCGCCAGGGTATCGTGCGCTTCAGCTTCTCCCCTTTCAACACCTCTCAGGAGATCGACACCGCCGTCCGGGCGGTGGCCGACCTGGCCCGATAAAATTTCAGCACCCCCCGGCGCGTCTGCGCCGGGGGGTGCGTTTTTGTCCCGCTTTATCCCGGGTCTGTCCCGGGGGTGTCCCGCCCTGTTCCGGGGTGCCGCTGCCTATAGTCAGCCCTATTCCTCGTTGTCCCGCAGGTACTGGAGCCGCCGGAAGCTGCGGCGGGCCAGCAGCAGGCCCACCACCGCCAGCAGCAGGCAGGCCGCCCCCAGCAGGAAGGTCCGGGCGTCCAGGGCCGCGTTTTCGCACAGATAGGAGAAGATGCGGTAGGCCCCCATCACCAGCAGGATACCCACCACCAGCAGGGCCACCAGCACCGCCATGCTACCGCACTCGTCGATCCGTTTCATATGCCCCTCCTCAGTCCGTTACCGCCACGTCCAGGCCGAACTCCTCCGGCAGGAACCGGGGACACACGTTGCCGCTGGTGCAGATGGTGGAGGCCGCCAGCCGGGTGCCGATCTCGCAGGACTCGGCCAGGGTCTTGCCATAGGTCAGGCCGATGGTGGACCCGGCGAAGAAGGCGTCTCCCGCGCCGGTGGTGTCCTTCACATCCACCTTGCGACCCGGGCACGCGCCCCGCTCCCCGGTGCAGTCGGCGTACACCGCCCCCTGGCTCCCCATGGTGACGATCATCCGGGGGATCCGGGCGCTGCGGATCTTCAGGGCCAGGATCTCCTTCAGCTCCTCGGGAGTCTTTTCCGAGTAGTCATCGGAGAACAGGATGCCCATCTCCTGCTGGTTGCAGACAAAGCAGCTGGTCTGCTGCAAAAAGTCCCGGCGCTCCACGGCGATGCTCATGTTGGACACCACCGCATACACGTCCTTGCCGTATTTTTTGGCGTACTGGAAAACCCGCTTGACGATCTCCTTGTCCATGTCGATCTCCAGGGCGATGCTGTCGGCATCCCGGAAGATCTCGTCCCCCTTTTCGTCCAGCAGGGCGATCAGAGGCCGCAGGTCCGGGCGCTTGCTGATGGCGGCGCACACATCCCCCTGGTTGTCGAACACCGCCAGCCAGGTGCCCATGCCGTCGGGGGTGGGCAGGACATAATCGGTGTTGACCTTGTGATTTTTCAGCTGGCGCACCACGTCGGCCCCCAGGCCGGTGTCGTCCACCAGGCTCACAAAGGTGGGACGCAGCTCCACATTGGCGATGTCCTCCACCACATTGCGGCTGACGCCGCCGGGAACCTGCTCCACCCGGCCCACATTGCGCCCGCCGGGGATATAGGTGGACGTGGGATATCCCTTGATATCCACGAAAACGGCGCCCAGCACCACGATTCCCATATTATTTGCCCTCCTGTGACTGTTTTCTCCATTATACAGCCGGGGGGGCGTTTGGGCAAGCCTTTTTCGGCGCATTTGTCTTGACGGACCCCGGCCCCGGCGGCATAATAGAGGCAGCATAAAAAATTTTTTCCCCTTTTCCGCGAAACCGCCGGGATTTTTTGACGGGATGACAGGCAGAAGCAACACGAAAGGAGAATGTCACCATGGAGGACCGCGACATCGTGACCCTGTACTGGCAGCGGGATGAGGAGGCCATCCGCCAGACGGACCGGCAGTATGGCCGGTATCTGTCGGCCATCGCCTTCCACATCCTGGCGGACCGGGAGGACAGCCGGGAGACCGTCAACGACACCTATCTGCGGGCATGGGGCTCCATGCCGCCCCACCGGCCCCAGGTGCTGTCCACCTATCTGGGCCGCATCACCCGGCAGCTGTCCATCGACCGGTGGCGGGCCCGGGGCCGGGCCAAGCGGGGCGGGTCCCAATACGCCCTGTCCCTGGAGGAGCTGGGGGACTGCGTGTCCGGCGCTGCCACCCCGGAGGAGGCCCTGGACCTGGCGGAGCTGGGCCGGGCCATAGGGGACTATCTCCGGACGCTGCCGCTTCCCGCCCGCCGGGCGTTTCTCTGCCGCTATTACTATGCCGACTCCCTGGCGGAGACGGCCCGGGTCTGCGGCATCAGCGTACCGGCGGTCAAGAGTCAGCTGTACCGCACCCGTCAGGGGCTGCGGACCTATCTGGAAAAGGAGGGCTTTGACATATGAACCCGGAACAGCTCAGCGACGCCATGAATGAATTGCCCCAGGAGCTTTTGGAGGAGACCCAGGCCGCCCGGTCCCGGCGGAGACCGCGATGGAAGCCGCTGGCCGCGGCGGCAGCGTGTCTGCTGCTGGCGGCGGGAGCCTGGGCGCTGGCAGGCCGCCCGGCGGAACCCACCCCGGACCCGGACCTGCCGGTGCTGACCATCGACAGGGACTACGGCGGCATGGGAGATTACCGGCTGTCGGCGGAGGAATTTGCCGCCTATGACGGCGGACCGTGGCAGGAGGGCATGGAGCTTGCCGCCCTGCCGGTGTTCCGCAACACCACCTGCATGGACGTGACCAACGGCTTCCGCACCGGCGGCGGAGACTATGCGCAGCTGCGGCGGACCATGGAGCAGCTGGCGGCGGCGGCGGGGGCGGACGTGGCCCAGGCCGCCGTGGAGGTCCGGGTGCCGGACGAGACGGTGCAGGCCGCCATGGAGGACGCCTGGGCCGGGGAAACCTGGCAGTGCGGCGTGACGTTTGCCGTCAGAGGGGGTCCCACGGAGCTGGCGCTGACGTGGAAGGATGTCACCGTGACCGTGGGGGAGAGTGGAGAGCTGTGGGTGAAGCTTTTCCGGCCGGAGCTGGCAGCTCTGACCCCTGACGCTGCGGCGGCGTGGCTGCTGGAGCAGTATGGGGCCGTTTTCGGGGAACAGACCCGGTACTTTATGGCCGCCCAGGACAGTGGCGGCTATTCCCTGTATTTCTACCGGCCGGAGGAGGACCTGACCCAGGGCATCCTTCAGCGCAGCATCCTGAAAACGTGGGTCCGGCTGTCCGGCGGCAGCTGTGAGCTCCGGCTGTATCGGCCGGAGCTGTCCGACGCCAACACGGTGGGAGATTATCCGCTGGTGACTGTGGACCAGGCCCGGCAGCGGCTGGCGGCAGGGCAGCACCTGTCCGCCTGGGATCCCTTCCCGGGGGAAGACCGGGTCAAGCGGGTGGACCTGCAATACCTGGCCCGGCAGACGGACCGGTACTTCATGCCCTACTATGTGTTCTGGGCGGAATGTGACGACGGGGAGCAGGGCGTGTGCTATCGCCCCTATTACGTTCCGGCGGTGGCGGACGCGTATCTGTCCGACCAGTCCCCTTCCCCCACCGGGGCGGCATAAGCGCATATAAGGTGCGGGACTTACGTCCCGCACCTTATATTTTACTCCCCCTTGTACTTCCGCCGGGTGGCAAGGCCGCCCCGTATGTGGCGCTGGGCCTTGTTTTCCTCCAGTACCTCCTTCACCTGCAGATACAGTGCCCGGTTATAGGCCGGCAGCCGCTCGGACAGGTCCTTATGCACCGTGGACTTGCTGACGCCGAATTTCCCCGCCGCCGCACGCACCGTTGCCCGGTTTTCTATCAGGTAAAGGGCCAGCTGACAGGCCCGCTCCTCCATGTTCCCTTTGATAGCGCACCACTCCTAAGCCATACTATGCACCATCACTATATGCCCGGCTTCCCGGCGGCAGAACACCGGCTTTTCCCTTGTCACGGAAACCATTTTCTGGTATAATCATCCCCAGAAATCCACAGGAGGACATCCTTATGAAGAAAATTGCCGTCATCACCGGCGCATCCAGCGGCATGGGCCGCCGGTTCGCCGAAACCGTGGACAGCTTCGGCCGCTTCGATGAGGTATGGGTCATCGCCCGCCACCAGAAGGCCCTGAAGGAGCTGCGGGATCAGGTTCCCTATCCCATCCGCCCCCTGGCCCTGGATCTGACGGACCGGCGCAGCTTCCAGACCTATGCCGACGCCCTGGCGGAGGAGCCGGTGGAGGTGGGCCTTTTGGTCAACGCCAGCGGCTTCGGCAAGTTCCGGGCCGTGGTGGACACGCCTCTGGAGACCAACCTGAACATGGTGGACCTGAACTGTCAGGCGGTGGTGGCCCTGTGCCAGCTGACGGCCCCCTATATGCCCCGGGGCGGGCAGATCATCAATATTGCTTCGGTGGCGGCGTTCCAGCCCATCCCCTATATTAACGTGTACGGGGCCAGCAAGGCCTTTGTGCTGAGCTTCAGCCGGGCTATGAACCGGGAGCTGCGGAGCCGGGGCGTCCGGGTCATGGCCCTGTGCCCCTTCTGGACCCGGACGGCCTTCTTTGACCGGGCCACCGGCGACGGCGGCGAATCCGTGGTGAAAAAATATGTGGCCATGTATGAGCCGGAGCAGCTGGTGCAGCGGGCCTGGCGGGACGCCAAGCGAGGCAAGGATGTGTCCCAGTACGGCTTTGTGGCCCGGTTCCAGGCGGGGCTGACGAAGCTGCTGCCCCACAGCCTGGTGATGGACGTCTGGATGCGGCAGCAAAAGCTGCAATAAAGCCTTGCAAAGCCCGGGGAAACGGCATATAATAATAAATTATCTGTACTACAAGGAGAGATCAAGATGGATCGCATGAAAATCGCAGCCATCTTTGCCGACCAGGAGCAGCTGGGCGGCAAGGAGATCACCGTGTGCGGCTGGGCCCGCACCATCCGGGATATGAAGACCTTCGGCTTCATCGAGCTCAACGACGGCTCCTGCTTCCGCAATTTGCAGGTGGTCATGAGCGCCGATGAACTGCATAATTATAAGGAAATCGCGGGACAGAACGTGGGCGCGGCCCTGATCGTCCGGGGCACCGTGGTGCTGACGCCGGAGGCCAAGCAGCCCCTGGAGCTGAAAGCCGCCGAGATCGCCGTGGAGGGCCGGTCCACCCCCGACTATCCCCTGCAAAAAAAGCGCCACAGTGTGGAATTCCTGCGGACCATCCAGCATCTGCGCCCCCGGACCAATCTGTTTTCCGCCACGTTCCGGGTCCGCAGCGCGGCGGCCTATGCCGTGCATGAGTTTTTCCAGAGCAGGGGCTTCGTATATGTTCACACCCCCATCATCACCGGGTCCGACTGCGAGGGCGCAGGCGAGATGTTCCAGGTGACCACCCTGGACCTGAACAATGTGCCCAAGACTGCGGACGGCCAGGTGGATTACAGCCAGGATTTCTTCGGCAAGAAAACCAGCCTCACCGTGTCCGGCCAGCTGAACGCCGAGAACTTCGCCATGGCCTTCGGCGATGTGTATACCTTCGGCCCCACCTTCCGGGCCGAGAACTCCAACACCCAGCGCCACGCCGCCGAATTCTGGATGATCGAGCCGGAGATGGCCTTCTGCGACCTGGCCGGTGATATGGACGTGGCCGAGGCCATGATCAAGCACATCATCACCCGGGTGCTGGAGCGCTGCCCCGACGAGATCAACTTCTTCAACAGCTTCGTGGACAAGGGGCTCAAGGCCCGGCTGGAGCATGTGGCCACCTCCGACTTTGCCCGGGTCAGCTACACCGAGGCGGTGGAGATCCTGAAAAAGCACAACGACCGGTTCGAGTACCGGGTGGACTGGGGCACGGACCTGCAAACGGAGCACGAACGGTATCTGACGGAGCAGATCTATCAGCGGCCTGTGTTCGTCACCGACTATCCCAAGGAGATCAAGGCCTTCTATATGCGCCTGAACGACGACGGCAAAACCGTGGCCGCGGCGGACTGCCTGGTGCCCGGCATCGGCGAGATCATCGGCGGCAGCCAGCGCGAGGAGCGGCTGGAGGTGCTGGAGGCCCGCATCCGGGAGCTGGGCATGAAGCCCGAGGACTACTGGTGGTACTGCGACCTGCGGCGCTATGGCAGTTGCCGCCACGCCGGCTTCGGCCTGGGCTTTGAACGCATGGTCATGTACCTGACGGGCGTCAGCAACATCCGGGATGTGGAGCTCCACCCCCGCACCGTGGGCAACGCCGAATTCTGAGAAATACACAAAAATAGAGGCTCCCCCAGCCGGGGGAGCCTCTATTTTAAACTGTCCAAAAAGGGTGAAACCCTTTTTGGACAAAAGGCTTGCAGTCTGCTGCGCGCATAATTGGTTCGCCGATGGCGAACCAATTCCACACTTGCAGCCCGAGAAGTATTTTCGGTCAGGTACACGCCCTGGCCGAAAATGATCCCATTTGCTTTGCCGCCTGCGGGCGGCAAACTCTGCGAGGTTTTTTTAGCACTCAAAAACTGCGCTGCCGTAAGGCAGCGCAGTTTTTTATGGGGCGTTTTACGCGTTATAGACGGCCATGCAGCCCAGATAGTTCATGTAGCAATCCAGCTTGCCCACGGTTTCAAAGGGGGAGTGCATGCTCAGAACCGGCACACCGGCGTCGATGGTGGTAATGTTGCGGTTGGCCATGTACTGGGCCACGGTGCCGCCGCCGCCGGCGTCGATCTTGCCCATCTCGCCGATCTGCCACACCACACCGGCGTTGTCCAGCACGCGGCGGACATAGGCCACGGTTTCGGCGTCAGCGTCGGAGGAGCCGCTCTTGCCCCGGGCGCCGGTATACTTGCAGATGCCCAGACCATAGTTCACCCGGGACTCGTTGCGCTTCTCATACACCTCGGCAAAGTTGGGGTCATAGGCGGCGGTGACGTCGGAGGACAGGCAGAAGGAGCTTTCATAGCACACCCGCAGGCTGACGCCCTGGCTCTGGCACAGGTCCTCCATGAAGGTGTCGAAGAAAGCGGACTGCATACCGGTGACGCCCATGGAGCCAACCTCTTCCTTGTCGGCCAGCATGCACACGGCGGTCTTTTCGGGAACGTCGATGTCGAACAGGCCCTTCAGGGCGGCGTAGCCGCACACCCGGTCGTCGTGGCCGTATGCGCCGATGAGGCTGCGGTCCAGGCCCAGGTCCGTGGCGTTGAAGGCGGGGACCACCTCCAGCTCGGCGGAGGTGAAGTCATCCTCGCAGATGCCGTACTTCTCGTGGAGCAGGTCCATGACCCGCAGCTTCACGCGGTCGCTGTCGCCCTCCTGGCCCAGGGGGCGGCTGCCCATGAGAATGTTCAGATTTTCGCCGGGAATGGCCTCGTTAAGGGGCTTCTTGCCCTGCTCCGCGCCCAGGTGGGGCAGCAGGTCGGTGATGACGAACTTGGGCTCGCTGCCCTGGCCCAGGACCACCTTCACCACGGTGCCGTCCCGCAGGACCACCACGCCCCGCAGCTCCAGGGGGATGGCCACCCACTGATACTTGCGGATGCCGCCGTAATAGTGAGTCTTGCCATAGGCAAAGTCGCTGTCCTCATACAGGGGATGGGGCTTGAAGTCCAGACGGGGGGAGTCAATGTGGCAGGCCACGATCTGCGCGCCGTGGGACAGGTCCTGGCGGCCGATCTTGGCCAGCATCACGCTCTTGCCCCGGTTCACGCGGTACACCTTGTCGCCGGGCTTCAGGCTCATGCCCCGCTGATAGGGGACATAGCCCTGGGCCTGGGCCAGCTGGATGGTGTAGTCGGTGCACTCCCGCTCGGTCTTACCGTTGTCCAGGTACTGCTTGTAGGTCTCGCAATAGGCCTCCATGGCCTCCAGGGCCGCCTGGTCCACCAGGTCATAGCCGTTTTTGGGGCTGGAGAACAGCTTTTCGCGCTTGGCCTTCATTTCGTCTGTCATGGTTCTGATTCCTCCTCAAATATGTTCGATTTCCCGGAGTATTTTCCGGAAGAAAATCCGTGCCTGATCCCGGAACTGCGCCGGACCGGCGCAGGTGTTTTCCAGGATATGGGAGCAGTGCTCCCGGTAAAAGCCGTCGGACGGCTGGGCGGAGATCCGCAGCCGGGCATAGTCCCGGCTGATGCCGTCCCGGGCCATGATGCGGCGGACCCGGTCCTCCGCCGGAGCCAGCACCGCCACGGTGCAGGCGCACAGCCGGTCCAGGCCGCTTTCCACCAGGTTGATGGCGTCCAGCCCCACCAGGGACTGTCCCGCCGCCCGGCGCATCAGCTCCGGCGGCAGGTATTCGTACACGATGGCGTTGAGCCGCTCCAGGGCGGCGGGGTCGGAAAACACGATGTTCCCCAGCTTCTGCCGGTCCAGGGTCCCGTCGGGGCCGAACACCGGGCCGAAGGCCCCTTCGATGGCCCCCCGCAGGGCGGGGTCTGTGCGGAGCATCTCGTGATACACAGCGTCGCAGTCCAGCACCGTGCCGCCCAGGTCCTCCAGGGCCGCCAGAGCGCTGGTTTTTCCCGCGCCGGTGCCGCCGGTGAGGCCGATGAGAATGGGCCGGTCGGCGTCCACCAGGTGGAAGCCCGCCGCCTTTTTCAGGCGGTTGGCCACCGCCAGACCCAGGCCCCCGTCATCGGGGCACTGGGCGAAAATTTCCGTGACGTCCGTGCCGTCGAAGGTGCGCAGGGCGTCGAATACGTGCCGGGCCTGGGCGGATTTGTCCGCCGCCGGACCCAGACGATGGATGATGTGCCCGGCATACAGCGGGGCATACTCGTCGAAGCAGATGACCCCCGCCTGGTCCGACAGCAGGCCCAGGATGCGGCGGGCGCTGCGGTCCGGCGCGCCGGTGACCACAGTGACCGGCGCATGGGGGGCATAGTGCCGGTATTTCATCCCCGGGGCCCGGGGATGCTCTCCGGCGGCCAGCAGGCCGGTGACGGCCTTGTCCACGGCTACCTCCCCCAGCACTTCCTCCAGGGCCTCCAGAGGCAGACCGCCGGGGCGCAGCAGCCGGGGCGGCGTCACCGTCAGGTCGATGATGGTGGACTCCACGCCCACGGTGCAGGGGCCGCCGTCCACGATGCCGTCGATCTTGCCGTCCATGTCCTCGATCATGTGGGCGGCGGTGGTGGGACTGGGACGGCCGGAGGTGTTGCCGCTGGGGGCGGCAATGGGCACCCCGGCGGCCCGGATAATGGCCAGGGTCACCGGGTGGTCCGGGCAGCGGACGCCCACGGTCTCCAGCCCCCCGGTGGTTTGCAGGGGAACGATATCCCGCCGGGGCAGGATCATGGTCAGAGGCCCCGGCCAGAACCGCTCCGCCAGGCGATAGGCCTCCGGCGGCACGTCCCGGCAGTATTGCTCCAGCCAGGAGGCGTCGGGCACATGAATGATCAGGGGATTGTCCTGGGGCCGTCCCTTGGCCAGGAAGATCCGGACCACGGCGTCCTCGTTCAGGGCGTCGGCTCCCAGGCCGTATACGGTTTCCGTGGGAATGCCCAAAAGCCCCCCCCGGCGCAGAATGGCCGCGGCCTCCTGTATGGCGGCCGGGTCCGATTCCGGGTGAAAAACAATGGTGTTCAAGTGGATCCCTCTTTTGGCTCAGAAGCCCAGATCTTCGCCCACCAGAATGACCTTGATGCGGCCGGCAGGGCGACAGGCCCGGGTGATGACCATCTGGCAGCAGATGCAGTCGGGGCTGGTGCAGTCGCCGCAGCTTCCGGTAACGGCGCAGGGAGTCTTGATGTCGAAGCGCTGGGCGTTGGCGGGAGCCGCCACCTGGCGGGCCCGGGCGATGGCGCTGTCCAGGTCGCCCATGACCTTGTTCATCCCGGCGATGACCAGGACGCTTTCCGGCCCGTAGCACAGGGCGGCCACCCGGTTGGCGTTGCCGTCGATGTTCACCAGCTGGCCGTCGGCGGAGATGGCGTTGCTGCTCATGATGAAGGTGCCGCAGGTCAGGGCCTGGCGCATCAGGGCCTGCTTTTCTTCGGGGGTCTTGCCGGTGTCCCGGTCGATGAGCTGATAGTCCCCCTGGTGCAGGCGGTCCATCAGGCCGATCTGGGCGGCGGTGGCGGTGCCGCCCCAGGACACGGTGCGGTCCTTGGGGATCAGGGTCAGGGCCAGGTCCAGGGCCTCCTGGGCGGTGGAGACATAGTGGGCCTCAAAACGGCGGCGGCGCAGAGCCTCGGTCACCTGGGGACCGGCCTTGTCATAACGGGTTTTGATGGGAGCTTCCATGGTTCATTCTCCTTTCTCAGCGCCCTCCTGCAGGCGTCTGGCCTGGTCAGCCAGGGTCAGCGCATCCACAAGGGGGTCCAGGTCGCCGTTGATCACGGCGGCAATGTTGAAATTTTTCACGTCCCCGGTAAGCCGGTGGTCGGTGACCCGGTTCTGGGGGAAGTTATAGGTGCGGATCTTGCCGGACCGGTCGCCGGTGCCCACCTGGCTTTTCCGCTGGGCGGCGATGGCGGCGTTCTGCTTCTCCTGTTGGGCCTCGTAGAGCTTGGAGCGCAGGATTTTCATGGCCCGGTCCTTGTTTTTATACTGGCTGCGCTCGTCCTGGCACTCCACCACCGTGCCGGTGGGCAGGTGGGTGATGCGGATGGCAGACTCGGTCTTGTTGACGTGCTGTCCGCCTGCGCCGGAGGAGCGGAAGGTGTCGATCTGCAGGTCCTTGGGGTCGATGGTGAACTCCACCTCCTCCGCCTCAGGCATCACGGCCACGGTGGCGGCGGAGGTCTGGATGCGGCCGGAGGACTCGGTTTCCGGCACCCGCTGGACCCGGTGGGTCCCGGCCTCGAATTTCAGGCGGGACCAGGCCCCCTGTCCCTCGATGGTGGCGCTGGCCTCCTTGACACCGCCCAGCTCCGTGGTGTTTTCATACACCAGCTCCATGTTCCAGCCCCGGCGCTCGGCATACAGGGCGTACATCCGCAGCAGGTCCGCCGCAAACAGGGCCCCCTCCTCGCCGCCGATGCCGGCCCGGACCTCCAGGATGACGTTCCGGTCGTCGTTGGGGTCCCGGGGCAGCAGCAGGCGTTTAAGCTCCTCCGACAGGCGGTCCCGCTCCTGGCGGGCCCGATGCAGCTCCTCCTGGGCCAGCTCCCGTATTTCCGGGTCCGACAGCAGCTCCTGGGCCCCGGCGCAGTCCGCCTCCGCCTGCTGCCAGGCCCGGAAGGCGGCCACGATGGGGGTCAGATTCTTCTGCTCCCGGCTCAGGCGGGTCAGGGACTCCCGGTCGGCGTACACCGCCGGGTCCGACAGCTGCCGCTCCACCTGGTCCAGCCGCCGGGCGATGGCTTGTAATTTCTCCAGCATACGGACTCCTTACTGGGCGTCCAGATAGCGGCGCACCTCGCCCACCAGCTTGTCCCGCCAGAACTCATACCCCACGGCTCCCGGCCGCAGGGATACCTCCAGCAGGTGGGGCCGGGCGGTGTACTGGTCCATCTGCTCATAAATCTCCTCATACTTCCGGGAGCTTTTCCGGGTCAGCACATAGGCTACCCTTTCCAGCTCCAGCCCCCGGCGCTTCAGCAGTGCCCGGACCGGGGAGGCGCAGCGGCCCGCCCACACGGGGGTGCCCAGGATCACCAGCCGGTATTCGGACAGGGGGCGCTCCGTTTCATAGGGGGCCAGCGGCAGGGTGGCCCGGCGCATGGCGTCCATGCCGGAGCGGAGATAGCCCCGGGCGCCCTGGCGGTCCACACCGTCGGTAAGCTCCACCAGCTCCGCATCCAGGGCCTGGGCGATCTCCGTCATGGCCTGGCGGGTGGCGCCGGTGCGGGAGTAGTACATACACAAAATATCACGCATAAAGGTCCTCCTGTTATTCCTCTGCCTGCTGGGAGAGCTCCTCCCAGCGGGCCATTTCCTGCTCCAGCCGGGCCTCTACCTCCTGCTTTTCCCGATACAGCTCCTGGAGCTTTTCCGCGTCGCAGGCGTTCTGTTCCATTTCGGCGTCCAGCTGGCGGCAGCGCTCCTCCAGCTTGGAGATGCCGGTTTCGCAGATGGTCAGCTGGCGGCGGGCGGCCTGCTTTTCCCGTCCGGCCCGAGGGGGCCGGGTGTCCTGCTTTTTCTTCTGGACCGGGGCGGGGGCGGGCTTTTTCTCCTCCGCCTTGGCAGCCCGGTACTGGGCAAAGCCCATGGGATAGTCGTTGATGGTACCCTCCGCCAGCTCCCAGACCCGTGTGGCGAAGCGGTTGATGAAATACCGGTCGTGGGACACGAACAGCAGGGTGCCGTCGAAGGCCTCCACCGCCTCCTCGATCCACTCCCGGGAGGCGATATCCAGGTGGTTGGTGGGCTCGTCCAGGATCAGGAAGTTGATCTCCTCGTCCATGAGCATACACAGCCGCAGGCGGCTGAGCTCGCCGCCGGAGAGGACCGACACGCTTTTGAACACGTCCTCCCCCTGGAACTGATAGGCCGCCAGGCGGTTGCGGGCGGTCTGGGGCGTCATGCCCTTCTTTTCATAGAGCATGGTGTCAAGCAGGGAGCGCTCCGGGTGCTCAAAGTGGATGATCTGGGGCAGATAGGCTGCCCGGATGGCGGGCCCCATGCGGATGATGCCGCTGTCCACGGGCTCGTCCCCGGTGATCATGTTCAGCAGGGTGGTTTTCCCTGCGCCGTTTTCTCCCAGAAAGGCGATGCGCTCGCCGCCCTCCACCCGCAGGTACACGTCGGAAAACAGGGTCCGGGAGCCGAAGGCCTTGGATATGCCCTTCAATTGCAGTACCTCGTCGCCCCGGAACTCCCGGCTGGCGAAGCGGGCGTCCATCTTCTTGGCCCGGGTGGGCTTGGACACGGTGCGCATGCGCTGGATGCGCTTTTCCATGGAAAAGGCCCGCTTGTGCAGGGCGTCGTTGCCCATAAAGGCCCACAGGTGCATCTGCTCCGCCGCCTTCTCCAGCTGTTGGATCTTGGCCTGCTCCTTCAGATACTGCTTCATTCGCTCCTGATAGCGGCGCTCCTTTTCGATGGCATAAAAGCTGTAGTTCCCGCTGTAAAACTCCGCCTTGCCGTCCAGAATTTCAATGATGCGGGTGACGGTGCGGTCCAGGAAATAGCGGTCGTGGGAGATGGTGACCACGGTGCCCCGGAAGGAGCGGATATAGTCCTCCAGCCACTCGGTGGCCTGCAGGTCCAGGTGGTTGGTGGGCTCGTCCAGCAGGAGAATGTCCGTGTCCTCCAGGATCAGGCGGCCCAGGTTCACCCGGGTTTTCTCCCCGCCGGACAGCTGGTCAAACAGCCGCTGCCGCATATCGCCGTCGATGAACAGGCCGTTGGAGACCTTGTTGACGGCGGTGTCGGTGTCATAGCCGCCCAGGCCCTCGAACCGGGCGGTAAGCTCGCCGTAGCGCCGCAGGGTCTGGGGATCGCTGTCCCCCTGCTCCATCTGCCGGGTCAGGCGGTCCATCTCCTCCTTCAGGGCGGTGGTGCGCTGAAAGGCGGAGCGCAGAACGTCTTCCACGGTGTAGCCCTCAGGATACACCGGGATCTGGGAGATCAGGCCCACCCGGCGGCCGGGGGCGATGAGCACCTGGCCGGAGTCATAGTCCAGCTCCCCGGTGAGGATGTTGAACAGCGTGGATTTCCCCGCGCCGTTTTTGCCCAGCAGGCCCACCCGCTCACCGGTGTCGATCTGGAAGGACACACCGTCCAGTATTTTCTTTTCCAGGTCAAAGGACTTGACCAGGTCGGTTACGCTGATATCTATCATATGGTCGATTCGTTACATTTTTCCAATTCACTGACAATTTTGCCGAATTCCATGGCGTGGGACGCCTTCACCAGCACGGCGGTGCCGGGGGTGAATTCCCGGCGCAGGGCCGGAAGGGCCTCCTCAATGGCGGCGAAATGCTGTGCCCGGGGACCGGCGGTCTCGGCGATGGCGGCGGCCTTGGGGCCGATGGCGATCACCGCATCCAGCCCCAGCCGGGCAGTGGTGCGGCCCACCTGCAGGTGGGCGTCCCGGCTGATGGGGCCCAGCTCCCCCATGTCGCCCAGCACCGCCACCCGGCGGCGGCAGGCGGTGTCTGCCAGAATCTCCAGCGCCGCTTCCATGGCCTGGGGATTGGCGTTGTAGCAGTCGTCGATGATGAGCCGGTCCTCCGGCAGGCGGATGCGCCGCATACGGGAGCCGGTGGACACATACCCGGCCACGCCCTCGACGATCTCCTGCTCCGACAGGCCCAGATATTCGCCGATGGCCACGGCCATGGAGGTGGAGTAGATCATGTAGTCCCCGGGGGAGGGGATGGACAGCCGGTAGCTGCGGCGGGGGGTGGTGACGGTGCAGTCCAGGCCGTCGATGCCCCGGCGGACGATGTCCGTGACCCGGACATTGCAGTGTTCGCTCCTGCCGCAGCGGAGGGTCTCAAAGGGCAGGTCCAGGCCGTTGAGCAATGCATCGTCGCCGCACAGCACTGCCAGGCCGCCGGGGCGCAGGTGGTCGAAAATCTCGCACTTGGCCCGCAGGGTCCCCTGACGGGTGCCGCCCAGGTTTTCAATGTGGGCGTCGCCGACGTTGGTGATCACGGCGATGGTGGGCTGCACTAAGCTGCCCATATAGCGGATCTGGCCGAAGTGGTCCATGCCCGTTTCGATCACCGCCGCCTGATGGCAGGGCTCCAGCCGCAGCAGGGTCTGGGGCGTGCCGATGTGATTGTTGAGATTGGCCTGGGTTTTCAGGGTCCGGAAATGCCGGGACAGCACCGAGGCGATCATCTCCTTGGTGGTGGTCTTTCCGGCGGAGCCGGTGACCTGTACCACGGGGATGTCATACAGCCCCCGGTACCAGGCTGCCAGAGCGCCCAGAGCCAGGGTAGTGTCCTGCACCCGGATATAGAACCGGCCGGGCAGCAGGGTCTTCGGCACACGGTTGCACAGGCAGCCGGCAGCCCCGGAGGACAGGGCCGTGTCGATGTAGTCATGCCCGTCGAACCGGGCTCCTACCAAGGGGATGAACAGGTCGCCGGAGGCGATATGGCGGCTGTCGCTGGTGACGCCGGTGACGGTGTCGCCGCCGGTCTGAAGGAAGGTCCCGCCTACGGCACGGCAGATGTCCGCCGCCGGCAGGGGCCTCATGCCCGGCCTCCCTTGCGCAGGGCCAGGGACTCGTCCACAATGCGCTGGCACAGGTCGCCGTAGCTCAGGCCCACCTGGGCCGCCTCCTGGGGCACCAGGCTGGTGGGGGTCATGCCCGGGAGGGTGTTGATCTCCAGGCACCAGAAGCTCCCCTCCTCATCCAGGATGAAGTCCGCCCGGGAATAGACGCCCAGGTCCAGGGCCCGGTGCAGGCGCAGGGCCAGCTCGCCCACGGTGCGCCACTGCTCCTGGGTGATGGGGGCGGGGCAGATCTCCTGGGCACCGTCCTTCTGATACTTGCAGAAATAGTCGAAATAGGCCCCCCGGGGGATGATCTCCACGGCGGGGAGGTAGGTGTCGCCCAGAACGGCCACCTGGATCTCCCGACCCTTGATCTTCTTCTCCACGATGACGTGGTTTCCGTAGGCCAGCATCCGCTCCAGGGTCTGGGCCAGCTCCTCCCGGGTGTCCGGCAGCTCCACGCCGATGGAGCTGCCGCCGTTGATGATCTTCACGGCGCAGGGCACCGGCAGCTCCCGGGCCAGACGGGGAATGTCCTCCCGGGTATAGCGCACGTCGTGCCAGGGGGCGGTGGGAATCCCGGCGGCATCCATGATGCGCTTGGTAACGGACTTGTCCATGGCCATGCCGCTGCCCAGATAGCCGCTGCCGGTATAGGGCACGCCCAGCAGGTCCAGGGTGGCCTGAATGCGTCCGTCCTCGCCGCAGGCGCCGTGGAGAGCCAGGAACACCAGGTCCGCCATGGCACACACCGTCAGAACGTCCTTTCCCAGCATGGAAGGGCCCTGATCCCGGCGGCTGCGGCGCACGGCCTCCAGGTCCGGCTCGGTGGAGTGGACCCGGTTGTCGCCGCACAGGCCGTCCGGCGCGTCGAAGATATCCGACAGGCTGCCGTTGTAATCCTCCAGCCCCAGGAACATATCCACCAGGATGGCCTGGTGGCCCCGCTCCCGCAGGGCGCGGCACACGCCGGTGCCGCTGGTCAGAGATACCTGCCGCTCGGTGCTGAGGCCGCCGGCCAACACTACGATTTTCATATACAATCCCTCATTTCTCACGGGGGTACACGCCCCCGGAATGCTATCATATCAATATAGCAGTATATCACACCAACCGGGCAAATACAACTGTTTCCTGCGCAAACAAAAGAGCTGCCGCGAGGCTGCGGCAGCTCTTTTGCAATCAGAAAACGTACAGCAGGATGCACACCAGGACAATGCACAATCCCAGGCAGGCCATCAGCAGGGCATAGGACAGACTGCCCTCCATCCGGCGGATGGTGTCCAGGATGGTGCCCAGCCGGTCGGCGGCCTCCTGCTCCGTGCGCTGTCCGCCGTGGGTCATGGCGTGGAGCACGGCGCTGCGGGGGGATTTCCGGCGGCGGGGACGGGAGTCCCGCAGGAAGGTACGCCGGGCCAGCAGCACCAGGAAGTCCAGCGCATCGCACACGGCCCGCAGCACCACGTTCAGCAGCCGGTACAGCCCCCGGATAGCCGGGCGGTATACCCGGTCCTCCAGGCTCAGCCAGCGGGGCCAGCGCTCCAGGTACACCACCTGGCCCTCCCGGCGGTCCATAAGCACCAGGCGGATGAACAGGAAGTACACCGCCATGCCGATGGTCAGGGAGATGGCCACGCCCTTGAGATTTTCCCAGGCCAGATAATGGACGGCGTGGCCGAAGGGGTGTCCGCCCACGAAGGGCAGGGCCAGGGCGGCCACCGGCTCCGCCAGTACATGGGGCAGCAGTCCCAGCACCGGCAGCGGCAGGGCCGCCAGGATCAGCGCCGCCGTGGTGGCGGGGGTGCCCCAGGTCCTGCCGGTGGAGGCGGCGGGCTTCTGCCAGAACAGCGCCGCGTAGATTTTGGTCAGATACGCCGCCGTCAGGCCGCCGGAGAACAGGAACAGCCATTCCACCGCCGTGACGCCCAGACTGCCGCTTTCGGCGGCCAGCTCCACCAGGGATTCGTGGACCAGGGTCTTACTGATATACCCCAGGAAGCCCGGGATACCCGCCAGGGAGCAGGCCCCGCACAGAAACAGGATATGCAGCAGGGGCTTGCCCCGGCCGAAGCCCCGGATCTGGTTCAGGTCCAGGGCATGGGTGTTGCAGTACACCACGCCGGCCAGCAGAAACAGGGTCAGCTTCACCAGGGAGTGGTTCATCATATACAGCACCGTGCCGTGGGCGGCCAGGGCGTTGTGCTGCCCCAGCAGGGACAGGGCCGCCGTGCCCACCAGGATGAACCCGATCTGGGACAGGGAGGAGCAGGCCAGGATATACTTGAGGTTGTTGGAGAACACGGCGATGACCGCGCCCAGCACCATGGTCACCGCGCCCAGCGCCAGCAGCAGGACGCCCCACCGGTGCTCGCCGGGGAGGATGTCCGCCGTGATGATCAGGGCGCCGAAGATGCCCGCCTTGGTGAGGACACCGGACAGCAGGGCGCTGGCCGGGGCCGGGGCCACCGGGTGGGCCTTGGGCAGCCAGATGTGCAGCGGGAACACGCCCGCCTTGGCCGCGAAGCCGAAGAAGATGCACAGCGCCGCCGCCCACAGCTGGGAGCGGTCCGCCACCCCGGCGCAGAGGCCGGGCAGGTCGGCAATGACCAGGGTGCCGGTAAGGCGGTACAGCAGGAACAGGCCCATCAGGGTCACAAGGCCGCCCAGCACCGCAATGGTCAGATAGGTCTTTCCCGCGTCCAGGGCGTCGGGGGACTCCTCCTGCACCACCCAGGCATAGGAGCTGAGGCTCATCAGCTCGAAGAACAGGAAGGTGGTGTACAGGTCCGCCGACAGGAACACGCCCATGGTGAAGCTCAGGCACAGCAGGAAGAAGAAGTGGTACCGCCGCAGATGGTGATGGCCCCGGAAATACTGGGGCGTCAGCAGGGCTGACACGAACCACATGAAGCTCACCACCAGCCCATAGATGCACCGGAAGCCGTCCAGGGTGAAGCGGATGCCGCACAGGGGGATATCCAGGGATTCGCCGAACCGGGTGCATACAGCCAGCACCATCACAAGAAGCGTCAGCCCCGTGACGGCGCAGGACCAGCGGCCCAGCCCGGATTCGTTTTCGCTGCGGGTCAGCAGCAGGGGAAGGGCCCCTGCCAGGGGCAGCAGGATCAGAAGAAGCAGCATCACAGGCCCACCGCCTTTCCGATCACGTCCAGCAGCCACTGGGGGAACAGGCCCATCACCAGGCAGGCTGCCGCCAGGATGGCGGTGGGCACCGTCATCATCCAGCCCGCCTCATGGGCGGAGCCCTCGGGGATGGCGGGGGCGTCCGTCCGGGGGAACCAGGCCTTCAGCACCACCTGGAACATGTAGACCGCCGTCAGCAGGGCCGACACCAGCAGGGCTGCGAAGCCCACCAGCGGCAGCCAACCGCCGATATCCACCGCCGCCCGGGCGATGTACCACTTGCTGACGAAGCCGTTGAGGGGGGGGATGCCCGTCAGGGCGCAGGCCGCCGCCGTGAAGCAGGCGAAGGTCACCGGCATATACCGGCCCAGGCCCTCCAGCTGGGGCACATACTCCCGGTGGGCGTAATGCAGCACCGCACCGGCGGTGAAGAAGGCCATGATCTTCACCACCGAGTGGACGATCAGGTGCAGGAAGGACGCTGCCAGGGCCTGGGTGGTCATCAGGGCGGCGGCAAACAGAATGTACGACAGGTTCGACACCGTGGAATAGGCCAGCCGCAGCTTGAAGTGCCGCTGCTTCAGGGACATACAGGAGCCGTATACAATGGTGATGATGGGCAGCAGCAGCGCCAGCTGCTGGGCCCAGGTACCGGACAGAATGTCCGGGCCGAAGCTGTAATAGATCAGGCGGATGCAGGCGAAGGCGCCGGCCTTTACCACGGCCACCGCGTGCAGCAGGGCAGTGACGGGGGTGGGGGCCACCGCCGCCGAGGGAAGCCAGCCGTGCAGCGGCCAGATGGCGGCCTTGACGCCGAAGCCCACAAAGGACAGGGCAAACACCGCCAACAGCATGGACATGTCGCCGTCATAGCCCGCCAGATGGCCGCCCAGGGTGAAGTCCACCGCATCGTGGATGGCCAGGAACACCAGGCCGATAAACGCCAGGGCCGCGCCGGAGATGGAGTAGACCAGGTACTTGATGCCGGCCTTCTTGGCGGCCTTGGTCATGGGCTGCATCACCAGGGGCAGGGTGGCCAGGGTCAGCAGCTCATAGAACAGGTACATGGTCATCATATTGGCGGAGAAAGCGATGCCCAGGGTCACGCCGAAGGAGGCGGTGAAGAAGGCCCAGAACATATGCAGATGCTTCTCGTGGCGCATATAGTCGAAGCCATAGAGCATGGTGAAGGGCCAGAGGGTGGCCGACAGTCCGGCAAACAGCCGGGCCGCGCCGTCCATGCGGAAGGCGATGGTCAGCCGGGTGGAAAAATGCAGCAGGGTGAAGGTGCCGTCGTCGCACAGGAGGATGGCCAGCCAGGCCAGGGCGGTGGTGCCCAGGATCAGGACGCTGTATACCAGGCGGCGCTGCCCCTCGCTGCGGATGGGCAGGAAGTAGGACAGCAGACCCAGCACCAGCGGCAGAAACACCGGCAGCAGGAGAAGGATTCCGTTCATATGGCGCACCCCCTTACAGAATGGACCCGGTGATGTGCTCCATCACGGGGACAGTGATGCCGGACAGCAGGCCCAGGATCAGGCTGGCTGCGGCGAACAGTGCCAGGGACAGCACCAGCAGCAGCGGCTCCCGGACCCGGCTCCGGGCCGGGAAATCCTGCCCCGGAAAGAAGGCGCGGCACAGCGGCGGAAACAGGTAGGCCGCCGTCAAAAGCGCCGAGATCAGCAGCACCGCCGGAATGATATAGCACAGGGGGGCGGACATGCCGTCCAGGGCTCCCAGCGCCAGATACCATTTGCTGAAGAAGCCGCCGAAGGGGGGGATGCCCACCAGGGACAGAGCCAGGGCGGCAAAGCAGCCCATGGTGACGGGGATCCGGCGGCCCAGACCCGGGAAGCCGTCGATGGTTTCCGTTTCCGTCAGGAAAATGATGGAGCCGGCGGACTGGAACACGCCGATCTTGGCCAGGGCGTGGAACAGCAGCTGCAAGAGCCCCCCCAGCAGACCCACCGGAGTCATGAGGAATACGCCCAGCAGCACATAGGAGATCTGGGAAATGCTGGAGTAGGCCAGACGTTTTTTCAGGCCGTTTTCCGTGCAGCCCATAAACGAGCCCATGAAAATGGTCACCAGGGTCAGAACGATGCACACGGTCTGGACCCAGGTGCCCCGCAGAGCCTCTGCGCCTAAGGTGAAGTAAATGACCCGGATGGCAGCGATGGCCCCCACCTTGGCGATGATGCCGGAGAGCAGAGCATGGGCCGGGGCCGGGGCCACGGGATGGGCTGAGGGCAGCCAGTTGTGCAGGGGGTACAGACCCGCCTTGGCCCCGAAGCCCAGCAGCATCAGAAACGATGCAGCCAGCAGGGTAGGAGAGAGCGTCTGGAAATAGCCGCCACGGACGAAGGTCAGGGAGGACTGCTGGGCCAGCAGCACCACGCCGAACAGGGCGATGAAGCCGCCGCAGACGGAGTAGTACAGGTATTTTACCGCGCCCAGCAGGGCCTTGGGACGCTGGGTGTGCAGCACCAGGGGGAACGACAGCAGGGTGGTTAGCTCATAAAACAGGTATAGAGTCACAAGGTCTGCCGCCAGGGCCGCGCCCAGCACCGCCGCCTCCGTCAGCATCAGAAATGCGTAGAAACGGGGATGGTGCCCCTCGTGGGTCATGTAGACGGAGGCGTAGGGGATGGTCAGCAGCCAGCACACGGCGGTCAGCAGGCAGAAGAACCGGCCCATGCCGTCCAGCCGCAGGGAAAACGTCAGGTCGGCGGTCATGTGCCACACCGGTGTGGCCATGTCGCCCAGGGTGCAGGCAGCAATCAGCAGCGCGAGCAGCAGGGCCTGGCCCGCCGTCAGCAGGACGGTGCGGACCCGGTCGCTTTTCACCAGGCTCAGGGCCGCCATAGCCAGCGGCAGCAGGAGGATCAGATATAACATATTTCTCCCCTCCCTTTCTCACTGACAGAACAGGTCCATGCCCTGGCGGAACAGGTCCATGAGCCCATAGGACCGCAGGCCAACAGCGATGTTCAGGGCCGCAAACACCAGGCCCGGCACGGCGGCCCAGCGCAGGCGGCGTGTATGCTCCGTTTCGGCCTCCGGCACCCAGAGCAGCAGCGTGGTGTACAGGAAATACAGCACGTTCAGCAGGGTGGACAGGGCCAGCGCCAGCAGCACCGCCCAGGTCCGCCAGCCCATATGGAAGGCCGCGGCGGCAAAGTACAGCTTGGGGATGAAGCCCGCGAAGATGGGAATGCCCACCATGGACAGGGCTCCCACGGTGAATACGCAGCCGGCAGCGGGGTCCCGGTGGGCGGCGCCCCGGAGGCTGTTGAAGTCCTGATGCCCGCCGGAGACGGCCATCAGGTCCGCACCGGACAGAAACAGCATGGGCTTGGTCAGGGCATGGGACACGACCTGGAACAGCACCGCCCCCAGGGCGGCCTCCGTTCCCATGCCCAGGCCCATGTAGATGTAGCCGATCTGGGCGGCGGAGGAGAAGGCGATCATGGTGGTCAGCCGCCGGGCGAAAATGGCGGAGACGGAGCCTGCGATCATGCCGCCGATGCCAAACAGCAGCAGCACCGTCTGGATGCCGGTGGCGGCGAACACGTCAATGCCGATGACCTGGTAGATGACCTTGATGAGAAACACGATATACCCCTTGGACACCACGCCGGACAGGATGCCAGAGGAGGCGGGAGTGGCCTGCCCATAGGTATCGGGCATCCACAGGTGGAAGGGGAACAGGCCGCTTTTGATGGCCAGTCCCGCCGTTATCAGGCCCAGGGACATGGTCACGGAGAACCGGTGCCCGCCGGAGGCCCACAGGTCCGCGATGGCGGTGTGCAGCTGGGGGAACAGCAGGTGGCCGGTGACGGAATAGGTGAAGATGACGCCGATCAGGAACAGGCCGGAGCCCATCAGGGCGAAAATCATATAGCGGGCGGAGGCGATCAGGGCACGTCCGCCCCGGCGCACCGACAGCAGGGCGCAGGAGGCGATGGTCAGCACCTCGATGAACACATAGCCGGTGAAGATATCGTTGGTGTAGCACAGGGCCACCAGCGCCACATGGGCCAGGTCCACCATGACCCAATAGAGCTTCTGCTTGTCGGCGGGAACGTCCTGCAGGATGCGGCCCATGCCGCCCAGCACGCTCAGCAGCATGACCCCGGCAAACAGCATGGCCAGGAAGGGCTCCAGAATACCCGCCGTCAGCTCGTTGCCCCAGGGGGCGGGGTAGTGGCCCATCATATAATAGTAGCGGACGTGGTGCACCGCGCAGTATACCAGCACAGAGCCCTGGAGCACCACGCTGGCAGACAGCAGGAAAATGCTCAGCCGCCGGGCCCAGCGGGCGTTGGCGGCAAAGGACACCACGGCGCACACCAGGGACAGAATGATGGAGAAGAAGGGGAAATTCTGCACAAAGCTCATTGCTCGCCGTCCTCCTTCTGCCGCTTTTTGTGGGACATCATCATATACAGCTTGTCCATGTCCAGGGTGCGGTAGGTCTGGTAGATGCGGACGGTCAGCGACAGCATCACAGCCGACACACTGACGGACACCACGATGCCCGTCAGCACCAGGCCCGCGGGGATGGGGTTGACGTAGTGCTCCATAGAGGTGACGCCGTCCACGATGATGGGAACGGTGCGGCCGGTGATATAGCCCCGGTCTGCCAGCAGCAGGAACACGCCGGAATCCATAATGTCCAGGCCGATGACCTTTTTCAGCAGGTTCCGGTCGAACAGCAGCATGCAGAAGCCGATGACGAACACCAGAATGGCCACCACCAGCTCATAGTTGGAAGCGAGGGCCTTCAGCATCACAGTTCCCCCCTTCTGAAATACATATAGAAGCTATACATGGTGCAGCACACCACGAAGCCCACGGCCACATTCAGGGGCAGGATCAGTCCGGCGGACAGGATGCGCCCGGGGGTGCCGGGGGAGATGATGGAGTGCAGGTGGTTGGCACCGGTATAGAAGGAGTAGCTCTTGGCCAGGCAGTAAAAGCCCAGGGAGCACAGAACCACCGTCTGTAGCCGCCGGGGCCGCAGCACGGCGGAGGCTGCACTGTCGCCCCACACCATGGCAAACAGCATCAGCCCCGCTGCCAGAATGGAGCCGCCGGAGAAGCCGCCGCCGGGAGACAGGTGGCCGTTGAGCAGGATGTAAATGCCGAACACCAGGATCACCGGGATCAGGAACCTGCACATGGGGGCCACAATGGGGTCCGAGGCATAGTCCACCACATCGGGCTGTTGGAGCCAGCGCTTTTTGCCGGAGCGGTTGAGCAGGATGGTCACGGCGCACATGGCGGTGAACAGCACAAAGGATTCGCCCAGGGTATCGAAGGCACGGTAGTCCAGGATCATGCCGGCCACGGTGTTTACCGCGCCGGTCTCCTGGGTGCCCTGCTCCACATAGCGCTGGGCTACCTCGTTGACGGTAGGGGCGGTATCGGAGCCGTAGGGGGGCAGGTCCGCTGCCGTCAGCAGCATGAGGGCCGACAGCACCCCGCACAGAAGGCCTGCCAGCACGTTGTACAGCCGCAGGGACCGGTGGACTCCCTGCTCCGCCAGCGTCCGGTCCCGGCGGGGGGTCGGATGAGCGGAGACGTTTTCAGCCGGACACTCCGGAGGCTCCTTTTGCAGCTGCTCGGACAGGTCCAGGCCGCCGTGGAGCCAGAGCTGCACCAGGGAGGGCTCAGAGGGTGTCGTCATGGTGGTCCTCCTCTCTGCGGGCCTCATGCTCCGCGTCCTTGTCAATGAGGTTGATACGCCGCAAGGTCAGGAAAAACAGAATGCCCGTGATGCCTGCGCCCACGGCGGCCTCGGTGATGGCCAGGTCCGGGGATTCCAGCAGCAGCCACACCACGGACATGATAATGGAATAGGCCATATAGATGATAACGGCCCGCATGGGCTTTCGCACCAGCGCCGTGGCCACGGCGCAGATCACCAGCCCCGCCAGCAGGAGAATGCGGAAGGTCGTGCTCATGCTCTGTCCTCCTGTTCTCCAGCGGGCAGCTCCAGATGCTGCTCCAGATTCTGGTTCACCCGGTACTCAAACTGGGCCAGCATATGGCCAGACAGGGGAGAGGTGCACCACTGGAGGATCACCATCAGCAGCAGCTTCCACAGCACCGGGCGCAGGCCCACCGCCAGCATCACCGCCAGCACCAGCAGGGAAAGACCCAGGGTGTCGGCTATGGAGGCGGCATGGAGCCGGTTCAGGGAAAAGTCAAAGCGGAACAGGCCCACGATGGCGGTCAGCAGGGCGAAGCACCCGGCCAGCACGCACAGAGCCGCCAGGCCGAAGCGGATCCATTCACCGATCATGCGATTCGTCCTCCCTCTCGTCCTGCCGCTTGTACTGGTACAGGTTGATGTAAATGCGGCACAGCAGCATCACCGCGATAAACGACAGCACCACATACACGATGGCCACGTCCACCAGGTAGTCCTCGCCCAGCAGATAGGCCAGGATGGCGATGATAATGGCCACCAGCGTGCCGGTAAGGTTGATGCCGATGATGCGGTCCACCGTCAGCCGGGCCCGGATGATATACACCATCACTGCCAGCAGGCCCAGACCCAGAAGCACCAGAGCGCCCCAGAACAGATCGTGATAGCACTGTTGGATCAGTTCCATTCCGGGCCCTCCATTTTCCGCAGGAGCCGGGTCAGACTCCAATCCGGGATGTCGGCGGCATGAGCCTTATTCAGGCACAGCACCAGGTAGTCCTCTCCTTCCTGGCGCACCGTCACAGTGCCGGGGGTCAGGGTGATGGAGTTGGACAGCAGCATCCGGGAGACGGGCTTTTCCAGGGGCGCGTGGACCCGGACGATGGCAGGGTGATAGTCCGGCTTCCGGGACCAGATCACCCGCATCACAGCCAGGTTGGCCCGGATGATCTCCCGCACAAGGATCGCACCGTAGACAACATAGCCGCCCACGCGCTTCAGAAAACGCCGCTCCGTCTGAGGCCGGCAGCCCAGGGCAGCCACGCAGAACGCGTAGACCGCCGCCGTGACCACCACGCCGAACAGGCAGATCTCCAGTGTGACTTTTCCGTTCAGGATCAGCCACAGCAGGAACAAAAAGATACACATGACCATGGGGGTTCCTCATTCCTCTCTCACACACATAGCGTGAATGTTAAGATTTTTTCGCACACGGCGCAAAAAACTTCATACAAAAGTTATTTTACCATGTATGCAGAAATAAAGTCAATAAAAACCGGGAATTTGCCGGGAAAAGATGAAAAAGCCGTCAATTGGCGTGCATAATTTCCCAAACGTGTCCCGCGCCGCCGGGCCTGCCCGGTCAGATATTTCCAATCCGAAAAATGTAGCAATTGCAACAGACAAATACCGGATTCCGGCGTATACTGCCGGATGTACCATAAAATAAGGAGGAATCATTTCATGATTCGCAGGATCATTCACATAGACCAGGACAAGTGCAACGGCTGCGGGGCCTGCGCCAGGGCGTGCCACGAGGGCGCCATCGACATGGTGGACGGCAAGGCTAAGCTCATGCGGGAGCACTACTGCGATGGGCTGGGGGACTGCCTGCCGGCCTGTCCCACCGGGGCCATTACCTTTGAGGAGCGGGAGGCTCCCGCCTATGACGAGGCGGCGGTGAAGGCGGCTCAGGCCGCCAGGAACCGGCCCCATACCGGCTGTCCCGGCGCGGCCATCCGCCAGCTGGCCCACAAGAAGCCCGCACCGCCGGCCCCCGGCCGGGAGACGGAGAGCCAGCTGACCAACTGGCCGGTGCAGATCAAGCTGGTCCCCACCCGCGCCCCGTATTTCGAGGGGGCGGAGCTGCTGATCGCGGCGGACTGCACGGCCTTCACCTATGCCGACTTCCACAGCCGGTTCCTGGCGGGACGGGTGTGCCTCATCGGCTGCCCCAAGCTGGACGGCGTGGACTACACCGAGAAGCTGGCGGAGATCCTCCGCAGCAACAACATCCGCTCCGTGACGGTGCTGCGGATGGAGGTGCCCTGCTGCGGCGGGCTGGAGATGGCCGCCCGGCGGGCCCTGGAGCAGTGCGGCCGGGACCTGCCCTGGCAGGTGTGCACCGTCCACATCGACGGCACGGTGACGAAAAACTGAAGCGTAAGCGCCCCGGTTCTGCCGGGGCGCTTTTATGCACCTGCGGGGCGCGGCGGGCATAGACTGCCCTGTGAGGAGGTATATGCATGGACCATGAACTTTTGCTGGCCCGCTCCATCACACAGGCTCAGCACATGGTGCGCTCCCTTGGCGGCTGCGGCATCCGGAGCGCGCTGATGCGCGCCCCTGTGGGACTGACGGACCGGGGCTGCGCCTACGGGGTGCGGCTGCGGCCCGGGACGCTGGAGGCGGCTCTGACCTGTTTGCAGGCGGCGGGGATCAAGCCCCTGGCCGTCTATCATCATACCCGGGAGGGCTATCGGGAGGCGGCGCAATGATCTATTTCGACGCCGGGGCCACTACCCTGGAAAAACCCGCCGCCGTGGGTCGGGCCATGGCCCGGGCGGCGCATACCATGAGCTCCCCGGGCCGGGGGAGCTATCCGGCTTCCCACCTGGCCGAGGAGACGGCCTATCTGTGCCGCCAGGAGGCGGCGGAGCTGCTGGGGGTTCCCCAGCCGGAAAACGTCGTCATCACCGGAAGCGCCACCCATGGCCTGAACCTGGCCATCCGGTCTTTGCTGGGTCCCGGGGACCGGGTGGTGATCTCCGGATATGAGCACAACGCCGTCACCCGGCCCCTGCACGCCATCCCGGGGCTTTCCGTGACGGTGATCGACACGCCGCCCTTCCGGCCGGACCTGGCGGCGGAGGAATTTTGCCGGGCCATCCGGCAGAAGCGGCCCCGGGCCGTGATCTGCACCCACGTTTCCAACGTGTTTGGGGCGGTGCTGCCGGTGAAGGACATCGCCCGATGCTGCCGGGAGATGGATACGCCCCTGATCGTGGACGCCTCCCAGTCGGCGGGAGTGCTGCCGGTGGACCTGGCCGGGTGGGGGGCGGCCTTTGTGGCCATGCCCGGTCACAAGGGCCTGTACGGCCCCCAGGGCACGGGACTGCTGTTGTGCGGGGCGGAGGGGAAGCCCCTGCTCTACGGCGGCACCGGCAGCATGTCCCGCTTGCAGGATATGCCCCCGGACCTGCCGGACCGGCTGGAGCCCGGGACCCACAATATGCCGGGTATCGCGGGACTGCTGGAGGGGATCCGGTTCGTCCGGCGGCAGGGGGTGGAGAGCATCGCCGCCCGGGAGCGGCAGGTGGCCCTGCGGGCCGCCCGGGGCCTGGAGAGTCTGCCGGGGGTGCGGGTATTCTGGGATCGGGAGCTTCGGCATCAGACCGGCGTGGTGTCCTTCGTGACGGAGGGCCGGGACTGCGAGGCGGTGGGGGAGGCCCTGGCCCGGCGGGGCATCGCCCTGCGGGCGGGGCTTCACTGCGCGCCCCTGGCCCATCGCACGGCGGGGACGCTGGAAACCGGAACCCTGCGGCTGAGCACGTCGTTTTTCAATACGCCGGACCAGGCGGACCGCCTGGTGTGGGCCGTGTCCCGGGTGCTTCGTGAAAATGTAGAGCTTTGACAGACGTTTTTGTTGCATTTTCCCAATAAATTTTATATAATGTAAAATATGTATTGGTATGTGCAAGGAAGGGACGCCTGAAATGGAAGCAATTGTATCTGTATTGGAGCGGGCCGGGCGGTATTTGTCGCTGATCCGGCCCATGGACGTGCTGGACGTGGCCATTATCGCCTATCTGGTGTATAAGATCCTCTGTCTGGTGCGCAGCACCCGAGCGGAGAATATCCTCAAGGGCGTGGCGATCTTTCTGGTGGCCCTGTGGCTGTCGTCCCCGGCGGCCCTGAATCTGCGGGGCGTGAACTATATCCTCAGCCACATGGTGGAGTGGGGCGTTCTGGCCCTGATCATCCTGTTCCAGCCGGAGATCCGCCAGCTGCTGGAGAAGGTGGGCAGCCGGAACATCCGCCTGCTGCGCATTTTCCAGCCGGAGCAGCAGTCCACCGAGCTGGAGCGGGCCATCGACCAGACCGTGGCGGCCTGCACCGACATGGCCAAGACCCGCACGGGGGTGCTGATCGTGTTCGAGCGGAAGCTGCTGCTGGACGAGATCGTCCGCAGCGGCACCACCCTGGACGCGGCGGTGTCCAGCGAACTGCTGAAGAACATCTTCTTCGTGAAGGCCCCCATGCACGACGGCGCCGTTATCATCCGGCAGGGCCGGATCCTGGGCGCCGGGTGCATGCTGCCGCTGTCCAAGAATGTGAATCTCAGCCGGGACCTGGGTATGCGCCACCGGGCGGGCATCGGCATGAGCGAAAACTCCGACGCGGTGGTGGTCATCGTGTCGGAGGAGACAGGCTCCATCTCCGTGGCCATCGGCGGCATGCTGAAGCGGCACCTGATGCCGGAGACGCTCCGGCAGCTGCTGCGCAACGAGCTGATGCCCCAGCCGGAGGAGGAGCCGGACAAGCCCCGCCTGTCCCTGCGGGAGCTGCTGCACGCCCATAGAAAGGGGGAGCAGAATGGAAACCAAGACTAACACCAACCAGAATCCCGACAAGAGCCGCAAGGTCATCCGCATCGTCATCTCCATCCTGGTGGCCATCGCCCTGTGGGTCTATGTAGACCGGGGGCTTTCCGTGGAGGTGACCATGAAGGTCAACAACGTTCCCGTGGAGTTTTCCGGCGAGGACACCAGCCTGGCCGAAAAGAACCTGATGCTGCTGTCGGGCTATGACACCACCATCGACCTGGTGCTCAAGGGTCCCCGCAGCGAGCTGTTCAAGCTGGACAAGAGCAAGGTCCGCATCGTGGCGGACACCAGCACCATTCAGGAGACCGGGCAGCAGACCCTGTCATACCAGGTGTACTTCCAGGACGACATCCAGCGCAGCAAAATTTCCGTGGATCACGCCAGCGCCTACAGCGTCACCGTTACCGTGGGCGAGATGGACAGCAAGACCGTGCCCATCCGCTGCGACATCGTGGGCAGCACCGCCAAGGGCTTCACCGCCGGGGAGCTGACCCTGGATCCGGCGGAGCTGAACCTGCGGGGCCAGCGGGACGATCTGCTGAACATCGCCTATGCCAAGGTGACCCTGGACATTTCCGGCGCCGACCGCACCGTGGTCCAGGCCCTGGAGTGGGAGCTGTATGACTATAACGACATCAAGATCGACAACCCCGCTGTCCGATCCAAGGTGAAGACCGTGCAGGCTACCCTGCCGGTAAAGACCTCCAAGGAGGTGGATCTGGTGGTCAACTTCGTCCCTGCCGCCGGGTCCACTCTGGACACGATGCAGTATACCGTGTCCCCGGACAAGGTGACCCTGGTGGGCGAGAAGGATGTGCTGGACACCATCGACGCCATCGTGCTGGACACCCTGTACCTGCAGGACCTCCAGCCCTCCCAGAGCCTGACCTACAGCGTTACCGCCCCGGAGGGTACCACCCTGGCGGAGAACGTGGGCCCGGTCACCGTGACCATCGTGGTCACGGGGGTCACGGAGCGCAATGTCACCGTGACGGCCTTCAACTGCGAAAACGTGCCGGAGGGCTTCTCCGCCGTGCCGGTGACCGAGAGCCTGAACATCCTCCTGCGGGGCCTGGAGAGCGAGATGGCCCAGATCACCGCAGAGGACCTGCGCATTACCGTGGACCTCAGCGGTATCACGGAGCCGGGGGTCCACACGGTGCCGGTGACGGTGCAGGTGGCCAACTACGCCAACGTGGGCGTCAAGGGCTCGTATCAGATCGTGGTGGACGTGGAGCGTCTGCCGTAACAGAGATTTTTCCCCAAGCGAAAGGACTGAGCAAAATGACACAAGTGGCAACTGTTGAAAAAATCCTTCGGGACGGATATGTGCAGATCTCCGTGCCCCGCAAGTCCGCCTGCGGACACGACTGCGAGGAATGCGCCGGCTGCGGCATGACCGGGGCCTCCGTCTATGCCGAGGCCCGGGACCCCGTGGGGGTCCGCCCCGGAGACAAGGTGGTGGTGGAAAGCTCCACCCGGGCTATCCTGGCGGTGACCTGGCTGGTGTATATGCTGCCGGTGATGTTTTTCCTGCTGGGCTACTTCCTGTCGGCGGGGCTGACGGAGGGCTGGCGCTATGCCGTGGCCATTGCGGCGGCGGTGGTGTCGTTTATCCCCATCAAGCTGTATGACGGCTATGCCCGGAAGCGGGACACCCTGACCTATACCATCGTCCGGGAGTTCTGATGTTCGGTTATGTGCGGCCGTCGGACGGCCACCTGACGGCGGAGGACAAGCAGCGGTTCCAGGCGGCCTACTGCGGCCTGTGCCGCAGTCTGGGCCGGAGATACGGCCTGGCGGCCCGGATGATCCTGAACTATGACCTGGCCTTTCTGGCCATGCTGCTGTCCCGGGAGCCGGAGTGCCCCACGGCGCACTGCCGGTGCCCGGCCCACCCCATCCGGGGCTGCGACGCCCTGGAGCCTCAGCCCGCCTTTGACGCGGCGGCGGACCTGAGCGTGATCCTCACCTGGTGGCAGCTGACCGACGGCGTGGCGGACCACGGCTTTTTCCGGGGCCTGCCGTACCGCGCGGCGCTGCTGGCCCTGGGCCGGGCGTATCGGAAGGCCCGGGCCAGGCGGCCCGGCTTCGATGAGCGGACCCGGGCCCACCTGGAGGAGCTGGCCCGGCTGGAAGGGGAGAGGTGTCCCTCCATGGACCGGGCGGCGGACGCCTTTGCGGCGTTGCTGGCCGGTGCGGCGGAGGAGGAGCCGGACCCGGTGCGCCGCCGGGTGCTGGAGCAGCTGCTGTACCACCTGGGTCGCTGGATCTATCTGGTGGACGCGGCGGACGATTTGAAAAAAGACGTGAAATCCGGCAGCTATAACCCCCTGCTGTACCGATTTCACGCCGAAGGCGGCACGCTGACGGCGGAGGACCGGGCGGCCCTGGCCGCCACCCTGGACAGCTCCATCCGGGCCATGGCCGCCGCCTTTGAGCTGGCGGATTTCGGCCCCTGGCGGGCCATTATCGAGAGTGTTGTATACGAGGGCCTGTACGCGGTGGGCGCGGCGGTGCTGAACGGCACTTTCCGCAAAGGACGCAGAAGAAAACAACGAAAGGCAGGCGCCTGATATGCGCGATCCCTATCAGGTGCTGGGCATCCCCAGCACCGCCACAGACGAAGAAGTGAAGAAAGCCTACCGGAACCTGGCCCGGAAATACCACCCCGACAACTACCACGACAATCCCTTAGAGGACCTGGCCCAGGAGAGGATGAAGGAGATCAACGAGGCCTATGAGACCATCCGCAATCAGCGCAAGGCCGCCCAGTCCGGCGGCCAGAGCGGCTGCGGCTCCGGTTACAATCCCGGCTACGGCGCGGGGTACAATACCGGCTACAACACCGGCTACAGCGGCGCCTACGGCGCTGCGTGGCAGCGGATCCGGCTGGCTATCTCCCAGGGAAACCTGAACCTGGCGGAGGAGCTGCTCAACGCCCAGACGGATCACAACGGGGAGTGGAACTTCCTGAAGGGGGCCGTGTGCTATAAGCGGGGCTGGATGGACGAGGCCCGGCGCTATTACGAGACGGCGGTGCAGATGGACCCGGGCAACGCGGAATATCAGCGGGCCCTGGATATGATAAACGGAAACGGCGCGGCGTACCGCCCCAACGGGTACGGGCATGTGTCCACCGGCAGCTGTGCCGGGGACAACTGCACCAGCCTCTGCGCCGCCTGCGCCTGCATGAACTGCCTGTTTGGCGGCGGCGGATACTATTTCTGCTGCTGAGGGACGATAGATAGGAGGAGTTTACATTGGTCAAAAGCATGACCGGCTACGGCCGGGCCAGAGAGACCCTGCACCAGCGGGACATCACCGTGGAGGTGCGCTCTGTCAACAACCGCTTTCTGGACTGCACGGTGAAAATGCCCCGCGCTTACGTCTTTGCCGAGGACGCCGTGAAGGCCCATGTCCGGAGCGCCGTGTCCCGGGGCAAGGTGGACGTGTTCGTCACCATCGACGCCAGCGCCGCGGACGTGTCCGTGGTGACGGTGAACCAGCCCCTGGCCCGGGGCTATTACCAGGCCCTGACCCAGCTGCGGGATATGTTCTCCCTGGAGGGGGAGATCACGCCCATGGCTCTGGCCAAGCTGCCGGATGTGCTGACGGTGTCCAAGGCCGAGGAGGACCTGGAAACCGTGGCCGCCGATATCTGCCGGGTGCTGGACCAGGCCCTGGCCGCCTATAACGATATGCGGGCCGTGGAGGGTCGCCGCCTGGCGGAGGACATCGCGGGCCGCCTGGTGACCATTGAGACCGCCGTGGGCCGGGTGGAGCGGCAGTCGCCCCAGACCGTGTCCGCCTATCGGGAGCGGCTGGAGAAGAAAATGCGGGAGGTGCTGGCCTCCACCACCATCGACGAGGGGCGCATCCTCACCGAGGCCGCCATCTTCGCCGACAAGGTGGCCGTGGACGAGGAGACCGTCCGCCTGCGCAGCCATGTGGCCCAGCTGCGGACCATGCTGCAGGCCCAGCGGCCCACCGGCAAGGACATGGACTTCCTGATGCAGGAGTTCAACCGCGAGTGCAACACCATCGGCTCCAAGTGCAACGACCTGGCCGTGACCCAGGACGTGGTGGCCATGAAGGCCGAGGTGGAGAAGATCCGCGAGCAGGTGCAGAACATCGAGTAAGGGAGGGACCGCTGTGCAGCTGGTGAATATCGGCTTCGGCAATCTGGTGTCTGTGGGACGCCTGATCGCCGTGGTGAGCCCGGATTCCGCGCCCATCAAGCGGCTGATCCAGGAGTCCCGGGACCGGGGTATGCTCATTGACGCCACCTACGGCCGCAAAACGGCGGCGGTGCTGGTGATGGACAGCGACCATGTGGTGCTCTCCGCCCTGCCGGCGGAGAATCTGGGCCCC
>OJQT01000223.1_pt1 | contig 33181 bp, 47 predicted proteins | sample 1598771 | NCBI WGS metagenome assembly OJQT01 (sample SAMN03922517, study PRJEB24848) | human gut metagenome | isolation source: stool sample | host: Homo sapiens | place: Germany | collected 2010-02
GAGTCACGGCAATCGAGTACACCCCCTGCGGCGAATGTGAGTACTGCCGCAGCGGGAAAAAACACCTCTGCCCGGAGCGATTCAGCGCCGGCATCGGCCTGACGAATGACGGTGCGTTTGCCGAGTATCTCACCGCCCGGGAGGATATGATCTACAAACTCCCTGACAGCATCGACGATGTCCAGGCGGCTATGATCGAGCCCTGCGCGGTGAGTATGCACGGTGCCAGCCTGGCCGGCGTCAGGGAAGGCAGCAAGGTGCTGATTACCGGCGGCGGCGCCATCGGTTTGTTCGCCGCTGCCAGCGCGAAGGCTCTGGGCGCCTCGCTGGTGGTCCTGACGGAGGTCAATCCGATCCGGCTTGGTCAGGCCCGGGAGGCCGCCTTCATCGACCACGCCTTGAGCGGCACGGCAGACGGCTTAACAGACACTCTGCATGAGCTTGCAGGCGGCCTGTTCGACTGTGCCGTCGAGTGCAGCGGCAACCAAAAGGCTGCCACCATGGCGCTGGAGTCTATCAAACCAGGTGCCACCCTGACGATGCTTGCGTATGGTTCTGGACCGCAGATGGAATCCTTCTCGTTTATCAACGACGAGAAACGCATCCAGGGCGGGGTGTTTTTCACCCAGGAGGATTTCGAACGGGTCATTGCAATGATGGCCGATGGACGGATCGACATCCGTCAGTATGCCGAAATCATCACCATGGACGATGCGCAGGATACCTTCCTGGGGCTGGACAATGGGACCAAAAATGCTCAGAAGTATGTGATCAAAATCACGTCTGAATAAGGAGATCGTTGTTCATGTTGGCAAAAGAATGTGAGGCATATCGCTGCAAAGAATTCACATCCATCTATAAACTTCTCTCTCTGGAGGGCAAAAAAGCCCTGGTTACCGGCGGGGCCGGCGGGATCGGTCATTCCACAGCCAAGGCCTTTGCCGAACTGGGGGCTGATGTTGCATTGATGGACATCCCGTCGAAGCTGGCGGACTTGCAGCGGATTTGTGACGAAATCAAGGATAAGTACCCTGTGAATGCGATTGCCGTCGCAGGGGATGTAGCCGATGAGGCCAGCGTGAAGGAATTTGTTGCACAGACGGCGGAGGCACTCGGCACCATCCATATACTCCACAGCAACGCCGGGATCGTCCTGCCCGAGGACAATCCAAACGCCCCCATCGACGGGTAGAACAAAGTGCTCGGAGTCAATTTGACCGGCATGATGCTGGTCTGCCGGACCGTTGCAACGTGATGATCGCACATCAGCATGGCGGTGCCATCATCAACACCGCCTCCAAGTCCGCACACATGATCAGCGGCAATGGTTTCTCCTATGCGGCAACCAAAGCCGCCGTCATACACATGACCAAAGCGATGGCAGCACAGTATGTTCCGTATGGGATCCGTGTGAACAGCATCAGCCCGGGCGTTGTCCTCTCCGGAATCCATGATAACGTCCCTGTGGAGGGTATGGAACATATGCTGGGACTGATCCCTATGAAACGGTTTGGAACCCTTGATGAGATCGCAGGATGGGTGGCCGTACTTGCAAGCGACGTGGCCGGTTTCATGACTGGCAGCGATATTCTGGTTGATGGCGGGCAATGTATCTACTGATCCGAATATTTTTATTTTGAACAACCGGTCAAAGTCATTTGACCGGTTGTTTTTTTTTGTGCGGCGGGGCCTTATGATGGAAAGCACACTCCCCCATGTATTTTGATGATTTGGACAATCTATCTCTTTATGAGTGGGGAACATCTACACATCCCAACTTGGCCGGAAGCACTGGGTTGGAGGAGGCACCCCAACAAGCCGATGTTTGCGTTCTGACCGTAAGGCCGGAGCGTTAAAAGTAGCAACGATGGCTACTTTGGGCCCCGTAGAATACGCGAATTTATGCAGACAATATATTGCAGAGGGTTGTTTTGATTCGTACTTTTAGAATATCAAAATTGAGACCACTGTGGAAAAATGCCGGATTTTCTTGCCACAACGAGTCAATCAAAATGCAGGAAATAGATACCTTCTCAAATAAATTCTTACAAGTTACTCTCTGTTCTAAGCAAATCAGCTATATTAGAAAATAGCTGTTCCCAAAATTTGACGCTCGTCTGTAAAATAGCTGCGGAGTCAATGTACAAATTGTCAGTACTTAAGATGCAATATAATTTTGTGCGCTCGTGTGGCCCTGTGCCACCCGGGCGCTTCTCTGTTCCTATGGGACTGCCTCGGTGTTGTTTCCCGCCTGCTTTCGTTTCGGTTACCCGGCCACAAACACTGAAACGGAGACTAATTATGAAAAGTCAAGCCCCAAAATAGTGGAGGATGGAGGCTTTTATTTTGGTTCCTGTTTTGATAAAAAACGATAAAAATATTAAAAATAATTCAATTTATGACAGTATGACATTCATCTTGTGTCAAATAATCCCTGAATTAACCATATAATAAAAATATAAATGACTAAAATGGGAGAATTGTATATGAAAAAATGTAAAAAGCCGGATGGCAATAAGAATTGGGTCGGAAAACGCGTTGCCGAGCTTCGCAGGGAACGCGGCATATCGCAAAACACCTTGGCTATTAAACTCCAGGGCTTCGGCATTGACGTTGATAAAAACGCGATTCAGTTGCTTGAGCATGGTCATCGGTGCGTACGGGATATGGAGCTATATATCATTGCAAAGGTGCTGAATGTTCCTTTGGAGGAATTGTTCTGAGATATCCCACACGATATGGAAGCAAGATAATGCCAAAACCCCGCCAAGGATTTCTCCCTGGCGGGGCTTCTTTCGTTTCGCAAAATAACGCCAAACACATGCCCTACAAAGAAAACCATTGTGTTCGCCTTATTTGCGCTTGGTGGAGCGAAACACCCAAAATCCGAACTCTTTAGCGTGGCGGTGTTCTGCCCCGACAGGTTGAATGTGAACACGATAGTCTTGCTCCCATCGTCTTCGTCATACACATAAATGGAGTTTACCAAGGTGTCGATCACACGTCTGCGGTACTCCACATCATCTATGTCGCCGCTCTTGAATGAGGTGAGCCAGTATTCGATACGCTCCCTCGTCAAGAGCGGCTTTTTCATTTCCTCGGCGGCTATCTTGCCCTCCACCTCGTTCTTCTCTCCCTCAAGCTCTGTGAGCCTGTTTTTGGTGGAAGGAGTGATAATGCCCTGCTCTATGGCGCTGACGAGGTTGTTGATCTTTATGTGTATGCCCTTCAACTCGCCCTGCAAGGCCATGAGGTAGGAGTTGTCCGCAGAGTCACCCTCTATCAGCTCCATTGCTTTCTTCGCTATACGGGCTATATTCTCGTCTGTGAGGACTTTTTGGACAGTGAAGCGTACAACTACCTCCTCTAACCAATCCTTCCTCTCCGGGGCCTTTCTGCAAGCGAGAGAGCGTTTTCTGGCGGCACACTTGTAATAGTAGTAGACCTTGCCTGTCTTGGACGTGCCGCTCTCCCCGATCATGGGTGAGCCACAATGACCGCAGAATACCTTCGAGGTGAGCAAGTAGTCCTCGTGGGCCTTGCTCTTGGCTCTGGCGGTGCTGTTGTGTTTGAGCATAGCTTGTACCTTCTCAAAAAGAGTGTCTTCGATGATGGCGGGGACTCCATGCGGTATCACCACGTCCATGTACTTGTACGTCCCTATATACTTCTCATTCCGCAGAATGGTCTTGAGGGAGTTCTTATTAAAGGGGTTGCCCCTTGCTGTCTTATATCCTTTCTCGTTGCAGTAGTCGATGATCTGAGACGCAGAGTGTCCATCGGCGTACATCTGAAATATCTCCTGCACGATCTTGGCCCCTATAGGCTCGACAACATACTTCCGATCTGGCCCCACAGTGTAGCCCAAGGCGAGGTTCGCCCCGCCCACGGCAATGCCCTGTAGGGCGTTTTCTTTTAGTCCCCGGCGTATGTTCCGGGCAAGGTTCTCGGAGTAATACTCGGCGTACCCCTCAAGGACGCTCTCAAGAATTATCCCCTCCGGGGTGTCCGGCATGGGCTGTTTGGCATAGAAGACCTTGACCCCGTTCTTTTTGAGCTTGGCTTTGTAGATGGCGCTGTCGTACCTGTTCCGAGCAAAGCGGTCAAGGGTGTACATCACAACAGCTTCAAACTGCCGCTTCTCGCTGTCCCGTATGAGCTTTTGAAACATGGGCCTGTTGTCGGTCTTGCCGGAGAGCGCCCGGTCACAATATTCGTTTATGATCGTAAATCCATTCTTCAAGGCGAACTCGTGACACTCACGGAGCTGACCTTCTATGGACTCCTCCCGCTGGCTGTGGGAGCTGTATCTGGCATAGATTACCGCTTTCGTAATATCACCTCCAAGGCTCTCTTTCGTCTGAGCAGATCAATGGGAATGACCTTCTCAACTCGCAGTCTGGCCTTTATCCCCCTGCAACTCCTGTCTGTTGGAACGGCTCTCGAACTCATAGACGGCAGTCATAAACTCGTGCTTATCCCTCCGGGACAGGCCCCGGTAGACCCTCAAGATGTCCTCCTCGTCTGCGTCCTTCGGCTGGACGGCGGGGAGGTCTTCTTCGTCTGCAAAGAAGTCCATGACCGAGCATTGCAGTTCTTGGGCCAGTTGCACCATGACGGACTCCTTTGGGAGAGCGCCGTTATTCCATGTCGTGACCTTGGACGTGCTGAGTCCGAGACGCTTGCAGACAGCGGTGAGGGTGGTGTTCTGCTCGGCGCAGATACGGTTTATGTTCTCGGCGAATGTCATGGTGGAAACCTCCCGTAAAAAAATTCTAAAAAATAGAGTTTACCCCCTTGACAACTCCGATAATCAGAATTATAATAACAACAAGAACTTCGGAAAGCGGAGTTGGCAATAAGAAACCGACCTCTCGAAACTGGCACTTTCGAGAAGTTGAAGGGGATTATCCGTGTAATAACTATAATAACAATAATTCTGTTTCTTGTCAATACAAATTCCGAAATTCAAAGCTACAGGAAGGAGGTAAATTCTCATGAGTCAAATTCAAGACCGCATGAAGAAGCTCGGTGTGACACAGGTGCAGATGATCTTGAGACTGAGAGAGCGAGGTATCACAGTCCAGCCCCCGGAAATGTCGAGTATCGTTCGTGGGGTCTACACCTACCCCAAAGCACAGAAGGTTCTCAATGAGTGCGACAAAATCCTCACGGAACTTGAACATGGCTCTTAATGAGCAACAGATCACAGACCTCGCAAAACCATTGAAGGGTATCTTGGAGAAATTCTACCAAGACCCGGAGAACGAGAAAGGATTTCAGAAATGGCTACAAGAGAAAGAAAAAGGCTCAACCGCCGCACGGTAGTGGCGATACAGGTTTACTCCTTCTTGGCTGGTATCTTCCTCGTTGGGCTGATCGCCGGACTCGTGATCGGAAGGTTGACCGCTCCTGCGGTGAAGACGGAAGCCGAGGACACTCAACCCACGCAGATCGTGACCGAGACCGCAGAGCTTCCCACGATTGAGACCGTGGCCCCCACGGTGGCCTACTATGACGTGCCGCTGTCCGAAGGGTTGCAGGAGTATATCTTCTTCCTCTGCGAAAGTGAGAACGTACCTGTCCCTCTGGTGCTGGCAATGATCGAAAAGGAGAGCGCCTTTGACGCTTCGGCAATCAGCCGCACCAATGACTACGGTCTCATGCAGATCAACAAAATGAACCATGAATGGCTCTCGGAGGAGTACGGGGTGACTGACTTCCTCGACCCGTTTCAGAACGTCTACTGCGGGATTGAGATTTTGAGTGATTACCTCTCCACCTACGAGGGGGACGTGAACAAGGCTCTCATGGCCTACAACATGGGCGAGTACGGGGCAAGTAAGCTCTGGAACAAGGGTATCACGTCCAGCTCCTACAGCGAGTCTGTGGTGGCTCTCATGGCTCACTACGAGGGAGGTGGACAGTAATGCCCGACACGATGGCTCTCAAGGACGGCACCGTTGAGGTGATCTTCCGGGAGCGAGACTTCGAGGAGCTTATCGAAAAGCACATGGGCTACGAAGCCGCCCGGTACTTCCGGGAACTTATGGACGAACTGGAAGCCTACAGAGAGGAGGACGCAGATTATGACAAATAAGAAGCTCGGCAACACCTTCGAGACCGAGCTGTGTGAACTCCTCTACGCACACGGGTTCTGGTGTCACAACATGGCCCAAAACTCAAGCGGACAACCCGCCGATGTCATAGCGGTGAAAGACCACAAAGCCTACCTTATCGACTGCAAGGTATGTTCCAAGGGTTGGTTCGCTTTAGATCGAATGGAGGAAAACCAAGACCTATCAATGGAGCTGTGGCGAGACTGCGGCAACGGTGAAGGCTGGTTTGCGGTGAAGGTCAACGATCAGATTTTCATGATACCGCACTTCTCCGTAAAGGCTGTGCGGAACGTGCAGTCCTCCATGTCCGAGACCGAGATTTACGAGTACGGCACCCCTCTTGAGAGGTGGCTGAAAAAGAAATGAAGGTCACGGTCTCAAACAACATTGCAGTCGAAGATTACCCGGACGAGGTGCTTTTCTGGTGTCGCAGGAACCTTGTCATAGCGAACCCGGACTACGCCAAAAAAGCCCGTATGCACCTCTGGCTCGGCAACACCCCGGCAAAGCTCAGTCTGTTCGAGCAACACGGGAAGAAGCTGGTACTGCCGTTTGGGACGCTTCGGAGGTTCCCGGAGTTCGCACCCAAGGACACGATCTACCATAAGGAGTTCGCCGACCCCATGCTGGTGGACTTCGGCGGGGCTGATGTTCCTCTCTATGACTACCAGCGCAAGGCTGTGGAGAGCGTCTACAGGAGCCAATACGGTATTCTCTGTAGCCCTGCCGGGAGCGGCAAGACGCAAATGGGTATAGCTCTCGTGAAGCGGTTCGGGCGCACGGCCCTGTGGCTGACACATACGCTCGACCTCCTCAATCAGAGTAAAGCCCGTGCGGAAATGTACATGGACAAGTCGCTGATCGGCACTATCACGGAGGGCAAGGTCAACATCGGCGAGGGTATCACCTTCGCCACCGTACAGACAATGTGCAACTTGGACTTGACCCTCTACCGAGACCTGTGGGACGTGGTGATTGTGGACGAGTGCCACCGCTGTACCGGGACACCAACCGCCATGACGCAGTTCTATAAGGTGCTGAATGGCCTGTCGGCTCGGCACAAGATCGGGCTGTCCGCTACCGTACATCGGGCTGATGGAATGATCGTTGCTACCCATGCCCTGCTCGGTGAGATCGTCTACACCGTCCCCAAGGAGGAGGTTGCCGACAAAATCATGCGAGTCGGTATCAAGCCACTCAACACGGGCGTGGAGATAGACCGCTCCTGCCTTAATACCGATGGCACCCTCAACTACACGAAACTGATCTCCTATCTCTGCGAGGACTTCCGGCGAAACCACTTCATATCTGGCTGGCTGGTCTACGAGCGAGATCACTCGTGCCTTATCCTCTCGGACAGGCTCGGACATCTTGAGTACCTTATGAACTCCCTGCCGGAGTCCATGCGGGAACAGGCCGTCATGGTGAGCGGGAAAATGACCTCGAAGAAAGGCAAAGCAGAGCGGGAGAAAGCGATTGAGGACATGAGGACAGGCCGGAAAAAGTACCTGTTCGCCACCTACTCGCTGGCAAAGGAAGGGCTGGACATACCCCGGTTGGACAGGCTGTTCCTCACCACCCCGCAGAAAGATTACACCGTTGTGACGCAGAGTATCGGGCGCATTGATCGGGCGTTCGAGGGCAAGGAAAGCCCCGTGGCCTATGACTTCGTGGACAATATCGCCTACCTCGTCAAGAGCTACAAGAAGCGGTGTACGGTCTATCGGAAGAACGGGTGCTACTTCGTGGACGGAGGGTGAGAGCATGAAAGTTTTGGAGCTTTTTGCAGGAACCCGAAGTATCGGAAAGGCTTTTGAGGAGCGGGGCCATGAGGTCTACAGCGTGGAATGGGACAAGGATTTCCCGAACATCAATCTCTACGCCGACATCGGACAGCTCACCGCAGATCAAGTCCTCAAGGAGTTCGGCAGACCAGACGTGATATGGGCGAGTCCCGACTGCGCCACGTTCTCTATCGCCGCCATAAGCCACCACCGCAGGAAGAACCCGGAGACAGGGAGCCTTGACCCTGTGAGTGATTACGCAAAGTTCTGTGACAAGGTTGACCGTCATGTCCTCGACCTTATCCGGGAGTTGGAGCCAAAATTCTGGTTCATCGAAAACCCCCGTGGCGGCTTGCGGAAGATGGATTTTATGCAGGGGCTTCCCCGGTACACAGTCACATACTGCCAGTATGGGGACACCAGAATGAAGCCTACCGACATTTGGACGAACCACCCCGACCCGAAGTTCAAGCCGCCTTGCCATAACGGAGACCCATGTCATGTGAGCGCCCCACGAGGAGCCAAAACAGGCACCCAAGGTCTCAAAGGCAGTCGTGAGCGAAGCGTAATCCCCCCCCCACTGTGCAAGCACATCGTTGAGATTTGCGAGTCGCAGTACCGCTCCGACTGGCTGGATAAATTACTTGAGTAAAGGAGGGACGTAATGAACCTCATTGTGTATGACGTGGAAGTCTTCGCCTATGACTGGATTGTGGTGTTCAAAGACAAAGCAAGCGGTCAGTACATAGTCATTCATAACGACAACGAAGCTCTCAAAGGTTGTTTGGACGATTATACGATCTATTGCGGGTTCAACTCAAAACATTACGACCAATTCATTATCAAGGCAATTTGGCTCGGCTGTACGCCGCAGGAGATCAAAGCCTTAAATGACTACCTTATCGGTGGAGGTCAAGGGTGGGAATACCCACTCATGCGTGACAACTACTTCTCTTTCAACAATATCGACATTAGAGACGATGTACAGATAGGTCTTTCACTCAAAGCCATAGAGGGTCACATGAATATGTCGGTGCAGGAGTCCAATGTGGCATTTGACCTTGATAGACCTCTGACAGAGGAGGAGTTGCAGGAAACCATTTTTTACTGCAAACACGATGTAGACGCTACCGAAAAACTGATTGATTTGCGGAAGGACTATCTCAAGACCAAGCTCAATCTCGGTAAGAGAGCTGGTATCGGTGAGGTGAAGTCGCTGGCGGCTACAAATGCCAAGCTCACCGCCATGATGTTACGAGCGCAACGCCGGGAATGGAACGATGGTAGAGATTATGTCTACCCGGAAAACCTCGACACGGCAGTTATACCGAAACCGATTTTGGACTTCTTTGACACCATTCATGATCTCTCTATCCCGGACGATGTGCTGTTCAAAACATCGTTCGAGTATGAAATCGGCGGTATGCCCTGCAAATACGCATGGGGTGGTGTGCATGGTAGTTTGACCGCCTACTACGAGGAAGCCACGGAAAGTCGAGTTATTCAAAACCGGGACGTGTCCAGCCTGTACCCCTCGCTGATTGAGCAGTACCACTATCTTTCCCGCAACGTGCCAGACCCGGAGCTGTTCTACGCCATAAGACGTGACCGCATACGAGCAAAGCATGAGGGTGATAAACAGACCGCAACCGATTTGAAGTTACCCCTTAATACAGTCTCCGGGGCGCAGGAAAACAGATACAACGACCTGTATGACCCGTTGCCGACACGATCACTCCGTATATCGGGACAGTTATTTTTAACGGTTCTCACAGTTCGTCTGTTGACAGCCTGTAAGACAATCAAGCTCCTCAACCTCAACACCGATGGTCTTATGTACTCCATTGATAAAGAGGAAGTCCCGCTTGTAGATAAAATCGCTCACGAGTGGGAGGTAGAGACCCGGTTTGAATTGGAAGTAGACGAGATTGAACGGGTATGGATAAAGGACGTGAACAATCTTCTGATCGTCAAAAAAGGCGGTTCTGTGAAAAAGGTCGGCGGCTACCTTAACTATGGTGTGTCAGTAAAGGGAGCATGGGCGATCAATAACAACATGATCGTTGTTAAAAAAGCCCTCGTGGAGTTCTTCGTACATGGGACACCTGTAGAAGAAACCGTCAATGGCGACACCGACATCTTTGACTTCCAGCTTATTGCCAAGGCCGGAGCCAAGTATCGTGAAGCCTATCACCTTGTCGATGGTGTACCTGTTTCGGTGCAGAAAGTAAACCGGGTTTACGCCACCAAAGACCAGCGGTACGGAAAGCTGTTCAAGGTCAAGGCAGAGAACGACAGCACCGCCAAGATCGAAATGCTCCCGGAGCATTGCATTATCGACAATGACAATCAGCTCTCCATCGACGATGTGGACAGGCAGTTCTACATCGACATGGCGAAAAAACGTATCAACGATTTCTTGGGTATCAAGCCCGAAAAAAAGTCAAGGAGGAAAAACACTATGGCAACCGCAAGTACCACGAAGAAAGCTGAGACCGCTCCCATGAACGTGTATCAGCGCCTACTCACGGCGAGGGCGAAGTTCCTCGAAGCGGACGTGCAGAAGACCGGGAAAAATATGCACCTCTCCTTCAAATACTTCGAGCTGGACGATATTGTCCCTCCCGCTACCCGGATTTTCACCGAGGTCGGCCTTGTACCGCTGGTGAACTTCACCGCCGACACCGCCACCATGACCGTGGTGAACACCGACAACCCGGAAGACACCATTGTCTTCACCGCCCCGTTCAATCAGATCGCTCCCATCGTGAGCAACGCCGGGAAACAGGCCACCAACGAAATGCAAGCCCTCGGCTCGTCCATCACCTATATGCGCCGCTATCTGTACATGATGGCGTTGGACATCTGCGAGAACGATGGAATTGACGGCAGTCTCGGCGCTGACACCCCGGCCCCCGCTCCCGCACCCAAGGCCCCTCCTGCCACTCCCGAACAGCGTGAGGAGGTCAAGAACGAGCTGACGAACCCGGAGGGCAACGCCACCTCCTTGCAGATCAGACAGCTCAAGAACGCCCTCAAGAAGCTCAAAACGGCCCGTCCCGACAAGGAGGAGTATATCGCTCAGATCGCCGTGCAGACCAAGGGCTTCACCGTGATCTCCAAGGAGGACTGCGAGAAGATTTTGACGGGCGTGTCCAAACTGCTGGCCCCCGCCGAGGAAGGTGGTGAGAAAGAATGAAATGGGTAGAGAAACACCTTGAGATCGACATTCCCAAGCGGCCCAAGAAGATCACCGCCACCCGGTTCGCCACTATCTTGGGGTTGAACCCGTGGTCTACCCCTTTTGAAATCTGGTGCGAGATCACCAAGACGTACCAGAAGCCCTTCGAGGACACGATCTACACCCTCGCTGGCAAGGCGATTGAGCCAAAACAGATCGCCTACATGAAGGAAGCCTACGCTATGGACAATCTGCGGACTCCCACCGATGTCTATGGTGCCGACTACTTCAACAAGACCTACGGCGACTTCTTCCATGACACCCCGATCTTCGGCGGTATGTGGGACTCCCTGCTGGTGGACGAGAACGGCAAGCCGGAAGCGGTGTTGGAGTTCAAGACCACAAAGCGGAGCGAGGATTGGGCCGAGGACGTGCCGGAGTATTACGCCCTGCAAGCGGCCCTGTACGCCTATCTGCTCGGCGTGGACGATGTTATCATGATCGCTTCCTTCCTTGAGACCAAGGACTACGAACACCCGGAGAAGTTCAAGCCCTCGGCGAAGAACACAATCACGGTGGAGTTCAAGGTCTCGCAGAGATACCCCGACTTCGACATGATGGTCGCCAACGCTTCCGGCTGGTGGAAAGCCCATGTGGAGGGCGGCGTGTCCCCGGACTTTGACGAGAAGCGGGACGCTGAAATCCTCAAGATTTTGCGTACCAACAGCCTGTCCCCGGACACCGACATCAATGAGCTGATCTCCGAAGCCGAAGCTCTCAAGGCCGAGGTGGACAGGGCCAACGCCGCCATTGCCGACAAGGAAAAGCGGCTCAAGGAGATCGGCGAGATCATCAAAGAACACGCCGTAAAGCAGTTCCGTCCCGGCGATAAGAAGGTGGAGGTCAAGGGCAGTATCTACACTTGGTCGATCTCCCGCTCTGATACCACCACCATCGACAAGGACGCTCTCAAGAAGGACGGACTGCTGGACAAGTACAGCAAGACCGCCACGCAGTACCGCATGACGGTGAAATAAAGGAGGAAACCACCATGTATGTGAACCCGTTCTGGTTTGGTGTGATCTGCACCATCGTTGTCGAAGTCGTGCTGTTGATCGTGTGGGCCATGATCTGCGGCACCAAGAAATAATTTAGAGGAGGAAACTACAATGGCAAGAATACCCATGACGAGCGGCTTTGTGCTTATCCCGGAGGGAACCTACGTTTTCGGCATTTACGCCGCTACCTATGACGAGGAGTTTGGCAAGATCGAAGTGAAGCTGGTGACGGCGAAGGGCATGACCCACACCGAACGCTTCTCCATCAAGGACTCCAACGACCAGCTCAACGAAAAGGCGCTTAACGCTTTCTCGTACTTCGCCAAGACCGCCATGAACGACTTCGATCTGGAAGACGTTGACCCGGAGGAGTTGATCGGTCACTACATCGAAGCCGAGGTCGTTCACACTCAGCTCCCGTCCAACAAAGACCCCAACAAAATGGTGACGTTCGCCAACCTCGGCGACAAAGCCGCCGCTGACGGCTTTGACGAGGAGCCTACGGCCCGTGTGCTGGCCCTCATGAGCGGTGAGCAGGGTAAGAGTACCCCCAAGCCAAAGACCGCTCAGAAAGCCGCTCAGAAGCCGCAGGAGGCCCCTTCTACGGCGGCACCCGCTAAGGGTCTCGATCTGGACGCTCTGCTCGGAGATTAAGGCCGTGAGGGGGAGCCACCCGCTCCCCCTCTCAAAAGGGAGGTAAGTACAAATGACAACCGAAGAAAGGTATCTGATCTTCCTCGCAGGGCCGCACCCCATGATCTCCCCGGAGTTCCTTGAATGGCTCAAGGCCAACGGGTTCTTTACGGCCCCGGCAAGTACCAAGTATCACGGCAACTATGAGGGCGGTCTGTGCGATCATTCCATTGCCGTCACCAAGAGTCTGCTCATGTTGACCGAGGACAATCGGCTGGAATGGCAGAGGGAGGAAAGCCCTCTGATCGTGGGTATGTTTCACGACCTCTGCAAGATCGACCAATACGTCCACCCGGTTATCGGGGAGACCTTGGCTGGCGAGAAAATCCACGACCCGTCCTCGTGGGAGTACAACACCAAGACGCTTCTCAAGGGCCACGGCGATAAATCGGTCATGCTCCTGTCTCAGTTCATGGCTCTGACTGAGGAGGAAGTGCTGTGTATTCGCTACCACATGGGCGCTTTCACCGAGCGTGAGGAGTGGAACGACTACACCAGAGCCATTCACAAATACCAGAACGTACTATGGACGCACCAAGCCGACATGATTGCGTCCCACGTCCTCGGAACATGAAGGAGGGAGAACCAATGAAGTACAAGCTCAAAAATGTGAACGGGCGGGTCAAGTCCATGCTCAAGACCGGGAAGGACTACTCCGTCAACACCATTTCGATCTCGGCGGCACAGCACATCATCGACAACGGCAAGATCACCGAGTCCGACAGGGAGGGCTACCCGATCTGCGTGGACGGTCTCTGGTATTTCGAGGGTGAGCCTGTGGTGGAACGCAGACCGAGAGGAAAGGCGGCGCACCATGAGACAAAGGTATAAGGATATTCAGTTCCGGGGCCGGAGCTTGGAGCTGATCGACCTCGTGAACAAGGTGATCGCTTCCTACAAGGCGCAGGGCTTCGAGCTGACCTTGAGACAGGTCTACTATCAGATGGTGGCCCGTGGGTTCATACCCAACAACGAGAGGTCGTACAAGAACCTCGGCAACCTTATCAATGACGGGCGGCTGGCGGGGTACATCGACTGGAACGCCATTGTTGACCGTACCCGCAACATACGCCGGAACTCCCATTGGAGCGAACCGTCTGAGGTGATCGACTCGGCCCGATGGTCGTATCTGCTGGACAAGTGGCACGATCAGCCCAACTACGTTGAAGTGTGGGTCGAGAAGGACGCTCTGGTGGACATCGTGGGACAGGCTTGCCGCCCTCTGGATATTCCCTTCTTCTCCTGCCGTGGGTACACCTCACAATCCGAAATGTGGGGAGCCGCACAGCGATTTATCCGGCAGGACTACCGGGAGGGGCGGTACATAATCCACCTCGGCGATCATGACCCCTCTGGTATCGACATGACCCGTGATATACAGGAACGGCTCTATATGTTCGGTGCAGACGTGGAGGTCAAGCGTATCGCCCTCACGATGGCACAGGTGGACACCTACAACCCGCCGCCGAACCCCGCCAAGATCACCGACAGTCGGTGCGGCAAGTATATTGACGAGTACGGCGAGGAGTCGTGGGAGCTGGACGCTCTTGAGCCGCAGATGTTGGTCTCCCTTATCACCAACGAAGTCACCGCCTTGCGGGACGATGATCTCTACAGCGCCGTTGTGCGCCGGGAGGAGCGGGAGAAGGACGAGCTTCAACTGATCTGCGACAACTACGACAACGTGATCGAATATCTGAAAGGAGAATAAAGAGCATGGCAAGGACTTTCTATTCCGAATATGTCACCCATTGCATGAGGTTCTATGCCCGTCACCCCGACCCCCGGTTCAAGACGGACGCTGACAAAAAGAACTGGCTGGCCTGTGACAACGCCCTCAAACAGTTTACCCCGGAGGAGAAGGATATTCTCGTGACGGTCTACCGGGAGGGTGACACCATTCCCGATAACGTCTACGAGGTCTCCAAGAAGCGGGGCATGAAACAGGACAGGGTGTGGGCGCTAATCGGCGACATGGAGCGCAAGATCGCCAAGCGCCGGGGTCTGTTATGACCCGGTACGAGAACATACCGGGAGAGCTTCGGGAGCTGGAACAATGGGTATGCACCCATGAAGGGAGCAAGGTGCCATTCCGGGCCTTTGAGCATGAACCAGCGTCCTCCGTGACCCCCGAAACGTGGTCTGATTTCGACACGGCCCTCAAAGCCGTGTCGGAGGGCCACTACGACTACTGCGGGTTCGTCTTCGCTGATAACGGTATCGTGGGTATCGACATCGACTGTGGCTTTGACGAGGAGGGCTTTGTGACCCCGCTGGCGGCTGACATCATCGGGCGGTGCCAGAGTTACACAGAGAAGTCCAAGAGCGGCAGGGGCTTCCACATTCTGCTCAAGGGTGATCTCCCCTTCAAGGGCAAGAACAACTTGCAAGGGCTGGAAATCTACAAGGCTTCCCGGTACTTCATCATGACGGGCGACACCCTGCTCTACAGCTCCATCATGGAAGACCAAGCGGCGATAGATTATGTGGTCGAGACCTACTTCCCGGAGACTCAGCGTGAGGGTTCCGGCAACGGGTACAACGGGCGCATTTACTCTCCCGTGTGGAGTCTCCCGGAAGATGGGCGCATAAAGCTCCGGCCTGTGTACCCCCGTATTCCAAACGGGAGCCGGAACATCTGTCTGACCTCGCTGGCTGGTATGCTCCATAACCAAGGCTACAGCAAGGGGCAGATTTATGACGAGCTGGTCTACGCCAACACCGTGGCCTGTGACCCTCCGCTGGAAAAACGGGAGATACAGACCATTTGCAACAGCGTGACCCGATATAAACGATAAGGAAGTGAACGTATGAACCGAGCTGAAATTCTTCAAGCCGCCGAGAAGTGCGTGTGCGGCGCACGGGAGCAGGACTACGGCAAGCCGGAGGACAACTTCTACACCATCGGCCTGTTGTGGTCGGTCTACCTCCGGGCGGCGCACCCGGAGCTGGCTCAAGTCATGGGTATGAACCACATCGACCCCAAGGACGTGTCGATCATGATGGCTCTGCTCAAGGTGGCCCGTATCGCAACAGGGTCAAGCCCCGATAGCTTTGTCGATCTGGCTGGCTACGCCGCCTGTGCCGGGGAGATCGTGACCGGGGATAAGAAGTAGCACGAAAAAGATAAAAAATTTTCAAAAAGGTATTGACAGCTAATCTTATCCGTGCTATACTCTAATCACAACAGGATAATAAACAATCCGAACAAGACAAAGGAGGTGATAACCGATGGACAACGAGAAAATCTGTCCGCTCCTCACCACAAACACGGTAGTCCAGCGAGATACCGTCAAGATCGGCACTCAGCCTGTGATCTGTCTACGAGAGGGCTGTGCATGGTGGGACGCAGAGCGGCAGAAATGCGCTGTCGCTGTGACACCTCCCCGGAGGTGAGATCATTTGCAACCCCGCTGTGAAGTATGCAGGAAGCGTTGTTGGTGCCGCTCCTGCCCTCAAAATGAGAAATGCCGACACGCCAACAAACGGAAGTGCAGACCCGTATGTTACTGCACGATAAAAATTAAGGAGGTATCTACCTATGAACGTACTGAGAACTCAGAGCATGGAGACCGAGACCTTTAAGGTCGGTGACGTGATCTCCTTCCAGCTCACCGATGGCGAAGCGGTCAAGGCTATGGCTGTAAAGCCGGAGGACGATCACATGATCTTCCTGTTCGTGGACTGTCTGGCGAAGGAGTACGCCATGAACGAGGAGGACAGCAACCGGGGCGGCTATATCGCTTCCGACCTTCGTGCGGCCCTCAACGGCGAAATCTTTGACCGCTTCCCGAAGGAGATCAAGAGCCGCATGGTGCCGTTCGCCACGGGCGATCTGCTCCGGCTTCCTACCGAAAAGGAAATCTTCGGGGTGAACGAGTACGCCGAGGACGAGAGCGAGGGTGTCACTCAGTTCGAGCCGATGAAGGAGCGCCGCAACCGTATCGCTTTCCAAGGGCTTGAGGGCGCTTGGGAGTGGTACTGGCTGGCGAACAAGCGCAATGGTTCCGCTTCCTATTTCGCCAGTGTCGGCAGCAATGGCGGTGCGCTCTCCTACTACGCTTCTTATCCTTTTGGCGTTCGCCCCGCTTTCAAAATCTGAAATCTGCGCCCCCTTGTGGGGCGCAGGAGAACCAACAACATAAAACCAAAATTTTAAGGAGGATATTTCAATGAGTCTCGAAAAGGCAAGTATCGCTTGGAGCGCCAAGCAACTCAAGAGCATGATCGCCAACGGCAAGATCGACTTCAACCACATCGTCCAGCGGAGCTATGTGTGGGAGCGGAAGCGCAAGTCCGCTCTGATCGAGAGCATGGTTCTCGGCTACCCCATTCCCCCGGTGTTCGCCAAGCGGCTCACCGACAGCGAGGAGGGCAAGAAGTCCAAGAACGTGGTCTACTGCATTATGGACGGGAAACAGCGGCTTTCCTCCGTGGCGCAGTTCCTCAATGACGAGTATGCTCTGACCGAGCTGGAACCCGTCAAGTACCACGATGAAGCCGAGAACGCCGATGTGGAGTTCAACATGACCGGGTGCAAATTCTCCGATCTGCCGGAGGGCTTGCAGGACATTCTCAATAGCACCATGTTCTCCGTCACCTACTTCGACAACCTCACCGCCGAGGAGGAGCGGGAGCTGTTCAAGCGGCTCAACGCTGGCAAGCCCCTCAGTACCAAGTCCCGGCTCCTCGCTTCCTGCGCCGACATCGAAGGTCTGCTCAAGATCGGCTCCCATGAGCTGTTCGACACCATGCTGACCGACAAGGCCAAGGACAATAAGAACCAAGTCACCATCGTCATGAAAGCGTGGTGCATGATGAACACCCCGCTTGAGGAGGTCTCCTTCGAGAGCCGTTCCTTCAACCCCCTGTTCGAGTCCACGACGATCACCGCCGAGGAGAGGGCCGAGCTGGACAAGGTGTTCGATCTGATCTCTGAGACTCACGGCGCTCTGATCGAGAAGGGCGAGTCCAAGATTGCCAAGAAGCTGTACACAGAGACCCACATGATCTCTCTGGTGCCGTTCTTCGCCAAGGCTATCAAGGACGAGCTGACCGCCGATCTCATGGCTGACTGGCTGATCGACTTCTTCTCCTCCGACTCCGGGGCCAGTGTGTCCGAGGACTACAACACCGCCGCAGGGAACGGCTCTGCCAAGAACTCCAACATTGTCCTGCGCCACAACGCCCTCAACGACTCTTATGAGGAGTTCTTCGAGGACGAGGAGGACACCGAGGAGACCGACACGGCTGAATAACCCACGGGCCGGGGCAGGGGTTGGCTCCGCTGACCTCTGCCCCATCGGTGGAGAAACGGAGGTATTCGTATGAACGAAAAACAGAAAAAGGAAATCTCGGTGGCGTTCCAACTGCTCTCCCACACCCTCAAGAAGAACAAGTGCAGTCTGGCAACGGATAACACGGGCAAGCTCTTTGTCTTCTCCACCGAAGAATATGAGCAGAACGGCAATGACCTCACAAAATGCTCTGGTGTAGTGGTCGAACTGCGGAGCTTGGTGGGGTGATGGCATGACTACAGACAGAGAGCTTTTTGAACTCCACTCCGGGCGTATCATCATGGACGAAGACCTGTCCGATAAGATGTACACGATTAAGTCATACCACCCGGAGAAATCGGACGAGACCAGCTCCGGCTTTGAGTGGTCGGAAATGGGTATGGCGAACCTGTTCGGTGTGCTGTACAGCCGTGAAGCCCGGTACTGCCCGGAACATAAGAGCTGGTACACCTACTTCGAGGGCGCATGGCGGCGGGACGAGGGTGCTATCCTCGTGTCCGAGAAGATCAAAGACTTCGTGCGGCTCATGATCTTGTACTGCGGGGAGATCGTGGACGATGATACCCGGAAGAACTACACCAAGTTCGTCAACAGCATGGGAGACCGCCGCATGAGAGACCGTATTCTCAAGGACGCAACGGGCGAACTGCGTATCAATGCCACCGACTTCGACTCCAACCCGTACCTTATCAACTGTCTCAACGGTACATACGATCTCAGCGACTTCTCCTTCCGAGAAGCGAGGTGGGACGATTTTCTCACCATGCAGACCAACTTCCGGCACACGGTTCGCCGTGATGTGAAGTGTGAACGGTGGGAGCAGTTCATTGAGGAAGTGACCGAGGGCAATCGGGACAAGGCCGACTTCCTGCAACGGGCTTTGGGGTACTCCATGCTCGGTATGAGCAACGAGGAGTGTATGTTCATTCTCCACGGCAAGACTACCCGGAACGGCAAGTCCACCCTGCTCAACACCATTGAGACTATGTTGGGTGACTATTCCAAGGTTGTCCCGGTGGGTATGATCTGCCGGGGAGACAGGCAGAAGGACGCAGAAGCCGCTTCTCCTACCCTCGCCGGACTCAAGGGAAAGAGGTTCGTCACAATGTCCGAAAGCAACGAGTACGGCAAGCTGGACGAGGAGAAGATCAAACAGCTCACAGGTGGTGAGGAAATCTCGGCTCGTGCGCTGTATCAATCGGCGATCACCTTCAAGCCGCAGTTCACCCTCTGGCTCTCCTGCAACGACCTTCCGATGGTAACAGACAAGAGCCTGTTCGCTTCCGAGCGTATCAAGGTCATTGAGTTCAACAGGCACTTCACCCCGGAGGAGCAGGACACGCACCTCAAGGACGAGCTGACCTCCCCGGAAGCCATGAGCGGGATTTTCATGTGGCTGGTGCGAGGATATATCCGCTACAAGGAAAACGGTCTCAAGATGTCCTCAGAGCTGAGACAGGTCGTGACCCGGTACGAGCGGGACAATGATCTGGTGTTGCAGTTCTTGGAGAACCGCTGTGTGCGGGACGAAAGCGCCAACGTGAAGTCGAAAGACCTGTACAACGCTTTCAAACTGTGGGCCAAGTCTGAGGGTGCTTTCGTCCTCTCGGCCCGGAAGTTCAACGCCGAAATGGAGCGTCACCCGGAGTGGTTTGATCGGAAGTCTACATCTTCCGGGTTCATGATCTATTGGGGCGTGAAGATGAAGGAGGTGGTCTAAATGATGGAGTTCTACTCAGAGAGCAGTCATGTGGCCCGGAAGCCCCATGTGTGCGAAATGTGCTGTGGTACTATTCACCCCGGAGAGAGGTATTACCGGGAGAACGGCAAGTGGGAGGGTGAGTTCTTCACCCGTGCCTTGCACGAGCATTGTCACCTCATGGAAGCTGACTACTGCTCCGAGGTGGACAATGAGTTCTCGTGGGACGAGATCATAGACTATATCTCGGACATCTACTGCCGGAAATGCCCTCACTCCCCGTGTCACGATGATCTGCCCGACTGGACAGAGTGTGAGTATAGCGTCACGTCCTGCCCTACCATCAAGAAAGCACTCAGAGAAAAATACGGTTTGGAGGGAAACGACTCATGAATATACCGAAATCCATCAAGATCGGCGGCGTGACCTACGCCGTGGAGATCACCGACAAGCTCAATCTTGGGAACGTCAACTACTCCGGGGAGATTGATTATGTCAACCTCGTTATCCGGGTGGCCCCGAACGCTCCTCAGAAACAGGAGGTTGATCTGGTACATGAGCTTCTTCACGGTATCGCCGACCACCTTGGCTACAGCGACCATGACGAAAAGAAAATTGACGAACTGGCCCATGCCCTGTACATGGTGGTGCAGGACAACCCGGAGCTGTTCGCACCGAAGAAGGAGGAACCTATTAATGTCACCGAATGAATATCAGAGAGAAGCCCTGCGGACTGCCGGGGCTACCGACCCGAAAGACCTCATGCTCAACGGGGCAATGGGTCTCTGTGGCGAAGCTGGCGAGGTCATAGACCTCATGAAAAAGCACCTGTTTCAAGGTCACGATCTGGACAAGGCTCATGTGGTGAAGGAACTCGGAGACGTGGCGTGGTATCTCGCTGTGACCGCCTATGCCCTTGGGTACGACCTTGAGACTGTGCTTATGATGAACGTCCACAAGCTCCGCATGAGATACCCGGACGGCTTTGACGCAGAACGGTCACAGCACAGGGAGGGCGGGGACGTATGATCTACACCGTGTCCAAGGAGCGGGGGTCTTCCCGCTGGTACGTCCACCCTGTCGGCGACCCCAAGGCCGCAGTACCCGGCTCTGCCGGGGACAAGAAACGGGCGCTTCATATCGCCGCCGACTATGAGGGCATGAGCTATAAAGACTATATGGCTCTGCGCCGGAAGGAAGGCCGGGAGACATGAAGACCGACCCGTGTGTCTGCGGCACCTCTCCCGTCTGTACCCTCAAGACTGGCAGGGACGAGCGGGTGGTGTCTATTAAGTGCGAGTCCTGCGGAAAGGAAATCATCACTTCCGGGCCGACTTCTGAGCCGGAGAGAACGACTCTGCAACGGGCCTGTGACCTCTGGAACGGGAACATGAAGAAGCTGTCCGGCAGGGTCGAAGACATTCCCGCTGACCCCATGTTGCGGGAGCTGATGGGGCTGATCGCAGACGTGAACCCGGTTGAGATCGTCACTCAAGCTATCGGTCAAAACCTCCCCGCATGGTGCAATCAATGGCGCATGAAAGCCGCTATGCTGGTCGGTTTTCTGGACGAAAAGCTCAAACAATCTAAATCGGATTGATTTAGTATCAAAAACGACATTTGGAAAATCGCACGAATAAGATTAAATGTTGTCTTTTGAGCCAGACCGCTGGACGGTCATGGGAAGTAGTAAAAGTAGTGGAAAATAGCTTTTTGCGTGTAACTTCCTCTATATAGAAAATCCCTACTATTAAAAGTTACACGCAAAACCTTGAGTTTTACTACTTTTACTACTCCAATAAGAAGAATAAGAAGAAAGAGGACTCTCCCGGTGCGTGGGTGTTCTCAGAGGACTCTCAGTGGGGTTGAAAAAGAGGACTCTCAGTGGGGTTGAAAAAGAGGACTCTCCCCGCTCAAGTGGACTCTCCCGCAGGTGTCCTGTATGGCCTACGATCTGACAAGGAGGTATGCAGTTATGGCTACGAAAAAACAAGATGGCACCGAGAGCGTACAGGTGGTAAAGAAGAAACCCCGTGGCGGGAACTCTCCCGTGATCGGGAACAATGGGCTGATGGTAAATCCGGGGGACAATGCGAAGATACTCAATATCAACATTCAGATATTCAACATGAGGAATATCGACATGGACGATGTTGACGCTGTTGCACAACGACTCACGGAATATTTCAAGCTCTATGCTGACGCTGATTTGAAACCGACTGTGGTGGGTATGGCCCTGTCTCTTAACGGGCATACCCGTCAATGGCTTTGGTCTGTGGCTCATGGGAAGCCCATTGGTGGTATGGGGTATGAAGCGAACTTGCGCCCGGAGGTTGCCGACCTCATTAAAAAAGCGTACTTTATGATGGAAAATCAGTGGGAAACCTACATGAACTCCGGCAAGATCAACCCGGTCTCTGGTATCTTCCTCGGCAAGAACAACTTTGGCTACCAAGACAAGACCGAGTATGTGGTGACTCCCAATGTTCAGCAGGACAACGACTATGACCCCAACTCTATCCGAGAGAGGTACATGATCGAAGACAAAAGCGACTCCGACTCTGGTAGCGACTCTGGCTCCGACTTCGACTCTGGCGCAGAGACCGACTCCGACTCTTGATCGCAAACGACTTTCGACTTTCGACTTTCGACTATCGACTTTCGACTATGGCTGACCGCCCTTCGTGGCCCCATTTGGGTGCTGATCGGAGGGCGGTTTTTGCACCGAAAATTTGATCGGAGGGGGCGGCACCTCTTTACCGCTTTACAGCGTTGAAGCAATCCGGGCCGGGGGCCGGGGCGTTGATCTGCCGCCGCTGGCGCTGGCCTGTGGGCTGATCTGGTGGAGCTGGCGAGGTGGGCCGAGTCTGTGGGGCTGATCTTCGCCGGGTGCGTCACGTCCTGCCGCTGGCCCTTCGCCGGGGGTCGGATTTCCATATAATAAGGAAGGGACAAAAAATTATCCGAAAAAGATAAATTTTTTCCCGAAAAGGGTTGACAGCCAATCCGATATGTGTTATAGTATAGTCACAGCAAGACAAAAACCAATCCGAAACGGACAACACCGGGCCACCCGCCCGGACACGATCAGAAAGGAAGGAACACAAAATGAAGAACCGCAACACCATTCACGAACAGGCCACCACCAACCGGGAAGCGTTCTTTGCTCACCGCCGCACCCTCACCGCCGCCCGTGACACTCTCGAAGCCCTCTACAGGGAGCGGAACGAAGACAGCACCCCGGCGCAGACAATCGCCGCTTATGTCGCCGCCGTTGGCTATCCCGTGGCCCTTGAGGTGATCGGCTCCATAGTGAACCGTAGTGCGTGGGACGGGCGCATTTATCCCGCCGTTAAAGAGTGGGCGCAGAACCTCCCCGAAGCGTGGGACGAGGAAGCCGCACAGCGTTTGGAGCTGTATACCTCCATTCACATGGCCCACTTGAACCAGCTTGCGCAAGCCCTCATGAAGTACACCCCCGCCGAGGAGACCGAGACCGAAGCCGCCGAGACCGACACCAACACCGAGAAGAAAGAGGAGGAAGCCACCATGTACCCCAATTTGAAGAAGAACGCCACCGAGGAGATTAACACCTACTGCGAAAAGGCAGTTGCCGCCATTACCACCGGGGAAAGCGCCCTTGAACGCAACAGCACCGCCACCCGTTGGGGCCAGTACAAGGCCGGGAAGATCACAAAAGAGCAGGCTGAACAGTACGCCGTGGCCCGTACCCGCAAGGAGTATGCCCGGAAACTGGAAAAGAAGCTGTCCCGGCTCGATCAGATAGCCGCCGCCCCGGAGGTCAAGAGCGTTTCCGTGTCCGTGTCGTGGTATCATAACCGTTATTGGGGTTGGAACCCCACCGCCGAGGTGGAAATTGAAACCACGGGCGGGGTCTTCCGGGAGTCGGGCCACGCTTCCGGGTGCGGGTACGATAAGCAAAGCGCCGCCGTTGGTGAAGCCCTCAACAAGTGCGCCGCCGTTCTCCGTATGCTCTGCGACAAGAAGGAAAGCGCCCTTGAAGGTGCCGCCGCTGTTGAGTACAGCAACAGGAATTATATTGCATACGGGGCCGGGTACGGGGCTATCCCGTATTTTGAGGGCGGCGTTGGTATGTCCTCGTTTGAGTCGGTCTTCAACGCTTGCGGGTTCAAGCTCCGCCACTTCCACGAAACCAAAACCACCAATTATTACTACTTTGAGAAGGAGGCCGCATAAGATGAAACACTATATCTTCAAAACCACCGCCACCATGAAGGAATACAACAACAAAAATTGGTGGATTGACGGCGGCATTGTCCGGGAAATCAGGGTTGACGCTGAGAACGTCCGGGAAGCCCTTGAGCAATACCGGGAAGCCGTGAAGGAAACCGCATATATTGAGATTTCCAACAATGCTCTTAAGAATAAAGCTCCGATGTACGTTGACACGGCGAACGGAGAAGCCCGTCAAGTGGGCTATGTACTCACGGGAAAGACGGAGTTCCAGCGGGACAGCGGCGCATGGTCTACACAGTTTATTGATCTGTGGGTCACGGTTCTAACAGTGGTTGACACTGATTTTTGAGGGGGTGCAAATATGAAGTATGAACAGGAAGCAAAGGAGCTTGTAGAAGCTCTCAAGCTGTTAGCAAATAGGCCCGGAAACATGGACAATTTAGAAAGTTATCTTTCTTACCACTTCGGGGAATGGCTCGAAAAGTATGCAAACAGCCCCGCCGCCATGGTGGGCGAAATGAAATCATTTGCAGAAATGGAGGTTTAACACAATGTCAAATGTTAATGAGATCATGAAAGAGCTTGCACAATACAAGCGTTTACAGGAGGAGACAGCCGCCATTATTGACGGCTTGCAAGATGAATTAAAAAGCTATATGCAAGCCCACGGGCTGGAAGTCTTGACGGGAGACGAACACAAGGCAAGTTATAAGGCGGTTGTTTCCTCCCGGATTGATACAACGGCGATCAAAAAGGAATTGCCGGAAATTGCCGCAAAATACACCCGCACAACGGAAACACGGCGCTTTACATTTGCATAACAAGGGGGGTGGAAATGTGGTAATATTGTGTATTCTGATTTTCCCGCTTGTTGTCCTTGCCGATCTTCTCAAGATGAATAAATAAGGCCCACGGCCCCGGCGATCTTGCCGGGGCTTTTTCTTGCGTCCTGTGGGGCCGCTGTGGGGGCCTGTGGTGCGTCCTGTGGGCTTGCCTGTATTCTTGTACCCCTGTGGGCTGTGGGCTTGCCTGTGGGCCGCTGTGGGGCCGTGGGCGCTTGCTTTTGGGTATATGCTATTGATAGCGGGGCCGGGTGCAATCAATAGGGCCGGGGGCCGCTTTTTGGTAGTGCTATCACGGGGCCGGGGGCTTATATGATAGCGGGGCGGGGTGCGATCTGTGCGGGGGAAGCTGTGCGGGGTGCGATACCCCCGGAGGGGGAAGCGCAACCGCCCAAGCGCACGGAGGGAGTGCGCTGAGTAGCCCGAAAAAATAAAAAGGCTCTCAAAAGATAAAAAGTTATCCTTTTTGTATTGACAACCTCATTTCCCTGTGCTATACTATAGTCACCACGAAAGGAGGTACAATCAATGGTACGCAACAACATCGAAATTGACGTGAAGGTCAAGTGTCTCGAAGCCCAACTGACACAGGAACAGCTTGCGAAGAAGATCGAGACCACGGGCCAGTACGTCAACCGCATTATCAAGAAGAAGGACGGCTTGCTCAACAAGACCTTCGTGCAGATGATGGAAGCTCTCGGTTATGACATTGAGTTTACCTACGTCAAGCGAGATCAGTAAAGCGAGGTGAGTACATGAAGGTCGGTTATGTACGAGTCAGCACCAATGAACAAAATCCGGCACGACAAAACGAGCTGATGAAGACCCTTGAGGTGGAGAAGGTGTTTGCCGAGAAGATCAGCGGCAGGAACACCGACAGGCCAAAATTCAAGGAAATGCTCTCTTTTCTGAGGGAGGGCGACACGCTGTACGTTGAGTCCTTCTCCCGGCTGTCTCGCAGTACCAGAGACCTCTTGCAGACGGTCTCCCTGCTGTCGCAGAAGGGTGTCGATCTGGTGTCTGACAAGGAGCGAGTGGACACGACCACTCCGCAGGGGCGGTTCATGCTGACGGTCTTTGCGGCGCTGTCCGAGCTGGAACGAGAGAACATCTTGGAGCGCCAACGGGAGGGCATAGAGATCGCCAAGGCTCAAGGGAAGTACAAGGGCCGCAAGCCTATCCCGGTGACAGACAGGTTCCTACAGGTGGCCCGATCATGGCAGAACGGTGAAATACCGCTCAAGACCGCCATAGAACAGTCCGGGGTGTCCTCTGCCACGTTCTTTCGGAGGTGCAAGGACTACTCCATAGGTCGGGAGAAGTAGTAAAAGTAGTGGAAAATCGGTTTTTGCGGTAAATTTCTCCTATATGCGCGTGTACTAACGGAAGTTATACGCAAAAAGCTGAGAACAACTACTTTCACTACTTGGAAACGAAGAAAAAGACAAGTTTTTATCTATTTCAGATAAGGAGGTACGATCATGAAGAAATTTCTGGCGCTGGTGGGCGCTTTGGTAATGGTTTTGGTGCTGGTGAGCTGTGACAGCGCCCCGGAGCTGACGAATGTTGGCACGTTTGAGGACTTCACGCTGGAACTCGGCTCTGCTGAGATCACCACCAGCTATGACGGGCGACAGGCTTTGAGGGTACACGCCGTTTATACCAATGCAAACGAAGACCCCTACTATGCCTTGTCCTGTTTCGCTGTCCGAGCGTTCCAGCACGACAAAGAGCTTGAGGACTGCTCCGACATCAATGGGGACGAAGCCGCTCTCATTCGAGAGGTTAAAAACGGCGCTTCGCTGGAAGTGGCCTATGTGTTCATTCTTGAGGACGAGTCCCCGGTGGAAGTGCTGATCGGTGAGCCTACGGCAGACCAAGACACCATCGGCAGGGCCAACTACCTCGAACCAGAGGAAGGCCAGTCATGACAATACTGTGCATATTGATCTTCCCGTTCGCTGTCCTCTACTTTCTCATGAAGATGAACGGGCATAGATAAACAGAATACGATCTGAGGGTGCGTTATCGCACGAGCGTAAAGCTCTGCGGTAACGCACTCTTTTTGTTTGGGAGGAAATCACATGGAAAAATTACTGCAAAAAATCATGGAAGCGATCAGAAAAGACCCTCTCGCTTTCAGCGCCTACGAAGACCTCTACCACATCTGCCTTGAAGCCATGAAGTCGGACAAGGCTCTCTCTATTGCCTACCTCAAGCGGCTGTCGGCCCTGTGCGAAAAGGCTATACGCAACCCTGCCCTGCCGGACTCCACCCTCTCCGACACGTTCTTCCTGCACAAGCGGGTCTGCCTTGCGGCGGCACGGGACGATTTTGAGAGCTATCTGCTCTATGTGGAGTGGAACAGAGACCCGGAGAAGAAGTTCTATACGCCCCGGAGGAAGATATTGGGGTCTGTGGTGAAAGCCTTGCAGGACTTGGCTGACGATGTGCTGGACTTGCTGGCAATCTCCCTGCCGCCCGGTGTCGGGAAGACCACGCTGGCGATCTTCTACCTGTGCTGGCTGGCGGGAAAGTACCCGAATGACCCCATGCTGACGGGTAGCCACTCCAACTCCTTCGTGCGAGGGGTCTATGACGAGTGTCTTCGTATCTTGGACAAGAACGGGGACTACCTGTGGCACGATGTCTTCCCCGGCATAGAGGTGTCCAACACCAACGCCAAGGACTGCCGCATTGATCTGGACAAGCGGCAGAGGTTTGAGACGCTTGAGTTCACCTCCATCGGAACGGGCAACGCTGGCCTGTACAGGGCCAAGACCCTGCTCTACTGTGACGATCTGGTCTCCGGCATAGAGGTGGCCTTGTCCAAGGAACGACTCGACAAATTGTGGGAGACCTATACCACTGACCTCCGGCAGAGAAAGATCGGCGACAAGTGCAAGGAGCTTCACATTGCTACACGCTGGTCTGTCCATGACGTGATTGGGCGGCTTGAGACCGAGTATGCCGACAGCGACAGGGCCAGATTTATTGTCCTTCCTGCTCTTAACGAGAATGACGAGTCGAATTTTGATTATGCCTATGGCGTGGGGTTCTCGACCTCGTTCTATCACGAGCAGAGGAACATCATGGAGGACGCAAACTGGCGGGCGCTGTACATGAACGAGCCGATTGAGCGTGAGGGCTTGGTCTACAATGCGGACGAGTTGAGAAGGTACTTTGAGCTTCCCGCCGAGGAGCCAGACGCTATAATCGGCGTGTGCGACACCAAGGACAAGGGCAAGGACTACTGTTTCCTGCCTGTCGGGTACGTCTACGGACAGGACTACTACATAGACGATTGCGTGTGTGACAACGGTCTTCCGAACATCGTTGACGCTCGTCTGATCGAGATACTTGTCCGGGACAGGGTGAAAGCCTGTAGGTTCGAGTCGAACTCCGCAGGGCGGCGCATTGCCGAGAAGATACAGGAGGGCGTGAAAGCCAAGAAGGGTATCACCCATATCACGACCAAGTACACCACCGCAAATAAGGAGACCAAGATCATCGTCAACAGCGCATGGGTCAAGGAGCATTGTCTGTTCAAAGACCCCTCGCTCTATGAGAAAAAAAGCGATTACGGGAAGATGATGGACTTCCTCTGCACCTATACTGTGGCTGGCAAGAACAAACACGATGATGTACCTGATGGAATGGCCCAATTTGCGGAGTTTGCACAGTCTCTTTCGGGGTCGAAGGTTGAAATATTCCAGAGACCGTGGTAATTTCTAACCGTTTCGGGATAACTTTCAAACTTTTTTCTCTGAAACCTATTGACAGCCCCTACATCTTGTGCTATAATGATTGGGAAAATACAAGATATTGTGTTAATGGCGCATGATTGCGAGAGCTTTTGGCTCGAACAGTCATGCGCTTTTTCTATTTTGCCGGAAAGGAGGAGGTCTTCATGCCGAACGAGATCGACACGAGCAAGCCCAAGAACGAGACCCGACAGATGTTTGGGCGGCGTGTCATAAAGACCAGCGTCACCGAGATCACGGAGAATAACGTGCTGGAAGTCTTGCAGAAGGCCCTCTCTGTTCACGAGCTGAACCGAAGCGAGATCGAATATCTGTGGAACTACTACAAGGGCAATCAGCCCGTGTTGAAACGCACCAAGGAGGTTCGCCCGGAAATCTGCAACAGGATTGTGGAGAACCGGGCCAACGAGATCGTGTCTTTCAAGGTTGGCTACCTCTGCGGTGAGCCTATCCAGTACGTTGGGCGCAACACCAGCGAGGAGGTCACAAAGCAGATCACGCTCCTCAATGAGCTGATGTTCGCCGAGGACAAGGCAAGCCAAGATCAAGAGCTGGTCGAATGGCAGATGGTGTGTGGCACGGCCTACAGACTGGTTCTGCCCGATACCGAGGGCGAGGAAGACGAAGCTCCGTTTGAACTGTACACGCTCGACCCCCGTGACACCTTCGTGGTGTACTCCAAGGAGATCGGCAACAAGCCCCTCATGGGCGTGAAGTACGGCAAGGACGATAACGAAGTCCTGCGGTTCTCCATCTACACGAAAGATCGGTATTTTCTCGTGGAGGGTGGTCTGCTCAAGGAAAACAAGCCCCATGCGCTTGGCATGGTTCCGATCTTTGAGTACCCCGCCAACAACGCACGGCTTGGCTCCTTCGAGATCGTCCTGCCCCTGCTCGATACGATCAACAATATCGAGTCCAACCGTATGGACGGTGTGGAGCAGATCATACAGGCTTTTATCAAGTTTATCAACTGCGACATTGACAAGGACGAGTTCACGGAGTTCGTGAAGCTCGGCGCTATCAAGGTGAAGTCCGTGGAGGGTGCCAACGCTGACGTGGACACCGTAACCACGGAACTCGACCAGAACCAGACTCAGACCACCAAGGACGATTGCTACAACGCAGTCCTCACCATCTGCGGTATGCCGAACCGCAACGGCGGCGCTTCCACGAGTGACACCGGGGCGGCGGTTCTCCTGCGTGATGGCTGGTCTCTTGCAGAAGCGAGGGCAAAGGACAGTGAGCATATCTTCAAGCGGTCTGAGAAGAAAATGCTCAAGCTGGTTCTTCGTATCTGCCGTGATCTGACCGAGGACATCACCCTGCGGCTCAAGGACATCGACATGAAGTTCACCCGCCGCAACTACGAAGCTATCCAGAGCAAGTCGCAAGTGCTGGACACCATGCTCAAGAACCCCAAGATACACCCGCTGTTGGCGTTCGAGCATTGCGGTATGTTCACCGACCCGGAGAGCGCCTATATGCAGAGCATGAAACACTACGAGGAGGAACAGGCGAAACTCGCCGCTCAGACACCTCCGACCCCTACTCCTCCGAACCCGGATAAGCAGGAGGAACAGTAATTTTAGGCGGTTCGCCGCTTGAGATAGGCAGAGAAGCCTTAAATCGCAAAAGACAGAGAAGTCTATAATCGCAAAAATGTTCACAGAAGAACTAAAAAGACAAGGAGGAGACCCACGATGGCAAAGATTGACGTAACACAGATCGCAGGGTACGAAACCATGAGCGCCGAGGAAAAGCTGAAAGCCCTCGAAGCCTATGACGTTCCCGACCCGGACTACTCCGGCTATGTGAAGAAGGACGTGTTTGACAAAACCGCTTCCGAGCTTGCCGCCAAGAAGAAGGAGCTTCTTGAGAAGATGTCCGAGGACGAAGCCGCAAAGCAGAAGGATAAGGAAGACAAGGAAGCCATGCAGAAGGAGCTTGACGCTCTCCGCAGGGAGTCCACGGTCTCCAAGACCAAGGCGAAGCTGATCGCTCTCGGCTATGACGAAGCTCTGGCAGAGGACACCGCCGAAGCTATGGCTGACGGCAAGATGGATAAGGTGTTCGCCAATCAGCAGAAGCACCTCACCGCCTTTGAGAAAAAGGTTCGTGCTGACGCTCTCAAGGACACTCCGAAGCCTACCCCCGATGGGGATAGCAAGACCATGACGCTCGACAAACTCCGCAAGATGTCGCCGCAGGAGCGGTACGAGTTCTCCGTGGCGCACCCGGAGGAGTACAAATCTCTCTACGGAGAAGGAGGTAACTAAAAATGGCTCATAAAATCTATGAAAACTTCTACCTCGCCAACGAGGTGGAAGACCAGTACAATTCTCACCTTGACCTCATGCAGTTCTGCACGGTGGACAACAGTCTGGTGGGCGTGGCTGGTATGACGAAGAAGATCAACGTCTATAAGGCCACGGACGGCACCGAGAAGCTGGAAATGGGTGCTGGCAACACCAAGGACATCACCGTATCCTACTCCGACAAGGAGTACAAAATCCTGCTGGCTCAGAACCGCTTCAAGTATTATGACGAGCAGGAAATGACCGACCCCATGCTGGTGCCTGTCGGTGTCCGTCACATGGGTACGGATATGTTCAACACCGTCAACAAGGACATCTATGACGAGTTCAACAAGGCCACTCTCACCCTCACCCCCAAGGTGCTGGACTTCGGCGCTTTCGCTGACGCTGTGGCCCTGCTCAAGATCGAGTCCACCGACAACGACCCCGCTCAGACCGCTCCTCGTGCGTTCGGCTTCGTCAATCCCAAGGACATGGCAGAGCTTCGCAAGAACCTCAAGGAAGACCTCAAGTATGTGGAGTCCTTCGCCCGGACGGGCTATGTCGGCACCGTTGCTGGTGTGAACCTGTACACCAAGAAGGACGCTACGGAGAAGGAGATCATCGTGGCGACCAAGGAGGCCGTCACCCTGTTCAACAAGAAGGGCGTGGAGATCGAGCAGGATCGTGACGCTGACACCCGTGAGAACACGATCTGGTCTCGCAAGTATTATCTCGCCGCTCTGACGGACGAGACCAAGGTCGTCAAGATCACCGTAACGCCGGGGGAATAACGGGGGCTGACTCCAATGACTCCGTGAGTGTCCCCGCTCAGAGTCAGCCCCTATACTTGGGCGGCAGTTTGAAGGTCTCTGACCTTATCGGCCCGGACGTGAAAGTGTCTGCCGATGGCTCTGTCACAGGCACATTCCCCTACGTCAAGAGCTTCCCGGAGTTCTCGAACAATGAGGGGGAGCAGAGCGGTCACTACTTCCCGTTCACGCTCACCAAGAAGGGTTCCACTATGACGTTCAAGAAGAACGGGCAGGAGAACCCCGCAAAGACTGACATGGCGTGGGAGCAGGACAACATCTTCCGGGTGGAAAACCCGACAGACACGTTCGAGGTCTCCGTTGACGGTGAACCGGCTGTCACTCTGAATTTCAAGGGCGCTACGCTCTCGCCGAACCCCATAGCCGCAAATGTGGCAAGTATGACGGTAAAGCAGATCAAGGCGCTTGCGGCAGAGCAGGGTGTCACCATCACCAGCACGAGCAGGGCCGATGTCGTGAAGGAATACAAGGAACATTTTGGTTAAGGAGGTGGACAGCATGACGAACGAGGAGAAAATCAAAGCTCTCAAGGCTATGGTGGAGGACGAACAGGTCTCCTACTCGGACGATGTGCTGTCCACCTACCTGTCCATTGCCGGGAGTAAGATCGTCAACCGGGCCTACCCCTACCGGGACGATAAGACCGAGGTTCCTGCCAAGTACGAGCATATCCAGCTTGAGATAGCCGCCTATCTGGTGAACAGACGGGGTGCGGAGGGTCAGACCTCTCATAGCGAGAATGGTATCTCCCGCACCTACGAGAACGCCGATGTCCCTGCGTCTATGCTCAAGGAGATCACGCCGCATTGTGGGGTGATCGTATGAGGTGCATGGCGAGAAATAAGGTTAAGTTCTGGTATGCCCTGTACACCAAGAAGACCCCGATCACAGACGAGTTCGGCAATTTCGGCGGTGAGTACGATGTCGAACACGGCAACCCGGTTGTCGGGTTTGCGAATATCTCAGCCGCCAAGGGTGAGACGCAGACACGGCAATTTGGTGAAGCCGAGGGCTACGACAAAGTGATCGTCATGGACAACTCGGCCCCTGTGTTTGACGAATATTCAATCCTGTGGGTTGACCGAGTGCCACAACTCGCCGAGGACGGGTCTCTGGCGGTGGACGAGCAGGGCGAGATCATAACACCTCATGACTACATTGTCAGAAAGGTGGCCCGGAGTCTAAACAGCGTTTCCTACGCTATAAGCAAGGTGAACGTCAGTGGGTAAAAAGGTGATCTCATTCAAGCTCTCTGAGCAGGACATTGACCGGGCAATCCGGGAGGTCGAGGAGTACAAGAAGGACTTCGTGCGAAAGCTCGACCTACTTCGGCAGAGGGTAGCCGCTGTCTCTTATACACATCTCCGAGCCCACGAGACTAGGCATGATCTCGTAT
>OJQT01000242.1_pt1 | contig 32130 bp, 29 predicted proteins | sample 1598771 | NCBI WGS metagenome assembly OJQT01 (sample SAMN03922517, study PRJEB24848) | human gut metagenome | isolation source: stool sample | host: Homo sapiens | place: Germany | collected 2010-02
CTTGGATAGGGGCTATAAAAACTACTACTCTATAATACAAGGAAACCGTCAGGGTGTCCTTTCGCGTTAAATAACCCGCCGCAGCGGCAGAATTGCAAAATAATACTGCAAAATTCTATTTTGCAATTCTGAAAGCAGCTTGTCAAAAAAGCCCAAAGGGACTTTTTGACAAGCTGAAGCGGGCAGGTCAGATTCGTTGACCTGTCCGCTTCATTTTTTGTTTCCCCCGCTCAGGCAACGCCGAAGCAGGTAAACATGACGACAAGATAGGCGATATACAGCGCCCCTGCGAGCATGCCCATCCAGCGCTTGAACCTGCCGCAGGCCAGCGCCGGGACCATCACGGCCGCGCTGATGATGAGGCAGGCCGGGATATCGAGCAGCATGCCCTGGCGCTCGATGGGCTGCGGGCGGCCCTGCAGCAGGGCGCACAGCGGCATGATGAGCGTCAGATCGAGGATGTTCGCGCCGATGATATTACCGACAGAGAGCGAGGCCTGCTTTTTGCGGATGGAAATGATGGTCGTGACGAGCTCCGGCAGTGAGGTGCCGATGGCGATCATCGTGGCGGCGATAACGGCATCCGGCACGCCGATGCGGCGAGCCAGCTCCGAGCCGTTGTCGATAAGCAGCTGCGCGCCAAGCACGATGGCGGCCGCGCCGAGCACGAACTTGCCGATGTTCCACGCGACGGTCCTTCCGTCCTTCTTCGGCTTTTCCGCGGGCTGCTCAGCCCCCTGCTCGCGCCGCCCGGCCAGCAGACTCTCGGCCATGTAGAAGACGAATACGGCCAGAATGGCCGCGCTCTCCCACAGGGAGAGACTGCCGTCGCGCGTGAAGACGAACAGCAAGCAGATGGCAGACAGCAGCAGGCAAGCCTTCCCGGCATATTGCCTGCGCGTCATGGCGCACTGCATACACACGAGGGAGATGCACAGGATGAGGCCGGTGTTGGCCGTGACGGAGCCGACGGCGTTGCCCACGGCGATGTCCGCGTTTCCCTCGAAGGCGGAGAACAGCGACACAAGCAGCTCCGGCATGGTCGTAGCGAAGCTGACGACCGTCGCGCCGATGATAAACTTCGGGATGCCGGTTGACTCGGCGATCCATGTTGCCGCGTCGACAAACAGGTCGCCGCCCTTCATGATACAGAACAGGCCTGCGCCGAACAGGGCGAGCACAAAAAACAGATTGCTTCCGGTTAGATCCAGCGGCATGGACGATCCCTCCAATGATTGCTTCTGCCGAGGCCCGCAGGCGATCGGTTCGAAGATTCTGCAAACGTAAAAGAAAACCGTTGTCAAGTGACAACGGTTTTCGATTCTGGAGCGGGTGACGAGGCTCGAACTCGCTACCTCCACCTTGGCAAGGTGGCGCTCTACCAGATGAGCTACACCCGCATTTGCAGGAATCATTATAGCGGGATCGGCTCGATTTGTCAAGTCTTTTTTGCAAAAGGTCGAAATTTTTTACGCTATGGCTCCGTCGGCTCCTCCGGCTCCGGCACGGGATTGGAGGGATAGGCCTCCGCGTCCCAGTCATAGCCCTCGTCCCGCAGCGCGGCGGGATCGAGCAGGTCGAGGGAATCGCCGCCCTGCTCCACGGAACGCATCAGGTCGACAGCATACCACGTTTCCTCGAGCTGCAGCAGGTTCCACCAGTGCGTCTCGCCGCCGCGCGTGCCGCTGACCAGACGGCACGCCAGCCCGGCACGGGTGCACTCGGCATAGAACACCGAGGCAAACGACAGGCTGTGCGCCCGCCCGCTGCTCAGCAGATCATAGGCAGGCATGTCCGGCGTCTCCTCCGCAGTCGTATAGGTAAAGCGGGTCAGCAGGAAGCGGGCCAACAGCTCTGCGCAGCGCCGGGGCGTCGTGCCGCTCTCCACATAGGCAGCGGCAGAGTCCAGAATAGTGTTCACCGCGGCCTGCATGCTGCGCAGCGTGTCGCGCGGCTGGCTGTAGGTAAAATGCAGCTCCAGAATGCGCGTCTCGCCCGTCTCCGGGTAGACGGCCGCCGAGACCTCCGGCAGGGCCATGGCGCTGTCCGGATGCTCGAGGCAGTAGGTGCGGATGTAGCCGGAGAAATCAGCATCCTCATAGCTGCGGATGCGCAGCGTCAGCGCCGCGTCAAAATTAGCCAGCGCCTGCCGGATCTTCGCATGCGCACCGTTGACGCCGCTCACGGTCACGATAGCATCGATCTCCGCCGCAGAGCGGCGGAACACGATGCTGACCTCGACGGTGCCGGTCTGCGCGTCGCCGCGCAGCTCCGCATCGGCATAGTCCACGGCGTAGGCGCCGATGGGGTCCTCTTGCGTGATGTAGCGCACGGTCTCCGTCAGGTCGGCGGTAAGATCGCCGCTGTAGCCCGAGATGCGGATCTCGCCCCGCTCCGTCCAGTTGCGGACAAATGAGAGCATCGCGCCGCGCAGCTCGCTGCGGTTGCCGGCCGTGGGCGGCTCCTCCTGCTGCGGGGTCTCCGTTGCAGGTATGCTCGGCTCAACGTGGGTGCGGACGGAGAGATAGCTGTCGTCCGCGCCGCAGGCGGACAGCCCGGCCAGCAGGCCGAGCAGCAGCAGGCAGGCAATGAAATTCCGCACGGCGGCGTCCTCCTTTTTGGCTTTACAGCTCGTTTCGGTCGTAGCGCTTGAAGCCGTCGCCCAGCACCTGATGGGCATCCTGCAGGATGATGAAGGCGTCCGGGTCGATGTCCATGACCAGCTCCTTCAGCTCCGCGAGCTGCTTGCGCTTCACGGCGCTGAGCAGGACCATCTTGTCCTGCCGCTTATAATAGCCCTGCCCCTTGAGCAGGGTCACACCGCGGTCGAGCTGGCTGTCGATGGCCGTGGCGATGGCCTCATACTTCTCCGTGATGATGAGCGCGACCTTGGAATAATCCATGCCGTAGACGACGCGGTCGAGCGCCATGGAGGAGACGACCATGGCAATGACGCTGTAGAGCGTGTTGTTGAAGTCGCGGTAGACTACGCCTGTGATGACGGCAATGGTCAGGTCCATGCAGAGGATGATCTTGCCGATGGGGAAATTGCGGAATTTCAGCTTCATCAGGCGCGCGACGATGTCGACGCCGCCCGTCGAGGCGTTGCCCAGGAACACAAGGCCGAGGCTCACGCCCATGAACACGCCGCCGAACAGGGCCGCCACGAGCGGCTCGACGGCCGGGACCGGCAGGATGCGGGCGAACAGGTCAAGGAAAACGGACGTCAGCACCGTGCTGTAGAGCGAGCCAAAGAAGAAATGCCGTCCGATCTTTTTCAGGCCACAGAGAAACAGCGGGATGTTGATCATGGCGTTTAGAATGCCGACCGTCAGGAATTTCGGGTGAGCGGCATAGACGATGATCATGGCGATGCCGGAGACGCCGCCGCTGCTGATGCCGCCCGGCTCCAGAAACAGGTCAAAATTCAGCGCGTAGAGGAGACTGCCTAAGGTGATAAACAGGATATTGCGAAGTAACTCGGTTTTCTGCTGGTTCAGGGCCTTCATGCGATGTTCCTCCTTCTTTCTTTTGCGCCGGACGACCCGGCCGGGAATGCGATATCAAAGCTCCTCGAGCGAGAGCTGCTTTTCGGCTGCGTCCTCCTCGCGGAGCAGCGCGCCCGCTGCGGGGAGCGTGCGGGTGCGGTAGCGCGACTCGTTCACAATGCCGCTTTCGGCAAGCGGGCAGACGCGGGAGAGCTCTGCCTTGCGCCGGAGCGTGAGAACGGCGACGCCGAGCGTCGTGCGCGTTGTCTTCGGGGCCAGCTGGGCCGTCTGCAGAATGAGGGCGCGGCCCTCGGTGGAGTATAGCACGAGCTGCACATCCTCCTGCAGCAGGAAAATGCCGCGCAGCTCACTGCGGTCACTGTAGGCGCCGGTCAGCTTGCGGCGGTTGGACTTCGTCTGATAGGCGGAAAGCTCCACGCGCGCCGCCTTACCGTTGGCGAACAGGAATAGCATGCTGCCGCTGTAATCGCCGGGCAGGCAGACGGCCGCGACGCTCTCGCCCTCGTCGAAGCCGAGCTTCGTGGGCAGATAGTCGCCGAGCAGCGAGGCCTTGCCGTCGTCAAAATCGGCGCAGCGCGCCTTATAGACCTGGCAGCGGTCCGAGAAGACGAGCAGCTCCGCCGCGTTCGTCGTCTCGCACGAGAAGCGCAGGCCGTCTCCCTCCTTGAAGCGCTGCTCGCCGGACATGCGCAGCGACTGCGGCGTGATCTTCTTGAAATAGCCCTCGCGGGAAACGAAGATCGTCACGGGATAATCGGGCGTCTCCTCCTCCGGCTCCGGGTCGAGCTCCGCCGCGTCCTCCACGATGACGGTGCGGCGGTCCGTGCCGTATTTTGCGGCAACGGCGTCCAGCTCCTGCACGATGAGGCGGCGGATGCGCTTTTCGCTGCCGAGCGTCTTTTCCAGCTCGGCGATCTCGGCGGCCAGCGCGTCGACCTCCTGCGTTCGGCGCAGAATGTATTCCTTGTTGATGTTGCGCAGCTTGATCTCCGCCACGAACTCCGCCTGCACCTCGTCGATGCCGAAGCCGATCATCAGGTTCGGCACGACCTCCGCCTCGGACTCCGTCTCGCGGATGATGCGGATGGCCTTGTCGATGTCCAGCAGAATCTGGCGCAGGCCCTGCAGCAGGTGGAGCTTTTCGCTCTTTTTGCGCTTCTGGAAGAACAGGCGGCGGCGGACGCACTCCGTGCGCCAGGCCGTCCACTCCTCGATGATCTCGCGCACGCCCATCACGCGCGGCATGCCCGCGATGAGAATGTTGAAATTGCAGGCAAAGCTGTCCTGCAGCGGCGTTGAGCGGAAGAGCTTCTGCATGAGCTTGTCCGGCTCGACGCCGCGCTTGAGGTCGATCGTCAGCTTCAGGCCGGACAGGTCGGTCTCGTCGCGCATGTCGGAAATTTCGCGGATTTTGCCCGCCTTGATGAGCTCGGAGACCTTGTCGATGATGGCCTCCGTCGTCGTGGTATAGGGGATCTCATAAATTTCAATGAGATTTCCCTCCTTCTGGTAGCGCCAACGGGCGCGCAGGCGGACGCTGCCACGGCCGGTGCGGTAAATTTCCGCCATTTCCGCCGCGTCATACAGCAGCTCGCCGCCCGTGGAGAAGTCCGGCGCGGGCATGACCGAGAGCAGGTCACACTCCGGATTCTCGATCCACGCGGCCGTGGCCTTGCAGACCTCGCGGAGGTTGAAGCCGCAGATGTTGCTGGCCATGCCGACGGCGATGCCCATGTTGGCCGAGACGAGAACATTCGGATACGTCGTCGGCAGCAAAGCAGGCTCGAGCATGGTGTTGTCGTAGTTATCCACAAAATCGACGGTCTCGCTGTCGATATCGCGGAACAGCTCGGCGCAGATGGGGTCGAGCTTCGCCTCGGTATAGCGCGAGGCGGCGTAGGCCATATCGCGGGAATAGACCTTGCCGAAGTTGCCCTTTGAGTCGACGAACGGGGTGAGCAGGGCCTCGTTGCCGCGCGCCAAACGGACCATGGTCTCGTAGATGGCGGCGTCGCCGTGCGGGTTCAGGCGCATGGTCTGTCCGACGATGTTGGCGGATTTTGTCCGCCCGCCGTTCAGCAGGCCCATTTTGTACATCGTGTACAGCAGCTTCCGGTGTGACGGCTTGAAGCCGTCGATCTCCGGGATGGCGCGCGAGACGATGACGCTCATCGCATAGGGCATATAGTTCCCGGTCAGCGTGTCGGTGATGGGCTGCTCGAGCACCTCGGCCCGCAGGCCCTCGACATGCGCCGTATCAATATTCTTTTTGAGCTCGGGTTCCTTCTTTTTTCTTGCCATAAACCGATACCTTTACAGTTTATTTTGTTCGTGAATGGAGATTTCGTTGCGGGCAGTTTCGCATATCAATGTAGGGGCGGGGACAGCCACGCCCGCGAAGCGGCAATCAATAGCACCAATTTGATAGGATGCACCGTTGTTACCGCTGCACCCGCCTGATGTGTCATTGCGAGGAGCAAAGCGACGCGGCAATCTCGGGAAGGCAGTTGCGATTTCGCCGGTAGCTTTCCCACGATGCAGCCGGGTACTGCGAGATTGCCACGTCGGCCTCCGGCCTCCTCGCAATGACAAACTTGAAAGCCTGTACGCTCGCCGAAAATGCCTGGAAACCTGCAACTGCCAAAGGCGCTCACTACCCGCAAGGGGCACGCCGCATCCGTAAGGCGGCAAAGCCGCCAACGGCTGCGCAGTGAGCGCCGCTACAGACGCAATTGGTTTGTGCGTTTTATCGATACCCAATACGAATCGTCGGTGCACCGCCGGGAGGGGCATGCCCCTCCCCTACAACGCATGTCCGGCAGCCTCGTTAAATTTTACACTACGAAATATCCGCCATTTCCAGATACTGACTGCCGTTTTCGGCGATATATTCCTTTCTTCCGGCGAGATTATCGCCGAGGAGGAGGTCAAAATAGAACGCCGTTTTCTCCGCGTCCTCCGGCATGACCTTGATGAGGCGGCGCGTTTCGGGGTTCATCGTCGTGAGCCACATCATCTCCGGCTCGTTCTCGCCGAGGCCCTTCGAGCGCGCGACGGAAATCTTCTTTCCCTCGAGCGTTTTCAGAATGTCGGCCTTCTCCGTCTCGTTGTAGGCAAACCACGTCTTGTCCTTGCAGGTGATCTCGAACAGCGGTGTCTCCGCGATATAGACATAGCCCTCGCGGATGAGCGTGGGCACGAGACGGTAGAGCATCGTGAGCACGAGCGTGCGGATCTGGAAGCCGTCGTAATCGGCATCGGTGCAGATGACGATCTTGTTCCAGCGCAGGCTGCCGAGGTCAAAGGCCGTCAGGTCCTTGACGTGCTTGTCGCGCACCTCGACGCCGCAGCCCATGACGCGCAGCAGGTCCGTGATGATCTCACTCTTGAAGATGCGGGCGTAATCCGCCTTCAGGCAGTTGAGAATCTTGCCACGGATGGGCATGATGCCCTGAAATTCCGCGTCGCGCGAGAGCTTGACCGAGCCCATGGCGGAATCGCCCTCGACGATATACAGCTCGCGGCGGCTGGCGTCGCGGCTGCGGCAGTCGACGAATTTCTGCACGCGGTTGGCGATGTCGAGATTGCCGGAGAGCTTCTTTTTGACCGTGATGCGGGCGCGCTCGGCCGTCTCGCGGCTGCGCTTGTTGATGAGCACCTGCTCGGCGATACGGTCGGCCTCCTGCTTGTTCTCAAGGAAATAGACCTGCAGGCGGCTGCGGAAGAACTCCGTCATGGCCTCCTGAATGAAGCGGTTGTTGATGGACTTCTTCGTCTGGTTCTCATAGGACGTCTGCGTAGAGAAGCAGTTCGTCACGAGCACAAGGCAGTCCGCCACATCCTGAAACGTGATCTTCGATTCGTTCTTCGCATATTTGCCGTTCTGCTTGAGATAGGCGTCGATGGCGGAGACGAACCCGCTGCGCGCGGCCTTGTCCGGCGCGCCGCCGTGCTCGAGCCACGAGGAGTTGTGATAGTATTCCAGACGGCTCAGATTGCGCGAGAAGCACAGCGCCGCCGTGATCTTTACCTTATATTCCGGCTTGTCCGCCCGGTCGCGGCCGCGCCGCTCCGTCTCCCAGTACTGCGGCATGGTGAAGGCATTGCCGTCCGTCAGCTCCGTGATGTAGTCGAGGATGCCGTGCTCATAGCAGAACTCCGTCGTCTCGAACTTGCTGCCGGCCTGATTGCGGAAGCGGAACGTCACGCCCGCGTTGACGACGGCCTGCCGCTTGAGCGTGTCAAGATAATACTCCACGGGGATGTCGATGTCCGTGAAGACCTCGAGGTCCGGCTTCCAGTGGAACAGCGAGCCGGTCTTTTTGCGGTCGGCGGGCTTTTTCTCCATCTGGCCGTCGATCTCGCCCTTTTTGAAGTGCAGGTGATATTCGAAGCCGTCGCGGAAGACCCGCGCATTGAAATACTCCGAGGCATACTGCGTGGCGCAGGTGCCGAGGCCGTTCAGGCCAAGGCTGTATTCATAGTTTTCGCTGGCGTTGTTGTTGTATTTGCCGCCCGCGTACATCTCGCAGAAGACCAACTCCCAGTTGTAGCGCTGCTCCTTCTCGTTCCAGTCCACAGGGCAGCCGCGGCCGAAGTCCTCGACCTCGATGCTGCGGTCGGCGTAGCGCGTGACGATGATGAGCTTGCCATAGCCCTCGCGCGCCTCGTCAATGGCGTTCGACAGGATTTCAAACACGGCGTGTTCGCAGCCGTCCAGCCCGTCGGAGCCAAAAATGACCGCGGGGCGCTTGCGAACGCGCTCCGCGCCTTTGAGCGTGGTAATGCTCTCGTTGCCGTATGCTTGCTTTTTGGCCATAATGTCCCTCGCTCTGCATGGTTTCATGATCGTGATAATAAATATAGTATATCCCGGCGGCTGCAAAATGTCAAGAAATCTGCGAAGGGCCGGACTCGCGGAATTTATTATGGATATCATTCCTGTAGCGGCTCTCACTGCGCAGCCGGTGTGTCCGTTTTTATCGACAGCCTGTACGAATCGCAAGCGCAGCGCCGGGCCCGGCTGTCCGCTCCCCTGCAATTACAATGTTCCGCGAAAAAACGCCTTGTATTTTCCCCTCATTTCCGGTACAATAGGAAAAAATCAAGTCATACGTTATAAAGATAGAGAGGTCGATTTTCATGAAACACAATCGCGGCGGGATCCTGATCGCCGTTCTGCTGCTGGTCATCGCAGTCGCCGTAGCCGGTATCGTCTATTACGTCCTGCGTATCACGCAGACAGGCCCGGCCACGGCCACCGGCGGCGTGGAGCCGACGGAGCCTTCCTCCTCCGCCGTGCCGACCGACGCTCCGGAGACGGACGTGCCGACCGAAACGGAGGCCCCGACGGAGACCACTTCGCCCGAGGAGCTGGCCGCACAGGAGATCCTGGACGGCATGACCCTCGACGAGAAGCTCTGCCAGCTCTTCGTCGTCACGCCGGACGCACTGACGGGCCTCTCCCCCGCCACGGCGGCAGGGGACGCCACGCGCGAGGCGCTGGAACGCACGCCCGTCGGCGGGCTGGTGTATTTCGCGCAGAACATCGTATCGGCAGAGCAGGTCACGCAGATGCTGCAGACCACGCAGAGCTACAGCAAGATCCCGCTGCTGCTGGGCGTGGATGAGGAGGGCGGGCGCGTGTCGCGCCTGAGCGGCGTCGGCCTGACGGATGTACTGGACCCGATGGCGACCTACGGCGCGGCCGGAGACACGGCCGCCGTTGAGGACATGGGCAAGAAGCTGGGCGGTCAGGTGAAGGGAGCAGGCTTCAACGTGGACTTTGCACCGGTGGCAGACATCGTGACGAATCCGAACAACACGGAGATCGGCGACCGCTCGTTCAGCAGCGACCCCGCCGTCGCCTCCGATATGGTTGCCGCCATGACGCGCGGCCTGCAGGAGGGCGGCGTGCTGGCCTGCCTGAAGCACTTCCCCGGCCACGGCAGCACGGAGGCGGACTCCCATCTCGGCACGTCCGTCACAAGCCGCACGCTGGACGAGCTGCGCGAGGCGGAGCTGCTGCCCTTCCGCGCCGGGATCGAGGCGGGCGCGGGCATGATCATGGTCTCGCATATGTCCGCCCCGGCCGTCACGGGCGACAACACGCCCTGCGACCTCTCCCCCGCCGTTGTGACGGACCTGCTGCGCACGGAGCTGGGCTATGACGGCGTCGTCATCACGGACGCGCACAATATGGGCGCGATCACGGCGAACTACACACCCGGCGAGGCGGCCGTGCTTGCCATCGAGGCCGGCTGCGACCTCATCCTGATGCCGGACGACCTCGACGCCGCCCTGCAGGCCCTGCGCGATGCCGCCGCAGACGGCACGCTGACCGAGACCCGCATCGACGAGAGTGTCCTGCGCATCCTGACGCTGAAGGCAAAGGCAGGACTGCTTGGATAATCCGCTGTAATTGCAGGGACAGGGCAGCGTAAGGAAGCGCCCTTGGGGTGCAATCTCATGCAGGCAGCCGCGAATTCGCCGGGGGCCTTCCTGTGTTCCAGCCAGTCCTGCGAGATTGCCACGGCTCCTGCGGAGCCTCGCAATGACAAGTCAGGAAGCCTGCCGCTGAACGTACAAAAAGCGCCGCGGGTGCGGCGCTCAGACTGTCGGAAAAGCCTCGCAGAGTTTGCGCCCGCAGGCGCAAAGAAAATGGAAATCATTTTCTCCGGCGGCGTGTACGTCGGAGAAAATACCGCTCGGCTCGCAAACGTGCGAAGGGCGTGCCCTTCGTGCGCTGCAGCGAGCCGCAGCCCCTTTCAAACGAGAGCCCAGTGAAACGGGGCTCGTTTGAGAGCGTGTCGAAAAGGCTTTTTCGACACGCTCAAGCGCCGCGGGTGCGGCGCTGCCCAGATCAGAACGTCATGGGGCGCTGCGGCCGCAGCGCCCCGCCCCATGGGGGTATCTTTCGTACCGTCCGCGGCAGTTTTACGCCGCGCGGCGCACTTGACACAGGCTATGGATTCCACTTCCTCTCCGAATTGGCCGTTCGAAGTGCATTGGCCCGATGCCGGAAAATGTTCCAGGACTGTGTCCGCTTTCAGTATGCCCCGGCGCGGCCGAACAATGCACGCCGCGTTGGTTCATTTTTTCGCATTTCAGGAGGAATTTTCCATGACGCAGGTTTTATCCGCTGCGCTTTCCGTCGCCGCCGTGTTTCTGCTCGTGCGGCTGCTGTCCACGCCGCTGCGCTGGTTCTGGAAGCTGTGCATCAACACGCTCTGCGGCGCGGTCCTGCTCGGCCTTGTCAATTTACTCGCGCCCCTGACCGGGCTCTATATTGCCGTCACCGCGCCCGCGGCCTGCATCGTCGGCTTTTTCGGCCTGCCCGGCTTTGCAGCCGTCGTGCTGATGCAGCTGTTTCTGTGAGCCGCGCGGGTGCGGCGTCACGCCCCACTGCGGCAGCGGCAGGCGCTGCATCGCGCCGAATACGCGCGTTTTGAGGTCGGGGTACGTCTTCGACAGCACGGCGACGAGCTCCTTGATCTCCTGCCGCTTCGTGTGCTTGTCGGCCGGGCACGGATTGTGCACGACGGGCAGGTCGTGCTCCGCCGCGAAGGTGCGCACCATGCCCTCCGTCAGATAGAGCATGGGGCGGATCTGCGTCACGCCGGTCCGATCGAGGTACGTCACCGGCTCAAAGCAGCCGATCCGTCCCTCGAACAGCAGACTCATCAGGAACGTCTCGACGGCGTCGTCATAGTGGTGGCCGAGCGCCACCTTGGAAAAGCCCTGCTCCAGCAGCGCCTGATTCAGCGCCCCGCGGCGCATCTTGGCGCACAGCGAGCAGGGATTATTTTCCTTCCGGTGCTCGAAGATGATCGGCCCGATCTCCGTCTCCACGCGGGAATACGGCACGCCGAGGCGCTCACACAGGCGTGCGACCGGCGAGAAATCCATGCCGCCGAGGCCCATGTCGATCGTGATGGCCGTGAGGTCATAGGAATAGGGCACATATTCCCGCAGCGCCGCCAGAAGCGTCAGCAGCGTCAGCGAATCCTTGCCGCCGGACACGCCGACGGCGATGCGGTCGCCCGGCTCGATCATCCGGTAATCCTCGATGCAGCGGCGCACGAGTCCCATCATTCTTTGCATGCGAATTCCTCCGTTTTTTCGAAAAATTGCCCCTTGAGCATTTGCGAGCATCCGGGAGAAAAACGGAGCATCCGAGAGTTCTTCCGGAGAAAAATGAAATTTCCGAATTTTGTGCTTGACAGCCGGTTTTTCCTGTGGTATAAAGAATAGGCTGTGCACGGGAATATTGTACGCGTGCAGCCCGGTTTTGTCAAAATATTTATTTTCAATATACGGAGGAACTCACTCATGTCCACGACACTGGTCAGAAAAGAGGACGTTCAGCGCAAGTGGTACGTCCTGGACGCAGCGGACAAGCCCCTGGGCCGTACCGCCGTCATCGCCGCCAACCTGCTGCGCGGCAAGCTGAAGCCCGATTTCACCCCGAACGTTGACTGCGGCGACTACGTCATCATCGTCAACGTCGAGAAGGCTGTTCTCACCGGCCGCAAGCTGGAGGAGAAGTATTATCGCCGTCATTCCGGCTGGATCGGCGGTCTGAAGGAAACGAAGTACAAGACCCTCATGGCCGAGCGTCCCGAGTTCGCCATGGAGCTGGCCGTCAAGGGCATGCTCCCGAAGAACACCATCGGCAGAACTGCCATGACTCGTCTGAAGCTGTTCAAGGGTCCGGAGCACATCCATGCTGCCCAGAAGCCCGAAGCCTGGACGCAGGACTAATCAGGAGGTAAAAGACGATGTACGAGAGCAAGAAACAGTATCATTACGGCACCGGCCGCCGCAAGTCCTCTATCGCCCGTGTCCGCGTTTATGAGAACGGCACCGGTTCCATTATTATCAACGGCCGCGAGATCGACGACTACTTCGGTCTCGACACCCTGAAGCTGATCGTCCGTCAGCCGCTGGTCACCACCGACCTGCTCGGCAAGGTGGACGTGGTCTGCACCGTCCAGGGCGGCGGCGTCACCGGCCAGGCCGGTGCCATCCGTCACGGCATCTCCCGCGCGCTGCTGGGCCTGAACGCCGAGTACCGCGCCGCTCTGAAGGCCGCCGGTTTCCTGACCCGCGACCCGAGAATGAAGGAACGCAAGAAGTACGGTCTCAAGGCCGCCCGCCGCGCACCTCAGTTCTCCAAGCGCTGATCGAGATTTCAAAATGCCCAAAAACCCTGGAAACTCAACGGTTTCCGGGGTTTTTCTTTTTGTCCTGTTCTGGCTCAACCTGACCCAACCAAATCGTTTTTACCGGGGACAACTCGGGGACAACTCCCCTTTTTTCGTCTTTATGGGACAACTTCGGGGACAACCACGGGAACAACTTTTAGGCATTTTGGGGTAACAATATCGGCGCTTATCCTGCCTATCTCTTTCATTTGAAACGCTTTGTCACAACGTGAAGTAAAGAAAACCGAATAAAACCATCTTGTAGCCCTTGTGGAATCACCTAAGATTTCACAAGGGCTTTTTTGTTTTGTCCGAAAAAATTTTTTTGAAGGGCACCCATAAAAACACCCCCTCTAATTCCTTACTTAGTGAAGGGGCTCTTCAAAAACTAACAGAGGTGCCGCTTCATGATCTTTGAAAATTAAATAAACAGGTCATCAAGTACCTTAATCAAACTGATGAGCCGAGCAGCATGTACGCTCCTGCGAGAATCCAGTGTTGTAAATATCGGGTTGCTCCTGATATGGCCATGACAGGTTTGAGGACAATGATACTTCCCTACGGGGCTGGCGGAGAACCCGGCAGAGGTGAGACTCCTATGAGATTGTGAAGCACACAGTCGCTTGATGACTTCCTATAGCGCAGAGGGCGTTGAGAACAAATACTGCGCTTTTACATGATCCAGAGCTTAGCTTAATGGGTCGTGAATTCCAAGAAAGGAGGAAAACGCATGGAAAACTGTAAGGTGATCGCTATCACGAACCAGAAAGGCGGCGTCGGCAAAACGACTACTACAGTCAATCTCGGCGTGGGCCTTGCAAACACCGGTAATAAGGTTTTGCTGATTGACGCTGACCCGCAAGGGAGCCTCACGGTGAGCCTCGGTGTAAAGAACCCTGACGAGTTGGATGTGTCGCTATCTACGCTTATGCAATCGGTTATAGAAGATGAACAGCCTCCCGGCAACGCGATTATCGCCCACAATGAAGGCGTTGATCTGCTTCCTTCCAACATTGAACTGTCCGGCATGGAAACGGGCCTGTTTAATGTTATGAGCCGTGAGTACGTTCTGAAATCCTGTATCGAGGGTATGAAAAAGAACTACGACTATATCCTTATCGACTGTATGCCTTCTCTGGGAATGATGACGGTCAATGCGCTTGCTGCGGCAGACAGTGTGATTATTCCATCTCAGCCGAACTTCCTGTCAACCAAAGGTCTTAACTTGCTTCTGCGCTCGATTGCGAAAATCAAGCGGCAGATCAATCCGAGACTGAGGATCGACGGCATTCTGCTGACGATGGTAGATAACCGCACCAACAATGCAAAGTCGATTATCACATCGCTCCGTTCTTCAGTAGGAGAAAACATCCGCGTGTTCGAGTCTGAAATTCCCTTTTCGGTAAGAGCAGCGGAGTGCAGTCTTTCCGGAGAAAGCATCTTCTCCCACGACAAGAACGGGAAAGTAGCAGCAGCGTATGAGGCACTCACGAAGGAGGTGACAGAGATTGAAGAACGTGCAAAAAATCGACCTGGGCCTGACTGGATACGATGAGTTGTTCGCAAATGACGAGGAACGCAAGGTAAACAAGCTCCCTCGCATTTTCGATATTCCCATCTCGGAGATTGATGATTTTCCCGACCATCCCTTCAAGGTGAAAATTGATGAGGATATGGACCAGCTTGTTCAGAGTATCAAAGAGCGCGGGATCATCACCCCTGTCACACTTCGCCCGAAGGAAGACGGACGCTACGAGATTGTATCTGGTCATCGCCGGAAAAAGGCTTGTGGGCTTGCAGGACTGGACACCGTTAAGGCAGAAGTCCGCGAGATGAGCCGCGACGAGGCCATTATCTTGATGGTTGAATCCAACCTACAGCGTTCCACCATCCTTCCGAGCGAAAAGGCATTTTCGTACAAGATGCGTCTTGAAGCCATGAACAGGCAGGGACAGCGCACAGATTTAACTTCTGTGCCAGTGGCACAGAAGTCCACATCAAGAGAACAGCTCGGCAAAGAAGTCGGTGAAAGCCAAGATCAAGTTCGACGTTATATTCGTCTGACGCAGCTTATCCAACCTTTGCTTGACCTTGTTGACGAGGGACGTATCGCGTTCAGACCGGCAGTTGAATTGTCCTACCTCAAAAAGGAGGAGCAGGAAGACTTGCTGGAGGAAATCTCCTATGCTGACGCGACGCCATCCCTTGCCCAGGCAATCAAGATGAAGAGATTCTCCCAGGAAGGTAAGCTCTCCAATGAGGTCATTGAGTCCATCATGAGTGAAGAGAAGCCAAACCAAAAGGAGAAGATCCGAATTAAGTACGAAGATGCAAGACGGTTCATTCCTGACAGCGTTCCGTACAACAAAACCGGTGAGTATATTATGAAAGCGCTTGAGTATTATCACCGGGTACAGGAACGTCAGAAAGACCGAGGTGAAGCAAGATAACCCTTACGCCAAGGGAGTGGTGTACCCTTTGGGAGAAGCTTTGCTGTTTCCCCCTCTCACACTCTCCCCCTGTTTCACCAGCTTACCAGCTCAAAGGAAGAAGAGTAAGGAGATAGGCGTACCTTTGCCTTACAAAACGGATGACCGTACAATGATGGTGAGAAAAATCAAGGAGGCGATCCTATGAGAAAGTCACTTATCATCACGGTTGTCATTGTCCTGCTGTGTTTATGCGGATGCGAAGCCGTTGTAACGGTTCCGGAGAGTCCTGAACTGACAAGAGCAAGCAAAATGCTGCTGACAACGACTGCCGCAGAAGAAAGCACAGATAAGCTGGAAGCAACCACCACATCAAGCGTTGAAATAGATGTGCCTGAAAAGAACGAAGAAGAATCAGGAACCCCGACAGAAGATGTTGTCTCTGTGGACAATAAAGCTGACCTGGCAGAGAAGAATGGCCCGGTAAGTTCAGAAAGCACTGTCCCTTCTTTTGAGGAAGTAAAAGCGGATAAGCCTTCGGAGCAAACCGAGACTCAACTGTCAGCACCGAGTGAACCACCCAGGGAAACGGAACAGTCCAAGCCTACAGAGCAGCCGGTTGCCACTGAACCCGATGAAGCACCGGCAGAACCTCCGGCACCTACGGAGCCAACTGCGATAACCGAACCACCGATCCCTTCTGAGACAGAACCACCGGTGGAGACACAGCCAAAGACCGCATACGATTATGAGTTTGATATCAATGCGATCCGTTCTGACTGCATTGCTATCGGTCAGGGTATGGGCTACACGCTGAATACCTCGCTGTCTCCGCAGAATGCGACATGGTGGAACCCGATAACAGCATCGGAGTCCAATCAAGGAAGCGGACTGCGGTCCAGGCTGGAACAGTATATTCGCTTCCACACCGTAGAAAACCTCAGTGCCTATGGTCTCGATGAGATCACGGAGTTCAACATCTGCTGCGAATCAATCGGCGGCGGCTCTTACGTCATCTACTTTGTATTCGCATAACATCAAAACACAACAACAAGGACGAAGTCCTCTGCTGAAATAGCGGAGGGCTTTTTCTTTATCAAAAAAATGAAAGGATGAAAAGTCGATATGAATGGTATTACCAAATCCAAGAGCACGAAGCTGCTCTCGGCACTTCTTGCTGTCCTCATGATCGTCGCAATGCTTCCTACAACGGCGTTTGCATGGTCTGTCGAGGAAGGCACGAAGTGTACCTCCACGTATGGAGATCATTATGTCGGTTCTGATGGAGAAATGTTCTACAGCAAGCCGACCACCACGGCCATCTTCTATAACGATGACGGCAGTTTCTATGTGAAGACCTACAGCTCCGGCAATGCCAAGTACAAATATATGATGATCGACGGCAACGGAAATCAGCATCATGTGTACTGCATTGAGGGCGGTGTGTCCTTCGACTACAGCGACACCTACAATTCCACCAGCGGAAAGAACAGCAAGTATTTTCAGAATCTGCCTATTGCCGCGCAGTACGGAATCATGATGGCGCTGATGTACGGCTATCACGAAGGTATGACCAGCCCGATTCCCGGTACGAACAATGATGACTTCGCATTTGCAACACAGTGCATCATCTGGGAGTACCAGCAGCAGCTCCGCACGAGCCCTACCTCCATTGCCTCCAACAACGGCATTGATGCGGATATGTACAACCACACCATCAAGGGCAGACCCGCAGAGCAGTGCTACAACTGGATTCTGGAGCAGATGTCCAAGCACTATGTTGTGCCGAGCTTCTCCTCTCGCAATCAGAGCAACGCACAGACCTACACCATGAAATACGATCAGGCGAATGACAACTACAGCATCACCCTGACCGACACCAACAACACCCTGGCCGATATCAACTTCTCTGCCAGCGGCATTACCGTGACTCGCAGCGGAAACCAGTACACCTTCACCAGCAAGAACATGATTTCCAATGCTGTGATGATCTCGGCGCAGAAGAAGACCAATCTCGGCATGGGCAAAATGCTCATTTGGGGCTGCCCCGGCAAGCAGACAATGGCCTCCGGCGCAGAAGACCCTGTGTTCTTCTACCTCAAACTGAACACAGAGACCTATGGCGTTGGCCACATCGTAAAAACCAGCGAAGACGGCAAAGTCGAGGGTATCAAGTTTAATATCTCCGGCAATGGCGTCAATGAGACGGTTACGACCGGTAAGAACGGTACAGTCGATCTGGATCTGCTTCCCGGCACCTATACCGTTACTGAGCAGACCGATGATAAGTATGAAACGCAGTCCGCGCAGACTGTCACTATCGTCAGCGGCAAGACCTCTACCGTCACGTTCAATAACACTCTGCGCCGTGGAGATCTGAAGGTCACGAAGACTTCTGAGGATGGCCTTGTCGAGGGCATGAAGTTCCATCTGTACGGCACCTCCTATTGCGGACTGCCTGTGGATGAGTATTCCGTAACTGATGCCAGCGGTATCGCGGTATTTGACGATGTGCTGATCGGAACCGGCTATACCCTGGAGGAAGTCGGTACTCCCGACCGCTATATTGTCCCCGACGATCAGACGGCGGCAATCGAGTGGAACAAGGTCACCAATAAGAGCTTCGACAACGACCTGAAGCGCGGCGACCTCAAGGTCACTAAGACTGCGGAGGATGGGCTCAACGAAGGTCTGAAGTTCCACCTGTATGGCACCTCTTACAGTGGCATTCCCGTTGATGAGTATGCTGTAACTGACGCCAGCGGCGTTGCGACCTTCAGCAGCATTCTGATTGGCACCGGCTATACCCTGGAGGAAGTTGAGACCCCGATCCGTTATGTCGTCCCCGACAATCAGACGGCGGCGATTGAATGGAATAAGGTGACCAACAAGAGCTTCGATAACGTGCTCAAGAAATGGAACCTAACTGTTACCAAGCAGGACGTCGAAACCGGCTCTGCTCAGGGCGGTGCGAATTTGGCAGGTGCCAAGTACGGAATCTACAAGGGCGACGAGCTGATCGACACCTATGTCACCGACGCGGATGGCAAGTTCACCACCAAATACTATGTCTGCGGCACCGACTGGTCGATCAAGGAGCTGGACAGCAGCGAGGGCTATCTTGTTACTCCCGGCAACGAGCAGATCGGCGTCAGTCCGAAGAACTATACCGCAGAGTATAACAGCGAGGCCATGAAGCAGTACGAACAGGTTAAGAAAGGCAATATCGCTATCATCAAGCACACCGATGACGGCCAGACGCAGATCGAGACTCCTGAGGAAGGCGCAGAGTTCGCCGTCTATCTCAAGAGCGCAGGCTCCTATGACAATGCCAAGGACTCCGAGCGCGATTATCTGATCTGCGATGAGAACGGCTTCGCTCAGACGAAGGATCTGCCCTACGGCAGATACGCCGTCCAGCAGACCAAGGGTTGGGAAGGTCGAGAACTCCTGAAGCCGTTCGACGTGTTCGTCAGCGAAAATGGAGAAACCTACCGCTACTTGATCAACAACGCCAACTTCTACTCCTATGTAAAGGTGGTCAAGATCGACAGCACGACCGGTAAGACCATTCCGGCTTCCGGCATCGGCTTCCACATTGAGAAAAAGCTTCTGTACCAGACGGCAGCATATCACAATGCGCTTTTCGTAGGCTATGACAAGGAAGGCACTCCCAGGTATGGAGCTCTTCGGGCTACAAGGAGCCCTTACAAGGGCGATCTGACAGGGAGCAATAAACACTTCTCCTTTTCCATGAATGAGAACCCGGCACCCGACCACATTCATGTCTTTGAGTCTGCGATTGACGCCATGAGTTACGCGACGATGCTGCTCCTGAATGGAAAAGAGTGGAAGAAAGAAACATTCCTTTCTTTGGCTGGTGTCTACAAGACAAAGCGGGAGAAAGTTGTGCCTGTTGCGCTGGAGCGCTATCTGAAGGACTACCCAAGCATAAAGACAGTCCATCTTCATCTTGACAACGACGGCATCGGGCGCGGGGCTGTCGCCGGAATCGTATCCGGGCTCCAAGAGAAGTACACGGTGCTTGACGAACCTCCCTTGCACGGGAAAGACGTCAATGATGAACTCAAAATCCGCGTCGGAATCATGAGAGAAAGAGAGGAAATAGAACGATAATGGACATTACGATTTATCAGATCAATATGGGTCGGGACCATAATCGTATCGCCTTTGAAGGGCTGGACTTGCTCAAAATGTATCAGGGTTCAGACAAGATCGACAGCCGCATCTATGACCGTGTGTTCGAGGGTGAGGTCGATTGTAAAGACCTTGAGGATGTGTACCGCAAGTTCAATCTGGAACACCCGGAGGGCTATAAGGGTCGGTCTTTGTCCGTGTCGGATGTTGTCGAAATCGTGGATGAAAACGGCGATTCGACCTTCCACTTCTGCGACTCCATCGGTTTCAAGCAGATCGACTTCGATCCCTACCTGACAGAGGAATACAAGGAAGATAAGATCAAGGTCGTTCTCTGCGAACCCGGCAAGGTGGCACGAGTAGCCGAGATCAGCAACACGCCTGCTGATCTCCAGAAGACCGTCAAGGGCGATATCGAGCAGTTCTGCCCCTACGAGGAGGCCGTCGCTATCATCTGCAATGAGGAAAGCAAGTTCAACGGCATGATGCCCAACAGAGCTATTTACAGTGAGCCGCAGGAGATTGAAATGTCCTACGGTGAACTGACGAGCAGGTTCCGCGAGGCCGAACGGAATGGAGGCGAGCATCTTACGGGTTATATCGTCTTTACCGAAGACAGTTTCACAAAGCCATATCCGGAGGCTGCGCGAACCTACGCCGTGAGCAGCAACAATAAGGCGTTCCAGCCCAATATGGGCGGATACTCCATCTACGCCAGCGCACTGGATGGCTCCGATCCGATGATCCGTCTGGAGGGCTATATGCAGAGCGAAAAGGGAGGCAAGGACGGATGGAAGATCGAGAGGTGCTATATGAAGAGTGACGAGAAGGAAATGATCGACGTTATCTTCGGGCCCTTCTTCATCTGCGATTGCAGCGGCCCCAACTACGGGTCTCTGAATCAGGAGCAGATCGACCGTTTCATGAAGCAGTTTGAAAACCCTGAGAGGCTCATTCGCATGAATGGAACGCTGATGTCTGTTCCCTATAAGCCGGAACCGGATCTTTCGAGGTGATGGAGGTGAGAGCATGAGAATCATCGACGATACCTTTATCATCGGGATTGACAGCGGCTACGGAAATATCAAGACCGCAAACTGCTGCTTTCCGGCAAGTGTTGCAGCCTACGACACCGAGCCGGTCTTCAAGGATAACATGCTGGTGTATGGGAATCGCTTCTATCTGATCGGCGAAGGCCATAAGGAATTCCTTGCAGACAAGACAAGGGACAATGACTACTATGTCCTGGCACTTGCCGCGATTGCAAGGGAGATGAATATCTTTCGGTCCTTGACGAGCTCTTTGAAAGGTTGGAAGCGAAGAACCCGGAGCATATTGCGCTCAAATACTATCGGGCGTACCACTCCGGCAGTGCAAAGACATTGAAGTCGATCCAGATCTCCTTGGTGTCCAGACTGGAGAAGTTCAACCTGGATTCGCTTGCAGGCATTACGCAGACCGACGAAATGGATTTGGGTGAGATCGGAGAAAGGAAAACAGCGGTGTTTGCTGTTATCCCGGATAACGATTCCTCCTTCAATTTTATCGTCGGTATGCTGTACACGCAGCTATTCCAACAGCTCTACTATCAAGCCGATTCTGTTCACGGCGGCAGGCTACCGGTCCACGTTCATTTCGTCATGGACGAGTTCGCCAATGTCGCCCTACCTGATGAGTTCGACAAACTGCTGTCTACCATGCGTTCGCGGGAAATTTCAGTTTCAATCATCATTCAGAATCTGGCGCAGCTTAAGGCTCTGTTCGAGAAGCAATGGGAAAGCATCGTCGGCAACTGCGACGAGTTTCTCTACCTCGGCGGTAATGAGCAGTCCACCCATGAGTATGTCTCCAAGCTGCTTGGCAAAGAGACCATCGACACGAACACTTACGGTCGATCTCGCGGGAGAAATGGAAGCTACTCTACAAACTACCAGCTCACAGGGCGTGAGCTCATGACACCTGACGAAGTGCGTATGCTGGACAATCAATACGCACTTCTTTTTATACGCGGTGAGCGTCCCGTACAGGATTTCAAGTACGACATTCTTCATCATCCCAATGTACGGGAAACCACCGATGGCGGAGCACCGGCGTTTACGCACGGTGAAGACACCAGAAGCATTGCGGCTATGTCTTTCGTGTTTGACAAGAACGTTGTCAAGCAGGCACAGGAGATCAAGCCGGAACTACACGATTTTGAACTGCTCTCAGAAGAAGAGCTCCAAGAAATATTTGATAAAAAGGAGAAAGAAGAACATGAAAAACATCAATCGTAAGAACAACACTCAGAAGCCGGAGATTCCCGGCAAGGTCAAAAAGGGATTCCGCTTCTATGCTGCAGCGGTCCTGTCCCTTGCCCTGGTTATGGGCATGAGCGTTACCGCTTTTGCAGCCGGTGACCCGATCACGGTCGTCAACAACCTGTCTGATTTCATCTTCGGCCTGATTCGTGCGGTCGGCCTCATCCTTCTCGGTTGGGGTATTGTGCAGGTCGGTCTCAGCTTCCAGAGCCACGATCCGAGCCAGCGTTCCAACGGCTTCCTGACTCTGGCGGGCGGCGTCATCATCACCTTCGCAAAGGAAATCCTCAACCTGATCGTGGGCTGATCCGGTTTCCCGAAAAAGGGGCGGTCAGCAATGACCGCCCCGGATTGGAGGTGTAACGAATGTCGGATAACTGGATTGTACAGAATCTCGAAAATGCCCTTGAGGTATGGAACGATAAGTTGTCTGAGATCTGGCAACTGATCACACAGTCACCGCAGACATTCAAAGGTGGCTCTATTTGGTCAGTCATTACAAGTATCCACGGAGCTTTACAAGCCATCGGCTACGCACTGCTGGTGCTTTTCTTTGTGGTGGGCGTTGTAAAGACCTGCGGATCGTTTGCTGACCTGAAAAAGCCTGAACACGCTGTAAAACTGTTTGTCCGATTTGCAATCGCAAAAGGACTGATCTCGTATGGCATGGAACTCATGCTTGCAATTCTTGAAATCATCCAAGGCGTGGTAAGCACGATCATGAACTCTGCCGGATTCGGTACGCCGCAGGCGACCATTCTGCCGCAAGAAATTGTCACGGCGGTTGAAGACTGCGGCTTCTTTGAGTCCATACACCTACACCAATGGGCGCTTCGTGGTAGTTGCCAAGAAGGTTTAATCCTGTTCTTTGAGGAAGGAGGCGATAGCTATGAGCAGGATTAAGACGAGAGAAAGCGTGAAGGATATCAAGGTCATTGATAAAGCGGCTGTTGCCTCCGAGCGTATGAAGACGGCGTTGGTCAGGACAAAGGATCAGTTTGAAAATCTGATGGACGATGGCCAGGTCACGCCGTCTGAATATGCGGAGGATAAGATCCGCTATGCTGCGGAAGATGTTGCAGATCGTGTCGGTCATGATGTGTCAGCCGAGACGAAAAAGGCTGTCAATAAAGGCAAAGAGGCATATCGGAAACATCGTGAGGAAAAGCGGATTGAAAAGAATGAGGAACGGGTCAACCGCTACGAAGAGCGCTTACGCAGGGAGGAACAAGCCCGATCTGAGATAAATTCTTCTCAGGAGACCCATTCACATCAGACAACTGCACAAAATAAGAACACTGTTCGACAGAGGAAGAGTGCCCACCAACAGAGTACCGTCAGAGAAACAGCGTCTACAGGTGGTGAAGTCCGAAAGAATGCTGTACGCGGAAAGCGAAATCAGACCATCAAAACAGCGGAGCGGACGGAACACACGATTAAGCAGTCCGCCCGTTCTGCTGGAAAGAAGACTGTGAAGACCGGTGCAAAAGGCACGGTTAAGTATTCAGAAAAGGCAATTAAGACAGCGGAGAAGACCTCCAAAGCGGCCATTAAAACGGCTGAGAGAACGGCCAAGGCAACGCAAAAAGCAGCCCAGGCGACCGCTAAGGCCGCACAGAAGGCTGCTGAAATGGCAAGGCAGGCTGCGATTGCGGCATACAAAGCGGCAGTAGCGGCCGCGAAAGCAATCGCCGCAGCCATCAAAGCGATTGCTGCTGCGATCAAGGAATTGATTGCAGCCATTGCAGCCGGTGGCTGGGTGGCAGTCGTAGTGATTATCGTTATCTGCTTGATCGGCCTTATCGTGGCATCCTGCTTCGGAATCTTCTTCTCTTCGGAAGATACTGGCTCTACGCAGACCATGCAGCAGGTCGTCCAGGAGATCAATCTGGACTATCAGAATAAGCCTGACGATATCAAGAACTCCAACACCTACGACGAACTTGAAATGTCAGGCTCCCGTGCAGTCTGGCCGGAGGTCCTTTCCATCTACGCTGTAAAGACCACCAACGACCCGGATAATCCGCAGGAGGTGGCATCTATGACCGACGAAAAGAAACAGCTTCTGAAAGATATCTTTTGGGAAATGAATGAGATTTCTTATGAAACCGAGGAAAAGACAGAAACGGTCATAGTTGAAACAGATGATGGAGAAGGCAACATCGTAGAAGAGGAAGTCGAAGAAACAACGGTATATCTGTATATCACTGTAAGTCATAAGACCGTAGAAGAAATGATGGCTCAGTACGGCTTCACCGAGGATCAAAAAGCCCAGGTTGCCGAGCTGCTCTCACAAGACAGCAGCATGTGGGCATCTGTTCTCTACGGCATCTACGGAGCTGACGATCAGATTGTTGCGGTTGCGCTGTCTCAGCTTGGCAATGTGGGAGGCGAGCCCTACTGGAGCTGGTACGGTTTCGGATCTCGGGTTGAGTGGTGCGCCTGCTTTGTCTCTTGGTGTGCCGATCAGTGCGGTTATATCGAGACTGGCGTCATTCCCAAATATGCAGGCTGTGTCAACGGTGTCAACTGGTTCAAGGATCGAGGCCAGTGGGCAGATAATGATATCGAACCGGCACCCGGTATGATTATCTTCTTCGATTGGGATAACAAGGGCAGCTCCGGCCCGCAGGACGGCGAATCCGATCATACTGGCATCGTTGAGCGGGTTGAGGACGGCATTGTCTACACGGTCGAAGGAAACTCTGGTGATAGCTGCCGAGAAAACCATTATGCTGTAGGCTACTATGAAATCCTGGGATACGGGATTCCTGCCTATTAACAGCAAATGCCACCCCGTGGGGTGGCACTTACATATGAATGTCCTTGTATTTGTCTAATTCGAGGATTATTCGGTAGATCTGCTCTTGTTCAGATTTGTTTTTTGTCAGCAGAAGCTCATAGCATTTTGCGGGGATATCTGTGCTGTCATCCGGTGTGCTTCCAATCTTATCAAAGAGCTTGGAGAGAGGAACCTCTATTGCGGCAGCAATCTTTTCAATGCTTTCCAACGTAGCATTTTTCTCGCCGCGCTCGACCTGTCCAATATATGTTGGATGGCAACCGGAAAGCTCAGCTACCTTTTCCTGACTGAATCCTAACTGAAGTCTGTAACTTCTTATTCGTTGACCAACTGTCTTTGCTATCTCACTCATTTTAGGCACCTCATTGTGTTCTGAATATAGTCTATAAATATTGGAACTGTTTTTCCACAGACCATTGATATTGTTTGCTCTGCGGTGTATACTATAAGTATTATAATTGTGGAAAGTAGTGCCTTTAAGCACTGGCTGAGGGCTGAACGATGAAAAATCAAACTTGTTGCTTTACAGGTCATAGAAAAATACCGTTGGATCAACTGGAGAGCGTGACCCAACGGCTGAGGGATGCTGTTATTGCAAGTATTAAGGACGGCTATCTGTATTTCGGTGCTGGCGGAGCTTTGGGATTTGATACTCTTGCTGCGCAGACAGTATTGGACCTGAAAAAGACTATCCCCAAATTAAGCTTATTCTTGTCTTACCCTGTAAAACGCAAGCCAGAGGCTGGAAGCAAGAAGATATTGAAGAATACAACCGGATTATGAAGGCTGCTGACAAAGTAGTATATACATCACAAGATTACTATAACGGGTGTATGCACAAACGAAACCGTCACCTTGTAGATAATAGCAGCAGATGTATTTGTTTTCTTACCGAGAAAACAGGCGGCACATTTTATACTGTCAATTATGCCTCTGAGCATGGGCTAATGATAATCAACACTGCTAAATAGCTATCGCAATATGGGCCCATAACTCCTTCTCACATGCGCAACTACACTATCAACGAGAAATGGTGCAACCATTTTGCCGCACCTTTTCTTTGCATAATGCGAATATCAGCCAAATCCATTGAAAAAAGAGATGAAGTGTGGTATAATATATTATGCGTTTTTGTAACCACGAGTCGGTGGCTCTAATCCATGCTGTATGGAGGTATCATATGAAGGTTCGTTACGATAAGCTGTGGCGTCTAATGAAAGACAACAAAATGAAGAAGAGTGAGCTTGCGAAAGCAGCTGAGATTAGTTCCTATGCTATGACCAAGTTGAATCGTGATCTTCCGGTCAGCATGGAAGTTATGATGAATCTTTGCAAGGTCTTTCACTGTGATATTGGGGACCTCATGGAAGTAATCGAAGAAGACTAAAATTGACTAAGGAATGAGTGGAGAAATGCGAAACTTAGAAAAACTGTTTTCCAAACCGCTTCCTTCGACGCGTGGAGGATCGTTCTACAATACCTTCCCCTATCCTACAAAGATATCTCCAGAGGCAATTGCTGTCTATATTGCTTCTGCAACGAACCCCGACGATACTGTCCTCGACGCTTTTGCAGGAAGTGGGAGCACTGGAATTGCGGCTCTTCTCGCTGAGCATCCAACAGAAAAAATGCAAGAAACAGCCAATGCATTAGGAGTAGAGCCCATTTGGGGAAAAAGGAATGCAATCCTATATGAAATTGGTACATATGCCGCATTTGCTACAAAGACCATCAGCTTGTTCAGAAGTTCTATGCTGAATAGACAAGGAAGATTCATATGGACATAAAAGCAAAACTTCGCCCTTTCTATGTGGCTAAGATGCTCTATGAGCAGACAGATGAGGACCATTATCTGACGATAGCTCAGATCATGGAGCAGCTCGAAAAAGACTATGGTATTTCAACCTCTCGCGGAACTGTGGGTGATGACATAAAAGCACTCCAGGAGCTCGGAGTTGAAATTGAGGTTGTCCCTTCGACGCAAAAGCGTTTCTCGCTCATTGGCCGGAGATTCGATCTGCCTGAGCTCAAGACATTGATTGACGCTGTAGAGTCTGCAAGATTCATACCTAAGAAGAAGAGCGCCGCCCTGGTTGAAAAGCTCGGTTCTCTCACAAGCCATCATAATACGGAGAAGCTTGTTCGCAATGTTGATGTAGAGAATCGCCTCAAAGCCGACAACGAGAAGGTCTACTACATCATGGAGGCGTTGAACGACGCGATCAATGCCAGCAAGAAAGTGTCGTTCCAGTATTTCACCTACAATGTCCGAAAGGAGCAGAAGCTGAAATACGATGGCTACACCTATGTGTTTAGTCCGTATAAGCTGATTTGGAATGGCGATTACTATTATGTGGTTGGCTTCTCTGAAAAGCACAAAGGGATCGGCAGTTTCCGCGTAGATCGCATTGCCAGATGTCCCAAAATCCTTGATGAAGACGCTGTGCAGCCTCCGAAGAACTTTGACCTGAATGTCTACCTGAACTCAATGTTTCGGATGTACAACGGCCAGAGAAAGCAGATCGAATTGGTGTGCAGCAACGATGTCATGGATGCAATTATAGATAAGTTCGGCAAAGATGTTCATGTGCTGGCCAATGATATGAAATCCTTCCGCGCCGTAATCGAAACCTCTGTTGGCAGCGTCTTTTATAGCTGGATATTTGGGTTTGGAGGAAGAGTTGCAATTAAGTCTCCCGAAGATGTTAAAGCCGAGTATGCCGAAATGGTACGGACTGCTGCGGAGGCACTTTCTGAGTAAGCCAAACGAACACCGCAATTTGGAGGATATCAATGCTTGATAATAAAGGATTCGACTTGTGGGCAGACGGATACGACAAAACTGTAGGCGTATCTGAGGAAGGAAACACCTATCCTTTTGCCGGATATAAAAATGTGCTGGGAACCATCTATAAGACCATTATGGAGAAAAAGAACGCTGTTGTCCTGGACATTGGCTTCGGCACCGGAACGCTCACAACGAAGCTGTACGAAAACGGCTGTAACATCTACGGCCAGGACTTTTCAGCGCGGATGATTGAGCTGGCTTCCGAAAAGATGCCCAACGCTCATCTATATCAGGGCGATTTCACACAGGGATTGGTAGAGCCGCTCTTGGCACAGCGCTATGACTTCATCGTAGCGACCTACTCCTTGCATCATCTAACCGATAAACAGAAGGTCTCCTTCCTGCGTGTGCTGTGCGATCATCTGAACCCAGACGGACAGATTCTGATCGGTGACGTGGTCTTTGATAACCGAAGGCAACTGGAACAGTGCCGGAAGGACGTGGGTGACGAATGGGATGACGATGAAATCTACTTTGTTGTAGACGAGCTCAAAGGAGAATTCCCGGAGCTCGGTTTTAAGCAGATCTCTCACTGCTCCGGTGTTCTGTCCATCCCTGCAAGGATTTGATAAAAGCTAAAAGGAGAACCTCCTGCTGACAGTTCTGGATATGACGGAGGATAGATGATGAAAATAGAATCTGATAACATTATTCTACGCGATATGATTGAGTCCGACATTGAGGACTATGTGCGTTGGTTCACGGTGGAACGTGAATGGGAAAACTGGGATGCTCCCTGGGAAAAAGAGGATACTTGCAAAGAAACCGAGCGTAAAAGATGGATGGAATACTATGAATCTGTGAAAGATCGTCCGGATGATGCACATCGGTGGAAGTTTGAAATCGAATGGAACGGCAGACACATTGGCTGGGTCAGTTCCTACTGCATTGACGAAAACTACAAATGGGTTGGAAAAACCGAGGACTGTCAAACTGTTTACCATGCCGTTGGAATTGATATTTGTGAACCGGATGCGTGGGGTAACGGCATCGGAACAAACATTCTCCGTACCTTTATGAACTATTGTTTTGAGAGCGGTATGAACGAGCTTTACACACAAACCTGGTCGGGCAATGCCCGTATGCTCCGCTGTGCCGAAAAACTCGGTTTTGTAGAATGCGACAGAGACGTCGGCGCGCTGGAGATTGATGGGCAGAAATATGATGGGCTGACTTTCAAGATAAATAAATGATTACGCACAGATCATTTCGTAGTTTGTGAGGATAAATCGATGAGCAGAACAGAAAATGTTGAACTGACAGATTTATGCCTGATCGAAGACGGCGACAAAATACTGCTTCAAAACAGAGTCAAGAAAGACTGGCGAGGATACGCACTGCCGGGCGGGCATGTGGAACCCGGAGAATCTTTTGTGGATGCGGTGATCCGCGAGATGAAGGAAGAAACCGGTCTAACGGTCCTTAATCCGAGATTGGTTGGAGTCAAACAATTTCCCTTAGAGAATGGAAGGTATGTTGTCCTGTTGTTTAAGGCAACACAGTGGTCGGGTGATCTTATCTCATCCGAGGAAGGCCAAATGGAATGGATCAAGTACAGTGACCTTTCTGTAGTAAAAACCGTGGATGATTTTGATGATCTTCTGAAAGTGATGAACACGCCGGAGCTGACAGAATTTCAGTATTTGGTTTCGGGAGACGAATGGACTGTATCAATCAGATAAATCGGGATTTGGAGGTGTGATTGATGAGAATTGTAGAAGTTACAGAAAACAAAAAACAATATCTTGATTTGCTCCTGCTGGCGGATGAGCAGGAAGATATGGTTGACCGTTATCTCTATAATGGTAAAATGCATATTCTTGATGATGACGGAGTGAAATGCGAGTGTGTCGTAACGAATGAAGGGACTGGAATACTTGAAATTAAGAATATCGCTACAGTTCCCCCATTTCAGCGAAAAGGCTATGCCAAAGCGCTGATTGAATTTCTTGTTGAAAAATACCGCAGACATTTTTCGATACTGCAAGTGGGAACCGGCGACAGCCCGTTGACGATACCCTTTTATGAAAAATGTGGCTTTGTACGCTCGCATACCGTGCCAAATTTCTTTACGGATCATTATGATCACCCGATATATGAGTGTGGTGTACACCTTGTAGATATGGTGTATTTGCAAAGACCTCTATAAAACAAATTCCAGTTTGCTGAACTGAATATAGCGTACATAGCCGCTTGGTTTTCAAAAGAAATCAGGCGGCTATTTCTATTTTGAAGGAGGTGTTCGCTATGAACGAAACAAATTACAACGCTCGTCTTTTGTAGGCGAAGATGAAATCTTTCGGTATTATTGTATTGACCGATCAATTCGGCCCGGCGGGAAGATCGCCGCTTTTTTACCTGCACCCTTCCAATCTCGGTCCTTTCGCGATATAATATCACTTCATGAAAAAAACGAAGATACAGGGAGACGGAAAAATGCAGTTGCGGGAAGATCGCCCGGCTGACTGCCAGCGTCTAGAGATGCTGTTCCTTGCGGCAGACGAACGCGGCGTGGGTCTTGGCAGGCAGATGCTGGAATGTGCCGTGCGGCATTACGGCGTCCGGGAGCTGACGGTCAACGCGCAGACGGTCGGCTTTTATGAGCACACGGACCTTTCCGCCTGAACGCGGACGGAATGGATGAAGCGGGCGAGCGATTCCCGCTGCTGTATATGAGAAGAAACCGGAGTGAAAAAACATGATCGATAAGATGCTGATCCGTGGAGCAAAGGTCCACAACCTGAAAAATATTGACGTCGATATTCCACTTGGAAAAATCGTCGGGATCGCAGGCGTGTCCGGGTCCGGCAAGTCTTCGCTGGCGCTGGGCGTGCTGTATGCCGAAGGCTCGCGCCGCTATCTCGAGGCCCTGTCCACCTATACCCGCCGCCGCATGACGCAGGCATCGCGGGCCAGCGTGGACGAGGTGCTGTATGTACCTGCCGCACTGGCCCTGCACCAGCGCCCCGGCGTGCCGGGCATCCGCAGCACGTTCGGCACGGGAACGGAGCTTCTGAACAGTCTGCGCCTGATGTATTCCCGCCTTGCCAGCCACCGCTGCCCGAATGGCCATTATCTGGCCCCTTCGCTGCTCGTCGCGGCCGGGAAGGAGCTCGTCTGCCCGGCGTGCGGCGTGCATTTTTATGCTCCGTCTGCCGAGGAGCTGGCATTCAACTCGCAGGGCGCGTGCCAGAAGTGCGGCGGCACGGGCATGGTGCACACCGTCGATATGGCGACGCTTGTGCCGGATGAGTCCCTGACCATCGACGAGGGTGCGGTTGCCCCGTGGAACAGCCTGATGTGGTCCCTGATGACGGATATCTGCCGCGAGATGGGCGTGCGCACGGATGTACCGTTCCGCGAGCTGACGGAGCGGGAGAAGGACATCGTGTTCCACGGCCCGGCGGAGAAAAAGCACATTTTCTATCACAATAAGAATACCGGGCAGGCCGGTGATCTGGATTTTACCTACTTCAACGCCGTTTACACCGTAGAAAATGCTCTTTCCAAGGTCAAGGACGAAAAGGGCATGAAGCGAGTGGAAAAGTTTTTGAAAGAGGATGTCTGCCCGGATTGTCACGGCACGCGCCTGTCGAGCGCGGCCCGCGCGCCGAGGCTGCGGGGTATTTCTCTGGATGAGGCCTGTACCATGTCGCTGACACAGCTCGTCGAGTGGGTAAAGAGTGTGCCTTCCGGCCTGCCGGAGGAGATGCGCCCAATGGCTGAGAGTATTTGCGAAGCATTCCAAAGCACGGCCAAGCGCCTGATGGATCTCGGACTGGGCTATCTGACGCTGGACCGCTCGGCGTCGACGCTCTCGACCGGTGAGCGCCAGCGGATGCAGCTGGCCCGCGCAGTGCGCAACCGCACGACCGGCGTCCTCTATGTGCTTGACGAGCCGTCCATCGGCCTGCACCCGTCGAATATCGTGGGCCTGACCGGTGTGATGCACGATCTGGTCGCCGACGGCAACTCCGTCATTCTGGTCGACCACGACACGCAGATCCTGAAAGAAGCCGACTGGATCGTCGAGATGGGCCCGGAGGCGGGCGCAAAGGGCGGCTATGTCATCGCACAGGGGGCGATCCCTGCAATCGAGGCCAACTCCGCCTCTCAGATCGGACCTTTTCTTGCCGGAACGGCAGAGACAAAGCTGCGCTGCTGTACTGAAAAAGAGACGCTTTTTGCAAACGGGACGATCCATCTTTCCACCGATTCCATCCATACCGTCAAGCCGCTGGAGGTGGATATCCCCAAGGGGCGCCTCACCGTCGTGACCGGCGTGTCCGGCTCCGGCAAGACGACCATGGTGCTCGAGAGCCTGATCCCCGCGCTGGAGTCAACCATCGCTGGCAGTGCACTGCCAGCGCATATCCGCACCGTTTCGGCCGACGGCATCGCGCATGTCAAGCTCATCGACGCGACGCCGATCGGCATCAACGTCCGCTCGACGGTCGCGACCTATGCGGGCGCGCATGACGAGCTGCGCAAGCTCTATGCCAAATCTCCGGACGCGAAGGCGCGCGGCTATAAGGCAGGCGATTTCTCCTACAATACCGGCTCCCTGCGTTGCCCCGGCTGCGACGGCACCGGCATCGTCAGTCTGGACGTGCAGTTCCTGCCGGATGTGGACATTCCCTGTCCGGACTGCCATGGCTCACGCTATGCCAGAGCGGCCGAAGCAGTCCGCCTGACGAACCGCGCGGGGGAGAGTGCTTCGCTTCCGGAGCTGATGGATATGGACGTGAATTCCGCGCTGGAATTCTGCCGGGACCGGAAGACCGTCAGCCAGAGACTGGCCGTTCTCCGGCAGCTGGGCCTCGGCTACCTGACGCTGGGCGAGGAAACGCCGAGCCTGTCCGGCGGCGAGGCACAGC
>OJQT01000258.1_pt1 | contig 29833 bp, 27 predicted proteins | sample 1598771 | NCBI WGS metagenome assembly OJQT01 (sample SAMN03922517, study PRJEB24848) | human gut metagenome | isolation source: stool sample | host: Homo sapiens | place: Germany | collected 2010-02
AAGGGTCTGCAAAACCCTCATCCACCAGTTCAAATCTGGTCGTCACCTCCAAAAGTTCCCGGAAGCTGCGGCTTCCGGGATTTTTTGTTTTCTTTTGCCGCCGGACGTGCTAGAATAAAGAAAACCACGAGAGGAGTCTCCTGCCATGCCCGCTGAACATCACACCACCCTGACCCCGGACACGCCGGTGCGCTACCTCAAGGGCGTGGGGCCCAAGACCGCCGAGCGGTTTGAGAAACTGGGCATCGTGACACTGGCCGACCTGCTCTGCCACTATCCCCGGCGTTACATCGATTTTTCCCGTCCCTACTCCATTGCCGAGGCCCCGCCAGACACCGAGTGCGTGGTGAAGGCTGAGGTGTTCGCCAAACCTGCCGGGCGCATCCTGCCGGGCGGGCGGCGGATGGAGCGCATCACCGCCGGGGACGATGTTTCCAGCCTGGAGATCACCTGGTTCAACAATCCCTATGCCACCCAGAAGCTGGAGCTGGGGCAGGAATACTATTTTGAGGGCATCGTGACCGGCGGGATGCTTCGCCGTCAGATGGTCAACCCGCAGGTGCGCACGGCGGCACAGATCACCGCCGCTCCCTTCGAGGCCGTTTACCCCCAGACCGAGGGGCTTTCCAGCACCGTGATCGCAAAATGCATCCGGCAGCTGCTCCCCCATGCGGAACTCCTGCCCGACCCGCTGCCAGAGGAGATGCTGAAAAAATACCGCCTGCTCTCCAAGGCCGATGCTGTGCGGGCCATCCACTGCCCTGCCACGGAAGAGGAGGCTTTTGCAGCCCGGCGGCGGCTCATCTACGAGGAGCTGCTGGTGCTCCAGTTGGGCATTGGACGAATGAAGAACCGGGGCAGCGCCTCCACCGGTGCACCCATGCAACGGCTCGACCCGGCCCCCTTCTGGGCATCGCTCCCCTTCTCCCCCACCGGTGCCCAGCGCCGGGCCGTAGACGAAATTCTGACCGATCTGTCCGGCAGCACCTCCATGAACCGCCTTTTGCAGGGCGATGTGGGCAGCGGCAAGACGCTGGTTGCCGCCGCCGCCATCTGGGCCTGCATCCGCAGCGGATATCAGGCGGCCCTGCTGGCCCCCACCGAGATCCTTGCCGCCCAGCACGCAGAGAATCTGAACCAGATGCTGGTCCCCTTCGGGATGCGTGTGGCCCTGCTGACCGGCGGCATGAAGGCCGCCGCCCGCCGCACCACGCTGGCTGCCATCCGTAGTGACGAAGCCGACCTTGTGGTGGGCACCCACGCCATCCTGAGCGAGGGCGTGGAGTTTGCCCGGCTGGGTCTGGCTGTGGTGGACGAGCAGCATCGCTTCGGCGTGCGCCAGCGCGGAATGCTGGCCGAAAAGGCCGCGAACCCCCATCTGCTGGTGATGAGCGCCACGCCCATTCCACGCACACTGGGCCTGCTGATCTACGGTGATCTGGACATCTCTATCCTTGATGAGCTGCCCCCGAGCCGCAAGCCCGTCAAGACCCGGTGCATCACCGGAAAAAAGCGGCGGGATCTCTACGGCTTCCTTGACCGGGAGATCGGAGCCGGACGGCAGGTATATATCGTCTGTCCCGCCATCGAGGACACGCCGGACGGCGGGCTGAACGCCGTGAAGAGTTACTACGAGGACATTGCCAAAGCTCTTCTCCCCGACCGCCGGGTCGGCCTGATGCACGGTAAGCTCAAGCCAAAGGAAAAAGCCGCTGTAATGGACGATTTCAAAGCCGGCCGGCTGGATGCCCTGGTATCCACCACCGTCATCGAGGTGGGCGTGGATGTCCCCAACGCCACCGTCATGGTCATCGAGAATGCCGAGCGCTACGGCCTGAGTGCCCTGCACCAGCTGCGGGGCCGCGTGGGCCGGGGTGCCGCCGAGAGCTGGTGCTTCCTTGTCAGCGACAACACCGCCGAGAGCGTCCAGAAGCGGCTCAAGTTCCTCTGCTCCACCTCGGACGGCTTTGCCGTGGCGCAGTTCGACCTTGAGACCCGCGGCCCCGGCGACTTTTTCGGCAGCCGCCAGCACGGCCTGCCCACCCTGCAGATTGCCGACCTGATGAACGACACCCGCACCCTTCACGCCGCTCAGGCCGAGGCCGCCGCTCTGCTGGCAGCAGACCCCCTGCTGGAAGCGCCGGAGCACAGCCTGCTCGCCGCGCAGGTCGAACAGATGTTCACAAAGGCCGGAGCCATGAATTGAAACAATAAAAAGAACCGGTTTCCATGTATTTTAAATGAGAAAGGCTCCTGCGAAAGCAGGAGCCTTTCTCATCATTACGATTCTGTCATCGGTTCAGGCTTTGCGCCGCCTTGGCGATCACAGCCAGCAGATCGACCAGATGTTCCACGTCCATCTGGCCGCTGTTGTTGGCAAAGGCATAGAAGCAGCCCTGCACGCAGAACGAAAGCAGGATGCCCCGGTCGGGGTCCGCTGCAAAGGTGGGGTCTTTGGCAGCCAGACGGTCTCGCAGACCCTTTTCAATGCAGTTGGCAAAGATCCCCTGCCTTGCCCCGGAGAAAAGGATGTTCACCGCCTCCTGGTTCTGAACAAAGGCATGGAACAGGTCACGGGTCAGCTGCTCTGTGTGTGCAGCGGTAAGCCCTACATTGGGCACACTGTCCAGAATGACATGGATGAGCTTGTTCTCCAACCGGCTGGACAGCTCATAGATATCCTCATAGTGGGCATAAAAGGTGGATTTGTTCACCTTGGCCAGTGTGCACAGGTCTTTGATCCTGATCTTCTCCAGCGGCTGGCGGGCACGCAGCTCCATGAATGCCTTTTCGATGGCGCGGTCAGTCTTTTCAATGCGGATGTCCAAAATAATCCACCACTTTCATTGTTTCGTTGGATATCCAACGCTTTTCGTTTTTCGGGGATAGACAGTTTGTTCGAGTTTTCTTACAATATCAATAGAGAATCCCTTTCTCTCTCAATGCGGCTTCGATCCTCTGGAATGTTTCTTCATCCGGGCAGCGGAGGGTGTGCAGATGTACACCGCCGGTCATCCGGCTGAGCAGGCACTCCGGGGTATTGGCTGCCTGGGTGATAAAGGTGTCCACATCGTATCGGCTGGCGAGGTTCAGGTTGCCCCGCAGTTCGCCGTAAAGCGGGTTTTCCACCGCCACATCGACCACCACGCCTCCCTGATCCACCACCGTGTAAAGCTCGGTGCGCATCTCATCGGCGGTCCTGTGCACACAGGCCAGGATGCCGGTGTAGCCGCCGGGGGTCGGGTGGAACTGATACCCGCGCGGGGTGGCCTCGATCTCGGCCCCGCCTGCCCGCAGAAGGGCCACGTCCCCCACCACGATCTGGCGGCTGACCCCCAGCTTTGCGGCCAGTGCACTGGCACTGATGGGTGCGCTGGCCCCATAGAGCTGTTGCAAGATCTTTTCCCGGCGCTGTGCTGCGTTCATTGTTGTTCCCCCTGTCAGCATTTTTCCCTATTATAATAGTGCATGACAGGTGTCCTGTCAATCCAGACGCAGGACAGTGGCGTAATTGGAGGGCAGCTGGACCTTCATCCGGCCAGATGCAAGGCTGACCATCACATTCTCAGCGCCCACGGTATCGGCCAGCAGGTCCATTGCAGCGTTGGCCTCCACCGGCAGCTGGAACTCCATCTCCGCCGGTCCGTCGCCGTTGTTGAATACGGCCACGAGGGCTTTTCCATCCAGCACCCGGGCAAAGGCATAGCACTGGGTGGTCAGCTGGAGTTCCTTCACCTCGCCCCAGCTCAGGGCCGGGTATTCGGCCTTCAGCCTGCCCAATGCGGCGTACACACTGGTGACGGGGTTGGTGGTCAGGTCATCCCGGAATTTGTCCAGCTCCAGGCAGGGGCGCAGGGGCCAGTCACTGCCCCACTCCTTTTTGCCCTCGATGCCAAATTCGGAGCCGTAATAGATGGACGGAATGCCCCAAAGCGTGTATACTAGAATTGCAATGTGCCGGATGTGCGCCTTGTTCCGCAGTTTATTGGGCAGGCGCTCCACATCGTGGTTGTCCGAGAAGGTATAAAGCCGGGTGTCGTGGCAGAGTCCCTGCAGGCGGCGCATGGTGTGTGCGATCTCAAAATAGTTGTGGTCATTGTGGCCGCTCCACAGGCCCTTGTGCAGCTCATAGTTGGTAACAGAGTGAAGCATTTCAGGGTTGGCCCAGCGGCTGTAATCGCCGTGGATGACCTCGCCCATCAGCCAGAACTCAGGCTTGACCTCGTTGGCAAGGCGGCGCAGGCCCTTCATAAAGTCGAAGTCCAGCACATCCGCTGCATCCAGCCGGATGCCGTCAATGTCGAATGCATCGACCCAGAAGCGGATGGTATCATAATGGTAGTTCTGCACCTCGGGGTTGCGCTGGTTCAGCTTGACCAGCAGGTTGAAGCCGCCCCAGTTGCCATAAGAAAAACCGTCGTTGTACTCGTTGTTGCCCCAGAAGTTCACATCGCAGAACCAGTCCTTATAACGGGCGTTCTCGCGGTTGGCCTGCAGGTCTTTGAAGGCAAAGAAATCCCGGCCCACATGGTTGAACACACCGTCCACAATGACCTTCTGGCCCCGGGCGTGGCAGTTGGCCACGAACTCCCTGAACTCCTCGTTGGTGCCCAGGCGGCGGTCCACCCGGCGGTAATCGATGGTATCATAGCCGTGGGAGCCGCTCTCGAACAGCGGGCCGATATAAATGGCCGTGCAGCCCAGGTCTTTGGAGGCGTGCTCGGCCCAGGCGTTCAGCTTTGCGAACGCGCCCGGTGTGGGCCGGCCGTCGTTTTCGTGCGCACAGCCGCACAGGCCCAGCGGATAAATGTGATAAAAAACTGCGGTATCATACCATGCCATAGTTACTCTCTCCCATATCATTTCTTCTGCCGCCCAGCAGCGGCAGGCTCAGTATACCACAAACTCCGCCAATTGTGTGGATATTTGATAAATTTTCTACATAGTCTCTGTTAAAATCAGCAAGTGTGATGATTTTGATTAAAAATTATTGGTAAATATGACCGGGTGTATCCCGTTGAGAAAAGGAGAAATCTGCATGAATTTTCCCACCATCGACCGCTCGTTCTTTGCGGGCGAATGCTTTGATGCCTACCGTGTGCTGGGCGCGCACCCCTGCCGGGATGACTTTGGGCAGGAGGGCTGGCGGTTTGCCGTGTGGGCCCCGGGTGCTGTGGCTGTGGAGATCTGCGGCGGCTTTGACGGCTGGGGGCCGGGCGTTCCCATGCAAAAGGCTGACACCGGCGTGTGGAGCGGCTTTGTGCCCGGCCTTGCCGAGGGAGAGCTGTACAAATACCGCATCCATGGCAAGGATGGCAGCACCGTGATGCGGGCTGACCCCTACGCCTTTTCCACCGAGCTGCGGCCCGGCACGGCCAGCAGACTGGCCCGGATGGACTTTGCCTTTGACGATTCCAGCTGGATGGAGCGGCGGGACAAGTGCCGCAATCTGCCCCTGAACATCTACGAGCTCCATGCAGGCAGCTGGAAGCACAAGCCCAACGCCACCCGCGAGGACGGCTCGGACGGCTGGTACAATTACCGGGAGCTGGCCCGGGAGCTGATCCCCTGGCTGCTGGATCACCGCTTCACCCATGTGGAGCTGCTGCCGCTGGCAGAGCATCCCTTTGATGGCAGCTGGGGCTACCAGACCACCGGTTACTTCTCTGTCACCAGCCGCTACGGCGACCCTGCCGACTTTGCAGCCTTTGTCAACGCCTGCCACCGGATGGGCATTGGTGTCATCATGGACTTTGTGCCCGTCCACTTTGCCGCCAACGGCGACGCGCTCGCCAACTTTGACGGCACCCACCTCTACGAGTACGACAGCGATGTGGGCCACAGCGAGTGGGGCACCTGCAACTTCAACTATTACCGCCGGGAGGTGTGCAGCTTCCTGAACAGCGCCGCTGCCCTCTGGATGGATGTCTACCACTGCGACGGCATCCGGATGGATGCCATCTCCCGCGCCCTTTATTGGCAGGGCGACCCCAACCGCGGCGTGAACGAGGGCGCTGTTACCTTCCTGCGGAACCTGAACCACGGCCTGAACGAGCGCTGGCCCACCGGCATCTACACCGCCGAGGACTCCACCAACTTCCTCAAGGTCACCGCCCCCACCCGCTACGACGGCATCGGTTTCGATTACAAGTGGGACATGGGCTGGATGCACGACACGCTGGATTATTTTGCCACGCCCTTTGGTGAGCGGCCCGATGCCTATCACAAACTGACCTTCAGTATGCAGTATTTCTATAATGAGCTGTATCTGCTGGCACTCAGCCACGACGAGGTGGTGCACGGCAAAAAGACCATCATTGATAAGCTGTGGGGCACTTACGAGGAAAAATGTGCCCAGCTGCGCACCCTTTACTTCTACATGTACACCCACCCGGGCAAAAAGCTGAACTTTATGGGCAATGAACTGGGGCATTTCCGGGAGTGGGATGAGAAAAAGGAGCTGGACTGGGGCCTGATGAAGTATCCCTTCCACGACAGCTTCCAGAAATATTTTGCCGAGCTGGGCCGCCTGTATGCCACCGAACCCGCCCTCTACGATGGCGAATACAACCCGAACTGCTTTGAGTGGATCGCCTGCGAGAGCCGGGACGAAGGCGTGTACGCCTGGCTGCGGAAGGGCGCGGGCCAGACCATCCTCTGTGTGATGAACACCCAGAATACCGCCCACAAAAAGTTCCCGCTCTACTTCCAGTACCCCTGCGCCGCCGATGAGCTGCTGAACAGCGAGGCTGCCTGCTGGAACGGTGCGGACCGCAGCCGCACCAGACACCTGCACACCACCGATGGCGGCGTGTATGGCCGGGACTACACCCTGAGCGTGGATCTGCCCGCCATGGGCAGCCGGATGTACCGCATCACGCCGGAGGCTCCCCACCCGGAGGCCGCGCAGGCCTCTGCCCGTAAGGCCGCCGCCCAGAAGCGCAAGGCCACCATCGCGGCAAAGCAGAATTCCAAAAAGTAATATCGCATTCAAAATATCCCGTCTGCTGAAATGCAGGCGGGATATTTTATCTTCCGGAGGCCTGCCCTCTTGCCTGCGCCGCCCGGAATCATTATACTGTAAGCTGTAATATTGTGGTTCAAAACCGAGGAGCATGTACAATGTCAACGATACTTTCTGAAAAGAAGACCCTTTCGCCCTGGGCAAAAGGCGGCATCGGGTTGGGTGCCGGAGCACTCCTGCTGGTGCTGGTGGGTCTGCTGTTCCCCACCGCGGCGGCGTTCTTCCCGCTGGTGAGCCTGTGGTGCAGCTGTGTGCTGTTCTACGGCGCACTGTGGGTGCTGCACACTGCCGGTGTGGAGCTGGACTTCTTCCACCGCGCAGCCATCATCGCCTTCTGGGCCGGAGCTGTGCTCTACTTCTATTGGGCGCTGGGGCGGCGGCAGTTCATCTACGCCTGGGATTATGTGAACTACATTCAGAAGCAGTTCAATACCGAAGCGGCTTTTGCGCTGGGTCCGGTGGCCGGTTTTAAGTATATCATAAGCACATTTTCTGAAGATTACACCAATTTCATCACTCTGTTCACCGAGTTCCCATTCTGCCTCACCGCAAAAACGGGTGACAGCTACGCTTTTGCGCAGGTTTTCTGTGTGCTCCCCAGCCTTATGCTGATGCTGTCTGGTCTCACGATCAAAATCGGGCAGATTCTGGAGATCAAGAATAAGTTCTGGTATTTTATCATCGGCTTTTCCTGGGTGCTGACCTATCCGTTCCTGCGAATGAGCGCTATGCTGGCACAGCCGGACTGGTTCGGTCTGATCTTCGCTTTTGCCATTCTGCTCCTCACATTGGACTACCGTTTTGAAAAGCTGGAGCCGGGGCGGTTCGTGCTCATCTTCCTGGCAACGGCCGCCATTATCCTGAGCCGCCGCTGGTACTTATATTTTGTGGTGGGCTATTATTTTTCCTATGCGCTTCTGCTCTTTGTAAGCAGTGCAAAGCTCGCAAAACAGGGCCAAAAGGACCTTGCCCTGCGCCGAGTACGCAACCTCATCCTGTTTGGTGTCTGCGCCATGGCAGCAATGGTGGTCCTGCTCTGGCCCATGGTCAGCAAGATCCTGGCTTTTAACTACTCCGACCGCTATTCGTACTATAATGTCGGCGGCATTGCAGTAGAGCTCTATTATCATGCCATGCGCACCGGCCTGCTGAACCTTATTTTGATCCTGTTTGGTTTGTGGCTCTGCGTCAAGCGGAAAAAGCCCAGCCTGCCTGTGTTGGCGCTGTGTGAGCTGATGCTCAGTATGCTCTTATTTACCCGAGTGCAGAATTCTGGCTCCCACCAGATGCTGCTGTACGTGCCCGCCTATGTCATTCTGTTTCTCTGCGGTGCGGCGGGTCTGGCAGAGAGTATCGAGCATTTCAAAATACCAAAGCTTTGTTTCTGGGTCTTTACACTGTTGTTCGCCGTGTCGGTGCGGTGCTCCCCGCTCACTGTCATGGCCTTGCCAGAGTTCGTTATCCATGCGTTCCACCCGGCAGACCTTGCTGAGTATCAGCGGCTGGACGAGCTGACCTATGACCGCAAGGACAAACCGCAGATCCAGGCCATGGCACAATGGCTGGTTGAACATCTGGGGGAGGGCGAGGTCGCCTATATGATCCCGGATGACATGCTCTACAATCCCGGCCACCTGCGGAACTGTGACCTGCCCAACCATGCACTGGACGGCAAGTTGCCGGACAGCTTCTCGGTGCCGGGCACCCACTATTTTCCCACCGGTTTCTTTGATGCCAGATATGTGGTAACTGCAGACCCGTTCCCCCTCTCACTGGCTCCGGACACGGAACTGGGCCACCGGTTCAACGCCGTTTTTCTTCAGCTGAGAGAGACTACCCACCAGCAAGTTGCGACCTTCGATATGGGCAACGGCACGGTGTTCACGATCTGGGAACGTACCACTCCCGTGACACGTGAGGAAGTGGAGACCTATCTCCATGAATTTGATGCTGAAAACGCCAAATACCCAGAAATGTTTTCCGCAGTTGCGGAAAACTGGCTGGCTGTTCATGGTTTATAAAAGGAGAGTAAAACGATATGTCCAACAACGCAAAAAATCTACCGGAAGTAAAATTAGGTCAGTACAAAGGGCTGGCTGTTACCCGCCATGTGCGGCCGCTTTCCGAAAAGACCATTGACCAGGAGATGGTCCACCAGACCCGGATGCGTTCCGTCTACCACAACTCCACCGCCCCCGCCAAACGCGGCAGCCGGGTCCTGCTGGATTTTGTCGGCTTCATGGACGGGGAGGAGATCCCCGACAGCCGGATGGAAAAGGTGATGGTGGTTCTGGGGGACGGCAAGCTGATGCCTGCCGCCGAGGATGCCATCTACGGCCACACCGCTGGCGAGACCTTCCGCTTTGATTTCACCTACCCGGAGCAGTTCCGGGTGGAGGAGCTCTCCGGCAAGACCGCGCAGTTTGAGATCAAGCTGCACTCCGTGGCCGAAAAGACCACCCCGGAGCTGAACGAGGACTTTGCCCGGGCACAGGGCTATGCAGACCTTGCCGCCATGCGCGAGGCCGTGCGGGCCAAAAAGCGGAAGATCCACGAAGATGCCGCCGACCGCGCCGCTGGGCAGGAACTGCTGGCAAAGGCCGGTGCCAACCTGACCGTGGACCTGCCCGAGGCCATGCTGGACCGTACCGCCGACAACGAGATGCGGATGCTGGAGCAGCGGCTCTCCCGCAGCAACATCACGTTGGAAAAACACTGCAAGAACAGCCACACCACCGCTGCCGCCCTGCGGGCAGGCTACCGTGATGCTGCCGAGCGGAATCTGCGCTCCATGCTGGCCTCCCGCTCCATTGCTGAAGCCGAAAACATCACCGTGAGCACGCTGGAGGTCAACAACGAGTACCGCCGCCTGTCCCAGCTGCAGGACACCCCGGAGGCCGATATCCGCCGGGTGCTGAGCCCGGACACCCTTGCCGCCGCACTGGTTGCACAGAAAGTCCAGCGCTTCCTGCTGGACAACGCCGACATCACCACGGTGATGGACCCTGAAAAGGAGTGATCCTATGAGTATCTTTACGCGCTACGCCATGGATGCGCTGATGAAGACCACCCACCCTGAAGTAAACCGCAAGCAGTGCTGGAACCTGCACCCCCACCGCACCCCCTGCACAGCCTGCAAGGATATCTGCCCCTATGGCGATGAGATCTTCACCCGCCCCAACCTTGTCAAGGACTGGGATCCCTGCACCGACTGCGGCCTATGCGTCTCGGCCTGCCGGTCGGGCTGCATTGCCCCCTCGCCGGAGCAGGTGCAGCGGGATATCTCCCCCGCCGACAGCGATGGCGACACCATCTGGATCGGCTGCGAAAAATCCACCCGGAAAAACACCGTGGTGCGCACCTGCGTCTCGGCTTATTCGTGGGAAGCGCTGGCCTACCTTGCCCTGAACAAGAAGATCGTCCTCGACCTGACCCCCTGCGGCGAGTGCGAGAACGATGTCTGCGCCGAGCATCTGCGTGCCGTTCTGACCCGGCTGGTGGAGTTCTTCGGCCAGCCCCTGTTCGAGGCCCGGTTCACGCTGGCATACGAGCTGGACGATGCCCCCTTCCACGTCAAGGAATACTCCCGCCGTGAGATGATGGAGCAGGTGACCTCCGGCTCCAAAAAGGGCACCAAGCAGCTGCTGCGGATGCTGCCCGGCCTGCGCAGCGAGGACGAGAGCAGCCAAGATTTCCGGCTGCTGCTCCACCAGTACACCAAGCAGCTCAAGGCGGTGTCCGAAACGCCCCTGCGCTATGGCTACCACCTGCCCAACTTCACCCAGAAGTGCTTTGCCTGCGGCCGGTGTGAGAAGAGCTGCCGCAGCGGTGCCATCAAGTTTGAGGACCTGCCCGACGGCCAGACCCGCGCGGTGATCACGCCGTGGAAGTGCAGCGAGTGCGGGGTCTGCGTTGCCGCCTGCTCCAACGGCGGTCTGGACGGCCTGAAGCTGCGCCAGCTCACCAGCCTTGGCCCTGTCAGTGTCTACAAGTGCACCAAGACCCTCTGCAAGGAATGCGGCAAGCCCATTGCGCCCAACTGTGCGGACGGCATCTGTTCTGTCTGCCGCATCAAGCTGCGCACCAAAAAGCGTCAGGAGGAGGCTGTGGCCCGCGCCAAGGAGCGTCAGGCCGAGCGCGAGGCCAAAAAGGCTGCAGAAGCAGCTGCAAAGGAGCTGGCTGCCGAGATGCAGCCCTCTCAGCCAGCGCAAAGCGCCGCTGCCCCTGAAGCAGGAGCCGCTCCCGCCCCGACCGAAAGCACCTGCTGATCGCTGGACCTCTCCGGGGCTTCGCATGGACAGAGAGGTTTTTATTGACGCAGCTCCAAAAAAATGCTATAATTCTTCTTAACCACCCAGCTGTGGTCGGGAGGACAAGTTACAAAGGCGTAACGGATGTGTTTCCGTTACGCCTTTTTTGCTTCCCGCTGCCGGGAAACAGCGGGCCTGTCGGCTTTGGGCGGCAACCAGACTTCAACACGAAGAAAAGAGGGAATTTCATTATGAAACAGTCTATTTCTCGTCGTCAGTTCCTCAAGGCAAGCGGCCTGGCAGCCGCAGGTGCCTGCGCCGCCGGTCTGCTGTCCAGCTGCGGCGGAAAGAGCGGCGGCAGTTCCTCCGGTTCTGCTTCCGGTGCGGATACCAGCAAGTACACCGTGCTTTATTCCAGCCAGCCTGCGACCCTGAACTATCTGACCACCGCCACCGACCTGGAAATGGTCGTGGGTGCAAACTGCGTGGACACCCTGGTAGAGTACGACAACAAGGGCGTGATGCGCGAGGGCCTGGCCACCAAGTGGGAGTGGGATGCCGACACCCTGACCTGGACCTTCACCCTGCGCGGGGAGAACTGGGTGGACAACAACGGCGAAGTCGTTGCCCCCGTGACCGCACAGGATTTTGTGGATGCCCTGCAGTATGTGCTGACCCCGGATTACGCTTCCTCCAACGTGGGCCTGGTCACCGCCTACATTGCCGGTGCGAATGATTACTACAACTATCACGTCTACCTGACCAATGCTGAAAACGGCACTGTGGACGATGACGGCACCACCTATGTCACCGATGGCAGCGGCAACGTGACCGTGACCGCAGCAGACGGCACCGCTTCCACCTACGCCCCCGTGGACTTTGATTCCGTGGGCGTGACCGCTGTGGATGACCACACCCTGGCCTACACCCTGACTTACGATTTCCCCGGCTTCCTGAGCCTGCTGTGCTACCTGCCCTATGAGCCCGCCTACGGCCCCCTGCTGAGCGAGATGGGCGACCAGTATGCCACCAGCGCCGAGACCCTGTACAGCTGCGGTGCTTTCTACCTGTCCGATTACGAGTCTCTGGAAACCTGGATCATGAAGAAGAACCCCGAGAACTATGATGCGGACAATGTCTTTATCGACACCATCAGCCGCATTTACAACGCCGAGGCTGCCGTGAACGGCCCTGAGATGATCAAGCGCGGCGAGATCGACGAGGCCACCATCGGCTCCGATATTCTGGACAGCTGGCTGGCCGACGATACCACCAAGGACATGGTCTCCATGGATCGTCCCAACACCAACTACACCTACTTCTACATGTTCAACTTCATGCCCTTTGCACACGAGTTCTCCAACTGGAACGTTGAGGGCGTGGATGCAGAATACGAGCCCGAGAACTGGGCCAAGGCCATCAACAATACCAACTTCCGCAAGGCTTTCCTGTACGGCATCAACAACGCCGTTACGCTGGCTGTCAGCGCACCTCTGGGCTATGACAGCTACAAGCTGAACACCATCACTCCCCCGAACTTCTGCGCCACCACCGATGGTGTGGACTACACCCAGTGCGGCGGCCTGGCCGACCTGACCGAGTTCTTTGACGAGGCCAAGGCCAAGGAGTACCGTGATGCTGCCATTGAGGAGCTGACCGCACAGGGGGTCACCTTCCCCATCAAGGTGCAGCTGCCCTACAACCCCTCCACCACCGACTGGGACAAGCAGTGCCAGGTGCTCAAGCAGCAGCTGGAGGGTGTGCTGAACGACGGCACCGACTTCATCGACATCATCATCACCGCCGGCCCCTCCGACAGCTTCCTGTCTGCTGTGCGCCGCAACGGCAAGTTCGAGTTCCTGCTCTGCAACTGGGGCGCTGACTACTCCGACCCCGAGACCGAGACCGACCCGTTCTATCAGGCCGAGGATTCCCGTGGAATGCGCTATGCTTACCTGCGCACCGGCGTGGAAGACGGCTTCATCACCGGCGAGACCGCAGATGCTGTTATGGCCTACATGAACGCCATCGAGGCCGCAAAGCAGATCACCGATGACATCGATGCCCGCTACAAGGCCTTTGCCGATGCCGAGGCTCTGCTCATCACCAACGCACTGGTCATTCCGCGCGGCATGAGCGTGCCCGCCTATCTGGCGACCCGCCTGAACTACTGGGAGGGCCAGTACGCTTCCACCGGCTTCTCCAACAAGCGCCTGAAGGGCATCCACGTCCTCGACCACTACATCTCCATGGACGAGTACGAGGCAAACCGTGACGCTCGCTAAGCGTTCCTTCTTCTCATAACATAAAATACACCCCCTCTGCACGGCAGTTTCTGAAGCTGCGCCGCAGAGGGGGTGTTCTTTTTGTATGTTCAGTTACACTTCAAAATCCAGGCAGACGCGGGTCTTGGTGTAGGGGCGCACCTTGCCATCGGCCACAGCCACGTGGGCGGGGTGGGTGGAGTAGCCCTTGAGGGCGGCTGCATCGGTAAAGGTGGTGTCCAGCATCAGGTCTGCGTTGGAAGAGGGCAGGCCGTTGATGTTCACATGCACCTCCACAAGGCCCGGGATCTGCCCTGCCAGGCCCTCCAGCCCGGTTTTGATGTTCGCCTTGATCTCTGCCTTTTCGGCGGCAGAAAGCTCGTCCTTGAGCTGCCAGAGAATGATATGCTTGACCATAATAAAATACCTCCTGCGTTTTCTCCATTGTAGCAGAGAAATGCAGGAGGTGCAATTGGTTTTTGAGAAACGGCAGAGCTCTATTTTTAGTCGTTGCTGTGCTCCCACGATTCATACGCAACGACGTAGATGACATCCACGATCACCATAATCACCAAGACCACGGTGCGGGCTGTGCGGGCCTCTGGGAACACGATCAGAACATTGGAAAGGCCAAACGTAATACCGTTTGCCAACTCCCAGATGCCATTTTTCTTCTGCCAGAACGCCCGATATTCAGGGTCACGGTTATACTGGTTGAATGGGAGGTTAATGAGCGGATCCTTGCCCATCAGGTCGCGCACGCCAGTAATAAACCACAGTACCGTGAGTACGATTGTAAAAAGAACAGAACCTGTCATAGGAAATGCACCTCCTTTTCTATCAGAATAACACACGGCCATGGAAAAAACAAGGACGGAATTCAACTCTACAAAAGGGAAGGCCCCGCCCGCAAACAACGGCCGCACAACAAAAAACCAGCCGGATCGAGGCGTTTGCAAGCCCTCGTCCGGCTGGATACTTACTTCTTCGGAGTCATAAGCCTCTTCTCCTTGGGTTCTCTCATTTTCGGAGTATGCGTTTCATAGGGTGACTCTCCTTAGAAACTACCTGAAACTGAAGAGTTTTATGCAAGGGGATGAACTACTCTAGTACATTGGACTGACCCTTCTCTTAACTGTTGGACTGCGGTACCGAGATTCTGAAGATGAATTTCATATTACCACATTCTTTCGAGTTAGATTTGCCAGGGATTCCATTGCTTAGTACATTGGAGTTACTCCTTTTTGGTCATTCAAACAGGTGCATCCGTGTAACTGTCCTCATCATGGGAGATCACCTCGGGCGGATCTATTTGAATTGCCAGGGGATTTATTCTGACAGACTGTACTGTTTTCGCATTTTTGATGCTCAAGACCGGCTCTTTGATTTGTTTTGTTATACGGGGGAAACATCCCGTTTGTGGAGAGCCTCTGTTTTGCTTCTCAGCGAATCCCGACAGTCTGTCCGAACTGTGCGGGTTCCATATCAACCATCGGTCTCGCTCCTTTCTACTTAAAGTCAGCGGGGTTAGCTCTCATTTGAGCTTCTGCTGTACTTCTCTGGTTTCTGGCTTTATTATACAGGAAGATGCACAGTTTGTCTATTCGCAGAGTGTACAACAAATCAGACATATTTTTGCATCAAAAGTCCAAATTTCTGGGATACATGAATTTCGTCTTTCCGGTGCACTGCTCCGCCTCCCCGGGCAAAGGCTCTGCCCCGCAGATCGTGCAGGGCCATCGCAGACACTGCTCCGGCATGTTAAATAGGTATCATCACAGAGCATGCAGCTATATAAATCTGATATGCCCGCTATAAAATCTGTGAATAATATGTCGATTTCACCTCATCCAAAGGCCAGAAAATGGTACAGATGGCTAAGAATCAGCAAAGAGATTGTGCAAATCGCATAGTTTTCCCCCTGTACTTTTTGCAATCTGCACAACTGTTTTCATCCAAAGCAGAAATGGAATATAACAAAAAGTAGAATGTTAGGTGGAGGGCTGTAAAACCGACAGAAATCGTGCTATGATACCATCACAAATTAAGAAAGGAGAGAGTGCTAATCAATGAATGCGTTGACTGCTGCTTTGAAAGAAGAGCTGAATGTTGACATGGTCACGGTGTTCGGGCTTTCCATTCCGGAGTCCGTGGTCGTGAGCTGGGGCATCATGGCGTTTCTTGTCATCGGCTCCATCCTGCTGACGCGGAATCTGCGGGTGGATCACATCACCAAGCGGCAGGCCATCCTGGAAACGGTCGTTACTACGATCAATGATTTCTTTGTGGGCCTGCTGGGCGAAAGTGGAAAGCGCTATGTCCCCTATCTGATGAGCGTGGCGCTGTACATCGGCTGCTCCAACCTGATTGGTGTGTTCGGCATCAAGCCCCCCACAAAGGACCTGAACGTCACAGCGGCTCTTGCTCTGATGAGCATCTGCCTGATCGAGTATGCCGGCATCCATGCACGCGGCGGCGTTGGCTTCCTCAAGAGCCTGGCTGCCCCCACCCCCATCATGGCCCCCATGAACGTGCTGGAGGTGGCCATCCGGCCCACCAGCCTGTGCATGCGACTGTTCGGCAACGTGCTGGGCGCTTTTGTCATTATGGAGCTGATCAAGCTGGTGGTGCCTGTGTTCGTGCCTGCCATCTTCAGCCTGTATTTTGACCTGTTCGATGGTCTGATCCAGACCTACGTCTTTGTGTTCCTTACCTCTTTGTTTATGAAGGAGACCATGGGAGACGAAGAGTAAACCCTTTCCATCATCAAATCAAAAGGAGATTAAAATTATGAACGGACTTATCGCTCTGGGCGCTGGCATTGCAGCGCTGACTGGTATTGGCGGCGGCATTGGCATCGGCATTGCAACCGGCAAGGCAACCGAGGCTATTTCCCGCCAGCCCGAGGCTTCCGGCAAGATCCAGACCAACCTGCTGCTGGGTGCTGCTCTGGCCGAAGGTACTGCAATTTTCGGTTTCGTCGTTGCACTGCTGATCATCCTGTTCCTGGGTTGATAACGGAGGCATGACGAATGCTGACACTGAATCTGAATCTTCTGTATACAGTCGTCAACGTTCTGATTCTGTTTTTGCTGCTGCGGAAATTCCTGTACAAGCCTGTTATGGGGATCATCGCACAGCGTCAGAAACAGGTGGATGACGCACTGAACGCCGCCGAGACCTCCAAAAAGGAGGCCGCTGCGGCCATGAACGCTGCGCAGGACAAGCTGCGCAATGTGGACACCGAGGCTGCTGCCCGCCGCGAGACTTACGAGCAGCAGGCCGAAACTGCAAAGCAGCAGCTGCTGGCCGAGGCCCAGAAACAGGCCGATGCCATTGTAGCCGAGGGCAAGGCCGCTGCTGAGGCAGAGCGCCAGCACAAGCTGCGCGAAGCCGACGCACAGACCACCGCACTGGCCCGCGCCATGTGCGAGAAGCTGCTGAGCCGGAACCTGACCGAGCAGGACGATTCCCGTTTGCTGGACGATCTGCTGGAGAAAGCAGGTGCTGAGCATGGCAACTGAGTTCAGCCGCGAATTCTTCTCTGAGAACCGCATCGTCAAGGCTGATCTGCGCGCCGCACATCAGCTCCGTGAAGAGGACATTGCCCGCATCAAGGCCGAGGTCAAGAAGCTCTATGATGCCACTGAGGTCATCCTGAATGTCTCGGTGGACGAGAGCCTGCTCTCCGGCTATGTGCTGCAGGTGGGTGACCGGGTATTCGACAACTCCGGCCGCCACCAGCTGGACCAGATGATGGCTGGCAAGCCCTCTCTGGCCACCCTCAAGACCCGCATCGAGGATTACAAGCCTGCCCAGACCTCTGCCGAGGGCGGCGTGGTCATCTCCTCTGCCGATGGCATCGTGCAGGTGGAGGGCATGGACAAGGCCGTTTACGGCGAGATCGTCACCTTTGAGAACGGTGCCAAGGGCATGGTCGAAAGTGTGGACCCGGGCAAGCTGGGCATCATGCTGTTCGACGGTGCCGAGACCGTGGGCGTGGGCACTCTGGTGACCCGCAGCGGCAAGCGCGCCGGCATCCCTGTGGGTGATGGTTTCCTGGGCCGTGTCATCGACCCGCTGGGCGAGCCCATTGACGGCAAGGGCCCGGTGAACGCCGAAGGCTACAACCCCATCGAGAAGCAGGCTCCCGGCATTCTGGAGCGCCAGAGCGTGGATACCCCGCTTCACACCGGCATCCTGGCCATCGACTCCATGTTCCCCATCGGCCGCGGCCAGCGTGAGCTGATCATCGGCGACCGCCAGACCGGCAAGACCTCCATTGCCACCGATGCCATCCTGAACCAGAAGGACACCGGCGTGCTCTGCATCTATGTTGCTATCGGCCAGAAGGCTTCCTCCATCGCCCGCGTGGCCGAGGACCTCAAGAAGCACGGTGCCATGAGCTACACCACCATCGTGGCCGCCACGGCCTCCGATTCCGCTCCCCTGCAGTACATCGCACCCTATGCGGGCACTGCACTGGCCGAGTATTTCATGTCCAAGGGCAAGAGCGTCCTGATCGTCTACGACGACCTTTCCAAGCATGCGGTGGCCTACCGTGCCATCTCCCTGCTGCTCCGCCGCTCTCCCGGCCGTGAGGCTTACCCCGGCGACGTGTTCTATCTGCATTCCCGTCTGCTGGAGCGCTCCTGCCGGATGCGCGACGATCTGGGCGGCGGTTCCATCACTGCCCTGCCCATCGTCGAGACCCAGGCGGGTGATGTCTCTGCTTACATCCCCACCAACGTCATCTCCATCACCGATGGTCAGATCTTCCTGGAAAGCGCCCTGTTCAACGCAGGCAACCGCCCCGCCGTCAACGTCGGCCTGTCGGTCTCCCGTGTGGGCGGCGCTGCCCAGACCAAGGCCATGAAGAAGGCCAATTCCAACCTGCGTATCGAGCTGGCCCAGTACAAGGATATGGAGTCCTTTGCCCAGTTCAGCTCTGATCTGGACGCTGAGACCCGCCGCCAGCTGGAACACGGCAAGGCCCTGACCGAGATGCTCAAGCAGCCGCTGTACCAGCCCAAGTCCGATGCCGAGCAGGTGGTCGTGCTGACCCTGGCTTCCCACGGGATGCTGGACGACCTGCCGCTGGCTGACCAGCGCGCAAAGACCAATGCCTTTGTGCGCCAGTTCCACGCCGATGTTTCCGGCACCATGGACGCGATCACGTCCACGGGCAAGATCACCCCGGAACAGGTGGACACCATCCTGACCGCGTGGAAGGCATTCGCGGGAGGGGAGAGCAATGGCATCCAGTAAGCTGCTCAAGGAGCGGATCGAGAGCATTCAGGATACCATGAAGATCACGAATGCCATGTACCTGATCTCCTCCTCTAAGCTCCGCAAGGCCCGGCAGAACTACCAGAACGTTCTGCCCTACTTCACCCGGATGCGGGATACCATCTCCCGCGTGGTGCCCCACCTGCCCGATGAGCCGGTGCACCCCTTCTTCCACGAGCGGAATCTGGAGAACCCCAAGCGGGCCTACATCGTGCTGACTGCCGACAAGGGCATGGCCGGTGCTTACAACCAGAACCTGCTCAAGTTCCTGCGGGAGCACGCCGACCAGAACGACCGGTTCTATGTCATCGGTCAGGTAGGCTACCGTGCCCTGTTCCGCAAGGATCCCCGTCTGGTGGAGGATTTCCATTACGGTGCCACGGCTCCCACCCTGCAGCGTGCCCGTGATATCACGGTGGATGCCATCGATGATTTCAAGTCCGGCAAGCTGGACGAGATCTACATCGTCTACACCAAGATCCAGAACGCGCTGACCAGCGAGCCGGTCATGGAACGCCTGCTGCCGCTGGACCGTGCCCACCTCACGCCTGCTCCCAAGGGTCTGGGCGACCCCCGCGGCGAGGTGGAGATGTTCCCGGATGCCTGGACGGTGTTCGAGCAGACGGCCCCCATCTATATGCACGGCATGATCTTTGGTGCCATGACCGAGAGTTTCTGCGCCGAGCAGAGCGCCCGCATGACCGCCATGGATTCCGCCACCAAGAGCGCCAAGGATATGATCCACGATCTGGAGCTGGAGTACAACCGCTCCCGTCAGGGTTCCATCACCCAGGAGATCACCGAGATCATCGGCGGCGCGGCGGCGGTACAGAATAACGAATAATGCTGGATGCGTTTCTCCCCCGTTGGGGGAAGAAACGCATCCCACACAACATAATGCAAGAGGCAATTGTATGATACAGGGAACTATTATTCGAGTAGCGGGCCCCGTGGTGGATGTCAAATTCACCGGGGGCAAGCTGCCTGCCCTGCAGGAAGCGCTGACTGTGACCGCAGAGGGCACTGAGCGCACCATGGAGGTGGCGCAGCACGTCGATGAAACGACGGTGCGCTGCATCATGCTTTCTGCCAGCGAGGGTCTGGGCAAGGGGATGGAAGTTACCGCCACCGGCCACGGCCTGAATGCCCCTGTGGGCGAGGGCACTCTGGGCCGCATGTTCGACCCGCTGGGCCGCCCCATCGACGGCAAGGGCCCGGTGGACGATCTGCCCCACTGGCCCATCCACCGCAAGGCCCCCAGCTTTGCGGAGCAGAAACCTGCAACTGAAATTCTGGAGACCGGCATCAAAGTCATCGACCTGCTGGCTCCCTACGCCAAGGGCGGCAAGATCGGCCTGTTCGGCGGTGCCGGTGTCGGCAAGACCGTGCTGATCCAGGAGCTGATCCACAACGTGGCCACCGAGCACGGCGGCTACTCCATCTTCACCGGTGTCGGCGAGCGCTCCCGTGAGGGCTGTGACCTCTGGGGCGAGATGAACGCTTCCGGCGTTCTGAACAAGACCGCGCTGGTCTTTGGTCAGATGAACGAGCCTCCCGGAGCCCGTATGCGGGTCGCCGAGACCGGCCTGACCATGGCAGAGTACTTCCGTGAGGAGACCCACAAGGACGTGCTGCTGTTCATCGATAACATCTTCCGTTTCGTGCAGGCAGGCAGCGAGGTCTCGGCCCTGATGGGCCGGATGCCCTCCGCCGTTGGCTATCAGCCTACCCTGGCCAATGAGCTGGGTGCCCTGCAGGAGCGCATCACCTCCACCCGCGACGGCTCCATCACCTCGGTGCAGGCCGTCTACGTCCCCGCCGATGACCTGACCGACCCGGCTCCTGCAACCACCTTCGCCCATCTGGACGCAACCACCGTTCTGAGCCGTAAGATCGTGGAGCAGGGCATCTACCCCGCTGTCGATCCGCTGGCTTCCACCTCTCGCATTCTGGAAGCCGATATCGTGGGCGAGGAACACTACCGTGTGGCCCGCAAGGTGCAGGCCACCCTGCAGCGCTATCAGGAGCTGCAGGACATCATCGCCATCCTGGGCATGGATGAACTGAGCGAAGAGGACAAGCTCACCGTCACCCGTGCCCGCAAGCTGCAGAAGTTCCTCAGCCAGCCCTTTGCGGTGGCCGAGAACTTCACCGGCCTGAAGGGTGTGTACGTCCCGCTGGCAGAGACCGTCAAGGGCTTTGCCGCCATTGTGGACGGCCAGTGCGATGACCTGCCCGAGTGGGCATTCTTCAACGTGGGCACCCTTGCGGATGCCCGCAAGAAGTACGCAGACAAACAGGCGGAGGAAAAGGGCGGTGCCAACTGATGGAAAAGTTCATCCTGAACATCACGGCTTCCAGCGGTGAATTCTATCAGGGCTACTGCGAGAGCCTGACCCTGCCCACCGGCGACGGCGTGTACGGCGTGCAGGCCGGGCACAACCCCGTGCTGGTGGCCCTGCACATGGGCATTGCAAAGTTCACCGTGGACGGTGAGACCCGCGAGGTGCTGGTGGGCGACGGCATTGCAGAAGTGACCCCCACCTTTGTCCTGCTGCTGGTGGACAGCGCCGAGCGGCCCGAGGATATCGACCGCAACCGCGCCGAGGCTGCCCGCATCCGGGCCGAGGAGCGCCTGCAGCACAAGCAGAGCATGCACGAGTACTACCAGAGCAAGATCGCACTGGACCGCGCCATGCAGCGCCTGCAGACGGCCGCCAAATACAAGCGTTAAACGCTCCCCTCAAACAGAACACCGTCAGTCTGACACAACGGGCTGACGGTGTTTTTGTTGTTTTACTGCGCTTCGATCTGCGCTCCCCTGCTGCACCCTCTTGTAAATTGCCGCGGAAAAGCGTATCATAGAATCAAATACAAGCAAAGGAGCATTCTTATGCGTGCATACGAGCGACTGTTGAATTATGTCCGCGTTTACACTACCTCCGACCCCGAGAGCGGCACCCACCCCTCGGCAGAGCGGGAGTTTGACCTGGCCCGCCAGCTGGTGGAAGAGATGAAGGCTCTGGGCATCGAAGATGCCCGGGTAGACGAGCACTGCTATGTCTACGGCAGCATCCCCGCCACCCCCGGCTGTGAGGACAAGCCTGCCCTGGGCCTGATTGCCCACATGGACACCGCCCCCGATGCTTCCGGCGAGGGTGTTTCCCCCATCCTGCACGAGAATTATGACGGCCGTGATGTTACCCTGCCCGCCACCGGCATGGTGATGAAGGTCTCCACCTTCCCCTTCCTGGCCGACCTCAAGGGTGAGACTCTGATCACCACCGACGGCACCACCCTGCTGGGCGCAGACGACAAGGCCGGTGTGGCAGAGATCCTGACCGCCGCCGAGATCCTCCTTGCCGAGGGCCGCCCCCACGGCAAGCTCTGCATCGCCTTCACCCCCGACGAGGAGATCGGCGAGGGCGCTTCCCTCTTTGATATCCCGGGCTTTGGTGCGGATTTCGCCTACACCGTTGATGGCGGTGACGTGGGCGGCATCGAGTATGAGAACTTCAACGCAGCTGCCGCCACCGTGACCATCCACGGCTTCTCGGTGCATCCCGGCTCCGCCAAGGATGCCATGATCAACGCCTCCAATGTGGCCATGGAGTTCCACACGGCCCTGCCCATCATGGCCCGTCCCGAGACCACCGAGGGCCGTCAGGGCTTCTACCACCTCTGCCAGATGTACGGCGACGTGACCAACGCAAAGCTGGGCTACATCCTGCGCGACCACGATGCCGATAAGCTGCAGTACAAGAAGGATAACCTCCTCCACATTGCCGATTACCTCAACGGCAAATATGGCCCCGGCACCGTGGAGGTGGAGATCAAGGACAGCTACCGCAACATGCTGGAAAAGATCAAGCCCCACTTCCATCTGGTGGAGAACGCCCGCAAAGCCATCGAAAAGGCCGGTCTGACCCCCGAGGAAGTGCCTGTGCGCGGCGGCACCGATGGTGCCACCCTGAGCTGGAAGGGGCTGCCCTGCCCCAACCTGGGCACCGGCGGCTTCAACTTCCATGGCGTGTGCGAATGCACCACCGTAGAGCGCATGGACAAGGCAACCGAAATCCTGCTGAATATCGTGGAGATCTACAGCAAATGATTCCGCTGCCGGAACGTTTCCACGCTGACCGCACATAAAAAATGGACGGCTCTCGTTTTCGAGAGCCGTCCATTTTTTCTTATCCCACGTTGATTTGTCCAACGGGCAGGATCTTGCGTTTGTTGTCATCGGGTTTGCTGGTCAGGCTGATGGCAAAGGACACCGGGCCCACACGGCCCATGAACATCACCAGCATATACAGCAGCTTGGCCCCGGTGTTCAGCTGGCTGGTCACGCCCACCGAAAGGCCCACGGTGCCAAAGGCGGAGCAGGATTCAAAGATCGCATCAATGACCGTTACGGCATCCGAGGTGTTGTAATAGACCACCACGGCAGAGCCCAGCGCTGCCACCATGCCCAGCATGATGATGGTCAGCGCACGGTAAACGGTCTTGGATTCAATGTGGTGGCCGCCGATGACACAATCGTCCCGGCCCTGTGCCACGCTGCGCATGGTCAGGATCAGAACAGCAAAGGTGGTCACCTTCACACCGCCGCCGGTGGAACCGGGAGCCGCGCCGATGAACTGCAGAACGCTCATCAGCAGCTTAGTGATGGGCCCACAGGCGGCCAGGTCGATGGTGTTCATACCGGCAGTACGGGTTGACACCGACTGGAACAGGGCAGCCATTACCTTGCCCGGCACGGACAGCCCGCCCATGCTCTTGGGGTTGTTCCACTCCATCAGGCCGATGAGGACAGCACCGCCCACCCACAGGATGCAGGAGAAGAGCAACACCATCCGAGCATGGAGAGACAGGTGCCGCTTCTTGCGCCACTCGCCGATCTCCACCCAGACCATAAAGCCCAGACCGCCTGCCATGATCAGGAACATGATCACAGCCTGTACATAATAATTACTGACATAGGGAGCCAGCGAGGAATACTGCCCGAACCGGCCAAACAGATCGAAGCCCGCATTGCAGAACGCCGAGATGGCCGTGAATGCGCTGATCCAGATGCCCTCCGCACCAAACTGCGGCACAAAGGCGATCATCAGAAGCACCATGCCAATGATCTCAAAGGTCATCGCCAGCTTGACCACGATCTTCAGCACATCGGTAGCCTGCGAGTAACCGCTGGCCGAAACGCTTTCTCCCAGCAGCCGCAGGTCCTTAAAGCCCATCCGGCGTTTGGCAGCCAGCGCAAAAAAGCTGGTCAGGGTCACCAGGCCCAGACCGCCCACCTGGATCAGCAGCAAAACCACCGCCTGCCCAAAGGGCGTGAACTGCGTCCAGGTATCCCGCACGACCAGACCTGTCACACAGGTGGCACTGGTGGCAGTGAACATGGCATCCACCACGCCCAGCCGACCGCTGCGGCTGGAAATGGGCAGTGTCAGCAGCAGCGTTCCCAGCGCGATCAGCAGCACAAAGCTGATGCAGATGACCTGCGTTGCACTGCTGCCCAGCAGCCAGCCGCGCCGACGCGATGCTCTCTTTTTCCGTTTCATCCCCATAAGTTGGCTCCTTTTTGTGCCGGGCCGCCTGTGCTGCACCTGCACTTCATTCTGCACCCATGCCGCGCATGAGCACCTCTCCTATAGGATACACCTTTTTTCTTTCCGATTCAACTTGATTTTGTGGGGAAGTTGCGGTATTATAATATGGTATCCGTCTTCATAGCTCAGCTGGATAGAGCGTTCGCCTCCTAAGAATTCGGTCAACCTGATACCTTGGGTGCAGAAGTGATTGCTCTATTCAAAAGCAAAACCGAGAATCACGGTTTTCTCAACAAATTTTGATGCAACAAGTTTAACACCGTTTCGGTTGCAACGCAGTCGGTCACTTCGGTGTGAAAATCATTCTGCATATTCGTTCCCAAGCACGTTGGATTTCAAAAAATCAACGGTAATACATAATATGCCTCAGTAGCTTAGCTGGATAAAGCGCCTCCCTCCTAAGGAGGAGACCGCAGGTTCGAATCCTGTCTGGGGTATCCCTTTATGAAAATGCGAAGGTCATTTTTCCATGTGAAAAACGATCTTCGCATTTTTCATTTTGAACCTATCACCAAAATTAGCCAGCTAATGCCATTAGCAGAATTTTCGGTTTCAGCTAATAAAATCAGGTTTCCAGCTAATGAAGCCCCATAAAGCACCTTTTGAACTCCGTTTTCCGGCTCTCTGCTAAAATTGGTAGCCGCTTTCCTGTAAATCCATGTAAATACAAAATAATTTGTGTAAATCTATTTTCCACATTCCTGCCCAAAACCGTGCAAAACACTTTTCTCCATACATAGCGCGTTCACTCGCTGTTCTCTCGGAACAGAAAGAGGAACGCGCTTTTTTGTTTTCGGGCTGAACTTCCCGAATCCACCAAAGGAGGGTTTACCGATGAAAAAAGTTCTGACCGTCACGATGGACGGTATCCGCTACCATGCTTCCCGCCCGGCAGATTGCCGGCACTGCTTTTTCTGGAAGAACCGAAAGAAGGGCTGCGTTCTCGGCAAAGAGAACTGCTACTATCTGATCGAGCCGCCCAAAGGCCCCAGCAAGTGCGAAGGGTGCCCCTACAAGCGGGCAAAGCCCTGTGTGTTGGTTCCCTGCTACAAAGACCTGATGGCACCGCTGGAGAAACGAGGTGATGCCAAGTGAGCCACAAGCGAAACGAAGCTCTGCGCCATGTTCAGCACTCCATGCACCATGTGATCGCCGCTGGCGAAGGTTCCGACCGTGCCCCGGACAGCTGCAAGCTGTGCCCGTACTATCGACCCGATTTCAAGTTCCGCACCTGCCTGTATGCCCACTGCCCTTATAAGAAGCAGGTCAATGTATTCCGTTCCACACCTGAAAAATGGGATATTCTCTATGCCCGAAAAAAAGCCGACAAGAACCACAGACCTTGATTACTTCTATGGGCAGTCCAGCGAGCTGTTCTCCTTCTACCGGATTCCCAAGCTGTTGTTTCAGGATAGCCGCTTCCAACCGCTTTCCACAGATGCCAAAACCCTGTACGGTATCCTGCTGGACCGCATGAGCCTTTCAGCCCGGAATGGTTGGTTGGACAAAGCTGGGCGGGTGTTCATCATCTATACTGTGCAGGAGGTGCAGGATTCACTGGGCTGTGCCGATAAAAAGGCCACCAAGCTGCTGCGAGAACTGGAAGAGTACAGCCTGATTGAACGCAAACGGAGGGGGCTGGGTAAGCCCGATCTCATCTATGTAAAGAATTTTTCGTCAGAATCGTCAAAAACGCCCTACTTGAATCGTGATAATGACGATTCTGGAACCGTCCAGAATACGCTTCAAGATCCGGCCAAACTACGATGTAATAAGACTGAGAGAAATAATACAGAGGTAAGCGATACTGATCCTATCTATTCCGATGAAAACGACTGGATGAGCAAACGCGCCCAACTGGAAGAATATTTTTCTCAGTCTTTGGAGGTAGACCTTCTGCTCCGGCTCTGCCCGGACGATGAGGATACCATCTATCAGATCGTAGATTTGCTGGTGGACACCTGTGCCACTAATCGCAAGCTGCTGCACATTGCCGGGGACGACAAGCCCGCCGAGGTGGTACGCAGCCGGTTTATGAAGCTGAACGCCGACCATATTCGCTTTGTGCTGAAGTGCCTTGCAGAGAACAGCAGCCCGATCCGAAACATGAAGCAATACCTGCTCGCTTCTCTGTACAACGCACCCACCACGATGCAGCTTTCCTACCAGAACCAAACTAATCACGACTTAGCGATGCGGGGGTGATAAAAATTTCAAAGAAAGCAACTACGATTGCCATCGTCAACCAGAAAGGCGGCACCGGCAAGACCACGACCTGTGAAAATCTGGGCATCGGGCTGGCGATGGAGGGCAAAAAAGTCCTGTTGGTGGACGCTGACCCGCAGGGCAGCTTGACCATCAGCATGGGCTGGCAACAGCCCGATGAACTGCCCACTACCCTTTCCACCCTGATGGCAAAAGCCATGAACGATCAGAGCATTCCGCCCGGTGAAGGCATCCTGCACCATGCAGAGGGCGTTGACCTGATTCCAGCAAACATCGAACTTGCAGGGCTGGAAGTTTCCCTTGTCAACTGCATGAACCGGGAAAAGATGCTCAAACAGGTGTTGGAGGGTGCAAAGCACGACTACGATTTCATTCTGCTGGATTGCACCCCTTCCCTTGGGATGCTGACCGTCAATGCACTGGCAGCGGCGGACACCACCCTGATTCCGGTGCAGGCGCAGTACCTGTCTGCGAAAGGCTTGGAACAGCTTTTGCAGACCGTGCAGAAGGTCCGACGGCAGATCAACCCCAAGCTGAAAATCGAGGGCATTCTGCTCACCATGACCGACAGCCGCACCAACTATGGGCAGCAGATCGACAACCTGATTCGGGGTGCTTACGGCAGCAAGATCAAGGTGTTCGACCAGACCATTCCCCGGTCTGTCCGTGCTGCGGAAATCAGTGCAGTGGGCAAAAGCATTTTCCAGCACGACCCCAAAGGCAAGGTGGCAGAAGCCTATAAATCTCTGACCGAGGAGGTGATGGCGAATGCCGAAAAACAGCTTAAACGTGTCGCTGAAAGGGGCAGATGACATCTTCTCCACGGAAGAATCCCGACAGGAGCAGCAGAGGGAACAGGTTCAGCAGATTCCCATCGGAGAACTGTTCCCTTTCAAGAACCACCCCTTTAAGGTTTTGGATGATGAGTCCATGCAGCGCACGGTGGAAAGCGTAGAACAGTACGGCGTGCTTTCTCCGCTGATTGCACGTCCACGCCCGGAAGGTGGCTACGAGATCATCTCTGGGCACCGCCGTCAGCACGCTGCACAGCTTGCTGGGCTGGATGCCCTGCCTGTCATCGTCCGTCAGATGGATGATGATGCCGCAGTTTTGCTCATGGTGGACAGCAATCTCCAACGTGAAAACATCTTGCCCAGTGAAAGAGCTTTCGCCTACAAAATGAAGCTGGAAGCAATAAAAAATCAAGGTGCTAGGTCAGATTTAACTTCTGGACAAATTGTCCAGAAGTCGAAGTTGTCCATTGAACGGGTTGCGGAAGATGCTGGCGAGGGATATAAAACCGTCCAGCGTTTTATCCGCCTGACCAACCTTATTCCCGAATTGCTGGACATGGTAGACGAAAAGAAAATTGCCTTCAATCCCGCTGTGGAGTTGTCCTATCTGGACGAAAGCCAACAGCGGGATTTTTTAGAAGCGATGAACGACACCCAGAATGCGCCGTCCCTTTCTCAAGCGCAGCGGCTCAAAAAGCTGGCGCAGGAAGGGCACTTCTCGTATGACGTTGCCTTTGCAGTCATGGGCGAAGAGAAAAAGGACGAGCTGGACAAGGTGGTCATCAAAAACGACACCCTGCGGAAATACTTTCCTCGCAGCTACACCCCGAAACAGATGGAGGACACTATCATCAAGCTGCTGGAACAGTGGCAGCGCAAACTCCAGCGGCAGAACGAACGCTGACTTATACCGTAACGAAAGACCCGATGGGGCCTTTTTCTTTTGCAAACAAAAGGAGAAAAAACACTATGAACACTACTATTGATCTCAAGACCGCAAAGACCATCGAAGCTATGAACCAGAAAATCAACCACATGGACAATGCTGTGACCGACTTCTTCAATAAGATGAGCGATGTGCTGGAGCGGCAGCTCGGCGATGATGAAGTTTACGCCGCTGTGATTGCCCCGGAGATTGAACTGACCATCACTCCGCTGGCGAACGTTCGCAGTTATCTGCCCTGCTTCGATGAAGCAGATTCCTGCTACAGCATCAGCGAAGATGTGCCGCTGGCTCTCTGTTACGACCCTCGTCAGGTCATCACACTGGCTGGCAAGCGGTATCTGTCCGGTGCCGTTGTCTTTGTTCGCTACGATACCAATGGCAGCTTTGTTGCCCTTACCACCAGTGACCTGTATCTGATCCAGTGTTATCTGGGCGAGAACAGCGTCCCTCTGATGGCTGGCCGCGAGAAGATGGTCTGCATCTGCATTGACTGAGAGGTGCAGCATGGATACCGAAATGACCCGCTATGAGAGTTTCGCAGAAGTCACGGAGGACTTTTACTGTTCCGCCGTTGATGTTTTGAAGATTCTGGTTCTCCGTCTGCACGACTACCATGCTCGTTGCTTCCATTCTCTGCGGGATGCTCTGTACGACTATTTTTCTACCGATGCCGCACCGCATACTCATGCCAATGTTTCCACTAAGCATACCGTCACCGCGTCTAGCGCTCCTCGTCCTCCCTGAGAGGATTCTTCTCACAGTTCAGTCAATGCAGGGGGTTTGCTATGAATTTTATTTATTCGTTTATCATTTTTGAAGCTGGTGCCTTTTTTCGGCTTCTTTGTGGCAGCTCTGTTGAACGCCGCGCGTGCTGGGCAGGAAATCACTATCAAATTCGAGGAGGAAGATAATGGAACAGACCGAGAACACCTTGTCGGTGCTGAAAATTGCGCCGGGGCAGTATCCGCAGCAGGTCGAGATTGATAACGACCTGAAAGCATTGCAGCAGGCTGTCGGCGGCTCCATCGGCGCAAGCTACCCTTTTGAAGATCCGGTTGCCATCGTCTATAACGATGACGGCAAGCTTATGGGTCTGCCGCTGAACCGTGCCCTGTGGGACGAGGACGGGCTGATGTACGATGTCATTGCCGGAACCTTTTTGGTGGTAGGTCTGGGTGAGGAGGATTTTGTATCGCTCTCCCCGGAGCTGGCGCAGAAGTATGAAGAAGAATTTCATCAACCCGAAGCCTTTCTTCCTCTGGGGCGTCGCCTGATGGTCATTCCGGTTCCGGATGAATCGGTTCAGAATGACGCAGAAAAGGCCGTAAACAAGCCCTCGGTGGAACATGACCGCTAAGACGATTTTCTGCACAGGAGGTGGTAACGATGCAGGAAGAAATCGAGCATAAGACGGTCAACCTTGCCATC
>OJQT01000271.1_pt1 | contig 28780 bp, 28 predicted proteins | sample 1598771 | NCBI WGS metagenome assembly OJQT01 (sample SAMN03922517, study PRJEB24848) | human gut metagenome | isolation source: stool sample | host: Homo sapiens | place: Germany | collected 2010-02
CTCTTCGTCGGCAGCGTCAGATGTGTATAAGAGACAGGTCCAGGCACAGGGTATTTTTCCCAAGGGCGGCCAGCGCCAACCCCACGTTGGCGGTGAAGGAGGTCTTTCCGGTGCCGCCCTTGCCGGAGACCACTGCAATGATTTTTCCCATATCCAGGTACCTCGTATACAGTTGGGGACTCAGCCCAACGGCGCTTTTTTGATGCGGGCGAAGGGCCGGGGATAGGCTGCCGGGGTGGGACGCTCCTTCCGGATGATGACCACCCGGTGCCGCACGTCTGTTCCGGGAATGGTATAATCCCAGATTTTTCCAATTTTGCCCCCCAGCTGGGCAATGGCGCTTCTGGCGCGCTGAATCTCGTCGTCGGTATCCACCGACTTCATGGCCAGGAACTGACCGCCCACCTTCACCAGGGGCAAGGCCAGCTCACACAGTACGTTCAGCTGGGCCACGGCCCGGGAGGCGGCTATGTCGAACTGCTCCCGATGCTGCCGGGCGAACTCCTCCGCCCGGGCGTGGACGCACCGAACCCGCTGCAGGCCCATGGCGTCCACGGTCTCCTGCAAAAAGTCGATGCGCTTTCCCAGGCTGTCCAGCAGGGTCAGGTCAAAATCCGGCTCCAGCAGCCGCAGGGGCATTCCCGGGAATCCGGCCCCGGTGCCTACGTCCACCACCTGCTTGCCCCGGAAGTCCGCCGCCGTCAGCAGGCAGGCGCAGTCCAGCAGGTGCAGCCGCGCCACGTCTGCCGGTTCGGTGATGGCGGTCAGATTCATGACCTGGTTCTTCTCCAGCAGCCGCCGGGAAAACTCCGTCAGCGCCGGGATGCTTCCTGTGTCCAGTCCCAGCTGGGCCAGACCCTCTTTCAGAATGGTTTCCAAATTACTTCTGCTCCTTCAGCAGGTCCCGGATCTCCGCCAGCAGCTCCTCAGTGGTGGGACCGGCAGGCTCCTCCGGCGCAGGCTCCTCATCCTTCTTCTTCAGGGCAGCCAGCTTGTTCATGGCTTTCACCAGCAGGAACATGGCAAAGGCCACGATGATAAAGTCCAGGATTACCGCCAGCAGATTGCCGATGCCCAGCATTACCGGCGCAGCATCGCCCGCTGCCACGGCGGTCTTGTTGAGGATGATATTCCACTGGGTCAGGTCGATGCCGCCGGTGATGAGACCGATGAGGGGCATGATGATGTCGTTGACCAGGGAAGTGGTGATCTTGCCGAAGGCGGCGCCGATGACCACGCCGATGGCCATGTCCAGGACGTTGCCGCGCATGGCAAACTCCTTGAACTCATGAAAAAACTTCTTCATAAGTATCCTCCTTCCGTCCTCAGTGCTTGGGAACGATGCGGTCGTGGCCGCCCATATAAGGCCGCAGGGCCTGGGGGATCAGCACGGAGCCATCGGCCTGAAGGTTGTTCTCCAGGAAGGCGATCAGCATCCGGGGAGGGGCCACACAGGTGTTGTTCAGGGTATGGCACAGCTGCATCCTGCCGTTTTCGTCCTTGTAGCGGATTTTCAGCCGCCGGGCCTGGGCGTCGCCCAGATTGGAGCAGGAGCAAACCTCGAAATACTTCTGCTGCCGGGGGGACCAGGCCTCGATGTCGCAGGACTTGCACTTCAGGTCCGCCAGGTCGCCGGAGCAGCACTCCAACTGCCGCACCGGGATATCCAGGGACCGGAACAGCTCCACGCTGTAGCGCCACAGCTGTTCGTACCACTTCTTGGAGTCCTCGGGCTTGCAGACCACGATCATCTCCTGCTTTTCAAACTGGTGAATGCGATAGATGCCCCGCTCCTCAATGCCGTGGGCGCCCTTCTCCTTCCGGAAGCAGGGGGAATAGGAGGTCAGCGTCTGGGGCAGGGACTCGGCGGGCACGATCTGGTCGATGAACTTGCCGATCATGGAGTGCTCGCTGGTGCCGATCAGGTACAGGTCCTCGCCCTCAATTTTATACATCATGGCGTCCATGTCGGTCTGGCTCATGACGCCCTCCACCACGTTGCCGTGGATCATAAACGGGGGAATGCAATAGGTGAAGCCCTTGTCGATCATGAAATCCCGGCCATAGGCCAGCACGGCCTCGTGGAGCCGGGCGATATCACCCATCAGATAGTAAAATCCGTTGCCGGACACCCGCCCGGCGGCGTCCATGTCGATGCCGTCGAAGCGCTCCATGATCTCCGTGTGATAGGGAATATCGAACTCCGGCAGCTTGGCCTCACCGAAGCGCTGGACCTCCACATTGTGGGAGTCATCGGGGCCGATGGGCACGGAGGGGTCGATCATCTGGGGGATGACCATCATGATCTTGGTGATCTGCTGGGTCAGATGCCCCTCCATCTCCTCCAGCTGGGCCAGCCGGTCGGCGTTGGCTTTCACCTGGGCCTTGGCCTCCTCGGCCTCCGCCAGCTTACTGGGGTCCTTCTTGGCCTGACCCATCAGCATACCCACCCGCTTGGACAGCTGGTTCCGCTGGGCCCGCAGGTCGTTGGCCTCGTTCATGGCGGCCCGCTTCTCGGCGTCCAGGGCAATGACCTCGTCCACCAGGGGGAGCTTGGCGTTCTGGAACTTCTTGCGGATGTTTTCTTTAACAGCTTCCGGATTGTCCCGGACAAATTTGATATCAAGCATGGCTTTTATCGCACCTTTCCGTGTTTCACGTGAAACATCATGGTTTTTTGATGGTGTGCAGGGCTTCCAACAGCTCGTTCAGGTCGTCCACACCGTAATATTCCAACTCAATGCGCCCTTTCTTCTTGCCGGAGACAATGCGGCATCCCCGGCCCAGGGTGTTCCCCAGATCCCGGGCGGCCTCCTGGGCATAGTCCACGGTCAGACCGGCAGGGGAGGGCTTCTCCTTCTTCCCGGCGGTGAGCTTCTTCACCAGTTGCTCTGTCTGCCGGACGGACAGGTCATTTTTCAGGATGGTGGCCGCCGTGGTCTCCTGCAGGGCAGGGGACAGGGGCAGCAGCGCCCGGGCGTGGCCGTTGGTCAGCCGTCCGTCCTCCACCATGGCCCGCACTGGAGGACACAGGTTCAGCAGACGCAGGGCGTTGGCCACGGCGGACCGGGACTTGCCCACCCGCTGGGCGGTTTCCTCCTGGGTCATGTTGTATTGGCTCATCAGCACCTGATAGCCCTCGGCTTCCTCGATGGGGTTCAGGTCCTCCCGCTGGAGGTTTTCGATCATGGCCAGCTCCATGGCCTTGCGGTCGTCGGCCTCGATGACGATGGCCGGCACCTGGGTCAGTCCCGCCATGCGGGCGGCCCGCCAGCGCCGCTCACCGGCGATGATCTGGTAATAGCCGGACTGCAGCTTCCGCACCGTCAGCGGCTGGATGATGCCGTGCTCCCGGATGGAGTCGGCTAAGTCCGCCAGTGACTCCGGATCAAATTGCTTGCGGGGTTGGGATGCGCAGCTTTCCACCTGAGAAATCGGCAGAAACAGACTGCTCTTTTCCTCCTGAGAGTCGATCACGTCGTCTCCCAACAGGGCGGCCAGGCCTTTGCCCAGCCCTTTTGGGTTGTTGGCCATTGCTGAAACGCTCCTTTCCGCACAGAATCAGGTATTTTTCTTGAGAAATTCGTTGGCCAGAGCCAGATAGGCCTCCGCGCCCCGGCAGCCCCGGTCATAGGCCGTGATGGGCTTTCCGTGGCTGGGCGCCTCAGACAGGCGGATGTTCCGGGGGATCACCGTGGCATACACCTTCCCGGGGAAGAACCGCTTGACCTCCTGGGCCACCTGAATGGCCAGGTTGGTGCGCCCGTCGAACATGGTCAGCAGCACGCCCTCGATCTGGAGCCGGGGATTCATGTTCCGCCGGACGATGCGCACGGTGTTCATCAGGTCGCTGAGGCCCTCCAGGGCGTAATACTCCCCCTGAAGCGGCACCAGCAGGGAATCCGCCGCGCACAGGGCGTTCAGGGTCAGCAGCTCCAGGGAGGGAGGGCAGTCCACGAAAATGTAGTCATAATCCTCCCGGACGGCGTCCAGGGCGCTGCGCAGCAGAAACTGACGGTCCGCCATTTCGATCATCTCCACGCCGCCCCCGGCCAGGGCCTTGCTGCTGGGCAGCACGTCGCCGTAGGGGGTGGTGACGATGGCCTTCCGGGTCTCCACGCCGTTGATGAGCACGTCATACACGCCGTTGGACACGGATTTGTCCACCCCCATGCCGGAGGTGGCGTTGGCCTGGGGGTCAAAGTCGCACAAAAGCACCCGCTTCCCCAGGTATTTCAGGGCCGCAGCCAGGTTGACACAGGTGGTGGTCTTCCCAACGCCGCCTTTTTGATTCACGATCGCCACGATTTTCGCCACTTTGTCCACACTCGCTTTCTGTCGGTCTTTATTTTAGTATATCACATTTTCAGTCGGTTTCAATAGAAAATCTGCAAAATGAGAAAAAACTTGAGAAAAATGTTTCACGTGAAACAGCGAAACCAACACGCAAAAAGGGTGGATGTTTCACGTGAAACATCCACCCCGTGGGTCATATCAGGATCATCCCCGAAACCGGCGGCAGCCGCAGCCGCAGCTTCCCGCCGGGGGCATAGAACTGCTGGAAGGTCAGGGCCTCCCGGGCCAGCTCCCGGGGCCAGGGGATGGCTACCTCTGCGGCGTCCTCGCCTGCGTTCAGGGCTGCCACGGTGATCTCGTCTCTCAGCTGCCGCCGCAGCACCAGAACGCCGCCCCGGGCATGGAGATAGGTCAGGTCCCCCTCCTGCAGGGACAGGCGCTCCCGGCGCAGCTGCCCCAGCTGGCGGAAGAAGGCCAGCAGCTCCTGGTCCTCCCGGCCCCAGGGATAGGTCCCCCGGTTCAGGGGGTCCTCAAAGCCCTCCATCCCGGCCTCGTCGCCGTAGTACACCGTAGGGGAGCCGGGGAAGCAGTACAGCAGCATCTCGCCCACCCGCAGCCGGGCCTGGCCCTTCTGCCGCTGGGCAGGGGAGAGACGGTGCGCCGCCCGGCCGTCCTTGGTATCCGGCACATCCTCCGCTCCCAGCAGGGTCAGGATCCGGGGCGTGTCGTGGGTGCCCAGAATGTTCAGGGCGCTGTAAAAGGCGGGCCGGGGATAGTGCTCCCGGATGACCTCCATGGTGCCCCGGAAGCAGGCGGCGTCGCCGCCCAGCAGCCAGTCCAGGGCCGCCGTCCGGAAGGGATAGTTCATCAGCCCGTGGGTCTCGCTGCCCAGCAGATACCGCCTGCGCTGGCTGTAGGCGATCTTGTTGCTGCCGTCCTCCCACACCTCGCCCAGCAGGAAGCTGTCGGGCTTCTCCTGGTCCATGGCACTGCGAATTTCGGCAATGAAGTCGTCCGGCAGCTCGTCGGCCACGTCCAGCCGCCAGCCGGAGGCCCCCTGCCGCAGCCAGTGCCGCACCACGGAGTCTCCGTCCCGGATGATGAACCGGCGATAGCTGTCCGCGGACTCCTGCACCGCCGGCAGGGTCTTGATGCCCCACCATGCGTCGTAATCCTCCGGCCAGGGGTGGAAGGAGTACCAATTATAATACTGGGACTCCCGGCTCTGGGCCGCCCCCAGCTCCGGATAGAATCCCTGGGCGTTGAAATACCGGCTGTTGCTGCCGGTGTGGTTGAACACCCCGTCCAGCATCACCCGGATGCCCCGGCACCCGGCCTCCCGGCACAGGGTGCGGAAGTCCTCCTCGGTGCCCAGCATGGGGTCAATCCGCCGGTAGTCCGCCGTGTCGTACCGGTGGTTGCTGTCGGACTCAAAAATCGGGCACAGGTACAACGTACCTACTCCCATACTCTGTAGGTAGTCTAATCGGGAGGTGATCCCCGCCAGACTGCCGCCGAAGAAATCGTTGTTGCGGATGATCCCCTGGGCGTCGGGCCGCCACACCGGGGTGTCGTCCCAATCCTGATGGACCACCCGGTCCCCCGCCATCCCGGCGGGGTCCGGCACCCGGGTGCGGCAGAACCGGTCCGGGAAGATCTGATAGGTGATCCCCCGGCCAAACCAGGCGGGGGTAGGGCGGCTGTCGTCATAAACCGTCAGCTGCCACCGGGCCTGGTCGTCGAAGCCGTGAAGGCCGTATAGCCTTTGCCCCTCCGGATACGAAAACCGGAAGGCGTACCACACCAGCTCCGGCTCCTCCGGGGCGGTGTATACCCCCTGCCACCGGCCGTCATCGCCGGGGGACAGGGCCACCTCCTGCTCCGTGTCCGCAAATTCCCGCCGTAGGAGCAACGTCACGCCGGTAACGTTTTCATCCCCCGGTCGAACCGCGAAACGGACAGTGGCGCCGCACACGGCGGCGCCAAAGGGGGACTTATATTCCGTATCGCGGGAGTCAAAGATCTTGCTCATGGAATGCCTCATTTCAGCAGGGTATTTTCGCCGATGACCACGGCGCCGATCTCCTCCTGGGAGAAATAGGAGTTCACAATGTCCACGGCGGTGGAGGCCAGGGCCGCACCGGAGCCGCCCTTCTCGATGACCACGGCCACGGCGATCTGGGGATCGTCATAGGGGGCGAAGCACACGAACACGCCGTTGTTGGTATTGGCGATACCGGTTTCTGCGGTACCGGTCTTGGCGCCGGCAGACACCACGCAATTGGAGAAGTAGTAGGACAGGCTCCCGGTGGTCAGGTTGTGCATGCCCTCCTTCACCGCCTGCACGGTGCTGTCGCTCATCTCCACGGTGTTCAGCGGCGCCTTGTCATAGGCGTAGATCACCGAGGAGTTGTCGTAGGATTTCACGTTTTTCAGCAGATGGGCCTCATAGTGCTGGCCGCCGCCCACCAGGGTGGCGATGTAGTTGGCCAACTGCAGGGGCGTGAACAGGTCATAGCTCTGGCCGATGGCGGCGGTCAGGATCTGGCCGTCGGTCCACTCCAGATCGTTGCGTTCGGCAAACTCCGGGGTGGCCATGGAGCCCTTGGCCTCGGCACTTCCCGCCCCGCCGATCTCGATGCCGGTATACTCGCCCAGACCGAACTGCCTGGCGTAGTCCGCCAGGGTCTTGATACCCGTCAACCGGCCCACCTCATAGAAGAAATAGTTGCAGGACACGGTGATGGCCTGGGACACGTTGACCCGTCCGTGGGTGCCGCCGTACTCGTTATAGATCCAGCACCGGGGCTGGGGAGATTTGTAGTAGTCATACACGCCCCGGTCCACAATGGTGGAGGAGGGGGTGATGATCCCCGACTCCAGGGCCGCCACGGCGGTGCAGGGCTTGAAGGTGGAGCCCGGGGCGTATGCGCCGCCGATGGCCCGGTTCAGCAGGGGAGTGCCCACGGTGTCGCTGACCAGCTTGCTGTAATCCTGGTCAAAGGTGGACAGGTTATAGGTGGGATAGCTGGCCATGGCCAGCACCTCGCCGGAGCCTACCCCCACCACCACCGCCGCGCCGCCCCGGACGATGCCGTCCTTGGCGGTCATGGCCTCGATGGTCTGGGCCAGGGACTTCTCCGTGTCCTCCTGCACATCGATGTCCAGGGTCAGGGCCACGGTGCCGCCGGGCTGAGGCTCCTTGGTGTAAAGCTCGCCGGTGATCTTCCCCTCCTCGTTGGTGGTGATGATCCGGGTGCCCTTGGTGCCGTGGAGATAGGACTCAAAGGCCTTCTCCGCGCCCTCCCGGCCCACCAGGGAGTTCATGGAGTAGCCCTCCATGTCCCGATAGCCGGTGACGCCGTTTTCCGGGTCGCCTACCCAGTCCTCGTAGTAGATGGGACTCAGCCGCCCCAGCACATGGGCGGCGTACTCGGTGTTATACACCCGGGCGGAGGAGGTGCCGGTGGATACCCCCTGATACTGGCCGTCCGCCGTCTGGCTGATCAGCTCCACGGACACGTCGTCGGCAAAGACGTACTGTGCGTCCGTCAGACTCTTCACCGCCAGCTCATACCGCACCCCGGCGATGGTCCGGGCCTGGTCGTCGGTATAGCTGCTGTCGATTTTGAACAGCTCCCGCAGCTTGGCCATGAACCGGTCCGGCTGCAGGGTGGGGGTCACCTGGGACAGCTTGGAATAGGGGATGCTCTTGTTCTTCAGGAACAGGGCGAAGCCCTCGCTGTCCTGGGCGTCGGTATAGCTGTAGGGCGCGGTTTTGCTCAGGGGCAGGGTATCGTTCCAAACGGTGTCGTTCTCGGTGCACAGGTCCGTCAGCCGCAGAATGGCGGCGTTCAGGTCCTGGTCATTCTCAAAATCCTTGGCGGAGAAGATCAGGGTATAGGTCAGCCGGTTGGACACCAGTACCTTGCCGTTGCGGTCGGTGATGATCCCCCGGGAGGCCTCCACCGTCTCGCTGGCGGCGTTGCTGGCCAGGGACTTGGCCCGGTTTTCCTCCCCGTGGAGGATCTGGGTATAGTACATCACCCCGGCGAAGGCCAGCAGGCACAGGCCCATCAGCCCCGTCAGCGCCCAGATGCGGGCCCGCACCGGGTCAAATGCGTTTTTCTTCATGGCGCGCCTCCTATCTCAGGATCCGGTTGTGCACGCTGCGCAGCAGCAGATACACCAACGGCGACAGCACCACCGTCACGGCCAGCTCCCGCCCCGTCAGCGACAGGGCGGCGCTCAGCTCCACCCCCTGCCGGAAGGTCAGCAGCACCGTGTGCAGCAGGTCCGTGATCACCAGAGCCAGAGCCGCGCACAGAACGGCGCACAGGAATCCTTGGCTCAGAAGCCGCTTGGCGATCATCGCCGCCGGCAGCGCCGCCGCCAGAAACGCCAGGGTATAGAAGCACGGAATGACCCCCGGCATGGTCAGGTCGCACAGCAGGCCGAAGATGCCGCCGAACACGGCCCCCTCGGCGGGACCCTCCAGCATGGCCATGATCCCGGCGATCACTGGCGGCAGAAACGGGTGCACCGCCCACACGGAGATGCGGTTGAGCACCAGGGACTGCACCAGCACCAGCAGCAGCACCGCCCCGGCGTAGTACAGCCATTTGAAGAACATATCCCGTTGGTTCATGGATTGATTCATGGCCGCTCCTCTCAATCCACGATGGTGAAGTCCGTGATCACGAACACCTCCACCAGTTGGGTGATATCGGTTTTGGGGATGATGGTGGCATAGCGGGTCAGGCCGTTGTCATCGGTTTTGATCTCCTCCACGGAGCCGATGACCAACCCCGAGGGATAGTAGCCTCCCAGGCCGGAGGTGACGATCATGTCGCCGTTGATGAGGCTGGATTCCCCCTCCAGGTACGACAGCTTCAGCTTTCCCTGCCCCATCAGGGCCAGGTCGCCCATGGCCACCGTTACCTCGCCGGTGCGGAACACCAGGGCCCCCAGTTGGGAATCCGTGTCCAGGATGGTGGTCACGGTGCACCAGTTGGCGCCCGCCTCGGTGACCACACCCACCAGATAGCCGTACTGATCCACCACGCAGTCGCCGATGGCCACGCCCAGGCCGGTGCCCTTGTTCAGGGTCAGGGTCCTGGACCAGTTGGAGGTGCTGCGCTCGATGACCCGGGCCGCCTCAAAGGTGAAGTCCCGCCGCTGCTGCCGCAGACCGTTCAGGTCCCGCAGCCGCTGGTTCTCCTGGCTGTCGGTCTTGGCCTGGCGCGCGTCCTCCTTCAGCTGGGCGTTTTCCTTGCGCAGCTCCTCGATCTCCTGGCGCAGGGCTTCCACCGTCTCGAATCGCTGGCTGATGTTCTGGAACCATCCGGCCACGGCGGAGCCCGCCGCCCGGAAGGGATAGGTGACCACCCCGGCGGCGTTCTGCAAAAATCCCGTCTGGTTGCTGACGGCGCTGGCGATACACAGCCCCACCGCCACCACCACCACGGCGGCCAGCATCATAATGCCGTTTTTCTGAAAAAATCGTTTCATAGCGTATTCCTTATCGTCGAGCTTATCAAAAAAGCCTTTTTTGATAAACTGGTCACAGCAGCGTCACGCCGAACTCCGCCAGCATCCGGCTCAGCAGCAGCACCGGCAGACCCATCACGTTGAAAAAATCCCCGTCAATGCGCTCCACCAGCAGGGCCCCCTGGCCCTGCACGCCGTAGGCCCCGGCCTTGTCCATGGGCTCGCCGCCCCGGATATAGGCCATCAGCTCCTCCCGGCCGGCGGGCCGGAAATACACGTCCGTGGACTGGGCCCGGGTCAGGGACCGCTGTCCCTGCCGCAGGGTAACGCCGGTGCACACCGTGTGCCGCCGCCCCGCCAGGTCCGTCAGCATCCGCAGGGCGTCCGCCTCATCCTTGGGCTTTCCCAGCCGCTGCTGGTCCAGAAACACCATGGTGTCGGCGGTGATGACGATCTCATCCTCCTCCGACGGCACCGCCTGGGACTTCTCCCGGCTGATATACGACACGATCTCCGGGGGCGTCAAGCCCTCGGGGTACCATTCCTCTACCTGAGGAACCCGCACGGTGAAATCCCGGATGCCGATCCGGGTCAGCAGCTCCTGCCGCCGGGGGGAACCGGAGGCCAGCACGATCCTTGCCATGGACTCACCTCCCGGTGGAGCCGAAGCCGCCTGCGCCCCGCTCCGTCTCGTCCAGCGCGTCCACCCGCACCAGATCCGGCCGCACCACCGGCACCACCATCAGCTGGGCGATGCGGTCCCCGGGCCGGATGGTATAGTCCTCCCCGGACAGATTCACCAGCCCCACGGAGATCTCCCCCCGATAGTCGCTGTCGATAACGCCCACGCCGTTGCTCAGGCCGATCCCGTGCCTGAAGCCCATGCCGCTGCGCACAAACACCAGGGCCGCATAGTCCGGGGAGGGCAGGGCAATGGCAATTCCCGTGGGGATGCCCATCCGCTGGCCCGGGGCCAGGGTCACGTCCTCCTCCATGCACGCGCACAGGTCCATGGCCGCCGCTCCCGCCGTCTTATACTGGGGCAGCGGGAACTCCCGGCCTATTTTCGGCGACACCGCCTTGATTTTAAGCTCCATTGTACCACTTGCTCCTATTGAATATGAAAACAAACTGTGAAAAGATTGTAAAGGTTGATAACCGGTCGTATTTATTCCACGCCCCGGTAGAACAGGCCCCGGGTCAGCTGGTCCGGCCGGTAGTCGCTGCGGCCCTGATAGGCCCGCAGCACCCGGACGCACTCCTCCGGCGACTCCGTGGTGAACCGCAGCCGCGCCCGGGTCAGCCCCAGCTGCCGCCACTCCGGCTTATCCGCCAGGAACAGCACCTTACTGTTTTCGATCTCGCACCGATGGCCCCACTGGCCCACCAAGGGGAACTGCGCCCCGGTGCGGTCCACCAGGACGTTCTCCTGGCCGCACCGGCAGGCGGGGGAGCGGTCCGTATAGTCCCGCCCGGCGTCCCGGCAGCCCAGCTCGTTGCGGATGACGCAGTTTTCCATGATCATCAGCGGCAGGCGGCCATATACCACCGCCTCGCAGGGCAGAACCTTCCGCAGGTCCCGGAGCTGCTGCCACCGCAGCTCCATGGACACGGCGGCGGCTTCCAGCCCCAGCTCCTTCCAGAACAGCAGGGACTCACTGTTGAAAAGATTCAGCCCCAGGTCTCCCCACAGGGGCAGACCCAGCCCCTCGGCAATGGGCAGATGCCCCAGATTGCCGAGGGCCACGGCGGAGAGCTGCTGCCGGTGCCGCTGCAGAAGGGCCCGCAGCGCCGCCTGGTCCTCCGTCCGGAAAATCCGGGGCAGAACGGCGCAGATATGGGTCATCTCCGCCCAGCGGTCCAGGTCGATCTTCTCCAGTAGCTCCGCCGGAACATATACCGTCTCGCACTGGGCCAGGAGCTCCGTCAGCTGCTCCGGCCGCATAATGGAGCAGGTCAGCACCGGCGCGTCAGGCCCCGGCTGGGCCTGGGGCAGGGGAGAGGGGGTACCCGTCCGCCGCACCGGCGGCTGGGCCAGGGCGGCTTCCAGCCCCTCCAGGGTCTGCCGCCGCAGGGCGTTCACGGCGCTGGCCGGCAGCATCAGCCCCTCCTCCAGCTCCACCCGGGTTTCCCGGGGCCGGAACACGGTGCCGCCGGTTTTCTCCAGCCGGGCCTGCAGCTCCTCCGCCGTCAGCGCCCGGTTCCGGGCCTCCTCCGGGGCGGGACCCTCCGCCCGGACGGTGTGTCCCCCGGCGCTGGCCGTCAGGGCTACCGACTCCCCGGCCCGCAGGGTGCAGACCATGTCCACCGGCACCCGGCGGCTGTCCTCCCTGCTGTATCCGGCCTTGGCCCGGGCAAACAGCTCCCTGGGCTCCGGGGCGTTCTCCGGCCGGGTGCCGAACATCTCCGGCCCGGTGCGCCCCTTATAATATCCGTCGGTGAAGCCGCTGCGGGAGAAGGCGGCCTCCAGCTGCCGGGACTCCTCCCGGCTGGGCCCCCGCTTCTCGTCCAGCAGACGGCGATAGATCCCCGTGATCACCGCCACATATTCCGGCCGCTTCATGCGGCCCTCCAGCTTCAGGCACGCCACGCCCATCTGTTCCAGCTCCTGCACATAGTCCGCCAGGTTGGCGTCCTTCAGGCTCAGGGGATGGCCTCCGGCGGCCTTTTCGTTGACGCCGTAGGGCAGGCGGCAGGGCTGGGCGCAGGCTCCCCGGTTGCCGCTGCGTCCGCCGATCACGGCGCTCATTTCGCACTGACCCGAGTAGCACATGCACAGGGCCCCGTGCCCGAACACCTCGATTTCCGCGGGACAGCCCCGGGTTATGGTGTGGATGTCCCGGCGGCTCAGCTCCCGGGCCAGCACCACCCGCTCCAGACCCAGCTCCGCCGCCCTGCACGCCCCGCCTAGGGTGTGCAGGCTCATCTGGGTGCTGGCGTGGAGGGGAACATCGGGCGCAATTTCCCGGGCCAGCCGCCAGATGCCCCAGTCCTGGATGAGGATGGCGTCCACCCCCATGTCCGAGGCTTTTTTCAGAGCCTCGGCGGCGGCAGGCAGCTCCCGGTCCGTCACCAGGGTGTTCAGGGTCAGATAGACCTTCACCCCCCGCAGATGGCAATATGCCACGGCGGCACGGAACTCCTCGTCCGTGAAATTCCGGGCGCTGCGCCGGGCGTTGAGCCCGCCGAAGCCCATGTACACGGCGTCTGCCCCGTTCTGCACGGCGGCCACCATGGCCTCCCAGCCCCCGGCGGGGCTCAGCAGCTCCATCATTGGCCCCGGCCCTGCTGGGCCTTGAACAGCTGGCGCTTCAGCTCCGAGGCCTCGTTCTTGGCCTGGGTGGCCTCGTCCAGATAGTTTTTCACCTGGCGGCGCAGATTCTCCGCCGCCGCCTGATTTTTCAGCAGCTCATCCGCCAGGTTCACCGCCGCCAGCACCGCCGCGTCCGTCTGGCTCACGTGCAGGGCATCCAGCACCTGGCGCATCCTCTCGTCCACCAGTGCGCCTACCTTCTCCATATATGCCGCGCTCTCGTCTGCCACCAGGGTATACTCCTGGCCGCAGATGTTCATTGTCACCTTATTTGCCATGTCATCCTCCTATTTATGTAAACCACAGAAAGAGTCATACCGATACAGAATCCATTATACCACAAAATCCCGCCGGGAAAAGCCTTTTCTGACGAAAAGGAGAATTTTGTGAAAAACCTGCCTGGGCGGCTTTACGAACCGGGGGATTTCGTGTAAAATAAAGGGGTTCCGAAGGAAACAGAAGGGAGGGCGCGGCTATGAGCGGCTATATCCTGCGGGAAAATGACCCCAGCATCGTGCTGACGGCGGACCAGGTGGACCGCCTGGTGAAAAACGGCGACGGCGACGCCGCGCTTTTATACCTGCTTCTGATGCGGGCGGACCGGGGCATCACCGAGCAGGAGCTGCAGTCCCGGCTGCGCTGGAGCCAGCTGCGGCTGAACGCGGCGGAAACGGGCCTGCAGCGGCTGGGCCTGATCCAGCGCCCGGCGGAGACGCCGCCTCCGGCCCCGGCGGAGGAGCGCCCGGTATACAGCGCCCAGGACCTCTCCCAGCTGCTGGAGGACGACCGCTCCTTCCGGATGCTGATCCCCCAGGTGGAGGAGAAGCTGGGCCGCAAGCTGAAAACCGCCGACCTGCAGGTGCTGGCAGGGCTGTATGACGACCTGGGCATGCCGGCGGACGTGATCTATCTGCTGGTGAACCACTGCATCACCCGGTCCGAGGAGCGCTACGGCCCCGGCCGCCGCCCCACCCTGCGCCAGATCGAGAAGGAGGGCTACTACTGGGCCCGCCAGGGCCTGTTCGACCAGGACAGCGCCGCCCGCTATCTGAAAACCTGGCGGGACAGACAGCAGGGCCAGTCCGCCTATATGCAGGTGCTGGGCCTGGGCCAGCGCCGCCCGGTGGCCAGCGAGGAAAAGTACATCTCCGATTGGATGGACAAGGGCTTCCCGCCGGAAACGGTGGCCCTGGCCTACGACAAGACCATATTCTATAAAAAACAGCTGGAGTGGCGGTATCTCAACGGCATCCTCCGCCGCTGGCACGAAAACGGCTGGCACACGCCGGAGGAGGTCCAGCAGGGCGACGCCGGAAAGCCCGCCCAGCCGTCCCCGAAGCCGGACAAGCCGGATCAGGACAACTCCCGCATGGAAAAATACATGAAGTGGTAATATAAAGCGGTAAAGGAGGGAACCCCATGCCCTACGACGGAAAAATTCTCAGCCGGGCCATGGCCCGCTTTGACGAGGATAAGCAGCGCCGGGCCCGGCAGTTCCGGGAGCGTCAGCAGCAGCTGTTTGCCCGGGAGCCGGAGCTGGCGGACATCGACCGCCGCCTGCGCGGCACCATGAGCCAGATCATCACCAAGGCTCTGCAAAGGGGCCAGGACCCGGTGCCTGCCATCCACGCCATCCGGGACGAGAATCTGGCCCTCCAGCGCCGCCGGGGGGAGCTTCTCACGGCTCTGGGCTGTCCCGCCGACTATCTGGAGGAGAAGCCCCGGTGCGCCCGGTGCGGCGACGCCGGGTTCCTGCCGGACGGCTCCATGTGCGCCTGCCTGCGCAGCTACTACGCCCGGGAGCAGATCGCGGAGCTGTCCCACATGCTGGACATCGGCTCCCAGAGCTTCGACACCTTCCGCCTGGACTACTATTCCACGGACCGGGGCGGCCTGCCCCGCTCCCCCCGGGAGGCGGCCCAGCGGAATCTGGAGATCTGCCAGTCCTTCGCCCGGGACTTCCGCCCCGGGAAGCAGAATCTGCTGCTGTTCGGCGCGCCGGGCCTGGGCAAGACGTTTCTGTCCGCCTGCATCGCCCGGGTGGTCAGCGAGGACGGCTTCTCCGTGGTGTACGACACGGCGGGGCATATTTTCTCCCAGTTCGAGGCGGCCAAGTTCCGCCGGGACGACGTGGACGAGCCGGACGAAAGCGTGGAGCGATGCATGGCCTGCGACCTGCTGATCCTGGACGACCTGGGCACCGAGATGACCACCGCCTTTGTCCAGAGCGCCCTGTACCAGCTGCTCAACGGCCGCCTGCTGGCGGGGAAAAGCACCATCATCAGCACCAACCTGGACCCCGACCAGATCGGCCGCCGCTATTCGGCCCAGATCATGTCCCGGCTGGAGGGGGAGTTTGAGCTTCTGCCCTTCATCGGCCAGGACATCCGCCTCCTGAAGCGGGAGCAATAGAAGTCTCAAGAAATCCTGCGCGGCTTACGCCGTGCAGGATTTCTTTCATGCCTCCAAAACGAACTAACGACCGCAAACGTTACCAAGCTGACCTCTGCACGATGTATCATCTTTCAAAAATCTGCGCCGCCCTCGTGCGAACTCCTGCAAATTATTTCAACGCAATAAAGAATCCGCGAATTTTCCGTGAACATCGTAACGAAAATGTAAAGAATTTTTGTACAAAGTGAGAATTGATTTTTTCTGCAAAATAATTATCATATTGGACGGAATGCAAGAGGAGTTGCGTCCTTTTGCTCCAAAACATTATGATGTATGAATAGAGGAGGAGAAAAATGGTTAGCTTTCTGATTTGCCTGGCCTTGCTCATCGGCGGTTATTTCGTCTATGGCAAGGTGGTGGAAAACACCTTCGGGCCGGACGACCGCGAGACCCCCGCTGTGAAGATCAACGACGGCGTGGACTATGTGGTCCTTCCCCAGTGGAAGCTGTTCATGATCCAACTGCTGAACATCGCGGGCCTTGGTCCCATCTTCGGCGCTATGCAGGGTGCTCTGTGGGGCCCCATCGTGTTCCTGTGGATCACCTTTGGTACGATCTTTGCCGGTGCAGTGCATGACTACTTCTCCGGCATGATGAGCGAGCGCAACAACGGCGCTTCCATCTCCGAGATCTCCGGTATCTACCTGGGCGGCTTCATGAAGAACGTCATGCGCGTGTTCAGCGTGGTGCTGCTGATCATGGTGGGCACCGTGTTCGCCGTGGGTCCTGCGGGCCTGATCGTCACCCTGTTCAAGAACGGCGGCTCCACCGGCATTGTCACCACCACTCTGTTCTGGCTGATTATCGTCCTGGTGTATTATTTCATCGCCACCTTTATTTCCATTGACAAGATCATCGGTAAGATTTATCCTATCTTTGGTATCTGCCTGATCGTCATGGCCGTCGGCGTGGCCGTGGGCATCTTTGTCAAGCCTGAGTACACCATTCCTGAGATCTGGGATCACTTCGGTTCCATGCATCCCAAGGGAACTCCCGTGTGGAGCTTCATGTTCATCACCGTGGCCTGCGGCGCTATCTCCGGCTTCCACTCCACCCAGAGTCCCCTGATGGCCCGCTGCATGAAGAGTGAGAAGCAGGGCCGCTTCGTGTTCTACGGCGCCATGGTTTCCGAGGGCGTCATCGCCCTGGTGTGGGCCGCTGCCGGCTGCGCTCTGTATGAGGTCACCGGCGGCCTGAACACCGGCCTGGCCGAGATCCTGGCCAATGGTCAGTCTGCCGCCATCTATGATGTCTGCGTCAAGACCATGGGCAAGGTGGGCGTGGCCCTGGCTATGCTGGGCGTGATTGCCTGCCCCATTACCTCCGGCGACACCGCCTTCCGCAGCGCTCGTCTGGTGCTGTCCGACTGGTTCAAGATCGACCAGAAGAAGTGGAAGAACCGTCTGCTGCTGTGCGTGCCCGTTTTGGGCGTGGGCGCTGTCCTGGGCGTGGGCAATGCCCTGGGCTTCATCGACTACACCGTTATCTGGCGTTACTTCAGCTGGACCAACCAGACTCTGGCCATGATCGTCCTGTGGGCCGCTTCCATGTACCTGTACTATGAGAAGAAGAACTACTGGATCACCGCCGTGCCTGCCACCTTTATGAGCGCCGTTTCCGCCACTTACTTCCTGCTGGGCAACGAGTGCCTGGGCCAGTTCATCAACCACAAGACCGCCGAGGGCGTCACCGTGTACAACACCGCCTTGGCTTATCCCATCGGCATCGCCGTGGCCGTCCTGTTCCTGGGTATCTTCCTGTACACCATCAAGAAGCGCCATACCCAGCCTCACTACGAGACGCTGGGCAAGTAATTCGCCCCTTTTTCAAAACTTCGCAAAGCGGCAGGCCCCTCCTGCCGCTTTGCCCCTATGGGAGGAACTGCTATGATCTTTGCACCTGCACGCCTTGGCAGCGTCACGCTGGATAACGAGACCCTGGCGGCGGATAAGAAGGGCTGCCGCCGCTTCGGCCCCTGCGGCGTGGGCGAAAAGGCCCTGTATCTCAACAGCTTTTTCATCGACCGGCACTATTATGTGGCGCTGTCCTCGGTGCGCCGCGTGTTCAAGCGCGTGGCCATGAGCAAGGGCGGCTTCACCGGCAAGGGGGCCTTCGGCTCCATCCCCTACCTGGTGGTGGAGTACGACGGCGGCGAAAAGCAGTGCAATTTCAAGCACGAGGAGGACGTGGACAACCTGCTGGCCTGCCTCTCCAAGCTCTGCCCGGACCTGCCGCTGCAAAGCCGCAAGGTGGAGCAGCACATGGCCCAGCAGCGGGCCGAGAACGCCCGCCGCTATCTCAAGGAGCTGACGCCCCAGGCCCAGGCCGAAAGGGAGCGCCTGGAGCAGGCCCGCACCTTCCTGGAGGATCACACCAACCTGACCCGCCGCCTGTCCCAGGCGGCCAAGGCCAAGCGGGTCAACGACCGCTCCAACCCCAGCTATAAGTGGGTGGCCCTGGCCATCGTCATCGCCGGGCTTATTGCCTTGGTATACGGCGTGGTGTCCATGATCCGGGGCACCAACAGCGTGGGCATCTACTTTGCCCTGTTCGGCCTGGCGGCGGTGTTCCTGTTCTCCGGGGCCCATGTGCTGCCTACCGCCCGCAACAACAAAACGGCCCTGACCCGGGAATGGGAGCAGGCCCAGGCGGACCTGGCGGCGGTGCTGCCGAAGGATTTCCCCCTGCCTGCCCGCTATGCCCACCCGGTGGTGCTGACCCGGATGATCCGCGTTCTGCGGGAGGGCCGGGCCCAGACCGCCGACGAGGCCCTGGACGTGGTGAAGCGGGACCTGAAGGCCCTGACCGCCGATGTCCAGGTGGAGCAGTGGGAGTATGACGAGGTGGTGGCCGTGAAGCCCATGTTCCTGCTGTCGGACTATCAATAACACAAAAATCTCCCCGCCCGGGGAGATTTTTTGTGCTTGACAAATACCCGGGAGGGGTATATAACTATAGATACCCCCACGGGGTATCATGAAACAAAGCGAGGCGGGGAAACTATGGAAGAACACAACTGCTGCCGCTGCTCCCAGCGGAAAAAGGAGCGCTCGCCGGAGGAATACAAGCGCCTGATCCACCGGCTCAACCGCATCGAGGGCCAGATCCGGGGCATCCGGGGCATGGTGGAGGCCGGGGCCTACTGTCCCGACATCCTGGTCCAGGCGGCGGCGGTGAACGCGGCCATCAACGCCTTCAACAAGGAGCTGCTGGCCAGCCACATCCGCACCTGCGTGGCCCAGGACATCCGGGACGGCAAGGATCAGGTCATCGACGAGCTGGTGACCACCCTGCAAAAGCTGATGAAATAGGAGTGGACCCAATGAAGCAATACAATGTCACGGGCATGAGCTGCGCCGCCTGCTCGGCCCGGGTGGAAAAGGCGGTGGGGAAGGTCCCGGGGGTCACGGCCTGCTCCGTGAGCCTGCTGACCAACTCCATGGGCGTGGAGGGCACGGCGGAGCCCTCCGCCATCATTGCCGCCGTGGAGGCGGCGGGGTACGGCGCGTCGGAAAAGGGCGCGGCCCCGGCGGCCGCCGCTGCCGCCGATCAGCTGGAGGATCACGAAACGCCCCGGATCCGGCGGCGGCTCCTGTGGTCCGTGGGCTTTCTGCTGGTGCTGATGTACTTTTCCATGGGCCACATGATGTGGGGCTGGCCCTTGCCGCCGTTTTACGACGACAACCATGTGGCCATGGGCCTGACCCAGCTGCTGCTGACGGGGATCATCATGGTCATCAACCAGAGGTTCTTCATCAGCGGCTATAAGGCCCTGTGGCACCGGGCTCCCAATATGGACACCCTGGTGGCCCTGGGGGCCACGGCGGCCTTCGGCTACAGCACCTATGCCCTGTTCGCCATGACGGCGGCCCAGGTCCGGGGCGATGAAGCCGCCGTCATGACCTATATGATGGACTTCTATTTTGAGTCCGCCGCCATGATCCTGACCCTGATCACCGTGGGCAAGATGCTGGAGGCCCGGTCCAAGGGCAAAACCACCGACGCCCTGAAAAGCCTCATGAGCCTGGCTCCCAGAACCGCCTCTGTGCTCCGGGACGGCCGGGAGGTGGAGGTGCCGGTGGAGCAGGTGCAGCAGGGGGACGAGTTCGCCGTCCGGCCCGGGGAGAGCATCCCCGTGGACGGCGTGGTGCTGGAGGGCTCCAGCGCCGTCAATGAGTCCGCCCTGACCGGCGAGAGCATCCCCGTGGACAAGGCCCCCGGCGACGGCGTGTCCGCCGCCACGGTGAACCAGTCCGGCTATCTCCGCTGCCGGGCCACCCGGGTGGGCCAGGATACCACCCTGTCCCAGATCATCCGCATGGTCAGCGATGCCGCCGCCACCAAGGCCCCCATCGCCAAGATCGCCGATAAGGTCTCCGGCGTGTTCGTCCCGGCGGTGATCTCCATTGCCGCCGTGACCACGGCGGTGTGGCTGCTGCTGGGCCACCCGGTGGGCTATGCCCTGGCCCGGGGCATCTCCGTGCTGGTGATCAGCTGCCCCTGTGCCCTGGGCCTGGCAACGCCGGTGGCCATTATGGTGGGCAGCGGCCTGGGGGCCAAAAACGGCATCCTGTTCAAAACCGCCGCCTCCCTGGAGGAGACGGGCCGGGTGCAGATCGTGGCTCTGGACAAAACCGGCACCATCACCAGCGGTCAGCCCCGGGTGACGGACATCCTTCCGGCGGAGGGCGTCACGGAGCGGGAGCTGCTGACCTATGCCCTGGCTCTGGAGCAGAAAAGCGAGCATCCCCTGGCCCGGGCTGTGCTGGACCGGGCGGCGGGTCTGACGGCCCCGGAGGTGTCGGACTTTCAGGCTCTGCCCGGCAACGGCCTGACGGCTGTGCTGGAGGGCCGGACCCTGTGGGGCGGCAGCGCCGCCTTTACAGAGAAGCGCGCCGCTGTATCTCAGAATTTGCAGGCCAGGACCGAGGAGCTGTCCCGGCAGGGGAAAACGCCCCTGTTCTTCGGGCTGGAGGACCGGCTGCTGGGCGTCATTGCCGTGGCGGACGTCATCAAGGAGGACAGCCCCCAGGCGGTCCGGGAGCTGCGGAATATGGGCATCCGCGTGGTGATGCTCACCGGCGACAACCAGCGCACCGCTCAGGCCATCGGGGCCCAGGCGGGGGTGGATCAGGTCATCGCCGGGGTGCTGCCGGAGGGCAAGGAGGCCGCCATCCGCCGGCTGATGCAGCGGGGCAAGGTGGCCATGGTAGGCGACGGCATCAACGACGCCCCGGCCCTGACCCGGGCCGACACCGGCATCGCCATCGGCGCGGGAGCCGACGTGGCCATCGACGCGGCGGACGTGGTACTGATGAACAGCAGTCTGCTGGACGTGCCCGCCGCCATTCGGCTCAGCCGGGCCACCTTGCGGAACATCCACGAAAACCTGTTCTGGGCGTTTTTCTACAACGCCATCGGCATTCCTCTGGCCGCCGGGGTGTTCATCCCCCTGGGCCTGACCCTGAACCCCATGTTCGGCGCCGCCGCCATGAGCCTTTCCAGCTTCTGCGTGGTGTCCAACGCCCTGCGGCTGAATCTGTTCAAGCTCCGGGATAACCGGCACGATCATAAGAGAACCAATCATCTGAACAACATCAAGGAGGAACAAGCTATGGAAAAGACACTGGAGATCAAGGGCATGATGTGCCCCCACTGCGAGGCCACCGTCCGCACCGCCCTGGAGGCCATGCCCCAGGTTCAGGAGGCTCAGGTGAGCCACCAGACCGGCACCGCCGTGGTGACCCTCACCGGCCCGGTGGAGGACGACATCCTGCGCCGCACCGTGGAGGACAAGGGCTACACCGTCACCGCCATCCGCTGACCCTCACCGCCGTCCCTCCGCAGGGCGGGGCAAAAAAGCCTCGCAGAGTTTGCCGCCCGCAGACTGCAAGCCTTTTGTCAAAAATGGGCGAAGCCCATTTTTGACAGTATCAAGAAAAGCACGGCGCAAGCCGTGCTTTTCTCGTATAAATCTTCGGCTGAAAGAGGGTCCCAACAGCCGGATTCATCCTCAGGCTCTCTCCATGGCCTCCCGGAAGTCTCTCTGGTCGGTGAAGATCTCCTGCTTATAGGGATTCTTCTTCTGGGCCTTGGCCCGCTTGATGATGCTGGCCAGGATCACCACGTTCACCACCAGTGCCACAATGGAGACCACGCCCTGGGCCGTGGGATTGGCGGCAGTGGGCCGGACGGCGGGGTTCATAAAGCCGTCGGCATAGACGGAGGTGATGGTGGAGAACACGCTGTTGTCCTGGAACAGGGGGAACACCTGGGCAAACATGCACCACAGAGCCAGGGTGTTGGCCCGGTTCTGGATCCAGCCGCCCTTGTTCCAGAAGTGGTTGGCAAAGGTGGGGGCCAGCAGCAGGGCCAGGCCGCAGTACCAGGAGTGGGTGGGCAGGCAGTTATAGGTGTATTCAAAGTTCCACAGGTCATAGGCCAGGATATAGCACCAGGTCATGTCGGGCCACAGCATGTCCTTCTGATCCTTGGAGGAGTAAATGCCCCACCAGGCGGTCATGCAGAAGATGTTGACGATACCGGCGATGCCGTTGACCCAGTTCCACCAGCCGCCGTACAGCCACACGTTCTCGGAGGACAGCCACCAGCGGTCGCCGAACTCCTTCAGGGCCATGGCGCCCCGGATGCCGGACTCAAAGTCGCTGGCCACGGCGATGAGAATGTTGATGGCCACAATGGCGAAGGGGAACACCTTGAACCACTCCGTCTTGCCGATGCTCCACTTGTATTTGAGCATCATGAAGCCGATGCACCCGGCGGTGGCGGCGTACAGCTTGGCATAGTGGAACCAGCTGTTCATGTTGGTATAGGTCTGGTTGTTCAGGGCCCACTCCGCCCCGGCCCGTGCGCCGATGGCGATGGCGATGAAATACACCGTCAGCACGGCGGGCAGCACCAGAAAGCAGATGATGCCGCCGGTTTTGGTGCGGCGGGCGAACTCGTTGGCCAGCACCAGCCCGGTAAACACCAGCACAAAGCCCAGCAGCTGGTACAGGGCGGTCTCGCCATAGATCTGGAATAACATGTCCATTCCTCCTTAAAAATTTTCTGTCTCCTAAGCTCAGCCGCCTGGTCCAGCCAGAGAAGCCCGGACCATCGGCTATGCCGCCAATATAGCACAGGTTTCCTTAAAAAGTCAACTGTCACACGGAAGAAAGTGTTGAAAAAGCCGAAAAAAGCGGGTATAATGGAACCGAAATCGGCTGTGGTATGTGGCCATACCACAGCCAGAGGAGGAAGCGCGTATGGAGTTTGAAAAGCTGGTGTCCCCGTCTCTGAAGGACCTGTTCATCACCCACATCGAGGCCATGATCCTCTCCGGGGAGCTGCCGGTGGGGCAGCAGCTGCCGCCGGAGCGCCAGCTGGCCCAGTCCATGGGCGTCAGCCGGGCGGTGGTCAACAGCGGCGTGGCGGAGCTGGAGCGCCGGGGATTTTTAGAGGTCCGGCCCCGGGTGGGCATCTTCGTCACGGACTATCGCCGGGCCGGGACCCTGGACACCCTGAAATCCATCATGACCTATAACCGGGGCCGCCTGCGCAACGAGGAGATCCGCTCCATTCTGGAGGTCCGGGACGCCCTGGACAAGCTGGCGGCGGCGGGGATCATCGCCTGCGCCTCGGAGGAGGACATCGCTGCCCTGTTCCGGGCGGCGGAGGCCATCCGGGAGGCCGGGGACAACCGCCATGCGGCGGAGGCGGCCTTTGCCTTCCAGCATGAGCTGGCCATGCAGTCGGGCAACACCCTGCTGCCCCTGATCTTCCGGTCCTTCTATTCCTCGGTGCTGGTGCTGTGGGAGCGGTTCTGCGCCCTCAACGGCGTTTCCATGCTCTATGAGACCAGCATCCGCCTGTGCCGCCACATCCGGGACCGGGACCTCTCCGCCGCCGTGGCCTGGATCGATTACTGCACCCGGGAGACCGTCTCCGGCAGCCGCCGGATATACTACTGATCCGGGAGCGGCAAAACCAATGTCACAAAAAGAAATCACCATCCCTCAAGGATGGTGATTTCTTTTTGGAGCAGGGTACGGGAATCGAACCCGCCTCCTCGGCTTGGGAAGCCGATGTACTACCGATGTACTAACCCTGCGAACCGCTACCTGCTGATTATAGCAGACTCCCGGCGGTTTTGCAACCGCTTTTTTTGTCGGAACCGGGAAAACTGCGCCGCCCGGCCGGGGATGGGCAGTCCCGGGCCGGGCGGCGCAGGTTCAGATGACGTAGTTGTCCCCCTGGGGCAGGGACATCAGGTCTGCCAGGGTCACGCCGGAGAAGTATTCCCGGGTCACCCGGTAATACCCCTCCCACACCGGCAGCGTCCGGCAGTCGGCCGCCCGGGCACAGGCGCCGGCCCCGTCCTTCAGGCAGCTCACCGGGGCCAGATCGCCCTCGGACCGCAGCAGAATGTCCCACAGGGTGTACGTCTCCGGCTCCCGGGCCAGGCGATACCCACCCCCGATGCCGTGAACGCTCTCAATAAAACCGGCAGCCTTCAGGGCGGGCATTGCATCTGTAAAATGAAAGTAGACACTCACAAAAGTGTGGGTGTCTACTTTTTTCGTAGTATAATGAATATGGAAAGGAAGTGAAGATATGGGCAAGAAAGGGACACCACATAGAAAATACAGCAAAGAAGAAAAGATGAGATATGTTCGGCTCCATTTGGAAGATCATATTTCTGTAAGACAAATTGAAAGGGATTACGGCATCGGAAACGCCTTAGTATCCAGCTGGGTCAAGCGATACTTACAAGACGGAGAGGACGCCTTGGAGCCTCACAACGGGAATCCTTATGCAGCTCTTCATCGTAGTAAGTCGCTGTCAGAGGTGGAACGTCTGCGGCTGCTGGTGGCAAAGCAGGAAGTAGAAATAGCCCGGTTAAAAAAAGGGTATTGGGTGGAAGGAGTTGGTGCAAACAGGGAATACGTTACTGGCAGCGGAAAGACTACGAAGTTCTCGAAGAACTCAAAGTAAAGTATCCAGTAGACTTTCTGTGTAAGATTATGGGAATCAACCGTTCTGGATATTACAAGTGGAAATCACGGCAAGGGAAGCTCAACCGCTATGAACAGGATCGTATTCTGCTTACACAACTGCTTCATGAGGAACATGAATTACACCCATCCCTCGGTTATCATCGTCTTGCCAGAAATATCTTTCATAATACAGGATGGGTGTTTTCTGACAATCTGGCACATAAATGCTGCAAAGCTGCCGGGATACGTTCCAAAGCTAGAAAGTGCAGATACCGGCCACCGGGAGAAGAAAGCATCAAGTATGAGAACCTTGTGAAGGGACACTGGAATGCAAAGGCACCACTGCAGATTGTGGTGTCGGATATGACAATACTCAAGAACAATGGAAAGCAATGGGAATGGACACTATTGTTAGATACATTCAACAACGAGATCATTGCCCACAGTGTTTCTCCAATCGCAGGAGATAACAAGCCCTATTACCATTGCCTGGACAAGCTGAATAGCCTGGCAGGCAAAAAAGAGGAGCAGAAACCCCAGGTAGTCTTCCACACCGACCAGGGAGCCGTCTACTCCTCCAGGGCATTTTGCCACGCCCATGAACATTATAACATACTTCGGTCAATGTCGCGAGGGGGAACTCCAACAGATAACCCAATTATTGAAGCACTAAATGGCTGGATCAAAGAAGAATTATATCTGGACTACGGACTTGCAGATGCAGACAACTTGCCGGAATTGCTAAATCAGTACGTTTATTTCTTCAATCATCTCCGTCCGGCTGCTGCCTTGGGCTACAAAAGCCCAGTTCAGTACAAGACCGAACTGGGCTTCCTGTAATTTTGCCTTTTTTAGTGTCTACTTTTTCTTGACAAGTGCAGATTCCAAAGAATCGCCGCCTCTTTTTGATCGGCGCCCGGCTCCTGCCCCGGGAATGGGCTGCGCCGGAAACAGGAACAGGCTGCGTGCCGCCCAGGGAAATGCCCTGCGGCACGCAGCCTGCTTGTTTACACGTTGAAGCGGAAATAGATCATGTCGCCGTCCTTGACCACATAGTCCTTGCCCTCGGACCGCAGCAGACCCTTTTCCTTGGCGGCGGCCACGCTGCCGCAGGCCATCATCTCGTCGAAGTTGATGGTCTCCGCCCGGATGAAGCCCCGCTCGATGTCGGAGTGAATCTTTCCGGCGGCCTGGGGGGCCTTGGTGCCCTTGCGGATGGTCCAGGCCCGGCACTCGTCCTTGCCGTAAGTCAGGAAGGAGATCAGGCCCAGCAGCTCATAGCTGCACTGGATCAGCCGGTCCAGGCCGGACTGCTCCACCCCCAGGTCCTCCAGGAACATGGCCCGCTCGTCGGGGTCGTCCAGCTGGGCAATGTCCTCCTCCAGCTTGGCGCAGATGGGCAGCACCTGGGCCCCTTCCTTTTGGGCCAGGTCCCGGACCATCCGGAAGTAGCGGTTGTTCTCGTGGTCGGCGAAGCCCGCCTCGTCCATGTTGGCGGCGTAGATGATGGGCTTCAGGCTCAGCAGGTCGGCGGTCTCCACAATGGCGCGGTCCTCGTCGCCGCAGTCGAAGGTGCGGGCGGACCTTCCGGCGTTGAGATGCTCCGCCAGGGCCCGGAATACCTCGGCCTCGTGCAGGAACTTCTTGTCGCCCTTGGCGGCCTTGGCGGCCTTCTCCACCCGGCGGTTCACCATGTCCAGGTCCGCCATGATCAGCTCCAGGTCGATGGTCTCGATGTCGCCCAGGGGGTCCACCGGCACGTTGGTCCCGGCGTCGGCCACCACGTGCATGATGTTCTCGTCGTCGAAGCAGCGCACCACATGGACGATGGCGTCGGTGCGGCGGATGTTCTCCAGGAACTTGTTGCCCAGGCCTGCCCCCTGGCTGGCGCCCTTCACCAGGCCCGCAATGTCCACAAATTCGATGACGGCGGGGGTCTTTTTGTCGGGCTGATACATCTCCGCCAGCTTATCAAGCCTTGCATCCGGCACGGCCACCATGCCCACGTTGGGCTCGATGGTGCAGAAGGGGTAGTTGGCGCTTTCGGCTCCGGCGTTGGTGATGGCGTTGAACAGCGTTGATTTGCCCACGTTGGGCAGTCCCACGATTCCTAATTTCATTTTATCTTTTACCTGTCCGAAAACCCTTGATTTATCGGGGTTTTCGCCTTTCTTTAGATTTCTTGTACGCCCTTTTTACGCCCTTTTTTTGTAACTGGCGGCGTAGCCTGTTGAAATTGGCGTATGGCATTTACCAGTGACTCGTCCGTAACATGAACATATCTGTCCATAGTTGTTTTAATGCTTGCGTGTCCTAATAGCTGTTGCAGCACTTTAGGCTGTACGCCGCGCTCAATCGCGCGTGTAGCATAAGTATGTCGTAAGGCGTGCATACAAAAGCGTTTGATACCCGCTTCATCACACAATTTGTATAAGTGTGTGTCATAAGAACTGTTTTTTGCAGGTTCACCAGTACGCCAGTTGACAAACACTAAATCGTGCATAATAAGACATTTCTTTTCGCCTGTCCTGCTGTCGATATACTCTAAAATCTGCGATAGCGTTTCAGACTTTTTCCGGCTGTCCTTTTCATCATAACAGCTTTTAAGAATAGAATATGCTTTGTCAGTAAGCGGAATGGTGCGATAACTTTTCTGTGTCTTAGGTGGTCCTGCTCGCCAATACCCTTGACTGTGCCGATACTCTAAACTCTTGCTGACAGTCAACGTGCGCTTTTTCCAATCAATAGAGTCCCATGTTAAACCAATCAATTCTGCCGTTCTCAATCCTGTTTCCAAGAGCAACGCATATTGTCGGTAATTATGTGACCGCGCCGCTGCTTCAAGAAATTTCTCTTGTTCATCAACAGTCAAGTATTTAATATCGTCTGCCGCCCGAACAGGTTTCGTATAGCGTACACCGTTCATAGGGTGTTTGGCGATAATGTCATTCATAACTGCTGATTTTAACATGGTTCCCATTGTGATATAAGCCTGACGAATGGTTGAGCCTGCATAGGTGGTTTCCATTCGGTTAAGAACAGCTTTACAGTGCATAGGCTTTACATCAGCTATACACATAGCCCCGATTACTGGCTGAATATTCCATTTGTAGCGTTCTTGATAATTCCGTTTTGTGTTCGGTGCAAGGTCGCAAACAATATTTTCAATCCAGTATTCAAACCACTTATCTACTGTCATATCGGGAGAAGTGACAATAAGATTATGCCGTTCTTCATATCTTGCGTCAGCAAGCCAGTTTTTCGCTTCCGGCAATGTTTCAAAGTATTTCTCTTTACGTTTGCCGTTTTTTGCGTAGTATCTTGCGGAGTATAAACCGTCCTTTCTTTGGTAAATGCCTTTGCCGCACTCTTTACCTTTTAGATTTTTGCCCATTTATCGGACTCCTTTCTTATCTCAAAAAAGAGTCCAACGTAACTATATATTATAGCATAAGGACTCTGCTTTTTCAATCTCAACAGGAATTTTTTGTAGCGGTTGTTGGTAGAAGTTCTATATAATTAACTCTCGTCGGATATATTCTTCAAATTCACGTCGCTTTACTAACTTCCGTGTTCCTACAAAAAGTACAAACGGGCAATTAGGTTGCTTTAACAGGGTGTCTATTTTATTTATACCGATATTGCTGTACTCCGCAGCTTCTTTTATTGTTAATGTCAGTTTAAGGTGGATAGGTACACGCACCTTGTTTTCCATACATAACGGCAACTCATTTTCTTCGCTGCCATTGATTGACACTCCTTTGTTTGTTTCAGCAGATTTGTCCCAGCTACGAGAACTTTGAACATCTGGTCATTGAACTCAAAAGGCCGACGTTAGCCTATGTCTGCGACACCTACCATCGGTATGGCAAAGAACACTGCTCCTCTCACATGGTGGACGAGGAAACATTGGACAGATTGATCGGCGCGGAGATCCTGCGAACAAAGAAAATGTATGAGGAAAACTGGTCGCGGATGGAATGGCTCATTGAGAGATGGACGCCGAAAGCTTCCACGGCCAGTGCCAAAATAAGTAAACTGCAAGAGCACATTCTCTTACTGGAGGAGGAAGTGGAGGTGATCCTGATGGAACGCATTCGGGATAAGGCCAACGCGGAACGCTACGACCGTATGATCGCCAAGCGCGAGGAGCAGATCGCAGAGGTCAAAAAGCAAATCGAAGAATTGCAGAATACTTCAGAAATGCTCCGCAGCCGACAGGCCAAGC
>OJQT01000283.1_pt1 | contig 27664 bp, 29 predicted proteins | sample 1598771 | NCBI WGS metagenome assembly OJQT01 (sample SAMN03922517, study PRJEB24848) | human gut metagenome | isolation source: stool sample | host: Homo sapiens | place: Germany | collected 2010-02
CGATCCCGCTTATCTCCACCAAAAGAAAACCTTGAAACCACAACGGTTCCAAGGTTTTCTTTTTGTTTTCGCGGGGGACCTTACCCGGCGGTTTTCTAACACATTTTTAACACTTGCCGAGCCTTCATCGCTTTGCGCAGGCAGCAGCACGCCAGTGGGGTAAAAACTTCTTTGGTGCACCCGAAAGGCGTGTGCAGAACACCATTATGATGGCAAAAGCGGGCGGTGAGCCGATGCAGTCAGCCAACGCGAAGAATCAGTACATTTTTTGACCGTTCTCCCGTCAGCGCTATATCCGATGGGAGCATTGTTTCTTTTTATCGTTTCTTTTACATCTGAATGAAAGCATCACCGCTTGACAGCCTATCGTTCGGTAGGTATAATATGAGGAAATACCAATCCCGGAGGAGTACACCATGACAGCAAAAGGAACCACCAAGCAGGGGATATTGGATGCCGCGCTGGAATTGTTTTCCGTGCAGGGGTATGAGGCCACTTCCATTTCCCAGCTCGCGGAAGCGGTTGGTATCCGCAAGGCGTCTCTCTACAGTCATTTTGAAAACAAGCAGGCAATTCTGGACGCTCTGATCCAGACCACCATAGGAGAATACGAGAAGCATTCCATTTTTGCCAATGCAGATGGGGATGATCCCGCATTCACAAAGGATAAGGAACATATGACGGCGGAAATGGCGGCGCAGATGTTCCTTGGGCAGATTCGTTATATTCTCCACGATCCGAAAATCAGCCGCGCCAGGAAAATGCTCACCATTGAGCAGTTTCAGAATCCGCAGATGGCAGCGCTGCAAACCAAGCAGAATTACACGGATGTCATGGGCTACTTCACCGGGCTTGTGCGTTTTCTCATTCGTCAGGGGCGGCTCGTAGACTCTGACCCGGAGATCATGGCGGCGCAGCTTTGTCTGCCGATCTCTGCCTGGATCAATCTCTGCGACCGGGAGCCGGAGCGGGAGAATGATGTGATGAAGCTGATCCGGCGGCATATCCGGCAGTTCTTTGAGGTATATCAGGTGAAATGAGTTTGGAGCTGAGAGGATGAAATCAAGCAGACGATCGTTTCTCCTAAATCCGCTGTCCATGCTTTTGGCCGGACTGCTTCTCGGCATTGCAGCAAAACTGTTTGATATCTATTTCCAAAATCTCGGAGAGATCTTTTCCCAGATGGCCATATGGATTCTTTTGGGAACAGGGATCGCGATTTACAGTCCTACAAAGAAAGCGGCCATGGGAAATATATTTCCCTTCTGCATGGGGATGCTGGCGACCTATTATGTGACGGCAGCCATCACCCACGGGATTTACAGCCGGACCTTTATCATCGGCTGGACGGTGTTCGCCCTGCCCTCCCCTGTCATGGCCTATTTTGCATGGATGGCAAAGGAACCCGGTGCTTTCTCAAAAATCATCGCCGCAGGAATCGCAGCTGTGTCGGTCATGAGCAGCGTCCTGCTTTTTGACCATTTGCGCCTTTACGATTTTGTCATTGACGGGGTGCTGATTTACATTCTGTTCTTCAAAAAAATCAAGCGATCACAGAAAAGAAAGGATTGGAACGAATGAAACCGGAGGAATTATATCCATACATAGAGAAAAACCAGCCGAATATCTGCCAGATCAGCGTCCTGCAAAACGGGCAGGAGCCTTGAGGTGAGGCGTGGAACGGATCGAGAATGTGCTGCGGCCGGCATTGCGGCAAAACGAAAGGGTTGAGATGATATGAACTATATCCGAATCACGGAAGAAAACATCGACAAGGAGCACATCTGCTGCGCCATGTCCGGCAAACAGAGCCTTGTGAAAAAAGAGTGGCTGAAACGGCGCTTTCCCGAGGGGCTTGTCTTTTACCGCAGTGAGGAGCGGGGCAAGTGCTTTATCGAGTACATTCCGGCAGAAAACGCCTGGGTGCCCATTGAAGCGGCGGGGTATCTCTATATCAACTGCCTGTGGGTCTCCGGCTCCATGAAGGGGCACGGCTACTCCACAGATTTGCTGGACGAGTGCATCCGGGATGCCAAAGCGCAGGGGAAAAAGGGCCTGTGCATCCTGTGCGCCGAGGGACGCAAGCGGGAGTTCCTTGCAGACCCGCAGTTTCTTGCGCATAAGGGCTTTCTGCTGGCGGACACTTCGGATTGCGGCATTACGCTTATGTATCTGCCGCTTGCAGAGGACGCCGAACCGCCGGAATTCAAGGCCTGCGCCAGGCATCCGCAGGCTAACGGGAATGGCTTTGTAATTTACTATACCGATCAGTGTCCCTACACCCACTACTGGGTCCCGAGAGTGGAGCAGGCGGCCAAGGAGCACGGTATTCCCCTGAAAACCATTCACATCACCACAAAGGAAGCAGCGCAGAATGTACCGGCTCCAGTGACCACCTACGCCCTGTTCCGGGATGGGAAATTTGTGACCCAGGGCATCCAGTCGGATAAAAAGCTTCTGGCGCTGGCGGGCGTGAAGGAGTGAGATTGACAGTGGAAATCAGACCTTTGGAAAAAGAATCAATGCCTGATACAATGACGGTAAACGACGCGGAATACCGCGTCGTCAAGCTCCTGGGGAAAGGAAAAGGCGGCTACTCCTATCTTGTGACGGACGGAACAGCGCAATATGTTCTGAAACAGATCCACCACGAGCCCTGCGCCTACTACACCTTCGGGGACAAGCTGCGCTCCGAGCTGCGGGACTATGAAACGCTGCGGAAGCTGGGCATCCCCATGCCCCGGCTTCTGGCGGCGGACATCCCGCAGGAGCGCATTCTGAAGGAATACATCGCCGGGCAGACGGTGGCGGAGCTGCTCAAAGAGGGACGGATGAACCCCGGCTGGCTCAGACAGGTGCAGGCCATGTGCGGCCGCCTGTACCCGGCGGGGCTGAACATCGACTACTATCCCACCAACTTTGTCCCCTGCGGCGGAACGCTTTACTACATCGACTACGAGTGCAATGCCTATATGCAGGAGTGGGACTTTGCCCATTGGGGCGCCCGGTATTGGACGATACAGGCACCGGAAAGGCCGGATGGGGCATGAATCATCCTCTGTATGAAGGACAGCTGGCAGGCCGGTGTTCCCGGCAGGGACGAAATGCCAAACCGCCCTTTCCGTGAACATAGAGCAGGTTTTCTTTCATTCACCCGCACTTTCTTCGTCACGGCGCTCGATCTCAGCAGAGCGGTCGAAGTCGATCTGCAGGATGTCATCCATGGGGATCCTCACACCGCTGCGCATGATTACCAGCCGCTGGTACTCGTCAATTTTTCCGATCTTACCCGTCTCAGTCAGATACGCGCCCCCGTCCTTCCGCTGGTCCGGCTTGAAGTAGGTGACGGAGGCCTCCGGTTCTTCGTCTATAGCTTTCATAAGGAGCTGGAACTTCATATCCAGCGCCGTCAGGGCCTCCTCATCCAGCTCGATCTTCTCATCCGTCAGACGCCCGGTTTCTCTGATGGCGGAGTCATATCCGGTCAGCGCGGCAAAAGGCGCAAACTGCGCCGCACGGTCAGACATCAGCATCTGCGGTCGCGTCTTGGAAACGTGGTGCGGGAGATTCATAATGGAATCGTATTTACTGTTCGTGTGCATTTGCAATCCCTTTCCCAGACAAACTGGAATTTGTCTGATTAACTTCCGGTTTTTCGGTTCATTGCTGTTTCAAAAAGTGTTCGATATAAACGGAGAGATCGTCGGGGAATTTATGATTCATAATCTCTTTAGTCAGTGATCTGACAACTGTTTCCTCAAAAGCATTGAGTACTCCGGAATCGCTTCCTGCCAAATAGTACGATTGATCCAGTTGGTCGTTGACCTGCCGATGCTTTAGAATCATATCCTTCTGTTCCGCCACAGTCGGATGTACCACATGATGCAGGAATTCATGGATAACGGAATCTGTCCGGAATGCCCCGGAGGAGAAAACAAAGCAGTCTTCCGTCAGATGGTAGTCCGATGCATAAACGCATTTAACAGGATTGAGGCAGATCCGGATCTCCCGTACCGGGGAATGATACCGGCTGGTACAGATTTCTAGACATTCCTGAATCAAGTGCATCTCTTCCCGGTAAATCTTTTCCTGTCCAGCGATCCATTCTCCCTCCCATTCTAGGTATCCTGCAAAAGAGTTGTCTGATAGAACCGCAACAATCGCCCGGGGAAAACCTTCCAGCCAGCACCAAAGGGATTCGCCACGTTCGCTTTCCGAGATGTTTCCCGCAGTCAGGATCTTCCGGCGTAGCGTTCCAAAATCCTGAAAGCCGGTATTGTTGTCGTTGAGAAAAAAAGACGCCGATTCCATCATGAACGCACGTGGCCAGTAAGGATATACGTCGCAGGTGTCCTGCTTGGCTCCGGAAAAGAAAGTATCCTGATGTTTCCGGTTCCTATACTTCATAATATGCCGGATGTGTTCAGCAGAACGTTCCGGGATATAAAAGTCATACCCAGCCTGTAGTAACCCGTAATAGATTGCTGATATCTTTGGAAACTGGACGATCATATCAGTTTCCCATAGTTGAGTCAATTCAAATTCACTTTCCATAAAACAAATTCCAATTTATTCCATTCTCTACGCCTTATGCCCGCCGATCTGCGCATTTCGGTCCTTGGCCGTTGCGCCCTCCTGCAAATTCATTCCCTTGAGGATCGCGTTCTTTCCGTACTTCTTCTTGATGGCAAGTGCCGCCTTCTGAATTTTTCGTTCCCGTTCCAGCGCAGCATCCTCCGCCTTCTGCTTTTTCTCCTGGGCGGCGTAGTCCGTAAAAAGGTCCAGCTGAACGGCGCCGTCGTTCTTCTTCGGTGCATCCGCTTCCGGCAGGACATGATTTGCAACGACATACATGCGCCGCACCAGGAGATTTTTGTCCACGATCCGGTCAAACAGCTCTGACACGGCGCACATTATTTTCTTCGTAGATGATGTGTGACTGTCAAGGTTAATAGAGCCGTGGGCCTGCTTCGGGATCCGGCGGCCATAGCGGTCGGTTTCCACCGGCCCGTGATACCTGGCCCGCCGCGCCGGATCGGTCAGATTCTCAACATCATAGCCCACGGTCAGCACCATCTGATCGGTGACAAGTCCCTTATCCACCAAATCCAGCACCAGCAGGTCCGTCATCTCCCGGACGACCAGCTTTGCCTTGTCCGCCTCATAGGGGCAGTGCAGGACCTGACCGGAGCTGAGACTGTTGGAGCTGGGGCGGTATGCCTTGATGGCCGCAATGGTGGTGGGCTCCCAGCCCCACGCATGGTCGATGAGCAATTCCGCATTCTTGCCGAAGAGCTTATAAAGCAGGTCCTCATTCCGCTCCGAGCAAAGGGCAACATCGCCCATGGTGAACATCCCGTTCTCCTCCAGCTTCTTTGCGATGCCCCGGCCCACCCGCCAGAAATCGGTGAGAGGCCGGTGTGACCACAGCTCACGGCGAAACTTCATCTCGTCCAGCTCTGCAATGCGGACGCCGTTTTTGTCGGCGGGGATGTGCTTCGCTACAATGTCCATTGCTACCTTGCAAAGAAAGAGGTTTGTCCCGATTCCGGCAGTTGCCGTGATGCCGGTGGATTCCAGCACGTCGAGAATGATCTTCATGGCAAGCTCCCGGGCCGTCAGCCGGTAGGTGCTGAGATAGTCGGTGACGTCCATGAACACCTCGTCGATGGAGTAGACCACCATGTCCTCCGGCGCGATGTACTTGAGGTAAATCTGATAAATGCGGGTGCTGTACTCCATGTAGTACGCCATTCTCGGCGGCGCGATGAGGAAGTCCACGGCAAGGGCCGGGTCAGCCTGCAACCGGGAGAAAAAGTGGGATGAACCCTCCAACTTTCGCCCCGGGGCCTTCTGCTGCCGCCGGGCGTTCACCTCCCGGACCCGCTGGTTCACCTCGAAAAGCCGGCTGCGCCCGGAGATGCCGTAGCTTTTGAGGGAGGGCGTCACCGCCAGACAGATGGTTTTCTCCGTCCGGCTCTCATCCGCAACAACCAGGTTGGTGTCCAGCGGATCCAACCCCCGCTCCCGGCACTCCACGGAGGCATAGAAGGATTTCAGGTCAATGGCAATATAGGTGCGTTGTTTCAACTTCTGTGCCTCCCTTCAAGCAAAATTTACAGATATCCCGCCTCAAGATCTTGACTTAAAGTCGGGTTCAGGTGTTATCATGAGTATAGCAAAAACCAAAGCGCCGCGCAAGAGCGCGGGCCGGAATAATCGAGGTAAAGAAAATGTCTGTGAAACAAACCGCTCCTTCGGGCGACAGCGCCATGGCCCGGCATGCCGCGTCCATGGTCTTCCCCATCGGTGCGCCCAACGACGGCTTTGCGCAGTATTTTACGGGCAGGAGCTTTCTTGCGCCCGTTTCCACGGAACAGGTCGGTATTTTCAATGTGACCTTTGAGCCGGGCTGCCGCAACAACTGGCACATCCATCACGCCAAAAGCGGCGGCGGCCAGATCCTGATCTGCGTGGCCGGACGCGGCTTCTATCAGGAGTGAGGCCGGGCCGCCGTGCGGCGGGCCGGAGGGACGCGGCGTGTACGTCACAAAAAACACTTCTCAGTCTGCAAGCCTTTTGGAACAAAAAAATCAGGTCCGTTTCCGGACCTGATTTTTTATGTCGTATGTTCCGCGTATCCGTTTACGCCTTCTTGGCGATGTCGCACAGGGCGGTGAAGGCCACGGCGTCGTTGATGGCCATCTCGGAGAGCATCTTGCGGTTGATCTGGATGCCGGCCACCTTCAGACCGTGCATAAAGGTGGAGTAGTTCATGCCGTTGAGCTTGCAGGCGGCGGAGATGCGGGTGATCCACAGCTGGCGGAAATCCCGCTTCTTCAGCCGGCGGCCCACATAGGCGTAGGTCAGGGACTTCATGACCTGCTCGTTGGCCATCTTGAAGTGCTTGGACTTGGCGCCCCAGTAGCCCTTGGCCAGCTTCAGAGTCTTATTTCTTCTTTTACGCGCCATCATAGCGCCTTTAACACGTGCCATTTCTTAATTGCCTCCTATTTCTAACGATATCCGTCTCTTATTTGTAGGGGATCATCTTGCGGATGGTGGCCTCATTGGTGCAGTCGGCATAGGTGCCGCTGCGCAGGCGACGACCGCGCTTGGTGTCCTTCTTGGTGAGGATGTGGCTCTTGAAAGCGTGCGCTCTCTTGACCTTGCCGGACTTCGTCAGATTGAAGCGCTTCTTGGCGCCGCTGTGGGTCTTCAGTTTAGGCATAATATTACTCCTTCCATCTATTCTCCCGCCGGGGCGGGAAGAACTCGTGTGTTATTTTCCGGCCTTCTGGGCCTTGGGGGACAGGAACATGGACATGAGCCGGCCCTCCATCTTGGCGGACTTATCCATGGTGGCCACGTCGGCGCAAAGCTCCGCGAACTTCTTCAGCAGATCCCGGCCGATATCCGTATGCGCCATCTCGCGGCCGCGGAAGCGGACGGAGACCTTCACCCGGTTGCCGTCAGCCAGGAACTTCTGCGCATTTTTCAGCTTGGTGTTGAAGTCGCCGACATCGATGCCCGGAGACATGCGAATTTCCTTGATCTCCACCACGTGCTGGTTCTTTCTGGCTTCCTTCTCCTTCTTGCTGCGCTCGAACTTGAACTTGCCATAGTTCATGAGCTTGCACACAGGCGGCGTCGCCTGGGGGGAAATCTTCACCAGGTCCAGTCCCTTTTCCTCGGCGATGTGCAGGCCCTCCGCAGAGGACACAATGCCCAGCTGCTCGCCGTCTTCGCCGATGAGGCGGATCTCCTTATCCCGGATCTCTTCATTGAGTTCATGCTCTACCTTGCTAATAACCGTCGCACCTCCATTCGATAAATAAAAAACGCGAATGCATCCCTTGCATCCGCGCAGCGGCACGGCCCCCATAACGGAAGCCCTGACGAAAATCGCTGTTGACCTCTTTGCCTGGGGCGGGAGGTGAGGCGGATGCATCCAGCCTTCTTTGTTTTCCAGGATAGTATACCAGACCCTTCCTCCCCTGTCAAGCACTTTTTCCTGAAAATATCGTTGAAATCTGCCCACCTACCGTGGTAACATAGGGAGAGAAAATTGCGGAAAGGAGGGTCCGCCCTATGTCCCATCCCATGCTGCCGCTGCTGGAGCGGACGCCGGTGATCCCGGCGGTGAAGGAGCCGGAGACCCTGGACCTGGCCCTGGCCCACGACGGAGCGGCGGTGTTCCTGCTGTGCGGCGACATTCTGAATATCGCGGGTCTTGTGGACCGGGTCCACCGGGCCGGGAAGCAGGCGGTGGTCCATGGGGACCTGGTGGCGGGGCTGGCCCCCAAGGAGATTGCCGTGGACTTCCTGCGCTCCTGCGGGGCCGACGGGATCATCTCCACCCGGCCCCACATCATCCGCCGGGGCCGGGAGCTGGGGATGCTGACGGTGCTGCGGGTGTTCGCCATCGACTCCAAGGCCGTCAGCAACCTGGGGAAGGAGACCGGCATGGGGATGCCGGACCTGATCGAGGTGCTGCCCGGTACCATTTACAGGGTCATCGCCCGGCTGTCCCGGGAGCTGACAGTGCCCCTGATCGCCGGGGGCCTGCTGGCGGACAAGGCCGATGTCACGGCGGCGCTGAGCGCCGGGGCCCTGTGCGTCTCCGCCAGCGACCCGCAGCTGTGGGACCTGTGACGGCGGCCTTTCTGGGGCTGGAGGCGGCCCTGTACGCGATATTTATGACCCTGGACCTTACCGGCGGCAGCGGCGACCCGGTGAAATACGCCTCCATCGCCGTGTGCCTGGTGTTTTCCGTGCTGTTCGCCCGGCGGGGCGGCAGCCGCCTGATGGCCGCCGCCATGGCCCTGACCCTGGGGGCCGACACCTTTCTTCTGCTGCTGAACCATTGGTACGGCGCGGGGGTGGCCCTGTTCTGCGGGGTCCAGGGGCTGTACCTGATCCGTATCCTCCGCCGGTGCGGCCGTTCCCTGTGGGGGCTGCGGCTGTTCCTGGTGACAGCGGCCTGGGCGGGGCTGTGGGCCCTGGGCCTGCTGTCGCCGCTGAACCTGCTGGCGGCGGTGTATTTCGCCAATTTCCTGGTCAATGCCTGTCAGGCCCTTTCCCTTTCCATGCCGCTGTTTGCCTGGGGACTGTGGCTGTTCCTGCTGTGCGACGTGTGCGTGGGCGTTCATAACCAGCCGGAGCTGTTTCCCGGGTGGCTTGCCGCCTTTGCCCAGGTGGGTATGTGGCTGTTTTACCTGCCGGGCCAGGTGCTGCTGGTGCTGTCCGGCCGGGAGAAGGAGGATATTTCATGAGGAAGCTGCTGTCCGTTTTCGCGGCCTTTGCCATGGCCCTGACCATCCTGACCGGGTCCATCGCCCTGCCGCTGTTGATCCGGCCCTTCTACCGGGCCCAGATCGAACCTCTGGGCATCCCCGCCCGCAGCGGCCTGACGGCGGAGCAGATCGGGGCGGCCTTTGACGACGTGATGGACTACTGCCTGGGCAAGCGCCCGGACTTTGCCGCCGGTGTGCTGTCCTTCTCCCCGGAGGGGGCCAGCCACTTCGCCGATGTGCGGCGGCTGTTTCTGCTGGACCTTCGGGTGCTGGCGGTGTGCATGGCGGTGCTGCTGGTGCTGTACGCTCTGCGGCGGAAAAAGGGCCTGACCCTGAGTCCCCTGGCGGGCCACAGTCCCGGCTTCTGGGCCGGCTGCGGCCTGGGCGGGGCGCTGACCATAGCCGGCGTCCTGGCGGCCCTGGATTTCGACCGGGCCTTCACGGTGTTCCACAGCATCTTCTTTCCCGGCAAGGACAACTGGCTCTTTGACCCGGCCACGGACCCGGTGATCCTGATCCTGCCGGAGGCGTTCTTCCGCAGCTGCGCCATTCTCATTCTGGCGGCGGTGCTGCTGTGCTGCGCCGCGCTCATCATCGCGGACCTGTGCCGCCGCAGACGGGCCCCATAAATGGGCACAAAAAAAGCGCCTTGCGGCGCATAATATCCGTATTCGTAAAACGCTTTTTCTGTAAAAAAAATCACCACGCACAGGCGTGGCTTCTTCCTTGGTATAGCCGGATCACTTACCGCTCGCTGGGCTGCCAGTCGGAACCCTCGAAGATCATGTCATCCAGGTCACCCTTCATGAAGATGTTGGTCATTGTATCACGCTCCTTTCTTCTCTTTTCACGGTTATAGTATACCCCGCCCGGCCCGGTTTTGCAAGGGTGAGAATCTACATTTTTCATAAAAACCGCTCATCATTTTTTGCTATTATGCACAACAAAGGACTTGCAAACCCCGGGGAACCTATTATATAATAAGTGACAGCGGGAAAGGAGGCGCCGCCGTGGCCCACAAGGAAAAACGCAGAAAGAAGACCCTGCCGCTGCTGCTGGCGGCCCTGACCCTGGCCGGAGCCGGACTCTGGTGGGGGAACTACACCCTCTCCGTCGAGGAATACGCATTTTCCTCCTCCCGTCTGCCCCCGGGCTGGGACGGCGGACGGCTGGTGGTGCTGTCGGACCTCCATGGCCGCCGGTTCGGCCGGGACAACCGCCGCCTGGCGGCGGCGGTGGAGGCCGCCCACCCGGACGTCATCGCCCTGGTGGGGGATTTCGTGGACGAGTGGACGGACCCGGCGTACCTGCGCCCTCTGCTGGAAAGGCTCACGGCCCTGGCCCCCTGCTATTTCGTCTCCGGCAACCACGAGTGGGCCGCCGGAAAGATGCAGGAGACGGCGGCCCTGCTGGCGGACTGCGGCGTCACCTGGCTCCACAACGGCTTCGTGACGCTTCAGCGGGGCGGCGACAGCCTGCTCCTGGCGGGCATCGACGACCCCAACGGCTACGCCGACCAGAAAACGCCCCAGCAGGTGGCCCGGGAGGTCCGGGACGCCGCCCCGGAGGGCTTCTGGCTGCTGCTGGCCCACCGGAACAACCTGTTTGAATCGGAATATGCCGCCCTGGGGGCGGATCTGACCCTGTCGGGCCACGGCCACGGCGGCCTGTGGCGTCTGCCCTTTACCGACGGGCTGCTGGGAAGCGGCGGCACGCTGCTGCCCTCCTATACCAACGGATTTTACACCTGCCGGGGCGCGGAGGTATTTGTCTCCCGGGGCCTGGGCGGCATGGTGCGCCTGTTCAACCGCCCGGAGGTGGCGGTGTTGACCCTGCGGCGCGCATAAGGAGCCTGTATGAGAGAATTTGACGCGGGACAATTTGATATCGCCGTCATCGGCGCGGGACACGCCGGCATCGAGGCGGCTCTGGCCGCCGCCCGCCTGGGGCTGGAAACGGTGTGCCTGACCATCAACCTGGACGCCGTGGGCAATATGCCCTGCAACCCCGCCATCGGCGGCACCGCCAAGGGCCACCTGGTCCGGGAGCTGGACGCCCTGGGCGGCGAAATGGCCCGGGCGGCGGACCGGGCCTGCATCCAGTATCGGATGCTCAACCGCCGGAAGGGCCCCGCCGTGTGGTCTCTGCGGGCCCAGGCGGACCGCCGGGCCTATCAGCAGATCATGAAGCACACCCTGGAGCGGCAGGAGCACCTGACCCTGCGCCAGGCGGAGGCGGTGGCCCTGCGGACGGAAAACGGCCGCGTCACCGGCGTGGTGCTGCGCACCGGGGCGGTATACCGGGTCCGGGCGGTGGTGCTGTGCACCGGCACCTATCTCCGGGGCCGCACCATCGTGGGCGACTGCGTGGAGGAATCCGGCCCCGACGGGCTTCACGCCGCCGGCCCTCTGACGGAGAGCCTGCTGGCCCTGGGCCTGCCTCTGCGGCGGTTCAAAACCGGCACCCCTCCCCGGGTGAACCGCCGGAGCATCGACTTTTCCCAAATGCAGCTCCAGGAGGGGGACCCCTCTCCCCTGCCCTTCAGCTTCGAGACCCCGGCCCCGCCGGAAAACCGAGCGGTGTGCTGGCTGACCTACACCACCCCGGAGACCCACCGCATCATCCGGGAAAACCTGGACAAAAGCCCCCTGTATTCCGGGGTCATCCAGGGGGTGGGACCCCGATACTGCCCCTCCATCGAAACCAAGATCGTCCGTTTCCCGGACAAGGAGCGGCACCAGCTGTTCATCGAGCCCATGGGCCTGGACACGGAGGAAATGTACATCCAGGGCTTCTCCTCCTCCCTGCCGGAGGACGTGCAGCTGGCCATGCTGCACTCCGTCCCCGGCCTGGAGCGGGCGGAGATGATGCGTCCGGCCTACGCCATCGAATATGACTGCATCGACCCCACGGCCCTGCGCCCCACCTTAGAGACCCGGACGGTCCGGGGCCTGTACGGCGCGGGACAGTTCAACGGCTCCTCCGGATACGAGGAGGCGGCGGTCCAGGGCTTTGTGGCAGGCGTCAACGCGGCGCTGGCCCTGCTGGGCCGGGAGCCGCTGATCCTCCGCCGCAGCGAAAGCTACATCGGCACCCTCATCGACGACCTGGTGACCAAGGGCACCCAGGAGCCGTACCGCATGATGACCAGCCGCTCGGAATACCGCCTGCTGCTGCGCCAGGACAACGCCGACCGCCGCCTGTGCCCCATCGGCTGCCGCATCGGCCTGGTATCGGCTGAGCGGTTGCGGCGGGTGGAGGAGAAATACGCCGCCGTGGAGCGGGAGATCCGCCGCCTGGAGAAAACCGGCGTCCCCGGCTCGGCAGCCCTGAACGATCTGCTGACGGACCTGGGCACCGCCCCGGTGCCGGACGGCTGCCGCCTCATCGACCTGCTGCGGCGGCCCCAGGTGGGCTATGACGACCTGATCCCCTTCGACCCGGCCCCGCCGGGCCTGCCCCCGGCCGTCCGGGAGCAGGTGGAGATCACCGTGAAATATGAGGGCTACATCCGCCGCCAGGAAAAGCAGGTGGAGGAATTTGAGAAGCTGGAGCGCCGCCGTCTGCCGCCGGACATGGATTACAGCCATATCCAGGGGCTGCGGCTGGAGGCCCGGGAGAAGCTGGCCGCCCTGCGGCCGGAGAACCTGGGCCAGGCGGGCCGCATCTCCGGCGTATCCCCCGCCGACATAGCGGCCCTGATGGTATACCTGCACACCCGCGAAACACCGCCCGAAGGAGGGACCTCAACATGACCGTTATCGACCTGACCCACACCATCCGGGAGGATATGCCCGTCTATCCCGGCACGGAGCCGCCCCGGCTCACCACCGCCTGCACCGTTTCCCAGTGCGGCTACCGGGAGACCCTGCTGCATATGTATTCCCACACCGGCACCCACATGGACGCCCCCGCCCACATGATGGACGGGGCCCCCACCCTGGACAGCTTCGGTCCGGACCGCTTTGTGGGCCGTGGCTATGTGATGGACTGCCGTGGCCTGTCCCAAATTCCCCTGGACCTGCTGCTGCGGCACGAGGCCGCCCTGCGGGACGCGGACTTTCTGCTGTTCTGCACCGGGTGGGACCAATACTGGGGCACCGATGCCTATTATGAAGGGTTTCCGTGTCTGACCGAGGAGGCCGCCCGGTTCGTGGCGGGCCTGCCTCTGAAGGGGGTGGGAGAGGATTCCATCTCTCTGGACCCCTGCGACACGGTGGATTACCCCAACCACCTGACCCTGTTTTCCGCAGGGCTGGTGAATACCGAGAACCTCAAGGGGCTGGCGCAGCTCATCGGCCGGGAATTCACGTTCCTGACCATGCCCCTGAAATTTGAAAATGCCGACGGCTGCAGCTGCCGGGCGGCGGCGATTGTTACCAAGGAGGCTTGAACACAATGGGTAAACTGCGATTCCTGTTTGCGCTGTGGATGGCGAAGCTGTCCGTCCCGGCGCTGAAGATCACCCGCCACAACGGAACGGACTTCCCCGGCACCCTGGCCCTGAAGCTGTGCCCGGATTTCCTGAAGTATGTGGGCCGTCCCAAAACCATCATCGCCGTCACCGGCACCAACGGCAAAACCACCGTCAGCAATCTCCTGGCGGACACCCTGGAAAAGGCGGGCCACCGGGTCCTCATCAACCGGGCCGGTTCCAACGTGGCCAGCGGCATCGCCACCGCCCTGCTGAAGGGCTGCGGCCTGGCGGGCCGGGTAAAGGACTATGACATGGCCGTGCTGGAGGTGGACGAGCGCTCCAGCGTCCGGGTGTACCCCTACATCACCCCGGACTATATCGCCGTCACCAACCTGTTCCGGGACAGCATCATGCGCAACGCCCACGCGGAATTTATTGCGGACATCATCAGCCGCAGCGTCCCCGCCGCCTCCAAGCTGGTGCTCAACGCCGACGACCTGATCTCCTGCGGCCTGGCCCCGGAGAATCCCCGGGTCTATTTCGGCATCGACCGCCTGCCCTCGGACACCGTGGAGTGCGTCAACCACATCAACGACGTGCGCATCTGCCCCAAGTGCGCCGGGAAGCTGCGCTATGAATACCGCCGCTATCACCACATCGGCCGGGCCGTGTGTCAGGACTGCGGCTTCCACTCCCCGGACAGCGACTATCTGGCCACCAACGTGGATATCCCCGGCGGTACCATGACCATCCGGGAGGACGGAAAAGAATACCCCTATACCCTGATCTGCGACAGCGTGTTCAATGTCTACAACATGGTCACGGTGATCGCCGTGCTGCGTCAGCTGGGCTACGCCCATGACGAGATCGCCCGGGTGCTGTCCCAGTCCGCCATCACCGAAAGCCGCCACAACGTGGAACAGGCCGGAAACGTCACCCTGGTCCGGGAAATGGCCAAGGACAAGAACGCCCTGGCCTGCTCCCGGGTGTTCCAGTATATCGCCTCCCGCCCCGGCAAGAAAGAAGTCATGCTGCTGATGAACTCCCTGACGGACGTGCCCCACTGGTCGGAAAACGTCTGCTGGTTCTACGACACGGACTTTGAGTATCTGGCGGACGAGAGCATCGTCCGGGTGGTGTGCACCGGTCTGCGGTGCGAGGACTACAAGCTCCGCTGCCTGATGGCCGGCGTGCCGGAGGACCGCCTGGCCTGCGCCAAGGACGAGCACGACGCAGCGGCCATGATGGCCTACGAGCCCGGCGACGAGCTGTATGTGCTCTACGGCACGGACACCCTGGAGCTTGCCTATCAGGTGTATGACCAGATGAAGGATATCGCCCGTTCCCGGGCGGCGGAGCAGGAGGTGCAGGCATGAAAACCGAGATTTTGTTCCCCGAGGTGGCCAACCTCTGCGGCGACCTGATGAACGTCACCTATCTGCGCCAGTCCTGCCCAGAGATGGAGGTGGTGGAAACCGGTCTGAAGGACCGCCCCGCCTTTCTGGACGGCGGCGTGGACCTGGTGTACGTGGGCTCTGCCACCGAGCGGGGGTTGCAGCTGATGGTCCAGGCCCTGACCCCCTATAAGGCGGAGCTGGAGCGCTATGTGGACGGAGGCGGGCTGATGCTGGCCACCGGCAACGCCCTGGACGCCCTGGGCGAATATGTGGTCATCGACGGCAAGCGCGCCTTCGACGGCCTGGGCATCCTCCCCACCCACGCCGAGTATCACATGATGAAGCGCCACAACAGCTTCCTGCTGGGCAGCTTCCAGGATATGGAAATCGTTGGCTTCAAGAGCCTGTTCGGCCACACCTATCCCGATGATGAGCTGGCGAACCCCCTGTTCCGGGTGGAGCGGGGTGTGGGCCGCCATCCCGGGGCCTTTGCCGAGGGCTTTCTCCGGGGCGGCCTCATGGCCACCTACCTCATCGGGCCGCTGCTGCCTCTGAACCCGCCCTTCACCCGGTACCTCCTGGAGCAGATGGGAGCCAAGGACGTGAAGCTGGCCTTTGAAGACACCGCCATGAAGGCCTACCGGGCCCGGGTGGAGGAATTCCGCGACGAAAAGCGGGGCTATCAGTATTAAACCGCACAACCCCCCGTACCTGACCCGCACAAAAGAAAATCAGGCCCCGGGAGACGGTCCCGGGGCTTGACAAGACGGCCTGCGCCGCCTATAATGAACACAGAAAAGGGCGCTGCGACAAGCGGTTGGCTCGGTTCAATCAGGAATTCATAATGAAAACCGTCACTTGGCCGAGTGGCGGTTTTCGCGTTTCTTTACAATGATCGTAACCGTATAGGGCCCGATATGTAATGTAATCCGCATGGCGTCACCCCCTTTCGGGGATCATCAGCCAACCGCCTGCCGTTCGTGCAGCGCCATGGCTATTGTATCAAATGGCGCGGCGGAATGCAACACGTTTCTGCCGCCTGCACCCCCGTCCCCGCCGCCGCATACACTGGTACCGAGGTGAGTGTATGGAGGTGCTGCAAGACGGCGTGCTGGCCTTTCTGGCGGCCACGGGGCTGGCGGCCCTGTTCTGGCTGCTGACGGGCTGGCTGCGGCGGCGGGAGCCCGCCCGGGTGATGCTGCTGATCCCCGCCCGTCCCGGCTGCGACTTTGCCGCCCCGGCGGCCCAGATGCTGGACCTGCGGCGGCAGCTGCGGGGGGCGGTCCCCATCGTGCTGTGCGACTGCGGCCTGGAGGGGGCGGACCTGCGCCGGGCCCGGGAGCTGACGGAGCGATACGACGATCTTCTGCTGCTGACGGCGGCGGAGATCCCCGACCATTTACCATAAGGAGGGCCGCTATGGCCGAACGAAGCACGGTGGAGGGCGCCGTACAAAGCCTGATTTTTCAGAATGAGGACAACGGCTACACCGTGCTCTCCCTGCTGACGGATGACGGCGAGCTGGTGACGGTGGTGGGGTGCATCCCCTGCGCCGCCCCCGGCGAGGGGATGACCGTCACCGGCGTGTGGACCAACCACCCCAGCTACGGCCCCCAATTCGCGGCGGAATCCGTGGAGCGCCGCATGCCGGAGACGGAGGAGGACATCGCGGCCTATCTGGCCTCCGGCATTCTCAAGGGCATCGGCCCCGCCACCGCCCAGCGGCTGGTGGACCGCTTCGGGGCGGACACCCTGGCCGTTATCGAGGAGGAGCCGGAGCGGCTGCAAACCGTCAAGGGCATCACCGCCAAAAAGGCCATGGAGCTGTCCGCCGCTTTCCGGGAGCTGACGGGGCTGAAGCGGGTGATGGAATTTCTGGCCCGGTATGAGCTGCCGGTGCCTCTGGCCATGCAGCTGTACCGGGCCTATGGGGCCCAGGCCCTGCCCCGGCTGAAGGAGGACCCCTATCTTCTCACGGGACAGGCCTACGGCGTGGCCTTTTCCACCATGGACGAGATCGCCCTGAGCATGGGCTTCGACGGCGACAGCCCCTGCCGGGTGGAGGCCGCCCTTACATACGAGCTGTCCCACAATCTGAACAACGGCCATGTGTTCCTGCCCCGGGACAAGCTGCTGTCCGCCGCCGCTCAGCTCATCAGCGCGGACACCGACGCCCTGGAGACGGCCCTGGACGGTCTGCTGACCCGGGGCGTCATCGTTCAGGAGCAGGTGGCCAATGTCCAGGCCTGCTATCTGCTGCGCCTGTATCAGGCGGAGACCCGGGTGGCCCGGCGGCTTCTGTCCCTGCGGGACGCGCCCCGGCAGACCGGGAAAAATGTGGACAGGATCATCACCGAGATGGAACGCCAGCAGGGCATTGCTTATGCCCCTCACCAGCGTCAGGCTGTGACGCTGGCGGCCCAGAGCGGGGTGCTGCTGCTGACCGGCGGTCCCGGCACCGGCAAAACCACCTCCACCCGGGGCATCGTCACCCTGCTGGAGCGCATGGGCCTGACGGTTCTGCTGCTGGCCCCCACGGGCCGGGCGGCCAAGCGCATGAGCGAGCTGTGCTCCCGGGAGGCCCAGACCATCCACCGCTGCCTGGGCATGACCTTCAACGAGCTCACCGGCGAGGTGGCCTTCAAGAAAAACGAAAAGGACCTGCTGGAGGCCGACGCCGTCATCGTGGACGAGATGAGCATGGTGGATCTGCCGCTGATGGACGCCCTGCTGGCGGCCCTGAAGCCCGGGTGCCGCCTGGTGATGGTGGGGGACCCGGACCAGCTGCCCTCCGTGGGCCCCGGCAACGTGCTGGGGGATATCCTGCGCAGCGGCGCGGTGGACTCCGTGACCCTGACGGAGGTGTTCCGCCAGGCGGAGCAGTCCGCCATCATCCGCAGCGCCCACGCCGTGAACCGGGGCCAGGCCCCGGACCTGAGCAACAAGCAAAGCGACTTTTTCTTCCTGTGCCGCCGCTCGCCGGACCGGCTGGTGCAGACGGTGGTGGACCTGTGCCGCACCCGTCTGCCGGACAAGATGGGCATCCCCGCCGGGCAGATCCAGGTGCTGACCCCCACCCGCAAGGGGGAGACCGGCACCGTCAGCCTGAACCGGGCCCTGCAGGCGGCTCTGAACCCCCCGGCCCCGGGCAAGCGCCAGAAGACCTGGGGCGACATGATCTTCCGGGTGGGGGACCGGGTGATGCAGACCCGGAACAACTATGACGTCCTCTGGGAAAAGGACGACGGCGAGGCCGGCAGCGGCATCTTCAACGGCGACGTGGGCACGGTGGAGGACATCGACCCCTCCGGCGAGCTGGTGACCATCCGGTTCGACGACCGCACCAGCGTATACACCGCCGACCTGCTGGGCCAGCTGGACATGGCCTACGCCATGACCGTCCACAAGGCCCAGGGCAGCGAATACCGGGCGGTGGTGCTGGTGTCCGCCCCGGCGGCCCCCAACCTGCTGGTCCGGGGCGTGCTGTACACCGCCATCACCCGGGCCAGGGAGCTGCTGGTGATGGTAGGCGACGACGCCATCCCCGGCCGCATGGCGGAAAACGACCGCCGCACCCGGCGATACAGCGGCCTGCGCCGCAGACTCAAGCAAGGAGGACCAAGCCATGGGCATGAGTGATCTCAACGAACGGCTGAACCAGCTGGAGCAGGGGGCATTGAACTTCCTGTTCCCCCGGCGCTGCCCCTTCTGCAATCAGCACATCGGCAATAAGGAGCTGATCTGCGCCGGCTGCGAAAAGAAGCTGCCCTACACCGGGGACCGGGCCGTCCGCCAGACCTCCTGGGGCCGGGTGGCCGCGCCTCTGTATTACGAGGACGCCGTCCGCCGTGCCATTCTGGACTTCAAGTTCAAGGGCCGCATGGGCGGCCTGCCCTGCTTCGGCAGCCTGACGGCCCGCTGCGCGGCGGAGGAGTTCGGCGGCGAGTTCGACGCCATCACCTGGGTGCCGGTGAGCCGGAAGCGCCTGCGCAAGCGGGGCTTTGACCAGGCCCGGTATCTGGCCGGGAGCCTGTGCGTGGAGTGGCACGTGGAGCCCCAGGAGACCCTGCGCAAAATTCTGGACAACCCGCCCCAGTCCGGCCTGGAGGACGCCGACGCCCGCCGGGCCAACGTCCTGGGGGCCTATGAGGCCGTCCATCCAGAGCGCATCGCCGGAAAGCGCTTCCTGCTGGTGGACGATATCTGCACCACCGGCTCCACCCTGGGGGAGGCCGCCCGGGTCCTGCGCCAGGCGGGAGCCGCCGACGTGCTGGGCCTGACCCTGGCCATCACCCGGGAGGAATAAAATCCCCGCCGCCTGTCCATAATGAAGCACCGGCCCAAAGGTTACAAAATATGAACAAAAGATTACGATTTGGAAAATCACGCAAATCCTCTTGCAAAATGGGAAAATCACCATTATAATAGAGCATCAGGGAATAATACGGCCCCCTGAGGGCCGTGGTCCATATCAGAAAAATGAGGTGCAGCATTATGTGTTCTTTAGCAAAGGATATCGGTATCGACCTGGGTACCGCATCGGTGTTGGTATATGTCAAGGGCAAGGGCGTTGTGCTCAATGAGCCCTCCGTGGTGGCCATCAACAAGGACGACGGCCGCCTGCTCAGCGTGGGCGCAGACGCCCAGGCCATGCTGGGCCGTACCCCCGGCAACATCGTGGCCATCCGTCCCCTGCGTGAGGGCGTCATCTCCGACTATGACATGACCGAGCGGATGCTCAAGGAGTTCATCCGCAAGGTCAGCGGCAGCTTCCACCACATCTTCAAGCCCCGTGTCATCATCTGCGTTCCCTCCGGCATCACCGAGGTGGAGGAGCGCGCCGTGGTGGACGCGGGCCTGCAGTCCGGCGCCAGCCATGTGTATCTGATCGAGGAGCCTGTGGCCGCGGCCATCGGCGCCGGCATCGACATCACCAAGCCCGAGGGCCACATGGTGGTGGACATCGGCGGCGGCACCAGCGACATTGCCGTGATCTCCCTGAAGGGCGTGGTGGAAAGCGCCTCCATCAAGGTGGCCGGCGACCAGTTCAACGAAGCCATCGTCAAATACATGCGCCGCAAGCACAACATCCTCATCGGTGAGCGTACCGCCGAGCAGATGAAGATGCAGATCGGCTGCGTCTTCCCCAAGGAGGAGGAGACCACCATCGAGATCAAGGGCCGCTGCCTGATGACCGGCCTGCCCAAGACCATCACCGTCACCTCCACCGAGATGCTGGAGGCCTTTGAGGAGCCCGTGGAGCGGATCCTGGAGGCCATTCACGGCGTTCTGGAGCGCACCCCGCCGGAGCTGGTGGCGGATATCGCCAACAACGGCATCGTCATGACCGGCGGCGGCAGCCTGGTGGACGGCTTCGACAAACTCATCACCGCCCGCACCGGCATCCACACCGTGGTGGCCGAAAATGCCATCAGCTGCGTGGCCATCGGCACCGGCAAGAGCCTGGATTCCGTCCACGAGATGAACGACGGCACCGTGAACCTCTCCCGCCGCAAGCAGATGAACTGAGCCTCAGCCGAAACCCCGCAGGCCGCCGGTATCACCGGCGGCCTGTTTTCGCTTGGAAAAATTTCCATATTTTACCGCCTGCATTCACAAAGATTTAATATTTTTTTTGTTGCCATTTTGTAACTTTTTGTTTATAATGTTTCCGTGAAGTAAAAAAAGGCCGAATGACGACGCCTGTCAAAGGGCATCGTGTGTGCATACATCGAGGTATTATCCCATGATCAGAATGACAAATGTTGAAAAAACATACGAAAATGGCACCCATGCGTTAAATGGCATTTCTTTTGAGATTCAGGACGGAGAATTCGTGTTCCTGGTGGGCCCCTCCGGCAGCGGAAAGTCCACCATCATCAAGCTGCTGACCGGCGAGCTGGTGCCCTCCCGGGGCCGGGTGATGATCAACGGCTTCTCCATGAGCAACATCACCCGGCGTCAGATTCCCCTGATGCGCCGCACCGTGGGGGTGATTTTCCAGGATTTCCGCCTGATCGGCAACAAAACCGTGTACGACAATCTGAGCCTGGCCATGCGGGCGGTGGGGGCCTCCGCCAGGGAGATCAAAAGCCGCATCCCCTATGTGCTGGGCCTGGTGGGGCTGGACGGCAAGGGCCGCCGGTTCCCTGATGAGCTGTCCGGCGGCGAGCAGCAGAGAGTGGCCATCGCCCGGGCCCTGGTGAACAATCCCAGCACCATCGTGGCCGACGAGCCCACCGGCAACCTGGACCCCGCCCGCTCTCTGGAGATCATGACCCTGCTGGAGCGCATCAACGCCCTGGGCACCACCGTGGTGGTGGTGACCCACGAAAAGAGCCTGGTGAATCATTTTGACAAGCGGGTCATTATGATCGACCACGGCGTGGTAGCCGCCACCGGCGTGGGCAGATACGAGGTGGCCGCCCATGCGTAATTTCCGTTATTTCTTCCGGGAGGGCGTGGGCAATATGCTGTCCCACGGGTTCATGTCCTTTGCCGCCATCGGCGTCACCGTGGCGTGCCTGCTGATTATGGGCACCTTCTCGCTGGTGGCCTACAACGCCAACATCAACCTGCAGGACCTGCAGAAGGAGAACGCCGTGGTGGCCTTCGTGGACGAGAGCCTCACGGATGAGGAGGCCCAGGGCCTCCAGTCCCAACTGTCGGGCATCTCCGGCGTGGCGGACTGCACCTTCGTCTCCCGGCAGGAGGCCCGGGACGAATATGTGGACCAGTATAACGAGGACGACCTGTACAGCGACCTGGACCCCACCATCTTCCGCCACCGCTATGTGATGCACCTGACGGACCTGAAGCTCATGGACCAGGTGGTGCAGCAGCTGGACGAAACGGAGGGCATCGCCAAGGTCCGGGCGGACCAGGACATCTCCAACGGCTTCATCACCGTCCGCAACATCGCCAGCGTCATCAGCATCGCCCTGATCGCCATTCTGCTGATCATCTCCGTGTTCATCATTTCCAACACCATCAAGCTCACCACCTTCGACCGGCGGGACGAGATCGCCATCATGAAAATGGTGGGGGCTACCGATGGCTTCATCCGCTGGCCCTTCGTGTATGAGGGCCTGCTGCTGGGACTCATCGGCGCGGCAGTGGCCTTCGGGCTCCAGTGGCTGCTGTATGCCGCCGTATCCCAGGGCATCGCCAATTCCGACACCATGCAGCTGCTGCGGGTGGTGGACTTCCGTCAGATCTGGGCCTCGGTGGCGGCGGTATTCGCCGGCGTGGGCATCCTGGTGGGCGTGGGCGGCAGCCTGACCGCCATCCGAAAATTCCTGCGGGTATAAAAAGAGAGGAGACCGTCATGAAACAGAAAATCAAACGCCTGACCGCCCTGGTGTGCGCCGTGGCCATGGTGGCCGTCCTGTGCGTGACCCTGGCGCCGGTGAACACCGCCTATGGTGCCACCCTGAACGAGCAGCTGGCCGAGACCCGTGCCAAAAAGCAGGAGATCCAGCAGCAGCTGGACCAGATCAAGTCCGACAAGGCCAAGGCCCTGGAGCAGAAGGAGCTGCTGGACCAGCAGGCCGCCGTCATCGCCCAGCAGATCGACCTGCTGCAGCTGCAAATCAAGGACACCCAGGACCGCATCACCGAAAACGAGGCCCAGGAGGAGCAGCAGTATCAGCTGTTCTGCCGCCAGGTGCGGCAGGAGGAGGAGCGGGGCGCCGTTTCCTACTGGTCCGTGCTGTTCAAGGCCACCGGCTTTGCCGACCTCCTCAGCCGCATGGACTTCATCAACGAGATCGTGGAGCACGACCAGAGCGTCATCGACCAGCTGCGGGCCCTGCGGGAGCAGCTGGCCCAGGATAAGGCGGACCTGGAGCAGCAGCAGGCGGAGCTTACCGCCAGCAAGACAGAGCTGGACGCCCAGGTGGCCGAGGCTACCCGGGTGTTTGAGGAGTATGCCGCCAGCGAGGCAGGCCAGCAGGCACTGCTGAACCAGCAGGCCGCCCGGGAGAAGGAGCTTCAGGAGGAGATCCGCAAGTCCGAGGAAGCCAACCGCAACAACCAGACCGCCGTGGGCGGCTTCATCTGGCCCACCGCCTGCCGCCTGATCACCGGCGGCTACGGCGGCCGCGACGCACCGTGCCCCGGCGCCAGCACCTATCATCTGGGTGTGGACATCGGCGCCTCCTGGGGCTCCGACATTTACGCCACCAAGGCAGGCACCGTTATGCTGGCCAACGAAGGCTGGAACTATGGCCTGGGCTATTGCGTGAAGATTCAGCATGACGACGGCACCAGCACGGTGTACGGCCACATGAGCCGGGTCATCGCCGTGACAGGCCAGCGGGTGGCCCAGGGTCAGGTCATCGGAAAGATAGGCTCCACCGGCGTTTCCACCGGCCCCCACCTGCACTATGAGATCCGCATCGGCGGCGTTAACGGTACCGCTGTGAACCCCCTGCCCTACCTCCCCGGCTACGTCCGCTACGGCTGGTAAAAAAGCACATGATTTCCCCTTCCGCCTCATACAATAAGGCGGGAGGGGATTTTTTTATGCTGGGATATGTGCATCTGACCGCCGGACGCCCGGTGCTGGAGCGCCGCGCCGCCGCCGGTATGACCTACTGGGCCCTGGAGGGGGACCTGGACGGGGGCCTGTTTCCCGGGCGGCGTCTGCGGCGGTGGATCGGGCGGCTGGAGCGCTGCGGGGTGTCCCACGCCGCCCTGCCGCCGGGCCGGGAGGGGAATTTTGCCCCTCTGCGTCCGGTTCTGCCGGACGGACTGCGGCTGGCCCTGCTGCCGCAATTGCTGGACGCCCTGGCCCCCGCCGGGGACACGGCCCTGCTGCTGGCGGACTGCGCCGACAGCCGGGCTCTGCTGGCGGCCCAGGTCCTGGCCCGGCGCTTCCGGCGCCTGCGGCTGGAGACAGGAGCGGGGCAGGAAGCCCTGGAGCGGCAGCTGCTGCGGCAGCTGGGACTTACCACCGGCGGCGGCCCCGCCGCCGTCACCGTGACCTTCGGCCCGCCGCCCCGGGAGGGCCTGCCCCTGTATCTGACTCCCGACTGCGCCCTGCGCCAGGAGGTACGGTACGCCTGGCCGGACCCGTCCCAGGCCCCGCCGCCGGAGGGGCTTCTGTCCCTGCTGCACCGGGCCTGCCGCCTGCCGGAGATCTGCGTCAAATCCGTGGAAACGCTTGACATCGGTCCATAAAATTACTATAATGCAACGTGACATATTATAGGTATATCGTGGCCGCCTTCCGGCGGGCACCCGAAAGGAATGGATCATATGGCAACCGTAAAAGAATTCAGAATGAGCCAGGAGCGCTATGACGAGCTCAAAAAAGAACTGGACTACAGCAAAACCACTCGCGCCGACGAGATCGCCGAGCTGATCAAAGAGGCCCGGGGCTTCGGCGACCTGTCCGAAAACAGCGAGTATGACGAGGCGAAAAACGAGCAGGGCAAGCTCTATTCCCGCATTGCCGAGCTGGAGGAGATCCTGCTCCACGCCGTCATTGTGGACGAGTCCGAGATGGACTCCGACAAAATCTCCATCGGCTGCCGTGTGGTGGTCACCAATCTGGATAACGGCAAACAGCTGCCGGAATACACCATCGTCGGCTCCCAGGAGGCCAACGTCATGGAGCGCAAGGTGTCCGAGGATTCCCCCTTCGGCAAAGCGCTGATGGGCACCAAGGCCGGTGACGAGATCACCGTGGAAGCCCCCCGGGGCGTCATCCGCTACCGGGTGGACAGCATCGAACGATAACAAGAGAGGAGAACTGCACCATGGCAGAACAGAATACACAGCAGGACCTGCGGGAAATTCTCCAGATCCGCCGGGACAAGCTCAAGGCCCTGCAGGACGCGGGGATGAACCCCTTTGAGATCACCCGCTACGACGTGACCCACCACGCCCAGGAGGTCAAGGACAACTTCGACGCCCTGGAGGGGCAGACCGTGTCCCTGGGCGGCCGCCTGATGTCCAAGCGCGGCATGGGCAAGGTGTCTTTCTGCGATTTGCAGGACAAGTCCGGCCGTATCCAGATCTACGCCCGCAGGGACGAGATGGACGAGGAGGCCTATAACCGCTTCAAGAAGTACGACATCGGCGACATTGTGGGGGTCAAGGGCCAGGTGTTCCGCACCCAGAAGGGCGAGATGAGCATCCGCGCCCACGAGATCACCCTGCTCAGCAAGTCCCTCCAGCCCCTGCCCGAGAAGTTCCACGGCCTCACCGACAAGGAGCTGCGCTATCGCCAGCGGTATGTGGACCTCATTATGAACCCCGAATCCAAGCGGAACTTTGAAATCCGCAGCAAGTTTGTGGCCTTCCTGCGCCGTTATCTGGACAACCTGGGCTTTATGGAGGTGGAGACCCCCGTGCTCAGCCCCATCGCCGGCGGCGCCAACGCCCGGCCCTTCATCACCCACCACAACACCCTGGATATCGACATGTATATGCGCATCGCCACGGAGCTGCACCTGAAGCGGCTGATCGTGGGCGGTATGGAGCGGGTGTATGAGGTGGGCCGCATCTTCCGCAACGAGGGCATGGACACCAAGCACAACCCCGAGTTCACCACCTGCGAGCTGTATCAGGCGTTTACCAACCTGGACGGCATGATGGACATTCTGGAGGGCATCCTCACGGGAGCCGCCAAGGAGATCCTGGGCACCTACCAGGTCACCTGGATGGGCCACGACATCGACCTGACCCCCAGCTGGCAGCGTGTCACCATGGCCGATGCCGTGAAGAACGTCACCGGGGCCGATTTTATGGCCTGCATCGGCGACGCCGACCGGGGCGTGGAGCTGGCCCGCAGCGTGGGCGTGGATATGGACGGCGTGCCCCACACCTGGGGCAACGCCCTGTATGAGACCTTCGACCAGAAGGTGGAGGAGAGCCTGATTCAGCCCACCTTCATCACCATGTACCCCGTGGAGGTCAGCCCCCTGGCCAAGCGCAGCCCCGCCCAGCCGGAGCTTACCGAGCGGTACGAGATGTTCATCTGCGGCTGCGAGATGGGCAACGCCTTCTCCGAGCTCAACGACCCCATTGACCAGTATCAGCGCTTCAAGGCCCAGGCCGAGAAGCGCGCCAACGGCGACGACGAGGCCGACATGATGGACGAGGATTTCGTTCTCGCCCTGGAATACGGCATGCCTCCCACCGGCGGCCTGGGCTTCGGCATCGACCGCTGCGCCATGATGCTCTGCGGCACCGACTCCATCCGGGACGTGATCCTGTTCCCGACAATGAAACCCTTAGATGGTGTAAAGAAAGAAATTGGTGTAAATTCTGAAGCTGCAAAAGCTCCTGATACACCAAAAGCAGAACCGGAGAAAATTGATTTTTCCAATGTGAAAATCGAGCCGCTGTTTGAGGAGTTTGTAGATTTTGAAACATTCTCAAAATCTGATTTCAGAGCTGTAAAGGTAAAAGAATGTGAAGCTGTGCCAAAGAGCAAAAAGCTCCTTAAATTCGTTTTAGATGACGGTACAGGCACAGATAGAGTGATTTTAAGCGGTATTCACGAGTATTACGAGCCGGAAGAACTGGTCGGAAAGACCTGTATCGCTATTACAAATCTGCCGCCTCGTCCAATGATGGGCATTGACTCCTGTGGTATGCTGATTTCGGCAGTACACGAAGAAAACGGCAGAGAAGGTCTTAACCTTTTGATGGTTGATGACCGTATTCCGGCAGGTGCAAAACTGTATTAAGATGTACCGTTTTGCCTGTGAAAACGGGATGTACTTCATTTTCTGAAAAGCTCAGATTTTACACAAATACACCAATTTTACACCAATCGATGTCAAAATCGGTGCAGAGGTAAAAAAATCGCATAATTAACGGAATAAATGGGCAGTCCCTTAATGGGATTGCCCATTTTTAGAAGAAATACGAAAAAAACTCTTGACCTGTACGCAGCGTACACGCTTATACTATCATCACAAGGAGGTGTATCCGATGTTATTGAATGAGATTATAAATGAAGTCGGAATGACTAAGCGTGCAGTGAAGTATTATGAAGAAAAAGGATTGTTGTCAGTAGATAAAGATAGCAATGGGTATCGTAACTACTCTGCACAAGATGTTGAAACTTTAAAAAAGATTTCAGTATATAGAAAACTCGGTATTGGTATTAAAGACATACAGAGCCTTTTGAAAACTGGCGATAAAAGCATTCTTCTTCGTATTTATCAAGAAAAATTGCAGGAAAAAGTTTTACAAGACTCAGAACTCAAAGCTTTGAAGCAATTTATAGATGATGGTAATGCGGACAAAGCAAATGAGTTACTTGATTATCAAACAGTTGAAAATGCGATTGAGTCTTTGTTACCGGGAAAAGAATGGGGAGAATATTTAAAAAATCATTTCAAACCATTTCTTAATGTAAGGTTAAAGACTCCGGAGCAGAAACAAGCCTTACGGAATATCTTAGAGTATTGTGATAATACAACATTGAAAATTCCTTTTATTATGGGATTAGGTGTGAAGATGGCGCACGGAATTGTTCAAGAAACAAGAACCGCAGAGGAAATGATTTCCTACTATCGTGATATGAGTGAAAG
>OJQT01000290.1_pt1 | contig 26492 bp, 23 predicted proteins | sample 1598771 | NCBI WGS metagenome assembly OJQT01 (sample SAMN03922517, study PRJEB24848) | human gut metagenome | isolation source: stool sample | host: Homo sapiens | place: Germany | collected 2010-02
GCATGATGTCGCCGCACTTGGCGTTGCCCACCTGGCCCACGCCGTCGGGGTTTTCGATCTCACCCACGTTGCGGGGGTGCATGAAATGATCCATCACGATATCGCTGTACAGTGCCATATTCAAAACGCTCCTTTCGTTGTCACAGCATGAATGCTTTCTTACCGGATTCCAGGTCCTTCCACACCGGGGACATGGACCGCAGGTACTCCACCACCCGGGGAACCTCCCGCAGGATGTGGTCCACCTCCTCCTGGGTGTTCCACTCGCACAGGCTCAGCCGCAGGGAGCCGTGGGCCACCTCGTGGGGCCGGCCGATGGCCAGCAGCACATGGCTGGGGTCCAGGGAGCCGGAGGTGCAGGCGGAGCCGGAGGAGGCGCAGATGCCTGCGGCGTCCAGCAGCAGAAGCAGGGACTCGCCCTCGATGCCTTCGAAGCAGAGGTTCACGTTGCCGGGCAGACGGTGCTCCAGGTCGCCGTTGACGGCGCTGTGGGGAATCTTGGACAGGCCCTGGATCAGCCGGTCCCGCAGGGCCGTGACCTTCACGCGGTTTTCCTCCATGTGGGCGCAGGCCTCCTCCAGAGCGGCAGCCATGGCGGCGATGCCGGGGACATTCTCGGTGCCGGCCCGCTTGCCCCGCTCCTGGGCGCCGCCCTCGATGACGTTCACCAGGGGGATGCCGCCCCGGACGTACAGGGCGCCCACGCCCTTGGGGCCGTGGAACTTGTGGCCGGAGAGGCTCAGCATATCAATGTGCTGGGTCTGGACGTCGATGGGCAGGTGGCCCGCCGCCTGAACGGCGTCGGTGTGGAACAGAACGCCCTTTTCCCGGCACACGGCGCCGATCTCCTCAATGGGCAGGATGCTGCCGATCTCGTTGTTGGCGAACATGACGGTCACCAGGCAGGTATCCTCCCGGATGGCGTCGGCCACCTGCCGGGCGGAGACCATGCCGTTTTCGTGAACCGGCAGCAGCTCCACCTGGAAGCCCTCCTTCTCCAGCTTCTTCAGGGTGTGGAGAATGGCGTGGTGCTCGAAGGCGGTGGAGATGATGTGCATCTTGCCCTTGCGGTGGCCGATGGCGGCGGCGGAAAGCAGAGCCTGGTTGTCGGCCTCGCTGCCGCCGGAGGTGAAGATGATCTCACGGGGCTGGCAGTTCAGGCACCGGGCCACGGTCTCGCGGCTCTTCATCAGCAGCTCCGCCGCCCGCTGGCCCACGCTGTGCAGGCTGGAGGGGTTACCGTAGTTCTCCTCCATGGCGGGGAGCATGGCGTCCAGGGCCGTCCGGCTCATCCTGGTGGTGGCCGCGTTATCTGCGTAAACAGTCATTTGTATATTCCTCCCTGTTTCAGGCTTGAATTACCTATCGGTTTGGTTTGTAATTGGAGTATAACCGAAATTAACTACCAAGTCAATAGGTAATTTGAAATTTCTTCCGGAAACTGCCGGGGCGTGGCGAAAAAAGTCGAAAATCCGATTGACAGACCGGGAGGGGTTGTGTAAACTGTATGTGGCCTGAACGGCCAGGAAGAAAGATAAATAAAGGAGAAAGAGTATGAAAAAGGTTTATACAGTCATAGCGGCGCTTATGCTAATTTTTGCTATGGCATCTTGCAGCGGTGTGGAAAGCGGAAAAGCGAGCAGCCAGATCACCGGCACCTGGAAATACACCATCGATATCACCGATGACTTCGACCAGATGAGCATGGATCTGATCGGCAGCCCCACAGACGCCACGGTGGAGATGGTGTATGCGATAACCTTCAACGAGGACGGCACCTATTCCCTGTACATCGACCGGGACGCAGTGAAGGCCTCCATTCAGGCATACCTGGAGAAAATGGAAAACACGTTTTATGCAGAAATGGATCAGGAAGCCGAGAAAATATTCCAGTCCAGCAGCCTGAGCCCGGAGGAGACGGAGAAGTACAGGCAGGCCTATCTCGCCGGCCGGAACAACACCGATGAAACGGCGGAGGAATTCGTGGCCCGGCTGGGCGATGGCATAATCATGGAGGGCTATTTCCGGGCCGACGGCGGCAGGCTGTATGTCAGCAAGCGGGAAAAATCTCTGGACAAGGATGAATGCACCGAGTATGTTCTGTCCTCCGACGGCACGATGACCTGGACCGGCGGCAACAACGATCTGATCCAATTCCTGGAGGGCGTTGACGTTCAGCCGCCCGTTCGTTGGGTCAAGCAGTAACAGACAGGAAGCGCAAGGGAGACACTATGAAAAGAGTATTGGCATGGCTCATGATGACGCTGCTGCTTCTGAGTCTGACAGCTTGCGGCAGCAGCAAGAACGAAAGCCTGGAGGGAACCTGGAAATGGACCATGGATGTTACCGACCAGATCTTCAAAGAAAACAAAATCACGGAGATCGACACCGTGGAGATGGTCTATGTGCTGACCTTCCGGCGGGACGGCAGCTTTTCCATGGCGGTGGACAAGGCCGCCCTGTACCAGTCCCTGCAGTCGTGTATAGACACATACATCGACGCCATCATAGAGCAGGGTTACCAGGAGATGGCCGCCAGCAAGGGCATAACCCGGGAGCAGTTTGACGCGATCATGACCGACAAGGGCCTTACCTGGGAGAGCTATATGAAGCTGACGCTGCTGAGCCAGGGCGACCCGTATAAGGTGGCCGACAGCGTAGCCGGGGATTCCATGAGCGGCTATTTCCGGTCCGACGGCAGCAGACTGTATGTCAGCAAGCAAAAGGATTCCTTCGATCGGGACAACTATACCGAGTATAGCCTGGGCGGGGATGTGATGACCTGGACCGGCGGCGACAGCGGTCCCATCGGTACTCTGGAGGATGCCGGCGCTCAGCTGCCTGTGAAATGGGTCAGGCAGTAAGCCCCTCCGCAGGCGCAGCGTTCAAAAAATCCGGTTGACAGGGCGGTTAAAATTGTGTAAACTGAACGTAGCCTGAACGGTCAGGAAGAAAGATGAATAAAGGAGAAAGAGTATGAAACGCATCATTGCTATGCTGCTGACGCTGATGATGGCCCTGAGCCTGACGGCGTGCAGCGGCGACGACAACGCCAAAGTGGCGGGCACCTGGAAATGGAACTGCGACATCACGGAACTGTTCCAGGAGGGCGTCAACCAGGGGGCCGGGATGGACCTGGCCACGGACGCCACCATGGAGATGGTGTTTGTGCTGAAGCTGAACGAGGACGGCACCTATACGCTGAACGTGGATCGGGACGCCCTGAAAACCTCCCTCCAGACCTACATTGACGCGCTGATCCCTGTGGCGGTGGAGATGATCTATCAGCAGCTGGAGGATCAGGGCATGAACCGGGCCGACATTGACGAGGCCATGGCGGCCGAGGGCGTCACCGTGGAGGAATATGTGCAGCAGATGATGGACGCCTCGATAGACGTGGACCAGATGATGGACGGCCTGGCGGATGAAAATGAGTCCGGCTATTTCCGGGCAGCCAAGGGCAAGCTGTATCTCAGCGATAAGGCAGACACCTTCAGCGATGACAGCTGCGCCGAATACACCCTGTCCGGCGGCACCATGCAGTGGACCGGCGGCAGCTATGAGCTCTTTGATAATCTGGACGACCTCCATGTAGAGCTGCCCGTCCAGTGGGTGAAGCAGTAAGTCCGTTCTGACAAGCCAAATTGCGGCCCCCGGCGGGGCCGCAATTTTTGTCTTGCATTTGGAATGAAAATACGGTATAATACTCGGGTCACATGCCGGTGTGATGGAATGGTAGACGTAGCGGATTCAAAATCCGCCGGGGGCGACTCCGTGTGGGTTCGAGTCCCACCACCGGCACCACGTCGGAGCAAGCTCTATATCGCTTGCTCCGACTTATTTTATAAGTCAGAGCGCGCTCATGCCGCTGCTCCTCCTTTCCAAATCGAACCCGCTGCGCTGGGCTTCGATTTGGGTCTTTTTCTTTCTTTTGCCGTATCGATTCTGTGTCGCCGCCGGCACTATGTCGGAGTAATCTTCTGTATCGCTTGCTCCGACTTATTTTATATCCATATCAGAGATCGCTTATGCCGCTGCGGGTCCGCAGCGGCTTTTTTGACGCGGCGGGGCCGACGGGCGGTGTAGGCCGACGGGCGGGGGATTGAGTACGGAGGCGGGATGTGGTATAATAGGCGGAAAAACCGGCCCGGACACGGGCAAGGGGGGTGACGGACGCCGTGCTTTCGCTATATCTGGCCGCGCTGGAAAGCGACGGGGACAAGAAACAGTTCCGGGAGCTGTACCGCCGGTATCACCGGGTGATGGAGCGGACAGCCCTGGCCGTGCTGCATGACCCCCACGACGCGGAGGAGGCCGTGCAGGAGGCGTTTCTGCGGGTGATTGAAAATTTTTCAAAAATTTATGAAATTCCTTGTAAGGATTTGGGGGGCTGGCTCGTTATTATAGTGAGGAACGAGGCCATCACCATTCTGCGCAGGCGGCGCTGCCACCTGCCGCTGGAGGAGGGCTGGGCGGATTTTGCCGGGCAAAGCCGGGATCTGCCGGCGTATTCGTCCATGGTGCAGCTGTTCGCCCGGCTGCCGGACACTTATCGGGCCGCCCTGGAGATGAAGCTGGTCCTGGGCTGGTCCACGGCGGAGATCGCCCGGCGGCTGGGCCTGACGGAGAGCGCCGTGAACACCCGGCTGTCCCGGGGGCGGGCGCTGCTGCGGAAAATTTTTGAGGAGGAGGGGATCGAACCATGACCGATCAGGAACTGGACCGGATGCTGCGCCGGGCGCTGCTGGACGCGGCGGACCAGGAGGCGCAGACGCCGCCGGAGACGGAAGTGCCGCTGTCCGAGGGGCACCGCCGCCGTATGCGGGAGATGCTGCGGGACCCGCTGCTGTGGTTCCGGCTGCGAAACCCCTACCCCTGGCGCACCGTGGCCCGGCGGGCGGCGGTGGTGCTGCTGATGCTGTCGCTGTCGGCGGCCATGGTGCTGGCCGTCAGCCCCAAGGCCCGGGCGGATATCATCCGCTGGACCATGGAGCAGAATGGCCGCCGGGTGGAGTTCCGCTATCACGGCGACGGCCCCGCCCAGGCTCTGCCCCAATACCGGATTGCCGCCCTGCCGGAGGGCTATACGGAAGCGGAGCGGATCGCGTATGACAGCTTTGGCAGTGTGCGCTATGAAAACGCAGAGGGTAACGTCATCGAACTGGACTATACGTATATGCAGGATGGGGTCAGCAGCGGGTACACGCTGGATGACGGGGACGTCAAGCGTGAGGTGTCCATAGCTGGTATGCCCGGAATGCTGTTTATTTCCACGGAAGAAGGTCATTTGAGTTATATTACCTGGATGGATGCAGCGCAGAATATCAGTTTCCAGATTTTTGCCAACGCCGACGAATCCATCATAATCACTATGGCGGAGAGTGTTTCTTTGTGCAATTCCACAAATTGAAATAATTGTAAAATTTTGCTGTAAGATTTGGTGTCCTTGACTCGTTGTTATAGCAGAGACAAGAAAACTGTCGAAATTATGTCGGGGGTATCAAGATGAGAAAGAAATCTTTACTTTTTGTGTTTTCAATCCTACTACTTAGTCTTACAGTTACATCCTATGCAGAACAGGCAAGGACGATGGGAAATCTCTCTATTTTGACGTTTGAAAATGGAATGGCCGTCTGTCGTGTATTCCGAACAGCAGATTCCAGCACGGACAAGGTTGTAGTCAATGTTACGCTATACAGAGGCTGGGATGTTGTGGGGGCCTGGACAGACCAGGGAAAAGGCAGCGCCTCTATCACTGAGCAGGTTAAAGCCGTGAAGGGCGCCGAGTATACTATGTCTATAACCTGGTCCGTGGCCGGTCAGTGGCAGCGCTCAGAGACAATCAGAAAAACCTATACTGGTTGAAAAAGTCTGATTGTACGGAGGTGAGGCCCATGCAGTAAGAAGCGTCCCTACCCGCAGCGAATGATTCAAAAGACAAAAATCGAAAGGAGCAAACCCTGTCATGAAAAAATTGGCGAAGATTTTCCTCTGCTTGACCTTGGCACTGATGATGTCCCTTTCCTTGATGGTTCCCGCATTTGCGGCAGGAACCTGCAATCACTCGTTCAAACGCGTTATTGTCGGAACGTATGTTTGGTATGATAATATTACATCTATGGGGCATCAGTGGAACAAAGGCGATTTACTGCAGTGCTCCAAATGCGGAACAAAAGTCGGAGTTGCAGCAAACTCCACACTTTCGAGTGGACATCATGAGCGGTCAGAATATAGCAGTGACCACTCCTCAAGCAATCCAGCCAAGCATATGTATGTAAAAATATACCGCTGCAAGGAGTGTTTGTATATTACTGACCGCAAAAGTGGCTTTACCGGTTGCACGGCTTCCGGTTGCCGTGAATACCAGTCTATCAAACCTGTCCCCGTGACGGAATAAAATCGCCATAATTCCCGGGTGCGGGCGGCGAAAGCCGCCCCGCCCACCCTCTTATTCTTTTTATTCTTATTTTTTCCTATTTATGTGTCCGGCACAACGAGAGCCGAAAGGAGCGACCCGCCATGAAAAAATGCAGCAAGACCCTTCTGGGCCTGGCCCTGGCGGCGGCCATGTCCCTGTCCCTGATCGTCCCCGCTTCCGCCGTCTATTGTCCCCACGACTATTACGCATCCACCGCCGTCTGGTACACGGATGACGGCCCCCGGCTGCAGACCCGGCACTGGCAGATGACCATCCGGTGTCATAACTGCGGCTACGCAGACGCCGAGAAGGAACACACGTTCCCGGTCCGGCTGGAGCTGCCGGAGGGCTGTTCTGTTCTGGTGTGCCGCAATCTGCGGGTGATCGGCTCCGCCCCGGTGGCGGTATGAGCCGTCTCTATGAAAACTAAGGCTTGACAGGCAGGGCTACTTATGATAAACTCCGTATATGATTTATCATAAGTAGTCCTGCCTGCACCCATTTGACCGATGCGAAAGGAGCTGTTTCTATGAATCCCATGCACCAACTGACCCGGCGGCCGGTGAAGGCGGCCTTCGGCGCACTGCTGCTGGCCCTGGCCGGGGTAATTCTGGCCCTGTCCGGAGGGCAGTTCTGGGCGGCGGTCCAGACCCGGGCCGGGGTGGAGGAGACCTACACCACCGTGGCGGTGGTCACCGGCGGGAAACGGCAGCTGGTGTCCAGCGGCGACATAGTATACGAGGATATTGGCCCCACATACGAAGCCAACGAGTTTCTGAAGGAGGCCGCCCAGAAGGGCTGGAGCATCATCCGCGGTCAGGCCACCATGGGCCTTGCCGGGGGGTACAGTCCGAAGCTCACGCCGCTGACCACATTTTATCAAATGGACGTTGACAGCTCCGACACCCGCATTGATAACGATGAGGACGTCCCCTATAACTTCGCCATCCTGGAGATCGAGATCACGGAGGTGGGGGAGGAGAGGGTCTATTATCCCAGAGAGTATGATACAGGCGCTTTTTTCAACTGGGTCGTCTCCGGCAAGGTGCTGGGAGTGCAAGCCATGAGCGGCGATTGGAACGACCCCACCGGCCGGAACGCAAATTTTTATTTGCAGATCACCGGCCAGTCGGATGCGGCGGGCAAGGCGCTGCAGGCCGGACAGCGGATCCTGGTGTTTACCCACAATTACCGCGACCTGGATTTCGAGCAGCGCTGCCTCATTGCGGAGGACCTGAGACTCAGTGGCTATGAGGTGGACCCCCGGAGCCTGGATATTGAGAACAACATGATCCGTTATGCTGACCGCACCACCGCCATCACCATAACGGACGGCGAGGGAAATCCCTGGCCGGACGATGCGCCCCTGTATAAGGACCCCGTCACCGGCAATGAGTCCACCATAGACCTTCGGCGACTGAACACCATTGCCTTCAATGTTGACGACTGCTCCCAGCCCTGGACGTTATATGATGAGCAGTGGAATGTGGAGGAACAGAAATGGGAGTGGACCGTTCAGCGGGTCATTGCCTATGACACGGATTATGACCTGGCTTCCTTCACCATTCTGCCGGAGGGCGTCACGGCGGAGGAGATGATCGCCTCCTCCCCCACCTGGCAGAAGGCCATGGAGTCCGTCCGGGTCAACAGCCACAGCGTGCCGGTGCTGGCGGTGAATCACTTAGAGGCTCTGGCGGATTTCGCCGCCGGGACCACCATGGTCACCCAGGGCCGCAGCATCTCCCAGGCGGAGTACGACTCCGGGGCGGCGGTGTGCCTGGTCTCCGAGTCCCTGGCCCGGGAAAACGGCCTGAACGTGGGGGACGTTCTGCCGCTGTCCCTGTATGAATACGACCAGGACCTGCGGTATTCCTACATACACGAATATAACCCCCGGCCCTCCTGCTATCTGCCGGACCAGGGCTTTCAGCAGGAGACGGAATACACCATCATCGGTCTGTATCGTCAGAGCAACGAGTGGGTGACTACCCCCACCAGCTTTACCCCCAACAGCGTGTTCGTGCCGGAGAAAAGCGTCACCTGCCAGACGGTAACCGGCAACTATGGCGTGTGGTCCAGCCTGATTCTGCAAAACGGCACCATCGACCAGATGGAGGCCCGGCTGGAGGAAAACGACCTGGGCGGCGCGGTGACGTATTACGACCAGGGGTACAGCGACATCGTGGAGAGCCTGGACGGTTATACCAGGGTGTCCCGGACGGTGCTCTATGTGGGCCTGGCCCTGTGGGCGGTGGTGCTGGCGGCGTACTGCGTACTGCTTCCCATGCAGGAGAGCAAAACCGCCCTGCGTATGTGGACACTGGGCGCAAAACGCCGGGATATTGCGGGACAAATCTGGACGCCCTCGGCCCTGATGGCGGCTGCGGGGACGGTGATCGCGTTGGCGGTCAGCATCCCCGGTATGTCCTGGGCCACGGACAAAATCCAGGCCCTGACCGGCTCTGATCTGACGTTGAAGGTGTCCGTCGGCCAGACCGTGGCCCTGTGCGCCGGGGCCCTGGCCATCGCATTGGCGGTGATTGCCCTGGTCAGCGTATCCACCGCACGGCGGGGTATCCGCAAGGCGGAATAAGCAAATCAAAAGGCGAAAGGAGGACCGCCTATGACGCCCTATTTTTTCAAGCAGATGCGCAAGCGCACCAGCCTGTGCCTGGTGGTGGTGCTGACGGCCCTGGCGTTTTCCCTGGCCCTGTGTATGCTCCAGCGGTCCCGGGACCAGATGGCCGCACGCATTGAGGAGGTTTATGACAATCTGGAGGTCCGGTGCAGCGTCACCAATCTCACGGGGACCCAGTCGGACCAGCTGAACCTGCCGGATTGGGTGCTGCGGCTGTTCGACGGGGAAAAGACCTACGGCAATTTCCAGGACAACGACCTGTTCGCCCCCTATGTCCGGGATGTGCAGGTGCGGTCCACGGTGTACTGCACCACCCCCGGCGACCAGGACCGGCTGACCCTCAGCGGCGTCACCGGGTTGAAGGCGGACAGCTCCCTGCTGGCCTCCTCGGGCTGCACCGTCATCTGGCGGGAGGGCTTCGGCGAGGATATGTTCCGGGGGCGGGGCTTCTCCCTGCTGCTGCCGGAGGAGCAGGCGCATCTGGTGGACGGGGACGGCTATGTGACCCTGGAGTTCACCGGGGTGGAGGGGGACAATATCCAGCACCGCTTCCTGGCGGCGGGGACCTATACCGGCGGGTCCGGGCGGCTGTACTGCTCCTGGTGGGTGGTGCGGCAGCTGTGCGAGGAGACCTACGGCGGTCTGACGCTGGACAGTCTGTCCGCCGCCATGGCGGATAACCGGAAGATCGGCGAGTTCTGGGACGGGTACGCCAGCCGCTATTTTGTGGCCCCCACCAAGGACGGCACCCCGGTGCCCTGGGAGGGGTCCCGGCTGTACCGCACCTATCCCTTCGCCCTGGCCATTTATGACGACGTGCTGGTGAAAACCGTGGAGCAATTGCAGCAGAACCAGCGGCTGCTGGGGCTGGTGTCCTGGCTGCTGGGGCTGGCCTCCTTCGGAGTGGGGGCGGTGTTCAGCATCCTGCTGCTGCGCCACCGCAGCCGGGAGCTGAAGCTGCAGTTCATCCTGGGCCAGAGCCGGGGCAGCATCTTAGTGTGGGCCCTGACGGAGCACGGCATCCTCAGTCTGCTGGGGGTGATCATCGGCGCAGGGGGCTTCTGGCTGGCCTTCCGGACGGCCCCGGCCTGGGGGCCGGTGGCGGGCTTCTGGGTGATGAACCTGGCGGGCACGGCTCTGGCGTATCTTCTGACCATGCGGCGAAAGTTTCTGGAATCAAATCTGGGGAGGGAATAAATATGAACATCCAGCTGCAAAACGTTACCTATACCTATGCCGGGAAGTATCAGCGGGTCACCGCCGTGGACGGCGTCAGCTATACCTTCCACGACGGGACCCTGTACACCATCATGGGGGCCTCCGGCAGCGGCAAATCCACGCTGCTGAGCCTTTTAGCGGGGCTGAAGCTGCCCACGGAGGGGGAGATCACCCTGGACGAGCAGCCCACCCGGCTCATGGACCGCAGCGCCCTGCGGCGGGACACGGTGTCGGTGATCTATCAGGATTTCAACCTGTTTCCGCTGCTGACGGCGGAGGAAAACGTGTGCTATCCCCTGCGGCTGCAGAAAATGGACAAGGAGAAGGCCCTGGAGCTGGCCCGGCAGCGGCTGACGGATATGGGCATCCGGGAGTCGTATTTCCGGAAGCTGCCCAATCAGCTGTCCGGCGGCGAGCAGCAGCGGGTGGCCATCGCCCGGGCCCTGGCGGCGGGCAGCCGGGTGATCCTGGCCGACGAGCCCACCGGCAGTCTGGACAGCGACAACGGGCGGATGATCGTGGAGACCCTCCAGCGGCTGGCCCACCAGGAGGAGCGCTGCGTCATCGTGGTGACCCACGATCCCAAGGTGGCCGAGGCCGCCGATATCCGGCTGCATATGCAGGACGGAAAGCTCAGCGGGGAAGAAGCATAAAGCCGAACCCCCTGTATCCCATGGGATACAGGGGGTTCGGGCAGCTTGCAGCCTGCGGGCGGCAAACTCTGCGAGGCTTTTGGGAAAAGCCATCTGTTCAGGATTCGCCGAATTCCCGGGTCAGGTCCCGGTCCAGCAGGGTGCGCAGCTCCGCCATGGGGTCCGCGCCGCAGTAGAGGATGCGGTGCACCGCCTGGCAGATGGGCAGCTCCACGCCATAGCGCTCCCCCAGCAGCACCAGGGCCTCCACGGTGTAGTACCCCTCCGCCAGGTCCGTGTACGTCTCTCCCCGGATGAAGGACTCGCCGAACTGCCGGTTGTGGCTGTACCGGGAGAACACCGTGGCCTCATAGTCCCCCAGGTGGCACAGGCCATAGGCCGACAGCTGGCTGCCGCCCATGGCCTGGATGAGACGGGCTACCTCCCGGGTGCCCCGGCTCATCAGGGCCCCCTTCAGGCTGGACAGGCCCTTGCCGTCTAAAAATCCGGCGGCGATGCCCACCACGTTTTTGGCGGCGGCCCCTACCTCGTTGCCGATGAGGTCCTCCCCATAGTAAAAGCGGATCAGGTCGCTGGAGAAGGACTGCACCAGCAGGCGCTTCACGTCCTCCCGGCTGCTGTCGATGACCATGCAGTTGGGGATGCCCCGGTAAAACTCCTGCACATGGCCCGGGCCCAGCCACACCGCCACGGCGTTGGAGGGGTCCAGATTCTCCTGGGCGATCTGGCTCAGGCGGCGGCCTGTCCCCTGCTCCAGGCCCTTCATGCACAAAACGAAGATCTTATCCCCCAGGGCCAGGGGCCGCAGCTGGTCCATCAGGCCCTGGAGTCCCTGGGAGCCGATGGAGATCACCACGATCTCCGCCTGCCGGACGCAGGACAGGTCCGTGGACAGCCGGATGCTTTCCGGCAGCTCCAGCAGGTCGTTGCGGCGGGTGGCAAGAAAGCGCTGCATATGCCGGGAGCCGGGGCGGCCATACAGGGTGACGGCGTGGCCGGTGCGGTCCAGATACCAGGCGATCAGCGAGCCCCAGCGCCCGCAGCCGATGACGGTGATGCGCATATAAAAATCCCTCCTGCGGCATGATAACATCTTGTTTATCATGCCACAGGAGGGGTTCTTTTGCAAGTTAATTTTCTGTGACGCGGAGCTTCCGGGCATAGGCCAGGGTCTGCTTCAGGGCGCTGTCGTGGGGCACCGCCGCCAGGTGGAGCTTGTGGGCATAGGCCAGCAGCTCCCGGAAGCGGCTGTCCGGCGTGAGACCGGCGGCGATAAGGTCCGCCCCGGTGACCTGGGGCCGGGCCATCAGCTCCCGGTACAGGGCCAGGCGCTGCCGCAGCCAGGGCTCCGTATCCTCCCAGGGCCACAGGCTATGGGTGCCCCGGCCGTCTGCCGAGGCCAGAAGGATCAGGTCCTCCGGCTCTATGGACCGGTCAAACATCCGGTTGCTGGCCTTGACGGAGGCGTCGGCCCCCACCAGGGCGTTGGGCTTCATGTGCAGCTGCACCATGTTCCGCACATAGGCCGCTGCCGCCTTCTCCCCCACGATGCGCCGCACCAGGGCGTCCGCCAGGGGTACCCCCGCCGACTCGTGGTCATAGGCGTGGATGCGGCCCCGGACATACTCGGTGGCGGCCGGTTTGCCCAGATCATGGCACAGGGCCGCCAGCATAAAGGGAAAGGGCTGCCGGGCCCGGCTGCGCAGAGCCGCTGCCTGGTCCAGCACCAGCATGGTGTGGGTCCAGACATCCCCCTCCCGGTGAAATCTTGGCTCCTGGGGCACGCCTATCAGGGCCTCCACCTCCGGAAACCAGTGGGACAGCTGGCCCATGTCCCGCAGAGTCTCGAAAAACAGCGAGGGGCGCTCCGCCTGAAGCAGGGCCTTGCGCAGCTCCCCCTCCACCCGCTCCGGCGGCAGGGCGGACAGGTCGATGCCCCGGCACAGGGCGATGGTCTCCGGGGCCGCGGTGAACCCGAACCGGGCGGCAAACTGGGCCCCCCGCAGCACCCGCAGAGGGTCCTCCGGAAAGGTCCGGTCATCCACATGCCGCAGCACGCCCCGGCGCAGGTCCCGGACACCGTGGAAATGGTCCAGCACCCGGCCGGTCAGCACGTCCTCCATCAGGGCGTTTATGGTGAAGTCCCGCCGCCGGGCGGCCTGCTCCGTGCCCAGAAAGGGGTCCACGGTCACGTCGAAATCTCGGTGGCCCCGGCCGATGGCCCGCTCCCGCCGGGGCATGGCAATGTCCAGGCCATAGCCCTTGAGGCCGTAGATCCCGAAGCTGGCCCCCATCTCCAGGCGGCCTCCCAGGCCGTCTAAGATCTCCTCCAGTTGGCTGGGGGTCAGGCCGTGGACCTCGATGTCCACGTCGGTGTTCTCCCGGCCCAGCAGACGGTCCCGGACGAAGCCCCCCACATAGTAGGCCCGGCCTCCCAGGGCGGCGGCCTGCCGGGCGATGGCCCGGGCGGCCTCCATATCCCGGGCCGGGTCTCCGCGGCCGGTCATCGCTTCTGCCGCCGGGCCAGGAGGTGGTCAATCCACACCAGCACATAGCCCAGGGCCAGGAAGGCTGCGGCCATGGCCAGGAAGATCAGCAGCACCTTGCCCCAGCCCAGAGCGTCCACGTCCATGAAGGGGTAGGGGTACGGCGAGCCGTTGTAAAACCGGAAGCTGCTGACCCGGGCCCGGATCATGGTGTATACGAAGTAGGCCGCCGGGAAAATACCCCACAGGAAGGGTTCAAACCGGCGATAATGCCCCTTTTCGTCAAACAGCAGCCAATCCAGCACCGTCAGCAGCGGGGCGGCGGTGTGGAGCAGGTGGTTGGTAATCAGCTGGGTGTGGCCCATGTTGAAGTCCCCGGCGGCCAGGAACAGGTGGAAGGTGATGCCCGTGATGGCCATGGCCATCACCAGGGCTCCCTTGCACACCGGCAGCCAGGTGTCCCCCCGCCGGAGGGTGCGGACGGCGGCTCCGGCAAAATACACGGCGCACAGGATGTTGCTCATCAGGGTGAAGTATTGCAGGGCGGCCAGGTTCAGCCTTCCGCCGAAGAAGCCGCATTGCAGCACCACCCCCACGGCGGCGCACAGGGCGGTCAGGATATGCACGGCCGCAGCAGCGGCCCTGGAACGAATGGGCATAGCAAAATTCTCCTTTTTTGAAAGCGCTGCGGGCCGGTACAGGCAGCGCCTATACCGGCCCGGGAACAGATGGGGTCACTGCTGGCTCTGCTGCCAGCGCCAGGAATCCCGGCACATATCCGCCAGGTCCTTTTCCGCGTGCCAGTGCAGCAGGCGGGCGGCCTTGTCCGTGGCGGCATAGCAGGTGGGCAGGTCCCCGGGGCGGCGGGGGCCGATGCGGTGGGGCACCGCCACGCCGTTGACCCGCTGGAAGGTCTCCACGATCTCCAGCACGCTGCTGCCCCGTCCGGTGCCCAGGTTGATGGCCTCCCAGCCCGGATGGCTCCGGGAGTAGTCCAGAGCCGCCGCATGGCCCCGGGCCAGGTCCACCACATGGATATAGTCCCGGACGCCGGTGCCGTCGGGGGTGGGATAGTCATTGCCGAACACCGTCAGCTCCCGGCGGATACCGGCGGCGGTCTGGGTGATATAGGGCATGAGGTTGTTGGGAATGCCGTTGGGCAGCTCGCCGATGAGGCCGCTTTCATGGGCCCCCACGGGGTTGAAGTACCGCAGGCACACCGCCGCAAGAGAAGGGTCCGCCTTGGCGGCGTCCCGCAGGATCTGCTCGATCATCAGCTTGGTCCAGGCGTAGGGATTGGTGCAGCCGCCGGTGGGCATATCCTCCCGGCAGGGGGCCTCCGCATTGCCGTACACCGTGGCGGAGGAGCTGAAGATCAGCCGGTGGACCCCGTGGTCCGCCATCACCTCCAGCAGGGCCAGGGTGGTGTCCAGGTTGTTGCGGTAATAGGCCAGGGGCTTCTGCACGGACTCGCCCACGGCCTTGTATCCGGCCAGGTGCACCGCCGCGGCGATGTCATGGGCCCGGAACACCCGGTCCAGGGCCTGCCGGTCCGACACGTCCATCCGATAGAACACCGGGGCCCGGCCGGTGATTTTTTCGATGCGCTCCGGCACGTCCGGGCTGCTGTTGGACAGGTCGTCGGCGATGACCACATCATAGTCCCGCTGCAGCAGCTCCACCGCGATGTGGGACCCGATGAACCCGGCTCCGCCGGTAAGCAGTACGGTTTCCTTCATGATGCTTCCTCCCGAATCCCGTGGTTTACTGCGGCGTCTGGCGCACAACGGCGGAGAACCGGTACACGCCGGTGCCGTCGTACAGCGGGGCCGTCAGCTGCTGGGCCAGGCCGCTGTGACGGTGGACATAGTACAGGGGGATGACCCAGCCGTCCTCCACCAGCATGGCCTCCGCGTCCTCCAGATAGGCGTCCCGGACCTCCACATGGCCGGAGGCGTCCGCCGCCCGCAGCAGCATGTCATAGGCGGTGGAATAGAAGTACCCATTGCCGCTTTCCCACAGGGACAGCAGGCCCGAGGCGTCGCCCCGGTCGGCGGTGACGGTGGTCAGGGCCACCATAAACTCACCCTGGTTCAGGGCGTCCGCCAGCTCCTGGGCCGTGGCTCCCCGCAGGATGGCGATGAGCCCCAGCTTCTGCTTCCAGGCGTCCTGGACGGCGGCGGCGGTCCGGGCCGCCGTCTCGTCGGTGCTGTCATACAGCAGGGTGATCTGCCCGGCGGCCTTCACGCCGCCTGCCTCCTCCAGCAGGGTCCTGGCCTGCTGGCACAGGGCCTCGTAGTTGTCAGGCTCATTGTCGATGAGACTGCCGCTGCCCTGGCGGAAATCGCCGCCCATGGTGTTGCGCAGCCCCGGAGGGACAATGCCCTGGGCGGGGTCCAGAGGCTGGTCCTCCGTCAGCGCGTTCCGGTCGATGGCCAGGGCCAGGGCCCGGCGCAGGGACTCGCTTTCCAGGCTGCCGGTCCGCTGGTTCAGCAGCAGCAGGGTGGTCTGGGGATAGGGATCGGAGGTGTCGCCCTCCGGCAGGTTCATAGCAAAGTCCACGTCGCCGCCGGACAGCAGGTCCGCCCGGGCCTGGCCGTCCGTCTCGAACCGGAACTCCAGCACGTCCGGCCCCAGGCGGCGGGCGTCATAGTACCCGTCGGCCGCCTGGGCGGTGAGGCCCGTCTCGTCCCAGCCGGTGGCCCGATAGGGGCCGTCGGTCAGCAGGGTCTCGGAGTGCAGGGACCAGTCCTCCCGCTCCGCCGCGTCGCTGCGCACCGGCATGGTGGCCGTCCCGGCGCAGACATCCGTCAGGAAATAGGCGCACTTGTAGGAGAGCTTCACCACGAAGGTGAAGTCGTCCGGGGCGGATACCTGAAGAAGGCTTCCGTCCTGATTGGCCTGCACCTGGTCAAAGCCCGCCACCATGTTCAGCAGAGCCGCATGGGGGGAGCCGGTGGCCGGGTCCGCCAGCCGCTGCCAGGCATAGACAAAGTCGTGGGCGGTGACGGTCTGCCCGTCGGACCAGCGGACGTTCTGCCGCAGGGTGAAGGTATAGGTCTCGGTGCCGTCCAGGTTGTCCTCCACGGTGTAGGACTTGGCGGCGGCGTAAACCGGCTGGATGCTGCCGTCCTCCCCCCGGGAGAGCTTCATGAGATTTTCAAACAGGTGGGCCACCACCGTGCGCTCGGCATCGGAGGAGGCCATGGCGGGGTCCAGGGTAGCCGGGGCGGCGTCCAGGCACACCCGCAGGGTCATGGTGTCCCGCTGCTGGGCGCAGCCGGTCAGGGCCAGCATGCACAGCACCAGCACCAGGGCCATGTACCGTATCCGTCGTTTCATAGGGGCCACGCTCCTTACTTTGATTTGGGCTCCGCAGGGGTCACCCGGCCGTCCTCCTCCAGGGTGGCGGGGATGATCTGGCTGCGGGTGTTGCGGGCGATGTCGTCCAGCCGCATGCGGGAGGGGAAGTCCGACAGCAGGGTATAGGCCACGCCGTGCTTCTTGGCCCGGCCGGTGCGGCCGATGCGGTGGATGTAATATTCATTCTCCTCGGGCACCTCGAAGTTGAACACCGCGTCCACGTCGTCCACGTCGATGCCCCGGCTGGCCACGTCCGTGGCCACGAACACATGAAGCTGTCCGTCCCGGAAGCGGGCCATGACCTCCTCCCGCTTGCGCTGGGGAATGTCGCCGTGGATGCACTGGGCGTCCAGCCCCCGCAGCTGCAGGAACTTGGTCAGCCGCTCGGTGGAGCCCTTGGTGTTGCAGAAGCAGATGACCCGGTCCAGCTGCTGGGCGCGGATGATGGAGGCGATGGCGTCCACCTTCTTATCGGCGGGCACCTCGATGCGGTATTGCAGGATATCGGGCTTGTTTTCCCGGGTGGCCTGGACGGTGATCTCCTCCGGGTCCCGCTGATACACCCAGGAGATGTCCATGACCTCCCGGGAGATGGTGGCGGAGAACATGCCCAGATTCTTCCGATGGGGGATCTTGTCCAGAATCCGGGTCACATCGTGGATAAAGCCCATGTCCAGCATACGGTCCGCCTCGTCCAGCACCACGGTCTGCACCTGGCCCAGGGTGACGGTGCGGCGCTTCATATGGTCGGACAGGCGGCCCGGGGTGGCCACCACGATCTGGGGCCGCCGCTTCAGGGCGTTGATCTGCTTGCCGATGGGCTGGCCGCCGTACAGGCACACCAGCCGCACCCCCTCGTGGCACACGGCGATCTGGCGCATTTCGTCGGTGATCTGCATGGCCAGCTCCCGGGTGGGGGCCAGGATCACCGCCTGGACCTCCTCGCTTTCCGGGTCGATGCGCTCGATGATGGGGATGCCGAAGGCCATGGTCTTGCCGGTGCCGGTGGGGGCCTTGGCGATGACGTCCTTCCCCTCCAGCATGGGGGGGATGCACCCGGCCTGGACGGGGGTGCTGATCTCATATCCCTTGTTCCTTATGGCGCGCATGGTGGCCTCGGACAGGCCGAAGCTGTCAAAGGGCGCGCCCTGTGTAAATTCCATAGCAGTTTCCTCGTTTTCTATATATTCAGCTTGTCAAAAAAGTTTTTTGCCAAGCTGCGTGCGGTTTTTCAGAACTTCAAAAAGTTCTGAAAAACCTGTGATTGCAAACGAAAGACACCCCTGATGGGTTTCTTTCGTAACTATCTTCCTTTCCGATGGTAGAACATCTCCGTCTTTTTGACAGTCTCATATATTATATCACATTTGTCAATATGTCCCCGTACTGCTCCAGCAGCCACCAGGTGATCCGGGCCGTCAGCCCCCACAGGGGATACGGAAGCCCCTCGTATACCGGCACCTCCATGTGCCCGGCCTGCCAGGGATATCCGGCGGAGGCCCCCACCCGGTCATAGGGGAAGTCCGGCCCGATCTCCGGCCGCAGGGAATAGCGGTAGATAGCCGGGGGATGGGCCGCCAGCCAGGACAGGGGCGCCGTGAAGGTGTCCTGCACCTCGTCGGGGCTGGGGTGCAGCACCGCCGCCGGGTCCACCCGGCCCAGCACCGGATACATGAGCCCCTCGGACCGCAGGTACAGAAAGTCCAGGTCCCCGAAAATCTCAATGGCCTCCGCCGGAAGGCCCAGTTCCTCGAAGGTCTCCCGCAGGGCGCACTGCCGGGGCGTCTCCCCGGCCTCCATCCGTCCGCCGGGGAAGCACACCTCCCCGCTGTGGTGGTGCAGCTTCGCCGGGCGCACCTCGTATAAAAGGCTCAGCCCCCGGGGCGTTTCCACCAGGGGCACCAGCACCGCGTATTCCCCCCGTGCCTGCTGCAGGGTGGTGCGGTGGGCCGCCATTCTGCGCCGCAGCGCCTGTTCATCCATGCTTTCTCCCCCTTTTCACCACCACTATAACACATTCCGGCCCGAAGAAAAAGCAAAATCCATAAAAACGCCGGAATTCGCAAAAAGTTCTTGCAATTGAAAAAATCAGGGCATATAATGTAAAGGTTGAGAGATTTGCTATGCAAAAGCATAGCAAAAAATAGAATGTGCCATTCCCTCGCCCCTTCGGGGCAACCGGGAATGATGCACAAAACTTCATGCACAGAAGAGTTTGCCTGTTTTCGTGGTGCGCCGCACAGTGCATGAATTTTGCTATGCAAAAGCATAGCAAAACAAGAAATGTGCCATTTCCTCGCCCCTGTGGGGCAACCGGAAATGATGCACAAAAACTTCATGCACTAACATTTGCGCATTTTCGTGGTGCAGTGCTCACGCATGAAGTTTTATACCCAAAAGAAAGGGGTTTTACCTTTGCAGAACGAAAAACTGAGAAACGTAGCCATTATCGCCCACGTGGACCACGGCAAGACCACCCTGGTGGACCAGATGCTCAAGCAGGGCGGCGTGTACCGGGAGAACCAGGAGACGGTGGAGCGGGTCATGGACTCCAACGACCTGGAGCGGGAGCGGGGCATCACCATCCTGGCCAAGAACACCGCCATCCAGTACGGCGACACCAAGATCAACATCGTGGACACCCCGGGCCACGCCGACTTCGGCGGCGAGGTGGAGCGCATCCTGAAGATGGTCAACGGCGTGATCCTGCTGGTGGACGCCGCCGAGGGCCCCATGCCCCAGACCCGCTTCGTCCTCAGCCGGGCGTTGGAGCTGGGTCACCGGGTCATCGTGGTGGTCAACAAGATCGACCGCCCGGACCAGCGCATCCATGAGGTCATCGACGAGGTGCTGGAGCTGCTGCTGGACCTGGACGCCACCCCGGAGCAGCTGGACTCCCCCATGCTGTTCTGTTCCGCCCGCCAGGGCGTCGCCTCCTACTCCCCCGACGTGCCGGGCACGGACCTCAAGCCCCTGTTCGACACCATCCTCAGCTATATCCCCGCCCCGGAGGCGGACCTGGACCAGCCCTTCCAGATGCTGGTGTCCGCCATCGACTATAACGAGTTCGTGGGCCGCATCGCCATCGGCCGCGTGGAGCGCGGCGTCCTGAAGCAGAATCAGGAGATCGCCGTGTGCAACTATCACGACCCCGACGCCCCGGCCAAGAAGGCCAAGGCCGTGTCCATGTACGAGTTCCAGGGCCTGGGCAAGCAGCCCATCACCGAGGCCACCGCCGGCAACATCATCGCCATGTCCGGCATCGGCGACATCACCATCGGCGACACCATCTGCGCCCCGGAGTGCGTGGAGCCTCTGCCCTTTGTGAAAATTTCCGCCCCCACCATGGAGATGACCTTCTCCGTCAACGACTCTCCCTATGCCGGCCGCGAGGGCAAGTTCGTCACCTCCCGCCAGCTGCGGGACCGCCTGTTCCGGGAGACCCTGAAGGACGTGTCCCTGCGGGTGACGGAGATCGACGGCGCCACCGACGCCTTCAACGTGGCGGGCCGGGGCGAGATGAGCCTGTCCATCCTTATCGAGACCATGCGCCGGGAGGGCTATGAGTTCCAGGTGTCCCCCCCCCGGGTGCTGTACCGCACCATCGACGGCAAGAAGTGCGAGCCCATCGAGCGGCTGGTGGCCGACGTGCCCAGCGAGTCCGTGGGCGCGGTCATCGAGAAGCTGGGCTCCCGCAAGGGCGACCTGATCGAGATGACCCCCGTGGGCAGCCGCATGAAGCTGGAGTTCCTGATCCCCGCCCGGGGCCTGTTCGGCTATCGCAACGAGTTCCTGACGGATACCCGGGGCGAGGGCATCATGGCCTCCGTGTTCGACAGCTACGCCCCCTATAAGGGCGACCTGAGCCGCCGGAACACCGGCTCCCTGGTGTCCTTCGAGACCGGCGAGTCCGTCAGCTACGGACTGTTCAACGCCCAGGAGCGGGGCGCTCTGTTCATCGGCCCCGGCGTCAAGGTGTACGAGGGCATGATCGTGGGCGTGTCCCCCAAGCAGGAGGACATCACCGTCAACGTCTGCAAGAAGAAGCAGATGACCAATATGCGGGCCGCCGGGTCCGACGAGGCCCTGCGCCTGGTGCCGCCCCGGAAGCTGAGCCTGGAGCAGTGCCTGGAGTTCCTGGCCGATGACGAGCTGCTGGAGGTCACCCCCGAGAGCCTGCGTATGCGCAAGACCATTCTCAATCACGAAAAGCGCATGAAGGCTACCCACGGCGGCAAGAAAAAGTAAAATATAAACACAAAACCCCGCCCTGCCGGATGGCAGAGCGGGGTTTTGTTTGCCAAAAAGGGCAAAGCCCTTTTTGGCAAAAGGCTTGCAGTCTGCCGCGCGCGGGCGGCAAACTCTGCGAGGCTTTTCAGGCGGGGTCATTCTATCCGCGCATATTGATGTATACGCTTATAATCGGCGTCAGGCGGCCTGGACCTCGAACTTCAGCACACCCTCGGCGGCGGAGATGCGGGTCATCATGGACTCCAGATCCTCCACCATGTCCCGGGTCTCGGCGGAGATGGTGACGCCGGCGCAGCCGTTGGTGGGGATGGTCTGGTTGATGGTGAGAATATTTGCGCCGGAATTGGCAAAAATAGACAGGAAGTTGGACAGCACGCCGGGGTTGTCCTTCAGCAGGGCGTAAAACGTGATGATGTGGCCGGCCTTCATGTCCTGGAAGGGCTGCACGGCGTCCTTATACTTGTAAAACGCGCTGCGGCTGATGCCCACCATCCGGGCCGCCTCGCCCACGGTGGCCGCCTCGCCCACCTGGAGCATCCGGCGGGCCTCCGCCACCTTTATGAATACCTCCGGCAGGGCTTCTGTCGATACGATGTAATACTTCTGATTGCTCATGGCCGTAAACCTCCGCTGATGTGTCCGGCGGAGACGCGGCCCCGCCGTTTCTTTTGGCCATTATCATACCATGTTGTTTGACAAAACACAACTGTTTTCGTAGGAGGGAGCATACAAAAATGCAGGAAAAGCAGCGGGCTTTTTTGGTGCGGACTGCCTATTGGGCCGTGTGGGCGGTGCTGCTGTGGCTGGGGGTGCGGTATCTGCTGCGGTGGCTGCTGCCGTTTCTGCTGGCCCTGGCCCTGGCGGCGGCGGTGGAGCCGGTGATCGCCTGGTGCCGCCGCCGGATGGGCCTGAAGCGGGGGTTCACGGCGGCGGTGGTGACCATCGCCGTCACCGGGGCCATACTGGCGCTGGCGGCGGTGATCGTGTGGCAGCTGATCCGCCAGGCGGCGGAGCTGCTGGGGCAGCTCCCCGGGCTTCTGGCGGGGCTGCCGGGCATGACGGAAGACCTGCGGCAGCGGCTGGAGGACTTCTGCGCCGCCTGTCCCCAGGGGCTGCGGAGCTGGCTGGAGGAGGTCCCCGCCCTGCTGGGGACCCTAGCGGCGGGAGTGGCCCAGCGGGCCAGCGGGGCCTGCATCACAGCGGCGGCGGCCCTGGCCGCCGCCCTGCCGGGGGGGTTCCTGTTCTGCGGCACCACGGCCCTGGCGGTGTTCTTCACCGCCGGCAGCTATCCCCGGGTGATGGCCTTTTTCCGGCGGCAGCTGGGGCACCGGCTGGACCGGGCCAGAGGGGTCAAGGCCAATCTGCTGTCCACTCTGGGAAAATGGTGCCGGGCCCAGGCGATTTTGCTGGGAGTCACCTTCTGCGAGCTGCTGGCTGGGTTCCTGCTGATGGGCCAGCGGTATGCCCTGCTGCTGGCCGCCGTTACCGCGCTGGTGGACGCCCTGCCGGTGTTCGGCACCGGCACGGTGCTGCTGCCCTGGGCGGCGGTGTGTCTGCTGGCGGGGCAGGCCCCCCGGGCGGTGGCCCTGGCGGCCCTGTATGCGGTGATCTCCGCCGTGCGCAGCCTTCTGGAGCCCAAGGTCATGGCCGCCCAGGCGGGCCTGCCTCCCCTGGCGTCTCTGGCGGCCATGTACGCCGGGTTCCGGGCCTTGGGCGTGGCGGGGATGATCCTGCTGCCTATGGCGCTGCTGTTTGTCAAGCAGCTCCACGACGAGGGGTATGTGGGCCTGTGGAAATAGCCGCAAAAAGCGAAAAAAGCTGTTTTCTTGCCGGATGATCTGTGGTATAATGGGATGTTGGTGAAGATTTTCGGTAGGAGAGAACACAGACATGAACAAGCAACGCCGCGCCGACCTGCTGCTGGTGATGACCACCTTTTTCTGGGGCGCCAGCTATTATCTGACGGATATCTGCCTGGCGGATCTGCCGCCTATGACCCTGAACGCCTTCCGCTTTATTGTGGCGTTTCTGGTGCTGGGGCTGATCTTCTGGAAGCACGTGGTCCACATCAACCGCACCACCCTATGGTACAGCCTCATCGTGGGCCTGGCCCTGGCGGGGACCTATGTGGCCTATAACTACGGCATCACCCGCACCTCCCTGTCCAACGCCGCGTTCATCTGCGCCTTGCAGGTGATCTTCGCTCCGCTGCTGGGCTTTCTGTTCTTCCGGCAGCGTCCCGGCTGGAAGCTGGGGGCGGCGCTGGCGGTGTGCACGGTGGGCATGGCCCTGCTGACCCTGAACGGGGAGCTGCGGCCCGCCTCCGGGGACCTGATCTGCCTCATCACCCCCCTGTGCTACGCCGTGGACCTGCTGATCACGGAGAAGGCTGTCCGGGATCCCCGGGTGGACCCCCTGGGCCTGGGGGTGTGCCAGCTGGCGGTGGTGGGCATCGTGACCCTGGCCCTGGCCCTGGCGCTGGGGGAGCCGGTGCATCTGCCCACCTCCGGCAGGACCTGGGCGGCGGCGCTGTTTCTGGGAATTTTCTGCTCGGGGGTGGCCTTTGTCATCCAGTCCGTGCAGCAGCAATATACCACCGCCAGCCATGTGGGCCTGATCTTCACCCTGGAGCCGGTGTTTGCCTCCATGGTGGCCTTTGTCATGACCGGCGAGGTACTGTCTCTGCGGGGCTATATCGGCGCGGCCCTGATGCTGCTGAGCCTGTTTATTATGGAGGGCGACTGGTCCTTCCTGGGCCGCAAAGAGCGTGTATAAAGGAGAACATACCGTGGATAAACGATTGGAACGCATTCTGCCCCGGGTGCAGAAGCCTGCCCGCTATGTGGGCGGGGAATACAACGCCGTGAAGAAGGACCCGGCCCGGGTGGACACCCGGATCGCCTTCTGCTTCCCGGATACATACGAGATCGGCATGTCCAACCTGGGCATGCGGATTCTCTACGGTGTGATGAACAACATGGAGGGCGTGTGGTGCCAGAGGGTGTTCGCCCCCTGGGGCGACATGGAGGAGGAGATGCGCCGGGCGGGGATGCCCCTGTTCGCCCTGGAATCCGGCCAGCCCATCACGGACTTTGACATCGTGGCCTTCTCCGTGGGCTATGAGATGGCCTTTCCCGCCATCCTGAATATGCTGGACCTGGCAAACATTCCCATTCACAGCGCCGACCGCACGGCCCTGACCCCCCTGGTCATCGCCGGGGGCACCGCCATGTACAACGCCGAGCCCATCGCCGACTTCATCGACCTGGTAAGCCTGGGCGAGGGGGAGGACATCACCGTGGAGCTGGTGGAGCTGCACCGCCGGGCCCGGCGGGAGGGCTGGACCAAGGAGGCGTTTCTTCGGGCCGCCGCCCAGCTGCCGGGCATCTACGTCCCAAGCCTGTACGACGTGACGTATCACGACGACGGCACCGTGGCCGCCATCACCCCCCGGGACGGGGCCCCGGCGGTGGTGACCAAGCGCATCGTCCGGGATATGGACAAGGCCTTTTTCCCCACCAAAACCATCGTCCCCTCCACGGAGATCGTCCAGGACCGGGTGATGCTGGAACTGTTCCGGGGCTGCATCCGGGGCTGCCGGTTCTGTCAGGCGGGGTATGTGTACCGGCCCGTCCGCAACCGCAGCCGGGAGCTGTGCGCCCGATACGGCGTGGAGTCCTGCAACGACTCCGGCTATCAGGAGGTGACCCTGTCCAGCCTCTCCACCAGCGACTATCCCCCGCTGACGGAGCTGTGCGACCAGCTGGAGCCCTTCTGCCAGCAGCGGCACGTGAATCTGTCCCTGCCCAGTCTGCGGGCGGATAACTTCTCCATGAGCCTGATGGAGCGCCTGGCCAAGGGCCGCAAAAGCGGCCTGACCTTCGCTCCGGAGGCCGGGACCCAGCGGCTGCGGGACGTCATCAACAAAAACGTCACCCAGGAGGACCTGCTGGCCTCCTGCCGGACGGCCTTCGCCGGAGGCTACAGCGCCGTGAAGCTGTATTTCATGCTGGGCCTGCCCACGGAAACCGACGAGGACGTGCTGGGCATCGCCGATCTGGCAGCCCGGGTGATGCACACCTGGCGGGAAAGCGCCAGCAACAAGAACCGGGGCGTGCGCATCACCGTGTCCACCTCCTGGTTCGTGCCCAAGCCCCACACGGCCTTCCAATGGGAGCCGCAGATCTCCAAGGAGGAGTATGAGCGGCGGGTGAACCTGCTGCGGGAGGCCATCAAAACAAAAACCGTCACCTATAACTGGCACGATTCAGACACCAGCTTCCTGGAGGCCGTCCTGGCCCGGGGGGACCGGCGCATGGGGAAGGTCCTGGAGACCGCCTGGCGCAAGGGGGCCAAGCTGGATGCCTGGGAGGAGTATTTCTCCCTGGACCGCTGGCTGGAGGCCTTTGACCAGTGCGGGCTGGATCCCCATTTTTACGCCAACCGCACCCGGGAAAAGGACGAGCTGATGCCCTGGGCCATGATCTCCAGCGGCGTCACGGAGAGCTATCTCTGGCGAGAGCGGGAGCGGGCCTTTGCCGGGGTCACCACTCCGGACTGCCGCACCCACTGCAACGCCTGCGGCGCCAACCGGCTGGTAGGAGGGAAATGCGATGTCTAAGCTGCGACTGCTGTTTGTGAAGGAGGGCCCGGCGGCCTATATCTCCAATCTGGACCTGCTGCGGACGGTGCAGCGGGCCTTTCCCCGGACGGAGCTGGATATCAAACACTCCCAGGGCTTCCATCCCCATCCCATCATCTCCATCGTGCTGCCGCTGCCGGTGTGCCAGTCCAGCGACTGCGAGCTGCTGGACTTTGAGGTGACCCAGGACACCGACGGGGCGGGCCTGGCCGAAAAGCTCAACGGCGGCCTGCCGGAGGGGCTGCGGATTCTGGACTGCTATCCCGCCCTGCGGCCGGTGCGGGAGCTGGCCTATCTCCGGGCGGAGGTGGAGCTGGACTATGACCGGGGGGTGCCGGAGGGGGCCGTGCAGGCCCTGGAGGAGCTGTTCCACCGGCAGGAGCTGCTGATCGAGAAGCGCACCAAGCGCAAGCAGCTGGCCCAGGTGGACATCGCGCCTATGATCCGGGACATCGCCTTTGCCCAGGAGGAGAACCTGCTGCGTGTCCTTGTCACGGTGCAGGCCCAGAACCCGGGACTGAACCCCCAGCTGCTGGAAAAGGCCATCGCCCGGTATCTGCCGGAGCTGACGCCGGACTTTGTCCGGGTCCGCCGCCGCCAGCTGCTGGACGCCGACGGCCAGGTGTTCCGATGATCCCATCACCCGGAGGGAGGCCCCCTTCGGGTGATTTTCTTGCCCCGGCGGTGAAGGGGCCGGAGGGCGGCGTCCTATGTTTCGTATAAATGGCGGTTCCGGTAACGGCGGATTCCTTGACGCTGGGGGCGGTTTGCGTTACAATAGGGCCAGAATGCGGTATTTTGTCCTGCCATCGACCCACTTCGC
>OJQT01000356.1_pt1 | contig 23554 bp, 12 predicted proteins | sample 1598771 | NCBI WGS metagenome assembly OJQT01 (sample SAMN03922517, study PRJEB24848) | human gut metagenome | isolation source: stool sample | host: Homo sapiens | place: Germany | collected 2010-02
TCTACACTATCCTCTTCGTCGGCAGCGTCAGATGTGTATAAGAGACAGGGCGAAGGACACTCGTTCCCCCGGTAAGTCCCTGGCAAATACCTATCCCGCATACACCGACATCGACTGGCAGATCTCCCTGGCGGAGGACGCCACCGCCACCGTCACCCTGCCCACCAACCTGACGGAGAATGAGCTGGCCGCCGCCATGGACGCGGGCCTGTCCCTGTCTCTGGACCGCGACACCCAGCGCGGCTATCTGAACCCCGAGAAGTTCCCCAACCCCTATCAGGGCGGCCCTCTGGACAGCTGGAAGACCCAGAGAGACACCCAGATGTTCCAGGTGGATGACTACGGCTTTGCGTTCGACGACGACGGCAAGGTCTCTCTGGTCCTGTACCTGAACATCTCCTGCTACTTTGCCAACCGCTCCGGCAGCGTGGATTACAGCGCCCCCCACAGCAACGGCGGCGCATACCTGGACCTGTGCGGCTATTACACCCTGCGTGTGACCGCCGACGGTAAGGACATCGCCTCCTGCCACGCCAAGGTCGTTCCCTACGACAGCTTCCGCACCGTGTACGAGCTGTATGACGATCTGGAAGCCCTGGCCGCCACGGATACCGACCTGTATGTGTCCAAGGAGTCCATGGGCCAGACCACCACCGACGGCTATGATATGCCCTACCTGATCATCGCCGACTCCAAGGAGTCCGTTGACAAGTGGCTGGCCTACACCGACCTGGTGGAGTCCGATCCCGACCTGGTGCTGACCAAGCTGGCCAACGGCGACTTCGACGACCTGCGGGTGCCTATGTTTGCCTCCAACGTCCACTCCAACGAGAACGCCGCCGTCAACGGCATCCTGGAGTTCGCCCACCTGCTGCTGGAGAACGAGACCATCAACGTCAACACCCTGGAGGGCTTCACCGACGCCGGTAAGGAGCTTCTGGCCCAGGAGATGGCCAAGCAGAACGTGGCCGTTCCCGAGCAGATCAAGGATTTCGCCTCCTACATCGGCTTCATCCGCGGTGAAAACGGCTACAAGGCCAACGGCAGCCTGTACTCCGGTCAGCTGGACCTGGCCGCCTATTATAACGTGCAGGAGAACCGGGTCAACGTCAAGGAGCTGCTGGGCGACGTGTTTATGGTCATCGTCCCCGAGCAGAACATCGAGGGCTATGAGCACATGACCCGCACCACCGGTCAGGGCTATGACCCCAACCGCGACGAGGCCAACCAGACCCTGTTTGAGGATGCCAACGCCATGGCCCTGGTGAATAAGTTCAACCCCATGGTGTTCACCGAGATCCACGGCCGCGTGGAGGCCATGCTCATCGAGCCCTGCACGCCTCCCCACGAGCCCAACTATGAGTACGACCTGATTGCCAAGCAGTTCATCCAGCTGGGCGAGGCCGTGGGTATGGGCGCCATCGCCAACAACCCCGAGCACAACAGCTTCGAGATGCCCCACCGCGATTACCTGCGTGTGGACAACGATTCTCCCTCCGGCGTGGCCTGGACTGAGCCCTGGGATGATATGACCACCGCCTACGGTTCCCAGTTCCCCGTCCTGATCGGCACCGCCGGCATCACCTGGGAGCTGCCTGTGTACAGTGACGTCGCCTCCGAGCTGGTGGTGCCTTACGGCCTGATGACCCAGGCCATGTACATCCAGGCCAACAAGATCACCATGCTGGAGAACCAGGCCAAGCTGTTCTCCCGCGGCGTGAACAACACCAATTCCAACGAGCTGGTGGCTCCCTGGTACGTGGACCAGTACGACCGGCCCGGCACCCAGACTGAGCTGATGCGCCCCGTGTACGATGGCGAGGGCCAGAACGGCAACTTCTATCCCGAGTGCTACATCATCCCCATGGACAGCGCCAACCAGAAGAATCTGTATGACGCCGCCGCCGAGATGAAGTACCTGACCCGCAACGATGTGAAGGTCAACGTGGCCAGCAAGGAATTCACCTATGACGGCGTGACCTATCCCGCCGGTACCATGGTGGTGTCCATGTATCAGGCCAAGCGCTCCCTGGCCAACAGCCAGCTGTTCGACGGCACCTTCATCAACGTCTGGCAGGGCCTGTACTCCGAGAGCTTCGCCCAGCGCAGCAACGCCCGGGGCTATGACCGCGTCATCGTGGCGGAGCCCGCTGCCTACAAGACCATCATGGCCGCCTGCCCCGAGACCATCAACTATACCCAGGCCCTGACCTATCTGGCCGCCTTCGCCACCCAGTTTGAGGGCGTGGAGAATGCCGACGTCATCATCGACAACGTGTCCAACGACTCCACCGCTGCCATCAACGCGCTGCTGCGGGCCGGCAAGACCGTGGCCATGATCACCGAGGGCAGCGAGAAGGGCAACTTCATCTGCTCCTATGAGGACTTCATGACCGTGGCCAAGGACTATGTCCTCACCGCCACCGGCGTGTACGGCGCCGGCATCAAGGCCGCCGTCATCCTCAATCCCCAGGTGTATCTGCCCGGCAAGCCCGCCGACAACACCTCCGGCTACGTGGAGACCACCCTGCGCTCCGGCTCCTATAACTACCGCTTCGACTGGCTGGCTCTGACCGCCATGGGCTTCACCATGACCGATGACCTGACCAAGGCCAACGTCATCGTGGGCTCCCGCGCCCTCAGCGACGACGCCCTGGCCGCCGTGAAGGCCGGTACGCCTTACATGGGCTACAGCAACGATGCCATCACCGGCAGATCTGCCTTCATGCAGGAGCTGGGCGTGGAGATCTCCTCCTGCGACAAGGGTACCGACTTCCTGGGCCGGGTGGTATATCCCAACAACACCCTGGTCAACGCCACCTATATCAACGAGGGTGACGACGTGATGTACGAGTACGGCACCAACTGGTTCACCAAGATCCCCGAGGGCGCTACCGTTCTGGTGCAGAACGCCGGTAAGGATCCCCTGCAGGGCTGCATCTGCCTGACCGATGAGGAGCTGACCGCTCAGTTCAACCAGTACAACAACGGCGTGGTGGGCTTCGAGTATCAGAACGGCGACCTGGACATCGCTCTGTTTGCCAACGTCCTGAACCACAAGATTCACCAGACAGATGAGTACACCTTCATCAGCAACTTTATCTTCTCCCGCAGCCTGACCACCACCGCCTATGAGGGTGTGGCCCAGCCCGAGAATCCCGATCCCGTGAACCCCGGCAAGCCCGAGGAGCCGGGCAAGCCCGACGCCCCCAAGACCGGCGACTCCTCCAACATCATCGTCTGGGTGCTGGCCGCTTCCTTCAGCTGCGTGATGATCCCCGCCGCTGTGACCCTGAAGCGCAAGGCCCGCTGACCCACCTATAAGGAAGGGGCCGCAGCCCTGCCCAACCGGCTGTGACAGCCTTCCTCATACGCCAACTGCATAAGCAAAGGCCCCGGACGAAAGTCCGGGGCCTTTGCCGTGACTGTCAAAAAAGCAAAGCTCTTTTTATCAGTGATTCTTCTGATAGATGTCCCACAGGCCCTCCATCAGCAGATACTTGTCATAGAGCACCTTGTTGCGGCAGTAGCGCACGATCACCGGGGCGTTGCTGCCGGTGGCCACGATGGTGGGGTTTTCCCCCTGGGGCAGAACCTCCCGGATGCGGTCGATGACGCCGTCCAGCATCCCGGCGGTGCCGTAGACAATGCCGGAGCGCATGCAGTCCTCGGTGTTTTTGCCGATGAGGCTCTTGGGGTGCTGCAGGGAGATGTCCGGCAGCTGAGCGGTGTGGTCCGACAGGGCGTCCAGACTCAGCCGCACCCCGGGGAACATCAGGCCGCCCTCATAGCTGCGCCTGCTGGAGATATAGGAGATGGTGGTGGCGGTGCCCATGTCGATCATGATGATGGGGGTGGGGTACTTGTCCAGAGCGGCTACGGCGCCTGCCACCAGGTCGGCACCCAACTGGTTGTGGATCTCCATGCGGATGTTAAGCCCGGTTCTGACCCCGGGGCCCACGATCATGGGGGGCTTTCCCAGCAGGCGGGTCAGGGCCTTGGCCATCATGAAGTTGATGGGCGGCACCACGCTGGAGAAAATGGCGCCGCTGACGTCACGCAGGTCGTATTGATACAGGGAGAAGATGTTCATCAGGTCGATGCTGATCTGATCCGCCGTTTTCCGGCTGTCGGTGTCGATGGAGGACAGAAATTTCAGGTCCCGTTTCTGGTCGAACAGCCCCACGGAGATGTTGGAATTGCCGATATCAATGGCCAAAAGCATGGCAGAAGCCCCCTTTCCATTCCTGTCTATTCTACCACGCATGGCCCGCTTTGGCAACCGGGAACGCAAAAAACGCCCGGGTCAGTCCTCCACCAGGCCTATGAGCAGGCTGCCGTCCCGCACCGACACGGTGATGGGGCGGCCCACAAAGTGGTTGCTGACGCCCAGAGGGAACTCCGCCGTCAGCACCGCGTGGTGCAGGGGATACTGGCCTCCCTGGATGCTGACGTCCCTGGCGTCGGCCCCCAGGCAGAACACGGACAGGATGCCCCGGTCCCGGGCGGGAAAGGTGACGGTGCCGCCGCATACGGCGGTGTACCGCTCCCCCTGGCCATACAGCCAGCCCTGAGCCCCCCGCCGGGCCAGGTACAGCAGGGCCTGGAAATTGGCGATGGTGTGGTCCGTCCGGCGGCCCCCCATGCCGCCGTAGATGTGGAACTCCGTTTCCCCGCGCTCCAGGCCGGTTTTCACCGCCAGCATGGTGTCGGTGTCGTCCTTCTCCACCGGCACCCGGAGGATGTTGGGGAAGTCGGGCTGGGTGCTGAGGGAGTCGAAATCCCCCAGCAGCAGGTCCGGAGTGATGCCGGTCTTGCGGCAGGCCAGCCAGCCGCCATCGGCGGCGATGATGAAGTCGTCGGCCCGGGGACAGCGGTCCAGGCCGTAAAAGCTGCCTGCACCGAAAATATAGCATGCCATAGCGTTTCCTCAGTCGTGATGATGGTGGGGCGCTTCGGCGGCGGTATTCTCCTTGCCGGTAAGCTCCCGGGGGGTGATCCGGATCACCTTTGTGGCGGGTCCGTATTTTTCCACGGACTCCGTGAAGCGGCCCATGCCCTTGGGATCAAAGGCGGAGCACAGCAGAAGCAGGGCCCGGGTCCACTCGCCCTGGTCCGTCACCACTTCTGCCCGGCCCCGCAGAACGGCGCTGGCATAGGCCATGGTGAAGGCGTTGGGCACCGCCGTGGCGTGGGACACCGCCGACAGGCACACCTCGGCCCCGTCCTTCAGAAGCTCCCACTTTTCTCCGGCTCCGGCGCAGTGGAAATAGACCACGTGGTACTCCTCGTCCACGGCCTGGTTCACCGGCACGGCGTAGGGGCGGCCCTGGCCGTCCGTCAGGGACAGGGTGGCGTAGGGGGCCTTTTTCAGCACCTCCCAGGCAAAGCTCCGGTCCCGTTCTCTGTCTTTTCTTCGCATGTTTCTTCCTCCTTTGCCGCCGGGCGGCTGTTTACAGTTTGCACCAAAAGGCATGGTTTGTCAACGGCGGCATACCATGGAAGCAGGAATTTTTTTCGGAAAGGAACTGCCTGCCATGACTTATCCCTATATCCTGCCGCCGCTGCCCTATGCCCCGGCGGCTCTGGAGCCAAACCTGGGGCGCTCGTCGGTGCGGCTGCACCACGACGCGTTCTTTGCCGCCTATGTGGACCGGCTCAACGGGGCGTTGGTGCCCTGGACCCAATATCAGGACTGGCCGCTGGAGCGGCTGCTGCTGCACTGGTGCCAGCTGCCCCGGACCCTGGGCCAGGCAGTGCGCCGCTATGGCGGGGGCGTGTATAACCACGGGCTGTATTTTTCGTCCCTGGCCCCGGCCCGGACCACCAAGCCCTCCGGGGAGCTGCTGGCGGAGGTGGAGCACAGCTTCGGCTCCATGGAGGGGCTGCACCGCAGCCTGAAGAACGCTGCCATGAGCGTGTTCGGCAGCGGATGGGTGTGGCTGGTGTGCTGCTCCGGGGGGCTGCAGGTCACCTGCACCGCCAACCAGGATACGCCGCTGCCCCTGTGGCCCCTGTTCAACGTGGACCTGTGGGAGCACGCGTTTATCCCGGACTATGAAAACCGGCGGGAGGACTATGTGGAGGCGGCGCTGGCCATCATCGACTGGGACGCGGCCTCCCGCCGGTTCCGGCAGCGGACGGCAGGGAAGGGGGAGTGAAGCGCAAAACGGGCGGGGCCGAGGCCCCGCCCGTTTGAGACTGTTCAAAAAGGGCGTTGCCCTTTTTGAACAAAAGGCTTGCAGTCTGCCGCGCGCATAATTTGTTCGCCATGGGTGACCAAATTCCACACTTGCAGACTGAGAAGTGTTTTTTGCCAGGTACACGCCCCGGCAAAAAATGGATCACATTTGATTTGCCGCCTGCGGGCGGCAAACTCTGCGAGGCCTTTTTGACAAGCTGAGATGCAGGCACCCGTTTCACGGATGCCTGCATCGGGAGCATGATGTATCAGTCCATAGCAGGGCGCTCGTCGCCCATGAAGAACACCGCCACGGTGCCGGGGCCGCTGTGGGACCCGATGATGGTGCCGATGTCGCACAGGCGGATCTTGCCCCGGAGCCTGGGGAACCGCTCCTCCAGAGCGTCGATGAGCATCTGCGCGTCCTCCGGGCACTGGGAGTGGCACACGAAGCAGCGCTGGTCATAGTCCCGGCCGCCCTGGGCGTGCTCCTCCATGGCGTTTACCGTGGCCTCCACGGCCTTCTTCTTGCCCCGGACCTTGCCGTAGGCCTTGATGGCCCCCTTGTCGTCCAGCCGCATAATGGGGCAGATGTTCATGATGGTGGCCACCATGGCCGCCGCGCCGGACACCCGGCCCGTGCGCCGGAACTGGGTCATATCGGAAGAGAAGAACTGGTGGTGTACCTTGTTGCGGTTCCGCAGCACCCACTGGGCTGTCTCCTCCAGGGTGGCCCCGGCGTCCCGCATATCCGCCGCCGTATCCACCAGCAGACCGTAGCCGGAGGAGGAGCACAGGGAGTCGATGACCACGATTTTCTTGTCGGGATACTTCTCCTGCAGCAGCTTTCCGGCGGCCTGGGCGTTGTGCACCGAGCCGGACTGGCCGGAGGTGAAGGCGATGTGCAGCAGGTCGCCCTTTTGCAGCTGCTCCTCAAAGAAATCCAGATAATCGGCCACGTTGATCTGGGACGTCTGGGGAAGCTGTCCCGCCTTCAGGAACCCGTAAAACCGGGGCAGAGCCGCCGGATCCCGGCCCATATCGTCCACATACTCCCGGTCGTCTACAATGTAGTGGTAAAACAGCACCGGGATGTCCCGCTGGGCCATGTACGCATAGGGCAGGTCTACCGTGGAGCAGCAGCTCAGTACAAATTTCCGTTCCATATCCTTTCTCCCTTTCGATTGAATAGAACTTACTGCACATATTATACCAAAATTGGATGAAAAGTCAAACCTTCCGCCCTATACATCCGGGGCGCATTGTCCAGACGGCAAAAACCGGGAGCGGACTTTCGTCCGCCCCCGTTTTTTTACTGCGCTCAGTCGTCCCGCTCCACCTCGTGGTCCAGCACGGCTCCGGTGGCGGCGTCGATGACATATTCATACTCCATGCCGCCGGACTTGAACTCCACCTCGTACACGGCGCGGCCATGCTCACTGTCCCATTCCACCTGAAGCTCCTGCACCTGGCTCTCGGACAGGCCCGCGTGCTTCAGGGCCGCGGCCTTGGCGGCCTGGGCGCCGATGTCGGTGCCGCCGGTGCTGCCGCGAAGGTTCTCCTTCTCATAGTCCAGCACGCGGCCGGTGGCGGCGTCCACGGTGACCTCATAAGCGGCGCTGTCGGTGTGGAACTCCAGCTCATACTCCAGTCGCCCGTCGTCATAGTCCCGCTCCGCCTTGGTAAAGACGGCGGTGGACAGGCCCGCGTGCTTCAAAGCGGCGCTCTTGGCGGCCTCCATGCCAATGTCACCGGAGGGGTTCACGGGAGTGGAGGGCTGCACATTGGCCGGGCCGCTGAGCACCTGGCCGGTATACGCCTCCACCTTATACTCCAACTCACCCTTGCCGGGCACCTGGAACTCCACCTCATAGTGGGCGGGATTCTCGTCCAGCTCCGGATCCACGTCCGCGTCGGTGATGTCCGCCGTGGTCAGGCCCGCATACCGGGCCGCCGCCTCCAGAGCCGCCTGCATGCCGATGGGCATCCCCGGGGCCCCGGCCTCGATCAGGTCCCGCAGCTCCTCCACGGACAGCTTTGCCAGCCCCTCGAAGGTCAGGCTGCCGTTCAGGGCCATGGCCTGGCGGATCAGGGCCGCCTTGCCGGTGGAGATGTGGTTGGCCTTGGCCTGCTTTTCCAGCTCCTTGTCCTGCTGCACCGTCTGGCTCAGGACAGCGGCCTGGGAGTCGCCCAAAGCGCCGCCCGCAACACTGGTCAGCTCCTGCTGCAGCCGCTGAGCCCGGGCCTGGTCCTTATCCTCCACGGAAATGAGAATGGCGGAGGACAGCGTGTCCAGATATCCGCACCGCACCAGGCTGCCCACGATGGCGTTCACCGCCACGTCCGCCTTGACACCCTTCAGGTCCCGGCCTCCGTCCATATCCGCCAGCACGGCATGGGCCTCCTGGTTCAGGGCCTGGCAGGACACCACCTTTTCCCGGCTGTTCACCCGCAGCTCGATGCTGGGGTTCACGTCCAGGGACACCACGGACGTTACGGCGTGGGCCTGCTGCACCAGCAGACCGCCGCCGCCCAGCAGCAGCACCGCCAGGCAGGCCGCCACCGCCTGCATCCATTTCTTCATTCGGTTATTCTTCTTTTTCATAGGGACTACCGTTCCTTTCCGCTCTGTACAGCGGGAGAGCACGCCGTCCACGTCGTCCGGCGCGGTCTTGTCCAGCGCGGCGGAAAGCCTGCGTTCCATCTGATCGTTGGTCATCGGGCGTCATCTCCTTCCATGTAAGCTCGCATCTTTTTCAATGCTCTGTGATATTTTGACAGGACGGTTGCCAGGGGCAGGCCCAGCGCCTGACCGATTTCCCGGTGCCTCAGGCCCGCCGTGTGCAGCAGGACGATCCGCCGCTCCTCCTCTCCCAGCACCGCCAGGGCGTCCTGCAGAAGCAGCCGCTCCTGGCTGTCCAGCCCCGGGCAGTTGTCGGGGATGGCGTGCCATTCCTGGTCCTCCATGGTCACCTGACGGCTCTCCCGCCGCAGGTGCATCAGGCACAGATTCCGGCACACCGCCAGGATCCACCCAACAGGCGAGCCTGTGGGCCGGTACTGTCCCGCCGTGTCCCAGATGTGAACGAACACATCCTGGGTCAGGTCCTGGGCGTCGTGGGCATTGCGGAGATAGGACAGGGCCAGACCGTACACCGCCGTTCGGGTGCGGCGATATAGCTCGGCCAGATCATCTTGGCTTCCTGCGGCCACTCCCGAAAGCAGCCGCCGAAGCTCCTGGACCTCCTCCGCAGGGAGGGATGAAGTTGTGTTGTCTATCCTGTGCAGCATCTCTTTTGTCTCCTGTCATCTGGATAATGCACGGCAAGGCGGTTTTATTGCGTCCCCCGAAAAAAATTTCCCAAAATTTTTCTTTTATTTTATCATGCCGCCTCACGGATTTCCAGCTTGTCAAAAAATTCTTTTTTGACAAGCCGCGTGCGTCTCTTTCTGCTCCTTGTACAAAAGAATAAAAAGAGGTATAATAAAACGGATCAAACGAATTAGGAGGTCCCTTCCATGAAGCTCATGGTCCTGGACGGCAACAGTATATTGAACCGCGCCTATTACGGCATCCGCCCCCTGTCCACCCGGGATGGGCTGTATACCCACGCGGTATACGGCTTCATCACCACCCTCCAGCGCCTGCTGGACGAGGAAAACCCGGAGGCCCTGTGCGTCACCTTCGACCGCCGGGAGCCCACCTTCCGCCACCGGGCGGACGCGGAATACAAGGCCCAGCGCAAGCCCATGCCCCCGGAGCTGGCCATGCAGCTGCCGGTGATGAAGCAGGTGCTGGCGGCCATGTCCGTGCCCTGCTATGAGCTGGCCGGGTACGAGGCCGACGACCTCATCGGCACCATCAGCCGCAAATGCCAGGCGGCGGGGTGGGACTGCGTCATCGTCACCGGCGACAAGGACAGCCTGCAGCTGATCACCGACCGCACCAAGGTGAAGCTGGTGTCCACCCGTATGGGCCAGACCACCACCAAGGATATGACCCCGGAGACCTTCCGGGAGCAGTACGGCTTCGACCCCATCCACATGATCGACCTGAAGGCCCTGATGGGCGACACTTCGGACAACATTCCCGGCGTGCCGGGGGTAGGGGAAAAGACCGCCATGGCCCTGGTGCAGGAATACGGCACCATTGACGAGATCTATCGCCTGCTGCCGGACCTGTACGCCAAGCCCGCCGCCATCCGCAAGCTGACGGAGGGGGAGGAGTCCGCCCGCCACAGCTATTGGCTGGCCACCATCGTCACCGACGCCCCCCTGGACTTTGACCCGGCGGAAAATCTCCGCCGGCCCTTCCGCCCGGAGCTGTACGACCTGTTCCTGCGGCTGGAATTTCAGAAGCTCATCGACAAATACCACCTGCGCCCCCACCAGGAGACGGCGGAGAAGCCGGAGGTTACCGCCACGGTGGTCCCCGTCCGGACGGAGGACCAGGCCCGGGACCTGCTGGCCCAGTGGCGGCAGGCGGAGGCTGTCACCGTATATGCGGTGCCGGACCTGTCCGCCCTGTCCGTCCGGTGGGACGCCGGGGAGAACGCCTCCTGGGCGGCGGAGCTGTGGACCGGGGACTATCAGGGGGACTGGCAGGCCCTGCTGGCGGCGCTGTTTGCCGCCGATATCCCCAAGGTGTCCCACAACGTCAAGGATCTGATGCGCGCCCTGCTGGACGCGGGCCTTCCGGCGGAGGGCTTCGTGTTCGACACCGCCCTGGCGGCCTATCTGCTGGACGCCACCGCCGGGAAATACGACCTGCCCCGGCTGTTTGTGGCCTATTTCAACCAGGAGCTGCCAAAGCCCGTCCACCTGGAGCCGGACGCCTTCTCTCCTCTGGGGGACCAGGCTGCCGCCTGGGCGTCGCTGCACAGCTATGGTGCGGCGATAGAGGCCCTGCATGGTGTGCTGCTGCCCCGGCTCCGGGAACAGGGCATGGAAAAGCTGTACTTCGATGTGGAGCTTCCTCTGTGCCGGGTGCTGGCGGATATGGAGCGCAGCGGCTTTTTGGTGGACGGCGGGGCCCTGGCCCGGTTCGGCCGGGAGCTGTCCGACACCATCGACCGGCTGGAGCAGCGGATTTACGCCGCCGCCGGGCAGCAGTTCAACATCAATTCCCCCAAGCAGCTGGGAAAGGTCCTGTTTGAGGACCTGGGCCTGCCCCACGGGAAAAAGACCAAAACCGGCTGGTCCACCAACGCCGACGTGCTGGAGAAGCTGAAGGACCACCCCCTGGTGGCGGACGTGCTGACCTACCGGCAGTATGCCAAGCTGAAAAGCACCTATGCCGACGGCCTGCTGAAGGTCATCGACCCCGACGGCCGCATCCGCACCAGCTTCCAGATGACGGTAACGGCCACCGGCCGCCTGTCCTCCACGGAGCCGAATCTTCAGAATATCCCCACCCGCACGGAGCTGGGCAGCAAAATGCGGGAGATGTTTGTGGCGGCCCCGGGCCATGTGCTGGTGGACGCCGACTATTCCCAGATCGAGCTGCGGCTGCTGGCCCACATCTCCGGCGACACCGCCATGCAGCAGGCCTTCCTGTCCGGGGAGGACTTCCACACCGTCACCGCCGCCCGGGTGTTCCATGTGCCCCAGGACCAGGTGACTCACCAGATGCGCTCCCGGGCCAAGGCCGTGAACTTCGGCATTGTCTATGGCATTTCCGCCTTCTCCCTGTCCCAGGATATTGGCGTCACGGTGCAGGAGGCCAAGGAGTATATGGACCGGTATTTTGCCACCTATACCGGGGTGAAGCAGTATATGACGGACGTGGTGGACAAGGCCCGGGAGCAGGGCTATGTGGAGACCCTGTGGCACCGCCGCCGGGCTTTGCCGGAGCTGAAAAGCTCCAACTTCAATATGCGGTCCTTCGGCGAGCGGGTGGCCCTGAATATGCCCATCCAGGGTACGGCGGCGGACATCATCAAGCTGGCCATGGTCCGGGTCCACAGCCGCCTGGCCCGGGAGGGCCTGGAGACCCGGCTGATCATGCAGGTCCACGATGAGCTGATCGTGGAGTGTCCGGAGGAGGAGGCCCCCCGGGTGGAGGCCCTTTTGCAGCAGGAGATGCAGGGCGTGGCGGAGCTGTCCGTCCCCCTGCTGGCGGAGGCCCACAGCGGCCGCAACTGGCTGGCCGCCAAGGGCTGATATTGCGTAACGAAACCATTAAGGAGCAAATACCATGACTGATTATTTTGCCGTGCAGCTGCCGCCGGAGCAGATCCGCAGCATCAGCTCCATCGGCCTGGCCCATATAGGCGACGCGGTGTATGAGCTGCTGGTGCGCACCTGGCTGTGCGCTGGGGGCAAGGCCACGGGAAAGGGCCTGCACCGGGCCGCGGTGGCCCTGGTGTGCGCCCCCCGGCAGGCGGAGCTGGCGGAGAAAATTCTCCCCCTGCTGACCCAGGAGGAGCAGGATGTGTTCCGCCGGGGCCGCAACGCCAACGTCCATTCCATCCCGGCCCATGCCAGCCGGGCCCAGTATCAGCAGGCCACGGCCCTGGAGGCCTTGCTGGGCTATCTGTATCTCCAGGGGCGGCGGGACCGGGTCAACGAGCTGTTCTGCCGGATGATGGAGGGGGAGTAATATGCCGCTGGACGCCATTTGCCTGAGTGCCGTGGTCCGGGAGACCGCCGCCCAGGTGGAAAACACCCGCATAGAGAAGATTCAGCAGCCTGCCCGGGACCAGGTGGTGCTGCTGCTGCGGGGCGGGCGGCGGCTGCTGCTGTGCGCCGGAGCCACCCAGCCCCGGCTGCACCTGACGGAGCAGCTGCGGGACAATCCCTCCCAGCCGCCCATGTTCTGTATGCTGCTGCGCAAGCACCTGGCGGGAGGGCGCATTTTGTCCGTTGTCCAGGAGCCCCTGGAGCGGGTGGTGACCCTGACCATCCAGGCCGCCGACGAGCTGGGGGAGCAGCGCCAGTGGCGTCTGATCCTGGAGGCCATGCCCCGGCACGCCAATCTCATCCTGGTGGACCACCAGGGCCGGATCACCGACTGCCTGCGGCGGGTGGACTTCGAGATGTCCCAGCAGCGGCAGGTGCTGCCGGGCCTGTTCTATCATCTGCCGCCCCGGCAGGAAAAGCGCTCGCCGCTGGAGATCGGCCGGGAGGAATTTCTGGAACTGCTGTCCGCCCTGCCGGAGGATACGTCCCTGGACGGGTGGCTGCTGGACACCTTCACGGCCCTGCCGCCGCTGATGGCCCGGGAGCTTGTCTGCGCCGCATACGGTGAGACAGACGCCCGTTTGTCCCGGGACAGGGGCGAAAAATTGTGGGACAGCCTTGGGACATGGCGGGACAGAATTGCCGGCGGCGGCTTTGTGCCCACCCTGCTGCGCCGGGCCGGTCGGCCGGCGGATTTTACCTATTGTCCCATCACCCAATACGGCCCGGCCATGGAGCAGGAGACCTTCGATTCCTTCGGCCGGCTGCTGGATGAATTTTATGAGGGCCGGGACCAGGCGGACCGGGTCCGGCAGAAGGGCCAGGACCTGATGAAGTCCGCCACGGCAGCCCGGGACCGGGTGCGCCGGAAGCTGGCGGCCCAGGAGAAGGAGCTGGCCGCCACCCGGGACCGGGAGCGGCTGCGCATCTGCGGCGAGCTGATCACCGCCAACCTCTACCGCATGGAGCGGGGCATGAACCGCCTGACGGCAGAAAATTACTATGAGGACGGTTGCCCACCAATGGACATCCCGCTGGATGTGCGGCTGGGGCCCCAGGAAAACGCCGCCCGGTATTTCAAGCAGTATGCCAAGGCCAAGACCGCCGAGAAAATTCTGACGGAGCAGCTGGAAAAGGGCCGGGAGGAGCTGACGTACCTGGAAAGCGTGGTGCAGGAGCTGTCCCAGGCGGAGGCGGAGCAGGATTTCAACGACATCCGGGCGGAGCTGGAAAGCGGGGGGTACCTGAAAAACCGGGGCAAAAAGCAGCCGGGCTTTCAGCGGGCCTCCAAACCCAGGCAGTTTGTGTCCTCCGCCGGGCTGCGGATCCTGGTGGGCCGCAGCAACCGGCAGAACGACCGGCTCACCGCCAAGGAGGCCGACCGGAGGGATATCTGGCTCCACACCCAGAAGATCCACGGCTCCCATGTGATCCTGTGCACCGGAGGCCAGGAGCCGGACGAGGCCAGCCTGTATGAGGCGGCGTGCCTGGCGGCGTACTATTCCCAGGGCCGGGAGGCCGGGAAGGTGCCGGTGGACTACACCCCGGTGCGGTATGTGAAAAAGCCCGCCGGGGCCAGGCCGGGCATGGTGGTGTACACCACCTATCAGACCATGCTGGCCGTTCCGGACGGTCAACTGGTGAAAAAACTGGCAGGAAAATAAAATGTGAGATAAAGCTCAGCCCCCGCAGGCATTTGCCTGCGGGGGCTGGTTTTGCCTATGGGGTTAAGGGGGGAACCGTCCTTACCGGTTGGGCAGGGACTTCACGGTGACGGTGGTGTGGGCCACCAGCTTGTTCCCGGAATAGATGTGGATGAAGTAGGTGCCGGTGGTGTTGTGGCGGGTCAGGTCAGCCGCAGCCACCCAGGCGCCGCCGATGTTCTCGCCCTTGTACCAGACCAGATCATCCTGGCCGCCGGCGCTGCTCCACACGGCGAAGCGGATGCTGCTGTAGCCGGTGGCGCTGTAGAGCCGCAGCTTCATCCAGGCGAAGTCGTCGGTGACGATGGCCTGGGCGCTCTGCTGAGGCGGCATACCGTAGACATTGGCGGTGGTGTGGGCCACCAGCTTGCCGTCGGCATAGACGTGGATGAAGTAGCCGCCCAGGGTCTTGTGGTTCAACAGCTTCACACCGGCGGACCAGGTGCTGCCGGTGAGGCGGCCGTCGTACCAGACCAGGTCGTCCTGACCGTTGGCATTGCTCCACACGGCGAAGCGGACCTTGCCATACTTGGCGGTGGTGGTCAGGGCCAGCTCCATGGCGGCGTTATCGGCGGAGACGGTGGCCGTCAGGCCGGGCTTGACGCCGGGGGCGGGAGCGGGCAGGCTCTTGACCTGGGCAGTGGTGTGAGCCACCAGCTTGTTGCCGCTGTAGACATGGATGAAGTAGGTGCCGGTGGTGTTGTGGTTCACCAGGGGCACGTTATAGGTCCAGCTGCCGCTGCCGCCGTTCTTGGCGGTGTACCAGACCAGGTCGTCCTGGCCGCCGGCGCTGCTCCACACGGCGAAGCGGATGCCGCTGTAGCTGCGGGCGGTATCCAGCCGGATGGACATGGTGCGGCAGTTGTCGGACACCTGGGCCGTGACGGTGTCGGGAGCCGGGAGCTTCGCCACCTGGGCGGTGGTGTTGCCGATGAGCCGGTTCTGGCCGGAGTCGGAGGAGTAGACGTGGATGAAGTAGGTGCCGGTGCTGTTGTGGTTCACCAGAGGCACGGTGCAGGTCCACTGGCCGGAGGAATTCTTCTTGGCGGTGTACCAAGTCAGGTCATCCTGGCCGTTTACGCTGCTCCACACGGCGAAGCGGACGTTGGAGTGGGCGTGGCCGTTGCCGGCGTTCATGGTCACCGTCATGGTGCGGCATTCGCTGTCCACCACGGCGGAGACGGTGTGGCGCTTGGCGGGGGTGCTGGAGGTGTGGGACGCGCCGCAGTAGCGGCAGACGTACTTCACCTGACCGGCGCTGACGCAGGTGCTGGAATCGCTGGCCACGGTGTCGGTGTGGCCCACCACATGGGTGTTCTGGAAGGTCAGACCGCCCAGCAGCTGGCCGTGGATGCCGTGGTTATACACATGGACCAGATACCGGCCCACCACGTTGTACTTGCACATGGGGACCCGGATGGTGTAGGTGCCGTCGCCGTTGGCGGTGGCATTGTACCAGACCAGGTCGTCCTGGCCGTCCTGCTGGCTCCAGGCGGCGGCCATGATATTGCTGTAGTTCCTGCCCTGACCGGCGGGAGGCGTGATGGTGACCACGATCTCCTTTTCGTCGGCGGACATGCGGCCCCGCAGCAGCTGATACAGGCGGCCGTCGCTGCCGAATTCGTACCAGGTCTTGCCGATCAGGCGGCGGCCGGTGTACATGACGCCGAAGTCATCGCCCAGGTCGGAGGTCTCGAAGTAATAGGTGGCGTCGCCGATGTCCTTCCAGCCGGAGGCAATGCGGCCATTCTCGAAGTACAGGGTCTTGCCGTCGTCCCGCTTGACGAAGCCCGTGGGGCCGCTGATCACCACGCCGTCGTCAAAGACGAACTGCTTGCCGTACAGGGTGACCCGGCCATCGTAGGCGATGCCGTTGCTGTCGAAGCAATACACCTCGGGGTCGATGATGAACCAGCCGGTGTGCCAGGCGTTGTTATAGCTGTACATCCGCAGGCCGGTGGCCTCGTCCCGGGCCCAGCCGGTGTAGCCGGAGTCCTTCAGCTCCACGGTCTGGCCGCAGAAGGAGCAGACCAGCTTGCCGTCACGGACGTACACGGTGTCGCCGGAGAAGTCGTGGCCCTTGTCGCGGCACACGGAGGCGGGCACCCGCATGGTGTAGGTATCCAGCAGGGACTGGGCGCCCTCGGCGCTGACGGAGTAGGTGCGGACGGTCATGGCGTCGGCGGTGGCCTCCACAGCCAGGTACAGGGAGTCATACTCCTGGGACACCTGGGCAAAGTGGAAGTCGGGGTTGTTGACGGCCTTGTACTCGGTGCTGCGGGACTTTTCGCCCAGGTCGCCGCAGATGTAGTACAGCACGCCCTTGCCGTAGGTGGCGGGCAGGCGGCCGTTCTGGGTGGCCTCGGACACGGGCTGGCCGTTCTTGAGGACCATGGTGCGGGCATAGCTGTGGTCATGGCCGGAGAACACCACATTGATGCCGGCGGCCTCAGCGGCGGCGGGGATATAGCGGTTGAAGGCCTCGCTGCTGCCGTTGGGATTGGTGTAATACGCGGGCTGGTGGACCGCCAGCACCTTCCAGGTGCAGTCGGACTTGGCGGCGTCCTGGATCAGCCACTGGCAGGCGTCCTCCAGGTTGGCGGCAAAGTTGATGACCGCCACGTACACGTCGCCGTATTCCACGGAGTAGTACAGCCGGTCGGGCAGGGTCCACAGGCTGGCGGCGTTGCCGCCGGACAGGTCGCCGTAGTACTCATGGTTGCCCATGACCTGCACCACGGGGAGGTCGGCGTAGTTCCGGGAGAACACGTCCAGGATCTCGCTCCACTGGCCCAGGTTGCCGCCGTTGTCCACAAAGTCGCCGGTCTGGATGCCGAAGTTCATGGACTGGCCGTTGATATTGGCGGCAATGGCGTTCATCAGCCGGATCTCATCCTGATCGCTTTCGACATTGCCGGAGAGCTGGGTATCGCCGATGACGAAGAAGCGGGTGGTGTCCGCGCCGGGCTGGCTGGTGGTGAAGGTCATGTTTTCAGACCACTTGCTGCCGTCGCCCACCCGATAGACGTAGGTGGTGCCGGGCTTCAGGCCGGTCAGGGACACGGAGCTGACATAGGCCGCGTCGCCGGAGGTGGTGAACTCCCGGAGGGTCACCTGACCCTGGGCACTGGAGGGGAAGCTGCCCTTGAAGCTGCTCTGCTGGCAGTACTGCACGGTGGCCTTGGCCTGGGCCGTCAGGGGATTGGTGACCCAGGTGATGTTCTGGCAGCTCTGGGCATTGGGGGTGGCGTTGAGCTGGACGAAGGCAGGCGTGCCGTCGGTGCTGCCGCCGGCCCGGCGGGTGACGATGACCGTCTCAAAGGAGCGGTGATTGTCCTTCCGGGCGGTGACGCCGGTACGGGAGCCGGCGGAGAGCTTGTTGAAGTAGTCGGTGCTGACCTGGCCGGAGGCGTTGGTGGTGCCGATGCGGGTGTCGCCCACATACAGGTCCACACCGGAGGCGGCCTTGCCGTTGATGTCCTTCACATACAGCCGGGCCGCTGCCGCGCCCTCCACCATGATGTCGGAGGTGACGGTGTAGTAGCCCTGCATGGGCAGGCGCAGGCTGCCGGTGGAGGTGGTGTAGGTGACGCCGTCACAGGTGTAGGTCACGGTGACGGAGATGGGCAGGCTGTCCAGCGCCGTGGCCCCGGCGGGCATGGGCATGGTGAAGGTGAACAGGTCCTTCCCGGCAGAGCCGGTGCGGGTCATATTCACGGTGACGGTCTTTTCGGTGGTGGTGCGGCGGGCGGCAGAGCTGGAGCCCTGGAAGCCGGAGCCGTAGGCCAGGGAGGCGCAGGTGTTGAAGGCGCCCTTGCCGCCGTTTTCGTCGGTGTCGAACAGGTCCACGTTGCCGTACACGATCTGGGCGGTGACGGAGTCGATCTTACCGGCGTTGGGGGAGGTGACGGACACCACATAGTTCTCGCCCACCAGGGCATAGGACGGGGTGTCCAGGGTCACGGTGGGGATATTGGCGGTGCCCTTCACGGTGAAGGAGCGGGTGACGCTGGCCCGGTTGCCGAAGCCGTCCATGATCTCCACCTTGATGCTGTGGCGGCCATTGGGCAGGGTCACGGTGCCGGTGACGGCCTGGTCGGTGTTGGCGAAGTTCCGGATGTCCTGGCCATCGATGGTGATGACGGTGTTCTCGGCGGACACGCCGGTGCGGTTCTCACCCTGGGGATCATAATACCCGGTAAAGAATTGCAGCTCATTATCCGTCAGGACGGTGGAACCGTCCTCGGCCAGCTCCGTCAGGTCGGAATAGCCGGTGATGGAGGAGCTGCCGCCCCGGACGGAGGTGATGACGGGGTTCTCCAGGTCGTCGGCGGTGGTACCGTATACCGCGCGGATGTTGTCCACATACAGGCTGCCGGCGGCCCGGGAGCCGCAGGTGATCTTGTTGCCGTCCACGTCGCCGGTGCCGCCCTCGATGATGATGGTCCACAGCAGCACCTGGCCGGCGGTGATCTTCAGGGGGTGATTCTCCACGTCCTGGGCCTTGTCATACACGCTGCTGAGGTCGGCCTCCACATACTTCCAGCCGGACCAGTTGATGCCGGTGTACTGGGTGGTGGTGTCCACGGTCTGGCCGGCGGCGTTGACGGTGGTGGTCTTCAGGTGCAGCAGGCTGGTGGTGACGTACTTTTCCCCGTTCCAGTAGGACACGCTGGTGGACAGCCAGTAGTTGGGCGTGCCCTCGGGGGCGTAGACCCACATGCCCAGGGCGGTGGGCTTGCCCTCGATGACCACGTCCTCGCCGCTGTAGCGGAGATACTCGTTGGTGTTGTTGGTGCCGGAGATCTTGGTATAGTCGTAATGATACTCCAGGGACTTCTGACCGAAGCGCACGGGGCCTTCATCGGAGCCTACCCGGCGGGCGTACATATCCCACGCGCCCTCCTGGGCGGTGGCGATGGCACCCACATAGTATTCATAGCCCATGGAGCGGAACAGGGTGGCGGGGTCCTGGGCGCAGTCCCAGCTATAGGGTGCGCCGGCGGAGTTGCAGTCCCATTCCGCGTTGCTGCTGATAAAGTCGGGGCATGCCAGGCCGAAATCGGTAATGGGCCCGTAGGGGATGTCCAGACCGTTGGGATCCTTGCTGACCTGACCGGCCACGCCGAAGCCCGCGTCGCTGACGCCGGGCAGATCATGGGCGCTGTGACCGGAAAAGCTATTCAGGTTGCCCCACACGGCGTTGGCACCCACGTTCACGCCGGACTTGGAGCTTTCATCCTCGAAATCCAGGAGGATGGTGGGCATTTTGCCGATTTCCACGGTGACGGTGTCGGTGAGCTTCTGGCCGTTGGCCTTGGTGTAGGTGACGGTGATCTCCGCCTTGCGGGTCTGGCTGGCCTTGGCTGCCGTGTGGAGCCGGTTGTCCACGATGGTGCCGATGCCGTCGGCGGAGACGCCCTCGGTCAGGGAGCGGATGCTCCAGGTGAAGTCGCCGTCGTGATAGTGGATATCCCGCAGGCTGCTCTTGACGGTCAGGCCCAGGTCGCTGGTCTTTTCATAGTCCAGGGACAGGCTCTTGCCGGAGAAATACACCTGGTCGGGCTCGGCGATGGTGACGGAGGCGGAGCCAACGTCCTGCCCCTGATAGGTCAGGCGGACCCGGACCTCGCCCACATAGCCCTTGGCGGCGGTGAACACGCCGGTGGAGGCGTCGATCCGCCCGGCGGCGGGGGTGTCCAGCACCCAGGTCAGGCCGCTTTCCGGCAGGTCGGCCGCGCCGCCTGCGGAGTCAGCGCCCAGGGCCGTGAAGGCCACCTGGCTGCCGGGGGTATAAAGCTCATTCTGGGGGCTGACGGAGGCGTGGTCGAAGTCGCCGTCAAAGCGGGCGGTGGACACCACCAGCAGGGCATCGGACACGGTGCGCTCCAGACCGTCGCTGGGGCTGTTGCGCACCAGCAGCTCGTCGGTGCCCTCATAGCGGGCGGCCACGGTGGCGGAGCCGCCGCCGTCCAGATAGATGGCGGTGACGCAGCCGGCATCCTTCAGGAAGCTGGCCACCTCATACATGCTCATGCCGATGGACATGGGCTCCTGGCGGCCGTCGGCCTCGAAGAACACCACGGAGCCGTCGGCACGGATGCCCACGCTGTTGCGGGGCATGCGGTCGCCCTGGTCCAGGCCGGGGACGATCTGGCCGTTTTCCACCAGCATATAGGGGCCGGAAACGGCCTCCACCACGTCGGAGGTGTCGCTGCCGGCGGGGCGAATGACGGCGGAGCCGTCCTTCAGAATGGCGAAGAAGGGCTCGGCGCCGGTTTTCACCAGGTTGCCCTCCATGATCAGATAGCCGGTGGGGGCGCCGGTCTGCATATTGTAGTAGTCGGCGTTGGTGGCCAGGACCACGCGGCCCTCGGTATCCGAGGCCCGTCCGTAGGCAGCGGCCTGGGCGGTGGTCTGGGACATCTCCCACTTCAGCTTTCCGCCGTCCACCATGGCCTTGCGCTGGGCGGCGGTGCTGCCGTCATAGTAATATCCGGTGTAGCTGGCCTTCAGGGTCACGTCCTTGGACAGGTCGATCTCCGAAAGGTAGCCCACCACCTGGCTGCCGTTGACGTTGCGCATGACCACCTTTTCCAGGGTCACGCCGCTGGCCACGGCATTCTTGGTGCGGGTAATGGGAGTGAGCCCGGCGGCGTTGCCGGACTGGACCTCCGCCTGGGGCTGCCGGGCGTCGGGTTCGGCGGTGTCGGGCTGGGTCTGCTGGACGACAGCGTCCGGCTCCGGCTCCTGGAGCCCGGCGGCCCAGGCCTGGGGCATGACCAGGCTGGCTGCCATCAGCAGCGCCAGAAGCAGTGATAGTGCTCTTTTCATCTTTTTCCTCCGTTACAGTTTGATTTCCAACACTTGATCGGGGTGATCTCTCCGGGGTGCGGTCCCTCCTTTCAGTTCACGGTGGCGGTGGTGTGGGCCACCAGGTTCTGTCTGGTATTGCCGTAGACATGGATGAAGTAAGTGCCCTTGTCCCGGTGCTGGGACAGGTTCACGGTATAGGACCAGTCGCCGTTGGACTGCCTGACCGCCTGGTACCACTGCAGGTCGTCCTGGCCGTTGGCTGCGCCCCAGGTGGGGAACCAGACCTTCGTCAGATCGCTGCGGCCCGTCAGGGTCACGGTCATATAGCGGCCGCCGTCGTGGAGGCGGGTCCATACCTGGGGGGACACCACCTGGGACACGGAGGCGGTGGTGTGGGCCACCAGGTTCTTCTTGTTGTTGCCGTAGGCGTGGAGGAAGAAGCCTCCCGCGCTCTTGTGGTTGGCCAGAGGCACCCGGCAGGTCCAGGAGCCGTCCGGCTGCTTGGTGGCCTCGTACCAGCGCAGATCGTCCTGGCCGTTCACGGCGCTCCAGGTGGGGAACCAGACCTTCGTCAGGTCGCTGCGGCCCGCCAGGGTCACATCCAGGTACCGCCCATCGGCGGACAGCACCGCCTGCATGCCGGAGCGGACCGGCTGGGGGGGCTGTTCAGGCTGGGAAGGCTGGGAAGCCTGAGGTACGGTAACGGTGGTGTGGGCCACCAGATTCTTCTTGTTGTTGCCGTAAGCGTGGATGAAGTAGACGCCGGTGCCGGAGTGGTCCGACAGGGCAATGCGGCAGGTCCAGGAGCCGTCGGTCTGCCTGGAGGCCTCGTGCCAGCGCAGGTCGTCCTGGCCGTTGTCCTGGCTCCAGGTGGGGAACCAGACCTGGGTCAGGTCGCCGCGGCCCGTCAGGGTCACGTCCAGATACCGCCCGTCGGCGGACAGGGCGGCCTTCATCTCCGGCCCGGGGATCTTCTCCACATAGGCGGTGGTGTGGGCCACCAGGTTCTTCTTATTGTTGCCGTAGGCGTGGATGAAATAGGTGCCGGTGGTGTTGTGGCGGGACAGGGCCACGGAATAGGTCCAGGAGCCGTCGGCCTGCTTCTTGGCCTCGTACCACTGGAGGTCATCCTGGCCGTTCTTCTCGCTCCAGGTGGGGAACCAAACCTGGGTCAGGTCGCTGCCGCCGGTGAGGGTCAGGTTCAGATACCGTCCGTCAGCGGACAGGGCCGCCTTCAGGGCGGGCTTTTCCGGCTGCACCAGGTTGTCCACCACCACGGTGCCGTGGTCCAGCAGACCCTGGGGCAGGCCGTTCTGATTGTAGACATGGACCATATAGGTGCCGGTTTCCTGGTGGTTGATCAGGGGCACCTCGGCCACCCAGCGGCCATTCTGCTGCTTGGCCTGATACCAGTGCAGGTCGTTCTGGCCGTCCTGCTGGCCCCAGACGGCGAAGCGCAGGGAGGTCTGGCTGGGAGCGGAGTAGGTCAGGTACATCACCGTGCGGCTGGCGTTGAAGTAGTACCCCAGCTGCTGGGGACGCACGGTGGGGGTAAAGGCATTGGCCCGGCCGGTGAGCCAGGTGCGCACCCGGCTGATGGCCTCGTCATAGGTGGGGGCGAAGGGGGTGCCGCCGGGCTTGGGATTGGCGGTGCCCAGGGTGCTCCAGCGCAGGTAATTCAGGTCGGCGGAGACGCCGATCTCGTCCCGCAGGCCGTCCACCTGACCGGCCATGCCGGTGAGCACCGGCTTATACCGGGCGTACAGCTCCTGCACCCGCTGGTAAAATGCCGGGATGTTCAGCATCTTCTTCATCAGCACAGAGGTGCTGCTGGCGTTGTAGTCGGTGACCTTTTCATTCTTATTGCCCATGCAGGTGTCAAAGTCCCACAGGGGGCCCACATGGAGCACGTCGGACGCGCCGTCCTGATACCAGAAGAAGCTGGTGAAGAAGGACTCGCCGTTGAGAACGTACTCGTTCATCAGATAGTAGCGGGCCAGGGAGTCCACGTCGATCATTTCATTGAGCTGGCTCAGGGACAGATTCTCCCAGCCCTGGGAGGTCAGCGCCGTGGTCAGGCGGGTCATGGCCGTCTGGAAATTGGTCATGGCCTGCTGAATGTGTCCGTCGTCCTCCTCCACGATCTCCTTCAGGGCGAAGCTGTCTCTTATAC